>WNFJ01571761.1_pt1 | contig 12771 bp, 14 predicted proteins | sample 5400461 | NCBI WGS metagenome assembly WNFJ01 (sample SAMN13153349, study PRJNA577476) | soil metagenome | isolation source: 115 cm saprolite on Douglas fir-dominated hillslope | place: USA:California | collected 2013-09-17 | reverse complement strand
GTCACTAATTCATTCGACGTGCTCGGAACGCCGAGTTACATGGCGCCTGAGCAGGCCGCCGGTCACGTGAAGAAGCTGAGCCCGGCCGCGGATGTCTATTCGTTAGGCGCAGTTTTTTACCAAATGCTCACCGGCCAGCCGCCGTTCGCCGGCGGGACGACCTACGAGACGATTCGGTTGGTGATGGAAACCGAGCCGCGAAGTCCCCGGCTTTGGAATCCCAAAGTAGACGTCGATCTTGCCACCATTTGCCTGAAGTGTTTGGAGAAAGAGCCACTACGCCGTTACCCTACCGCTCTCGCACTGGCCGAAGATCTAGAGCGCTGGCTGAGTCACGAGCCAATTCGGGCGCGTCCGACGAACGTTTTCAGGCGAGCTGGTAAATGGGTTCGCCGTAATCCGACGACAGCGGCGCTAGTTCCAGCATTGGTTGGACTAGTAATCCTCGCGAGCGTCGTGCTTTTGAATCGCGAGTCGGCGCATCCGCCCACTGGTGTCGCAGTCCTTCCATTTGAAAATCTAGGCGGCGATAAAGATAACGGGTCATTCGCTGATGGAATCCAGGATGATATCCTGACGAAACTCGCCAAAATCGCCGACCTGAAAGTCATTAGCCGGACGAGCGTCATGCAATATCGCAGCGCACGGAACATTCGTCAGATCGGTGATGCGCTTCGCGTGTCACATGTGCTGGAGGGGAGCGTGCGCAGGAATGCGGGCAGGATTCATCTAAACACCCAGTTAATCGACACCCGCACTGACACGCATGTCTGGGCCGAGGAATACGATCGTGATTTGAATGACACATTCGCAATCCAAAGCGAGATCGCGCAAAAAGTCGCGGAGCAGCTTCACGCCAAAGTCTCTTCTGCCGAAAAATCGGCGATTGAGCAACCGCCGACTTCCGATCTCGCAGCTTTCGATCTCTACAATCGCGCCAAAAATCTTTTCCTGGCGGCGACCAACAGCAATAGCGGAAAAGAGGATTTACTCGAGGCCGCCGATCTATTGAACCAGGCGCTCGCGCGAGACCGTTCTTACTTCGAAGCTTATTGCCAACTCGGCGGAATTTATGATTTGCTTTACATCCTCGGCCACGACCACAGCCCTCGTCGTCTCGGTTTGGCCGAGGCTGCGGTCGACGCAGCGCTTCGTCTCCGGCCCGCTGCGGGTGAGGCACACCTCGCGCGCGCTGCGAATCTTTACAGTGGGTATCTGAATTACGACGAAGCGCTGAGTGAGCTCGAACTAGCGCGCAAAAGCTTGCCTAACGACTGCCGCGTTTTCGAGCTCATAGGTTTGATCGATAATCGGCGGGGCAAGTTCGAAGAAGCCTTGACCGAACTGGAACACGCCATGGAGCTGGATCCGCGCAATGTCTACAGGCTGGAACAGATCGCGCAGACCTATTGGTATTTGCGGCGTTATCCGGAAGAAAGATCTGCCTATGATCGCGCGCTGGCGATTGACCCCAATAATGTCCAGATAAGAATATACCGTGCTGACCTCGACCTCGCTTGGAAAGCCGATACTCATGCGGTGCACGAAGTGATCGACTTACTTCGGGACAACAACCCGCGCGCGATCCACCAGATCGCCGACAGCTGGGTTGGTTGCGCGTTGGCTGATCGCGATCCTACGGCCGCAAAGGCGGCCTTGATTGCAGCAGGCGAAAACACGCCGCTCAATGAACATGCCGTGCATTTCAGTCGCTTGTTCGTAGAAGGCTGGATCGCGCGACTGGAAAAGAATGAGCTCAAGGCGGGTGCCGCGTTTGAATCAGCGCGGGCAGAGCAGGAGAAAATTGTTCAAGCGCAACCGGGCTATGCACCTCCGCTGTGCGTCCTGGGGGTGATCGACGCTGCTCTGGGTAGAAAGCAAGAGGCACTAAGCGAATGTCGCCGCGCGGTCGAGCTTCTGCCGGTGCAGAAAGATGCATTCAATGGGCCGCTGATGATTCAGTGGTTTGCGATCAGCGCGGCGTGGGTTGGCGAGAAGGAGCTCGCGTTTGAACAGCTTGCCACGGCGGCTCACGGTCCAGGGCCGCTGAGCTATGGAAATCTAAAGCTGCTCCCGTTTTGGGATCCTCTGCGGGGCGATCCCCGTTTCGAAGAAATCGTGGCCTCCCTCGCGCCAAAATAACTTAACCACGAATCAACACGAATCGACACTAATCCGGATGAATTGGCGTTCATTCGCGTCCACCTGTCGCGCCGTAGTCTGCGAAGGCGGATTAGTGGTTGAGATTCCAGTTCTTATCCGTTGCATCGGTGCAATCCGCGGTTCTCTCCGAGCCGGAGGCAATGACTTAACGGTTTTTCATCTTTCGGCATAACCTCGCGTCGGATTCGGGACAGTACACCTATGAACAGGCACGATTAAGGCAACAGCCACCAACAGAAGGATCACCATGAAAAATCAAAGAAAAACATTAAGGAACGCGCGAGGACATTGTCGAAAAGGATGGTGGAGCGCGGTTGCTGTTTGTGTGGTTGGTCTGGTTGCGGCGCTGCCGCCTCAACCTTTGCTGGCAGGCCAGACGCCACTTGTGATCGACATCTCCGTCAACGTCGGACCCATCGCCGCGCAGCTCGACATCACGAAGCCGATCGCGCAGCCGGGAACAGGCTTGTTCAAGAGCACACTCCATATCCACGCCAGAGATGACACGCAGACACCGGCGTTCAACGCCGACCTCGTCGCGACCGGGCAGGCTGCGGATGCGGATACGTTGCTCGGCGGCTTCCTTCCCGCCTCGCTCATCGTTAAGAACGATCTTCTCGCCGGTATGACCTTCCAGCAAGCGTCGGGCGACGCCCAGGCCAAGACTGGGGTCACGGTGACTTTTTTGAACGATGCAACGCTGGCGGAATACGGGCTCTTGCTTGCCCTGATCGCCGTAGTCTGCCTGGCTCGAATCGTCGTTATACAGCCCGGGCTCGGCGACGATGCGTGCGCGATTCGGGCCAAACTGCAGGCGGGCATCGCGGCGGTCGAGCCTCAGGCTCCTCCTGACCCTTGCGCGACGCCCGCGCCGAATCTCATACCGTAGGAAAGGGGAGCGGACCTAATCATAATCGGTGTTCGTCAGCAAGTTGAAGCGAAGCTTTCGCGGCGAAGTGAAATTCCTCGCTTCCTTGCGAACGACATCGCCTCCCTCGCGCCAAAGTGACTCTTGGAGCGCGCGGCTCGCGTGTCCGCGATTGCGTTTTTTTTTAACAGAAGACAACAAAGAAAAGAAAGACTGTTCTTTTGCTGGAACTAAATGGGCTCTTCGCTGCCTTCGTTTCCTTCTGTTTAAAACATTCCCACTTTTTCGGCATAACCTCGCGCCGGATTTCGGACAGTACACCTGCGAACGGCCAGAAAAGACGACTGGTCAAACAAGGCCGAAACAACAGGAACAAATCATGAACAGTTCTAATATTGACCCCACAAACTCAATTGACCACTCGCAGGTTCTGCGCGCTTTTGTATTTATCGCGGTCGTGCTCGCCTGCTTTGCGTTTTCGCTGACATCGCAAGCGGTTAGCCCGACGCCGGACGGAGGCTATGCCGGCTTTAACACCGCTGAGGGAGATTCTGCGCTTTTCAGCCTCAGCAGCGGAGGCCAGAACACAGCCATCGGTGCCGACGCGCTTTTTGCCAACACCACAGGCACGCAAAACACGGCCATTGGTGCTTTCGCGCTCGAAACCAACACAACCGGCGGCGGCAACACGGCTACTGGCACTTTTGCGCTATTTAGCAACACAACCGGCAGCTCCAACACGGCTACTGGTGTTGGCGCACTCGTTAACAATACAACCGGCTTCGATAACACGGCGAATGGTTATTCCGCGCTCGATAGCAACACCACCGGGATCTTCAACACCGCCACCGGTTTTGAAGCGCTGGTAACCAACACAACCGGTAACAGCAACACCGCCACCGGTTTTACCGCGTTGGTATTCAACACAACTGGCTTCGAGAACACGGCAGACGGCGCCAATGCACTTCTTCGCAATACGACCGGCTGGTACAACACCGCTACGGGCGCGAACGCGCTCGAAAATAGTACCACTGGCGCAGGCAACACGGCCGACGGTAAGGAGGCCCTCTTCAGCAACACGATCGGCTTTTCCTGTACGGCCGTCGGAGTTAACGCACTTCACGAAAACACGACCGCGGGCAGCAATACGGCCGTCGGCGATGCCGCGCTCTACAGCAACACAACCGGTCAGGTCAATACCGCCATCGGGCGCAACGCCCTTCTCAACAACACCACCGGTGACTGGAACACAGGTAGTGGAGTTTTCGCGATCAACGGCAATACCACCGGATTTGAAAACACGGGCGACGGTATTGGCACGCTGTATAACAACACCGCAGGTTATGAAAACACAGCCGTTGGCGGTTATGCCCTGTTTCGCAACACCACCGGCCACAAGAATATCGCCATGGGCTACGGTGCTGGAGATCTTCTGACCACCGGTGACAACAATATAGCGATTGGAAGTCGCGGCACTGCTGGGGAATCGAACACGATCCGCATCGGCGACCAAGCCGTGCATAGCGCTGCTTTCGTCGCCGGAATCAACGGCGTGGACAAAAGCAACGGTAAGTCGGTTTTCATCGACACTGCCGGTCAACTCGGCACGGCCGACATAAGTAGTCTTCTTTGGCCGAAGGGCAGTATTCTCCAGATGCAACCTGGATCAGTGCCTCCGGCTGGGTTCACTAAGATCGGAACGGAACAAACAAAACTCTACGATAATTCCGGCCACCCAAGCGAGGTGGTGTGGGATGTTTACCAAAAGAATTAGCGCTTGAGCAGATTCGGCGCAGCACCGCAGCAACGCTCGCACTGAGCAATTTGTCGCGTCAGTACCGTACTCTGTAAGAGCTACATAAGCCGTTTGACGGGCCCGATGTTGCTCCGCTCCACCGGAAAATCATTCTAATATTTCTCGGCAAGCGCGCCATTTGGTTCGACACTATCGCGCTTCGATCAAGTGAAAATCCTAATTGTTGGATCCGGCGGCCGTCTCGGCACTGCGCTCATGCGCGAGTATCGAGAGGAATTCGACGTCGTCGGCTTTAATCACGAGCAACTCGATCTCGCGAATCAAAATCAAATTCAGGACAAACTGTCTCCGCTTGAGTTCGACCTGCTGGTCAACTGCGCCGCGATGACGGATGTCGATCTTTGCGAACAAGAAATTGAGCAGGCGTTCGCGGTCAACGCCGAGGGGCCGCAGCTGCTGTCCCGAATCTGCCGGGACAAAAACGCGAAGATGATCCATTTCAGCACCGATTACGTTTTCGGTGGTGAAAAGCGCGAGCCGTACGTCGAAACCGACGCTGCCAAGCCAATCAGCGTCTATGGAGAATCCAAGCGCACTGGCGAGAAACTGGTATTGCAAACGCAAGATCGGCATCTGGTGCTGCGCGTGTCGTGGGTATTCGGTCCGGACCGGCCCAGCTTTATCGACACGATGATCAAGCGGGGACGTGAAGAAGAGCACATCGATGCTGTCGCAGACAAATTTTCCACGCCCACTTATACTCGCGACATCGCCGAGATGGTTTCTCGCTTCTTCGATGTCGATGTGCCCGGCGGCATCTTGCATTTGTCAAACTCGGGCCAATGCAGCTGGCAGGAGTACGCGCAGCACGCGATCGACTGCTGCCACAGACTCAGCATTCCGCTCAAGGCCAAAACTGTTGGCGCGTTGAAGCTTGCCGACAGGAAAAACTGGATCGCGCGACGCCCGGTTTATTCGGTTCTCTCCACGGCGAAATATGCCAAGCTGACGGGCGTCACACCTCGCTCTTGGCGAGATGCCGTGGCCGATTATATTGAGCGCTCCTATTCCAAAAAATGAAAACCAGCATCCTGACTTTGACCCTGTCGATTTTTCTCTGCGTCGCCGCCCGCGCTGAATTGAAATGGGAGCAGAACGTTATCGATCTGCATCCGGCCCTGGGCGACAAGACCGCAGTCGCACATTTCAAATATCAGAACACCGGCACGACTCCGGTGCATTTTAAATCGGTCAAGGCGTCGTGCGGTTGCACGACAACGCAGAGCCAAAAGGAAGTCGTGAATCCGGGCGAGAAGGGCGAAGTCGTTGCGACGTTCAACATTGGCGATCGCACCGGTCAGCAAATGAAGACGGTTACGGTGCAAACGGACGATCCGAATCCGTCTCAGGCCACCACCGTTCTCACATTGAAGGCAACCATTGCGCAGGCTATGGAGGTCAAGCCGGCATTTGTTTATTGGCAGAGTGGCGAAGAGCCGAAGCCAAAAAAGATCTCGGTCAAAGCCGCTAAAGATTTTCCCGCGAAAAACATCACCGTGAAATCGAATAGTCCGAACTTTGAATCGAAGGTCGAACCGGGAAGGACGTCCGGGGAATGGACGATTGAAGTCATGCCGAAGGACACAAGCCATCCGATGGGAACGGCGTTGGTGGTTCAATCTGACTACCCGAAAGACGCGCCGAAATCGTTTTCCGTGAATGTGCAGATCACGAATCCGCCGGGTGCTCCGCCATTGATTAGAGCAGGCGTGCCGGAGACGTCCCCAGGGTTGAGACCGCCCGCTGCCAAAGCCGTGACGCCGGCCGCCCTTCCGTCGCCGTCACCGGCCACGCACTGATCGGTGAAATTTATCGCTGTTCGTGAGGCGCTCATCCTTATCGCGCTCGCTTGTTTGCCGGCGATCGGCGAAGGAATTTATTTTCGCGACAAAATTTCCTGGCAATCGCCGATTCCGGCGTCCGAATTGGTCGCTGTCGATCAAGCTAAGGCGTGGGGCGATGGCGCGATCTGGGTGGACGCGCGGCCGGACGACGAATTCGCGCAAGATCATGTTCCCGGCGCGTTTTCGTTAAACGAAGATCACTGGAACGAATTGCTGCCGCAGTTTCTGCCGAATTGGTCGCCGGATAAGAAAGTTGTCATTTATTGCAGCGCGGCGAGTTGCAACGCCGCCCGTGACGTCGCGAAACGGTTGCGCGACGAGGCGCAGCTCAGAGATGTTTTCGTTCTCCAGGGCGGCTGGGAAGAATGGGTCAAGAAGAGCAAATGAAATACGCCTGGCGCATTGTCGATCTTATCGTCGGCGGAATTTTCGTTTATGCCGGCGTAAGTAAGGTGCTCGACCCAGCCCAGTTCGCGAACGACATCGACAATTACAAAACGCTGCCGTGGTTCGTCAGCGTTCGGCTCGCGTTTTATTTGCCGTGGCTCGAAATTTTTTGCGGCCTTGCGGTCATCTTCCGCTTTTTCTATCGCGGGGGATTGTCGATCTTAACCGCGCTGATCGCGGTTTTCATTGGGGCGACCGTCGCCGCAAAAATGCGCGGGCTCGATATCACTTGCGGCTGTTTCGGTCACGTGAGCAAAAACTGGAACTTCAGCACGCATTTGGTTCTCGATTTTGCTATTTTCGCCGCCGTCCTCGCTCTTTCATTTGGAAATAGTCGTCACCGCGTAGAATTGTAGGGCAGGCGCTCCGCCTGCCTTTTTGATTCGGCAAGCGATGCGCTTGCCCTACAATCTCAGAATGATCGCCCGAGCTCTTGTTGTATTGCTCTTGCTGGTCGCGCTCTCGTCCAAAACCTCGGCGCGCGATCGCAAAGAATGGGTCAAGCTGACCGACTGTCATTATGTCGACGCTCCGGACAATGATGGCGACAGTTTTCGGGTCCGCGGCGGCGACAAAGAGTTTACCGCTCGACTTTATTACGTCGACGCGCCCGAGACGAATCTTCGGCAGGGAGATCGGACGCACGAGCAAAGTCTGTACTTCGGCATCACGCTCGATGAAACAATGAAAGCGGGCGAAAAGGCGAAACAGCGCACCAAAGAGCTTTTGCAGAAACGTTTTCTGATTTGGACGCGACGGGCGACCGCGGGAGGACGCGGCCGCGAGAGCCGATATTATGTGATTGTCGAAATCGACGGAAAAAGCCTGGGCGAGATTTTGGTGACGGAAGGATTGGCGCGAACGAAAGGAGTGGCGCCCAATTTGCCTAACGATGAGAAAGGCAAGGCCTATATGGAACGATTGGACGATCTCGAAAGCGCCGCGCGCGAAAAGCATCTTGGCGCGTGGGCTACGTCCGCGGTCCAAACTCCGTCACCAACGCCGGCTGCGAGCGCATCGCCATAATCAGTCCATTGTCATTCCGAGCGAAGTAGTCGAGGAATCTGTAGCTATTTTCTGCTGCCGGAAATATTTAGAGATGTCTCCACTTCGGTCGACATGACAAAAAACCATGATTAGAAAAGTTAAGGGTGGCTATCGGCTCTATTCTCTGAAGAAGAATCCCAAGACCGGCAAACGTCGAAACCTCGGCACCTTCAAAACCAAAGCGGCCGCCAAGAAACACGAAAAAGCGGTGCAGTATTTCAAACGGCAATAATCCGTCGGCTATGCCAGAACACGATCTCGACACGAAAGTTAAGCTGGCAATTTACGAGATCACCGCGGAAACGGGCCGCATCCCGAATTCGTCAGCGGTTTCGCAAAAGATCGACATCGATGAAAGCGAAGTTGTTGCGGCTTTCGGCCGGCTGCATACCAAGCGCCTTCTTCTTCCCGAGCCGGACGATCCAAGCCGGATTCGAATGGCGCCTCCGTTCTCAGGAATTGCGACAGCTTTTCCGGTGGAAGCGAATGGTAGGAATTATTTCGCGAATTGCGTTTGGGACGCCTACGGAATCGCGGCCGCTTTGCATTGCGACGCAGTCAGTCGCGCTTCGGATGGTCACACCGGCGAGCCATTAACGCTCGAAGTGAAAAACGGCCAGCCGCTTTTAAAACCGTACGTCGTACATTTTGCCGTGCCGGCAGCGCATTGGTGGGACAATCTCATTTTTACGTGAGCAACGATGTTGCTCTTCCGGTCGGAAGAGACGGTCGATCTGTGGTGCGCGTCCCACGATATTCCGCGACGCCCACTGGTGAATCTTACCCAACTATGGCAACTCGCCGTCCAGTGGTACGGGAATCGGCTCACGGTCGAATCGCGCCGCCCCGCTCCGGATGAAATGGTGTCGATCTTCAGCGCATTGGGTTTAACCGGCCCTTTTTGGGATCCAAAATCGGATCAATGGCGCTGACCTTGAGTGTTCATGTTTGAGGGCTGATCGTTTGCCGTGTTGAACATTCGCCCGGCCAAGGATCTGGATCGCGATACGATCTGGGAAATTTTTCACGAGGTAATCGCGGCGGGTGACACATACCCGATCGATTCGGAAATGTCCCGCGAGGACGCGTTTGCTTACTGGTTTCAAACTGGTGCGAGCGCGTTCGTCGCTGAAAAAGATGGACACATCGTTGGCATTTACACGTTGCACTCGAACCAATCCGGCGGCGGCGCACACGTCGCCAACGCTGCTTTCATGGTACCCGCGGTTGCGCGCGGGCAGGGGATCGGTCGCGCGATGGGCGAACATTGCTTGAGGGAAGCGCGCCGTCTCGGTTTTCGCGCGATGCAATTTAACTTTGTTGTTTCGACCAACGAATCAGCAGTGAAACTTTGGCAAAACCTCGGTATGAGAATCGTCGGCACGTTGCCGGGCGCGTTTCGACATCCGCAAAAGGGATATGTCGACGTTTATGTGATGTTTCGCTCGCTCGAGTAGTGCTGACTTCCCTTGTAACTTGAATCTCTCTGCCCGTGAGCGATCAGCGACGCAGTTTTGCGATTTTCGTGACTGGAAGTACAGATCGGCCTGGTGCCGGTCACGCTCGTGATGACGCGCCGCGCTCGTAGTCGGGCGCAGAGGCAACAAACTGGAAAAAGTTGTTGACAGGCTGAATTCGAGTCCTAGCCATAATTATGAAAACTATGGAAAATATAGGGAATGCAAAAGCACACGGGGGAGGCCTGATCGATTTTCTCCCCTTTTTTTTGGTAAGTTTACTCGGATTGGTAACGCTAGCTGATCCGTTGCACGGCAAACTCGGTTCAGCCACGGGCGGAAGCACTACTGCTGTGACCTTTAGTGGTCAGGCATACGCCGTCAAAGCCGCGGTTCCACTGGCCGGGATCAACACCGTAATCTCTGATACCGGCGGTCTTCCTGGCTCGGGCGGACAACTCGAAGCCTCACTGCTTGATGTAGAGGTGCCCGGTTTGCTAACCGCGGAAGTCGCTCATGCTGCGACCGTTGGTCAAGGCGATCGAAGCCGATCTGAAGCATCTCTGGCAAACCTCAACTTGACTGTCGGCGGCAATACCATCACCGCTGACTTCTTGATGTCGCGAGCTATGGCTGTTTGTGGCGCGGCCCCGACCGGAAGTTCGGAGATCGCAAATCTTGTCGTCAACGGACAGACAATCACAGTCGGCACTCAACCGAACCAGACCGTCACCCTCCCGAACGGCACGATCGTAATTAACGAGCAGACGAGTTCATCGTCGCAGAAAAACAAAAACGGCAGCAGTGACATTACAGTCAATGCACTGCACGTAACCATCAATGACCTGAGCGGCGGCGTGCTAGCGGACGTGATTATCGCTTCGGCTCATGCCGATATTGACTGCAAAGGCAAACCGGCTTGCACAGGCGGTGATTTCGTCACCGGAGGTGGCTGGATCACACCTTCGGGTGCCCGCGCGAACTTTGCCGTTGCTGGAGGAATCAAGAACACTGGTTTCTGGGGTCACTTGCAGTATCAGGACCACGGAATCCGCTTATACAGTCGTCGATCCCACCACCCGCCATATCGAAGGCACTGCCGAGGTGAACGGGCAACCCGGCTTCACATATCAGGTGGATGTATCCGATAACGGCGAACCGGGACGCCAGGATACGTTTGCGGTGACGCTGTCCAGTGGCTACACGGCCTCGGGCTTGTTGTCCGGGGGGAACATTCAGTTGCATCAACCCTGCAAGTGAGCAGCCTCTGATTGTGCAATTCCCTCGCGGGCGCACTCGCGCTCGCGAGGGTCCGCGCTCCGCCTCCTGAATTGTCGTTTGTAATTCTCGCTCGTTAGGCCGAACGGTAGGGACAGCGCTGTGGGCGTTCCTGCCGATGCAAACAGTCATTCAAGTGATCACGAGCGGGCGCGGATCGTTGCGCAGCCAGATCACGCGCGATCCGCAGTTGGAGAAAAAGTTTGGCTTTATCAAAGCCTGGTCGAAACAACCGGGGCGTCCGCATGGTTGGGCGAAAATCCATAGTGCGCGCGATCTTCATGGCGCGATCAATCTGGAATGGCACGGCCGGAGCAACACTCTCATTTGCCGCGTGGTGACCAAGCTCGGGCACAAACCGAACTCGATTATCGGCGATTTCATCGATTACCTCCTCGCCCGCCACCAAAGCCGCATTCTCGCCATCCACATCATGCGGCGACCGAGACAAACCGAGTAAGGCGTTAACTCTGCTCTACAAACGGCGGCCGCGGTGCATCCGTTGAGCACCAAAGTTTCGAATCAATGGAATCGTGGCCATTCATCCTGGTACAAGAAAAAGCAGACCGACATCTTCGTGTGCGATAACTGCGGCGCACGTAAACGGCTCGAACGTAATAAGCGCCACTGGTGCGATAATTGCACCCGTGGGACTCCCGTAGAGCTGCGAAGAGTAAAAGACAAAAAGCTAACCCTTGGCTAGGGTGAGCGTTGAATCGTTCCAAATTCGCCTTGTTGCTGAATCAGTTTCGCGACGAGACCGGTCCACCCGGTCTGATGCGACGCGCCGAGGCCGGCGCCGATATCGCCGTGAAAATATTCGTGGAATAAGTAACGAGTCCCTGTAGGGGAAGCCGTTGGCTTCCCTGAGACGCTAACAACGTCTCCTACAGAATTTCCTGACGCGCGCGCGAATGGACGTTCGCCGTTTTCATCGCGCAGCCAAATCTTGATCAGCCGATTGGATAGTTCGTTCGCGACTTCTTTGAGGTGCATGAACTTCCCGGAGCCGGTCGGACACTCCACTTTGAAATCGTCGCCGTAGTAATGGTGAAATTGCTGGAGCGATTCGATTAGGAGGTAGTTGATTGGAAGCCAAACCGGGCCGCGCCAATTGGAATTGCCGCCGAAAATTCCCGTTTGCGATTCCGCCGGCTCGTAACTGACGATTTTTTCCTCGCCCCGCACCGTGATGGAGTATGGATGGGCCTGATGAAATTTGCTGAGGGAACGAACCCCGTAGTCGCTCAGAAATTCTTCCGGGTCGAGCATGCGCCGAAGCAAACACTTCATCCGATGTCCACGCGTAAGCGCGACGAGACGCAGTTCTTTCATGCCCGGCTCCTGCCAACGCGAAACCAAACTCGCCAGATCCGGCCGATATTGGAGATACCACTCGAGTCGCGATTTGAATCCGGGCAGGGCTTCGATCAGTTGCCATTGAACCGTTTCGACCGCGAGCAGCGGCATTAGACCGACCAGCGACCGGACGCGCAACGGAAGATTTCGTCCGCCGGGCGTGTGGAGAACGTCGTAGTAGAATTGGTCCTCCTCGTCCCACAAACCGACGCCTTTGCCGCAGAGTTTGTTCATCGCCGCCGCAATCATGAGAAAATGTTCGAAGAACTTGGTCGCGATATTTTCGTAAACGTGATTTTCTCGCGCGAGCTCGATCGCAATTCGCATCAAGTTCAGCGAGAACATTCCCATCCAACTAGTGCCGTCGCTTTGCTCGAGATGTGTGCCATCGGGAAACTGCGCGTTGCGATCGAAGACGCCGATGTTGTCGAGTCCGAGAAAACCGCCCTGGAAAATATTTTTGCCTTCGGAGTCTTTGCTATTCACCCACCA
>WNFJ01242000.1_pt1 | contig 12771 bp, 14 predicted proteins | sample 5400461 | NCBI WGS metagenome assembly WNFJ01 (sample SAMN13153349, study PRJNA577476) | soil metagenome | isolation source: 115 cm saprolite on Douglas fir-dominated hillslope | place: USA:California | collected 2013-09-17 | reverse complement strand
CGCAAGGCCAAGGTGATCTGCTGCTCCAAAGTCATGGCCTCATCAGGTGGTATCTTTGCCAGTGCTGCCTGCGCCTCCGCAGAGGAATAGCCCAGTCCGATCAAGGCCTCCAGAGCCTCAGCGCGTGTTGTGCCAGATGCGCCCGCTGCACTGCCAAGTGCTCCGCCTAAGGTCGCCAGAGAAGGAAGTTTCCCCTTCAACTCCAGAATCAACCGTGCGGCGAGACGCTTGCCAATGCCAGGAGCCAGTCCCAGTCGGTGTTGATCTTCGTCGGCAATCGCCTTATAGAGGGTCGGTGCATCCATCGCAGAAAGGAGGGCAAGCGCCACCTTCGGTCCAACGCCACTGACGGCAAGCAGCCGCTCGAACGCATTGCGATCTTCTTCATTGAGAAAGCCATAGAGGGCCATGCCATCCTCGCGCACAAGAAAGTGTGTGTAGAGGGAGACCTGCATGCCTGGTTCGTTGAGCTGATTGAGCGTGGAGGACGGGGCAAAGACGCGCAGACTGAAGCCGCCAACCCGGAGAACCACCTGATCGGCTCGACATGCTTCCAGGATGCCATGAATGCTCGTAATCATCGCCTCTCACCTCGCTTCTTCTGGAATTGCCTCACTCGTGCGTTTGTGCTTGTCGTTGAGCCATCTGGAGCTTCTTCGTCGTAGCGTTTGTGACGAAGACGGTGATGCTGTGGGTCTTGGCATCGAGCTGGGGGAAGCCCTCCACGATCAACGTATCCTCCGGGTCCTTGATCGCCTCCGCGACGCGCCTCCACTGCTTGCTGGCGATGTAGAGCGTGTAGGTTGTGGCAGCGTTTGCGGGCGTGGGTAGGCCCTTGGGAAGTGATGGAACGTTGCTGGATTGCAGGCTGGTCACAACGCAGGTTTCCCGGTCGATGACCTTGCCGGGACGGCCAATCACGGTGATTTTCACGGTACTCACTGTTCCTTTCTCCGCGCCAATCTCATCGAGGGCAGTGATCCGATCTGCCCACATGAACGCTGGTGATGGTGGTGATGGTGGCGTTGTTGTGGCTTGCTTTTGTCTCTGCTGCCAGAAGAGGACGCGCACTGGCTTGGGCGCCTTGGTGCGAACCAGATAAAAAAAGACGCCGCCTAGCGTACGACGGCGGGAGCCATCGGGCAGCAGCAAACCGCCCTGTGTCTCGATCTCCTGCGTTTCCTTGAGAAAGGCCAAGGCCTGCTCTGGTCCCAGTTTCTTGACCACGTTGTGCAGCAGTTGAAGGGGCTCCGGCTCGGTTTCACCCAACTGTTCGGCGATGGTCTGCTCCACTTCGTTGGCGGTCATGGTTGGTGATGTGGATTGTTCGTCACTCATGCGCGTATTCTAGGGCCTGCTTTGGATGCTGTCAATGGGAGAACATCCTGGGGATGAGACCACATAGTGTATTACCGGTTAACGTTTACGTTTCGTGACGCACGTCCCCAGGCCATTTCGCGCTATGCCATACTCTGGCATAGCCAAAGATAAAACGCGAAGGCAGGAATTCTTTCATTGCTGCTAGATCTACGCCATACTCTCCCATAGGTGAAGACGCTTCTCCGCTACTTCGTTAACGTTTAACGTTGATCCGGTAAAACATAATACCAAGTGCGCCACCTGTAACTGGCACGCGCCCTGTGATCGCCTGATCTTGCCCTTCAGCATAAAAGTGGGCGAACAAGTGGTTTGGTGGCCGCGGTGGATCATGAGCCATCACTGTGCTTTCTCCTTACTTCTCCCTCCGGGGAGGCTTGTGCCTTTTCTTGCGGTGAGACAGCGAGACGTTCGCTGTGGGCCTCCTGCGCGTTCTCTGCGCGTGGTGGTGTGTCTCATCGATGGGATAGGGATAGGCTTCAAAGCGTGGCTCATCGCTCAAATAGCTTTGCCTTGCACGAGCGTAGATCTATTCTATGGGGGTTGGGATATAGCTATGGATCAGGAATGGCTGGTATTTCCCATATGCACCAGGTTCGTACTGAATGCACACCGCAATCCACAGGTGCTCACGAGGCTCGGCACGAACGGTCGAAAGGAGGGGAGCAGCGAAATCACTCACGTCCTCCAGAATCATCGTACTTGCACACTCGTCGCAAACCGGGTACATGGCATACAGGGTGAACTGGCCTTGCTCCTGTCGATCAGCCAGGGCGTTGCAATAGTCATCAGCAGCTTGAAACTCCTCCTCCTCCGTTGTATAGTTTCCCGGCTCAGGCCTCGGCGTATAGACCTCAGCCAGTGCGCCATAATCTATTGGCTTCTTGCACCGGCCACACTGCTCATGATGGAAGCGTGACCAAAGGCGATCTGGCGCTTCGTCATCGGGATCCTCCTCTCCGATCTTTCGCCATTGCTCTGTGCTTTCCAGCCTGTCCCAGCCGTCAAGCGAGCACGAGCGCGGATGTCTCCGCAGATCGTGCGTCACAGGTCGCTTCCTGGTCAGCACAGAAGCCTGGGGGAGTTCCAAGTCGTCGCGATGTTTGGTCAGGAGATCGATCCATTAGCGCGGGCTTGTGATCCAGAGCGTCGTCCAGGTCTCCTGGGGATGGAACAGTCCCTTGCGCTCCTGCCTATACGCGCACTTGAGTTCGTGCGTGTGCGTCACCGGTTTGCATTCGATCGCTTGCACCTGGATCCAAGCGACCGGAGCTTTTCGGATGGCTCTGGCCAGACGTTCGGCTTCTTCCTTGTCCATCGGTGCCCTCTTTCTCAGCGTGGAAGGAGCGAAAAGACGATGCTGCTGGTCAAACGACCCCGTTGTTTCGCGTTGAGGCGATAGAGCTCATCATAGCACATCGTCACCTCAGCGAACAGTCGCTCCTCGAAGGAGCAAAAACGGCCAGTTGGCGGATGAGCCGTCTGGTCGTTTTTGCGCAAAGCGCCCCTCTCTGCACGGTACTGCGCGTGGAACACCACTGAAGCTAGTGCCCATGCTGCTGCAAGTAGTGCTGCACCGCAGGCAATTCATCCGGACGCGCCGGACGGAAACTCCCATTCTCATTAATATACACCAGTTCCTGTTCAGAATCTGAGAACCCCAACCATCCTATAGAATGAAAGTGTACGATCATGTCCGGTCGGTGATTGCCATTGACATCAGCAAAGCTGAGTGTCACCGGTACTAAGTTGGCATCGGTCCCATACAGTTGCGGGCCGAGGTAGATGCGGGCCTTAGAACCATCGCCACCGGGAAACTCGATCACCTCGATGCGACCATTCAAGTTGAGCGCGATAAAATGACTGGGGGTGCCCCCTGCCTCATTCTGCCCGACGAAGGCGTCTACCTGGAAGGTGCGTGGGCGACCATACTGGAGATCGTTCCAGGTGGTGCTCCCCCAGCTCACCGCCAGTGAGAGCACTGTCCACAGAGCGAGCATCGCTAGCATCCCTATGCCCAGATACACCAGGGGATGCGCTCACCGCCAGAACTTTCCTTTGCTCCCTGCTGGCATCTCGCGAGGCATTTTGGGAAGGTTCTTTGCTGCTTTCCCGGCTTGCCGGGGCGCGGCAGTCGTACGGCTCTGCCTGGTGTTACCGGTGTCTGCGCGTTGCCATTCCTTGATCTCCTCCTCGCCATCCGTCTGTTTGGGGCGCAGTCGCGAGGCTCGTTGCACAACGGGTGTCGCTCCCGTGGAGACAATCGGCTCCTGCCTGGTCGCATCATCCCCGATTGGCCGGTGACGTAGAGCACTGCGCGGAGGTACATGATCGGTCGATTCGAGCACTGGCATCTTCAGGTTACTCCTTTCTTCTTTCTCTAGACAAAAAACCATTGAAGAAATACCGGCAGCAGCCGGAGAAACCTGGAGAAGAGATCGATGAGCCGTATAGCAAGAGCTGACTGGAATGCGCCGATTGGGACATCGCTCCAACCGCGAGACGAGTTGCTGTATCGAGATGCTACTGTTGAGTATACCAGGGTATCCTCCCAAAATCCAGTATGTTAGTGCTAGGGGGTGCGTTTCATTTTTTTGCACACGCCTCTCCCGTAGGCTCAGGGGTGGAAGGAGGACGTCTGAGAAAGGGTCTGCGCCAGGAATAGCCAGCACCAGGACGACGAACTGGTTGCTCCGCGAGGGCCTCAGCCGGAGGTTCGGTGGAAACAGGCACAGGTGGATGGGACAGCCGATAGGCGCGCGCTCCCCAAAAGACGAGGAACCACAAGGCACTGGCCAGTCGAGGCTTTCTGTCTGCTTGTCGCTGACTTGTGCGAAGCGCTCGTCGATGAGCCACTGACGTCGCCCAGGTCTCGTGCCACTGGCGATTGCAGACCGCATTGCGGAGCACGAGCATGGGGTTGACGTTCTGCCGACCCCAACGCATGCCAGCCCCTTTGAGGCGTGCTTCGACGACTCCCTTGTTAGCGCTTTCGACGCTCCCCGAGCCGATGGGCCAGCCTGCTGCCTGATAGGTCGGGTACTGCATGTGCGCCTCGCGCTTCTGCAAGTAGGTCAGTTTCTCCTGCAGAGTTGGACTGGGATAGCGAGCAGCTAACCAGGCCAGGTGCTTGAGCACCCTGGCTGGTCCCTGGTGTTTGAGCCGGTGCAGCACCCCGTCCAACCACTTGGTGGGCAGTCTGCCTCCTGCTGCTCGCACGACCTGCCCGATCTCATTGACGTATTCGGCGGCATGCGCAAAATCGAGGATACGTACCGCATCCGCACGATGGTAATCCACCAGCCCCTGCAGCCACTCCGCTCCATCTTGCACCGCACAGGCCTCTGTGGCCCGTTCCAACCCCCGCCGATGTGTTTCGACCAGCGCTGCCTCCGCAAAGCGCTCAGCGTCAGCGAGTCGCGAGAAGGAGGAGACCTGTTGCATGCACACCTCCTCCCGCTTGTTGCGCGTGACCTCCCCCATCGTCAGTGTCTTGACTTCCACCCACTCGCCCCCTACCAGATGCACAAAAGCTCCATCCCCACTCATCGCTTGCTTGTTTGCTCCAGCAGGCGCTTGAGGCACTTCTTGCTTGAGGCGCTCCTCCTCACCCTCACACACCGCCAGCGCCGCCTGCCCTGTCGCCAGGGTTGCTCGCCTCGCCGTCGCCTTGCTCACCTGCATCCCCAGCAAATCCTGGAGCAGTTCCTGCGCTGGCGCGTAGGGCATCCAGCTCGCCAGCCGCGCCAACGTTTCCTCCCCACGTGGCGTCAACCCTCCACTCACGAGTCCTAACTCCTCATCCAGGGGGGAAAAAGCCTACCCCACACTGGGGACAGGCTCCATACGTGCGCGTTAGCTTGACCGCTTCTCCTCCGGTGGTTTGCAGCCAGCGCGTTTGCTCTCCTCGCGCCCACAGCGGCTTGCCACACGTTGTACACTTCGGACGCTCCGCCTCCGGCTTCTGGCTCCAGTCCTCGCTCTCCCCCATCTGCACCACGTCCTGGAGCAGCTGCGCACGTAACTGGTTGATCTGTTCATCTACCGCTGCTTCAATCTCTGCCCACGTCGCCTTCGGGTGCTCTTTGCGCCATTGGGTCATCCCCAGTACGTCTCGCAGTCCTGCGCTCACCTGTTGCATCTGCGCACTCCGTTCCCGTTTGTTCTTTTTCGCTTTCATCCTGTTGCCTCTTTCTCCTGGTCTTTTCCCCCTATTTTACCACCTCCCTCCTGTGTGCAAAAAAATGAACCGCACCCAGTGCTAGGAGTACTTTCTTCTGCTTTGTTTACAACATCCTTCCTGTCGCTGTATAGTGAGTTCACAATTGTTCGGTAGATACATGATAGGTGGAAAGGCTATGCAGGCAATCATCCCTCAAGAATCCCCCCTAGCAGTGCTCAATCATATTCGTCGCATCCGAGGTCAACCGGGCGATCTCTATGAAATCATTTTTGTGGATCAACACGATCAGATCGTGGTCCCGCTCACCGAATGGTATCGTTTGCGCAGGGATTTGGGACCAAGGAGCACCAGGGAGACATATCTCATCTGCTTACTGCCTTTTCTCTCGTTTTTGATCGAGCAATCATGCCCCTGGAATGCACCTCCCGGACGACTGCGCCCCCTGCTCATCGCGTTTCATCGCGACCGGCTAGGTTGCCAGGTACATCCTGGGAACGACCACGAGAGCGTGGAGATTCTGCCAACGCGCGATACGCCCGTGAGTGAGAGTACGTTGCGCGTCATGCGCGCCGCACTGCGCGATTTCTATCTTGTGATGAAAGACGCCGGGTTGTATGCCTTTCCCAATCCACTTTCCTCCGAAACGCTTAAAGCCATCAAACGCGCGCATGTACAGACATTAGCGAATAAGGGGGCTCCTGATCACGCTGGCATCAGAGAAGAGACGCACGAGCAGTCGCGAAGGCTCCCGACAGCCTTCCTGCGCCACCCAGACGATCAGGGATGGAAGCCTAACCTGCGCAAAGAGCTGGCGGACGTGCGAGAAGGCATCCATGCCGTGCTTGATGCTATGATCGATAGCGGCGGAGTTTCTCTCCGAGAAAAAGCAATCTTGGAGCTACTCGGCAACACAGGAGCTAGAGTACATGAGATCGTAACGATGACGGTCGGCGGTTACAGGAATGAGGGGATCGCCGGGCAAGCCAACGTAGTGAACAAGGGAAGCTATGGACGCGAAATCAAAACCATTTACTTTGCCCACAATCCCCGGGTCGAGCAAGCGCTCACCGCCTATCTGAAATACGTACGTCCTTTACATGACCCGCAAGAACGCACAAACCTCGCTGAGGTAGGCGATCGGGAACCATTATTTCTCACTGAGCAGAAGACGCCCTTTTCGGTGAAGAGCTTCTACTGGCATTGGTATCGTCACTATGCACCCTTACGCGACAAATGTCCAGTGCGGTTCTCCCCACATGATATCAGGCACTCAACAGTAAACCCCTTTGAATTACAGATAGCCTAACCATTGTCTCGCAGCCCTTTCAGCTACATAATAGTAGTCACTACTCATTGATGAGTAAATGAAAGGAGCTGTTGAGCAAAGATGACCTCATATTGGTTTACCTCTCGACCGAAGGGAACTGAACATCAGCATCCCTATCTGGTTTTCGATGGCAACGATCACCTCCATTTTCCTTTGACGCATTTTGGCAAAGAGGCCAGTCACCGTCTCTCACCGAAAACGGTTCAGACCTATCTCCACGCCATCATGCCATTCTTCTGCTGGTTAGATACTGACCCCTGGCAAGTGCGTGCTGGAAACAGGTGGGATGCCCCATCAAAGCGGGTGCGCCGAGCAGTAGAGGACNNNGTAAGCAAGCTTCAGTGCAAAGTCCAGCCACATCAGCATGGCTGGAAGTTTGTCGCTATTACGACGGGAACCCGCAGTACCTTGCGCGTTTTCCTCTCTGCCTTGAAATTGTTCTATCAGATCATGATAGCCCACGGCAGCTATGCGTTTCTCAACCCTCTTGTGGAGCCAATCTCAGCGACCATTGCGACCGTTGAGACTCGATTGGAGCAAGATGATACGGATCATCCACGAATGCCGGATCACAGTGGTGTTGTGACGCCGCCCAAAAAGCCAGCCCATCGACTCTCGGACAATTACTTTAAATTGAGGCATGATGAGTGGATACCCCAGATCCTCGACGATCCCAAACTTCCGGCGCTCATTCTTCAAGGAGGGAAACACTTGCCATTGAAATATACTCGACAACGTGATGAGGTGGTGACCTGGCTGCTTTTTGAAACGGGTGGACGTATTTCAGAGGTGACTGGATTGATGCTCTCTGATTGGTCGGTCCTGGGAGCCCATACTCAGGCAAGGGCATTCAGCAAGGGAAGTTTCGGTAGGCGCGTCAAAACACTCTGTTTTCACGAGGATACGGTGGTGCTACTCCGGCGCTACTTCGATGAGGAACGTATTCGCTTCGATCCTCATGGCTACTCCCTTGATCTCTATCTCGAACTTGCTGCTCGCAAACAGGTCGATCTCTCGACTGTTCCCTTGTTCCTAACCAGCCAGGGCACACAACTGACCCCCAAAGAATACCGCGAGCATTACTGGAACCCCGCTTGCCGAGCTGCTGGAATCGAAGCTGACGTCCACCAGAGTCGCCACTGGCTGGTTACTCGATCGGTTCGGGATATCTACGAAACAGCGAAAAGCAAGGAGGAGATTGAGCGGCGGCTTCGCGGCCTGGTAGAGTACATGAAATGGAAGAGCGAAGAACCCCCTTTCTGCGCATCAACATTACTTCGACGAACAAAGAAACGCTGACACACGTGAGCACTTTCATCAACGCATGCATCAGGGAATACAAGAGTATCTCGAAGAACGCCAACAAGGGAGACGTACGATGTCCACAAACAAGCGCCAAGTTACGTTGGAAGCAGCCCTAACTCCGATACAGACCAATGACGAACCCGATCTGGCCTTTTTGTACAGCTTGGCTGGGGAGGGCTAACATGGTTCGACAGAAAAAAGAGCGCCCGCCAATTTCCTGGTTCGCCTTGACTGGCCACATTGCGCCAGAGATCCTGCAGGCGCCGAAGACGGGAGGTGATCCAGCTGGCGGATGGCCGCAGGTGCACGGGCGTGTAGTCGCCTACTTCCAAAACAAAGTCGTCGGCAAGCCTTGGGCTAATCATCTGGCCCTCATTGCCACCGTGCTTGCGGCGCGCAGACGCGATGTGCAAACCATTCGTCTCACGTGTATGGTCTTAAACGCCCGGTTTTCCTCGATCTTCCCGGCTCTGGGCTTGACAAACATGAGTGAATGGAACCATGAAGCCCACTTACCCCTCTATCTGAGCGGGGAGATTGTCCCTGGCGACAGCCAGTATATGCGCCAGCAATTCTTTAGTCGTTACCGAACCGCTACTAAGCAAACGCAGAGCTGGCTGGAAGCACTCCCTGAGGAGGAGAGGCAACGCTATCAACCGTATCTCTTTCCTGAAGTCAGCCAGTTTCTGCATGAGCAATTAAGTGATTGGAAGGAACTGATCCAGAAGCAACAAGCACACCGAAAGGCGGAAACAGAAGCAGTTGTCCCAAGATTTGCAGATCTCCGAGCAGAAGCTCATTTCAGGTACAATCGGATGCGTCGGCTCCGACAAGCCTACCTCCAGGCAGTGGCCCAGGTTTTGCCAGATCATTCCAACTTGCCACTGGACTTCTCCTATGAGGAAGGCGATCCCCCTCTGGAAAGTCTCCATTTCCGGCTGTGGGACCGAAGAAGCTTTGCCCTCGATCCTGCCCATGTCTCATGGTATTCCGCGAGTACGCGAGAAAAGGCCAAATATGGCGAAAAGCAGTATGCAGTTGAACGAAATCAGGTCTTTCTCGAGTTTGTCAAAGCAGAACGGCTCGAAGGCGAGACGCCGCCCGAAGGGCTCTGGTTTACGGATTTACTGAAAATGGGACTGATCGGCTTACAAGGTCACTACGGAAGCGAGCAGCAGATTGCGGAGCGACAAGCCTGGCTTCGTCGATGGGGATATGGTGATGAACAGTCCGAAACACCTACCTATCCCTTTACAACCCGTGTTTCTGGCCTTCTGACCTGGCCTGATGGAAAAACCAATGGCGGAGAAGGAAGTATGGGACGGTTCATTGCTCAGGTTCAACGGAAAACAGGCAAAGTCTTCATTCCCGTTGAGTCCCTCTATGCTGCTACTACCTTTGGGTTATTGGCGCTTGATCTGCTAACGACCACGGGGATGAGGAACGGGGAGCTGCACCAAATTAACCTCCTTCCAGAGTGCCTCATTCGTCTTGTGGATGATCCTCCCCCAGGAGCCAGCGATCAATCTCCGCGCATTCGCTATGTGCTCCGTCTTTTGCCGAAAGGGGAGCCAACGCATACCCGACATAACTACGGCATCGGGAAAGAGTCGGTCAGGCTCATCGAGAAAACCGCGCAAATGTTGTGTGAACACTACAAGCTCCAGCCTGGAGAGCCCCTGCCACGGATTGCCTTTAGCCCGTCTCACAACAGGAGCCATCGTTTTGAAGGCCCGCCAGTTCCGTATATTTTCCAGTACAACCGCACACACGTCACCGACGCTTCCATCTGCGCATGTCTGCGTTTCCTTTTACATGGAATGGTTTTCCAGACGCGGGAAGGCACCCCGGTGGTCATCCGACCCCATCTGCTCCGGCATGCGTTTGCTACTTACGCCGTCAATATCGAAGGGTTGCCAATTGACCTGGTAGCGAAATGGTTGCAACAGAAAAATTTGGAGGTCACTGGCTACTACAGTGAGATGCCAGAATACATGCAGGTAGAACAACACACCTCTTTTGTTGCGCGGATGGCTACCCAGATCAACATCCGCGAGGCGATTCTTCGTTCTCCTGAAGAGATTGCCAAGCAAGCGGAAGCGGCTCGCAGGCGTGTCGGCATGCTGGTTCCTGTCGCTGGAGGAGAGTGTACCCTGGATGCCTACTGCCCCAATCAATTCGATTGTATCCACTGTCGACAAACAGTATCAGGTCGAAGAAAAGCGGCGATGGGCAACGGAACGTCTCGCCTACTATGAGCGCGAAGGATTGGTCCTGGAAGCAGAGAAAATGAAACAACTTCTCCGCGCCTGCGATCTGGAGATCAAAGAAATGCAGAGCATCATCGCCTATCGAAAGGACGAGACTCGTGTCATCCAAATCCAACCCAGACCCAAACGACCCTCGTGAGCCGCATCCCTGGCTAGAGGAGAAGGTCTATGCAAAACTGCGCCGGCGTACTGTTGATCTGGTGAGACAAAGCGTTGATACGCTTCGCCAGGACAAGCAGCGGATCTCGCTGGCGACTGTTGCCGCCAAATCGAGAGAGCTAGATGTCGAGGGAAACGGCAAAGGGATCTCCGAGAGCGCGATCCTCGACAACCCGGAGGCCAGAGCCTACTACGAACAGTACCGGAGCTGGCGAGGCTCATCGAGAAAGCGAGCTAAGCCACTCGTCGTGGTAACGTCGGCGTCACCAGGAGTGACCAAGCCTGGCCGGAACGAGCAGCGGGTGCGCCAGCGTTATCTGCGCATGAGTAAGGAAGCGCTCGTCGAGCGCCTAATTATTGCCGAGCGAACCCTGGCCGAGCAGCGAGAACGATGGCTGTCGCAACAGGATGAAACGCTGGCCTGGCGATTGCGTGCTGAGCAGGCGGAAAAGCGACTCCAGGAGCTTCATCCGCAGAAAACGTAGGTCTCCTCATCAATGGAAAGCGGAGTGAGTTCCAACAAGGCTTCCCGTGCGGTCGTACAACTCTACCTGGAGAGGCACCTGGATCTTCTGGTCAGTAATGAACAGAACCAGACTATCTTGAACCAGGTCCTCCAGGACCCCCCCATTCTTAGAGGTGAGACGCACACGCTCGATATCCAGGTCATTGTTCAACACCAGACCGCCAGCCCAGAAATGCTCTTCCCATCCCCCTCCTGCGAGGTTGACCCAGGGGTGAGGACGCACAGGAGAATGCCCGGGATCATCTGAGTAGTTTGCACCTCCTACCATACGCCAGTCTCCCTGTGGGTCTTGAAGCACAAAGCAGAGCCAGTGCTGATGTTGCCCAGCTTGATCCTCAAAGGTAATCTCGTGAAGTTGACGGTCAGGAAGACGCCGTTCCTGGAAAAACCGAATGGTTCCTCTTTGCGCGTCTAATCCGCCACCAACCTGCAGCTCGCCTTTCCACCGCTTTACGCCTGCAGGGCGCGGAGGGGCGGGATACACGGTGCCTGGCGGAAGACTCACATACTCAATGATGGCTTGTTTTGGATCATGTGTTGTCATGGTGGAACTCTCTTTCGGTTCTTCACACGCCGGTCTCGTTCTCCCTGCCTATATTGCGATTGCTTTCTCTCACATCTTACCATACGGCCTTCACGTCCACTTTCGTTCCATTGGTCTTGAGATGCGCTATCGCTATGAACTCCCATTTTGTACTGTTCTGTGCTCTGGGAAGCTGAGTGATCCCCATGGAACGTACAATGGTTAAAACTCTTTGTGACGGAATGCTTGATAACGCTCCGAATTGCCTGTGGAGCAGGGACGGATCAGTTTGATTCTGAAAAGTACCTGCGCGAGCGCGACGCCTTCGCCAGCACCATAATGTGCTGGCGAAGCCACAAAACAATCGACATTTATGACCAAAGCCGCGATGGCGAGGGGATTCTGACGGTACTTGGTACCTATCAGCAGGGACTTGCCCAGCGTCGCTATGTACCCGATCATCCCACGATGATGCACAAGCACGATACCCAGGAAGAGCCAAAAATGCAGGAGGATAATGCAGTTGCCCCGCTTGAAGCCGCTGAAACAATCTGGCTCCATGACGCAGAGACGCTGGCCTGGATTAAGAAAAAGCAACAGCAGCAGGCTCACCAGAGTGAGCAGAGGTAAATACGATGGATGAACTGATACACGTAGTGGAAGAAGGTTTCGGGGAGCTTCGTTCTGATGGGAACGATCCCACGCTACATGAGGAACTTGCGGCTCGGCAGAAACCCCTCAACTTCAGCGACCCAGGCCAACGCGAAGCTCATGTTCGGGCGTTCCTTGCATGGCTGCCCAAGGTCTTGCATGATACCCCAGGAATTGACTGGACCCACCTGCCGAGCAACGTCATGGGTTATCTCATTCGGAGCGTTGCCGATAGCCCTGACGCCATCCCCATAGCGTTCGCCATTGGCTGCGCAATGGATAGCATAAGAAACCGCACGTTAGAGACGTACTCCCATCAGCTGGCTTCCCTCTTACGACGTTTACGGATACAGTATGGTATGAGCGAACTTTCAGAGCTCGGCACACACCAGATCTGGGAGCAGTTTGTGGCAGGGCGAACACTCTCTCCAGGAGATACGCGGTCGCTTA
>WNFJ01508243.1_pt1 | contig 12772 bp, 10 predicted proteins | sample 5400461 | NCBI WGS metagenome assembly WNFJ01 (sample SAMN13153349, study PRJNA577476) | soil metagenome | isolation source: 115 cm saprolite on Douglas fir-dominated hillslope | place: USA:California | collected 2013-09-17 | reverse complement strand
CTTCGAGATGGCGCTGCGCGACGCGCACCTGGCGAGCTACAATCTCGTGCGCGTGAGCTCGATCTTTCCGCCGCTGTGCGAACTGGTGGACCGGGAGGAGGGGCAATCCAACCTGCTCCCCGGCCAGGTGCTGTTCACGGTGGTGGCGGAATCGTCCACGAACGAGCCCAGCCGGCTCGTCTCCGCGTCGATCGGGCTGGCGATGCCGTCCGACGCCTCGCACCACGGCTACATCTCCGAGCATCACAGCTACGGCCAGAATGAAATGGTCGCCGGCGAATACGCCGAAGATCTGGCTGCGTCGATGCTGGCGACCGTGCTGGGCGTGCCGTTCGACTCGGAGAAGGCCTGGGACGAGCGCCGCGAGCAGTGGCTCTTGTCGGGCGAGATCGTCCGCACGCTGAACGTCACGTCGTGTGCCGAGTGCGGGGAGGACGGACGCTGGACGACGGTGGTGGCGGCGGTCGCGTTCTGTGGATAAGGCGCTCGCCCAGCTGCCGTGGGGCGCGCCGGTCAACTTTCTCGGATTGCCCGAGGCCGAAGTCGCCTACGAGCGGGCCCCGGTGGTCATCCTGCCCGTGCCGTACGAGGCCACCGTGTCGTACATGGGGGGCACGCGGTTCGGCCCGCGGCGCATCCTCGAGGCGTCCCGCTACATCGAGTTGTACGATCACGAGCTCGACAGCGAACCGCACTCGGTCGGCGTGCACACGCTGCCCGAGCTGATGTTGTCGGGCGCGGGCCCGGCGGAAGCGCTCGCCGAGCTGCGCCAGGCGCACGACGCCCTGCTCGCGGCGAACAAATTCGTCATCATGCTCGGCGGCGAGCACTCGATTTCCGCTCCGCCCATTCAAGCGCACGTGGCGCGACTCGGTGCGAAACGGCCGTTGTCGGTGCCGGCCGTTGTCGGTGCTGCAGCTCGACGCCCACGGCGACCTGCGCCCGGAATACGAGGGCACGCCGTACTCGCACGCCTGCGTGATGTACCGCGTGCACAAGGATGTGAACCTGGTGCCGGTCGGCATTCGCGCGATCACCGTGGAGGAGCGGCAGCTGATGCGCGAACGCCGGATCCCGACGATCTTCGCGCACGAGCTGGATCAGGGTGAAGGCTGGATCGATCGCGCGGTCGATGCCCTGGGCGAAGACGTCTATATCACGATCGACATCGATTTCTTCGATCCCGCTCTCGTTCCCGCGACGGGCACGCCCGAGCCGGGCGGCGGCGAGTGGTATCCGGCGTTGCGGCTGCTCGAGCGGGTGTTCGCGCGCCGCAACGTGGTGGGGGTGGACGTGGTGGAATTGGCGCCGATCCCCGGCTTCGTGGCGCCCGATTTCTTGGCCGCCAAACTGGTCTACAAGCTGATCGCGTACTATCAGCGTGCTCACGCCGCCAAGCCCGAGCGACGCCGCTAGCGGCGTCTCCTTCGCCGTCGCGTTTGCCGCGGGGTTGTTGAGCTTTCTCTCCCCCTGCGTCCTGCCGCTGATCCCGAGCTACGTCGGATTCCTCACCGGCCTGACGGTCGAGGAGATGCAACGGCGCCGCGGCGCCGCGCTGCTCCACGCCGCATGGTTCGTGGCGGGCTTCTCCTTCATCTTTATGGCGCTCGGCGCGAGCGCATCGGCGCTGGGCAACCTGCTGCTGCACTATCAGGTGTGGCTGGGGCGGGTGGGCGGCGTCCTGGTGCTGCTGTTCGGGTTGTATCTGCTCGGCGTGCTGCGGCCGGCGTTCCTGATGCGCGAGCGCAAAATCGAGTTTGCGTCCAAGCCCATCGGCTACGTGGGCTCTGCGCTGGTGGGCATGACGTTCGGCGCCGCGTGGACGCCGTGCATCGGGCCGATTCTGGGCGGCATTCTCACCTTGGCGGCGGCGCGCGGCAGCGTGTGGCAGGGCACCATCCTCCTGGGGGTGTACGCGTTGGGACTCGCGGTCCCGTTTCTCATCACCGCCTTCGCACTCGACCGCTTCCTGGCCTGGTTCCAGCGGTTCCGGCCCTACATTGTGTGGGTCGACCGTGTGGCGGGGGCGTTGCTGGTGCTGCTGGGGGTCCTGCTGGTCACCGATCGCTTCACGCTGCTCGCCAGCTGGCTGCAGGGCCTGACGCCGGACTTCCTCAAGAGCCGGCTGTAGCTGGGGAACTCCTGGCCGCTGCGAGTTTACAGAGATTCTGCTGTTCCGGAAACGACAAACCAGGAGGTCCCATGAAGACTCTTGCTGCCGCACTCGCAACGGTCGGGCTGCTAGCCTGTGCCAAGGGCGACCAGGCGAACAAGCCCGGGGCAGACAGCACGGCGCGCAATCTCACGATCGCGCAGCCCGAATCGGGCGCGGCGCTGCGCGACGTGGGGTCCAAGGTGCCGGCGACCACCACGCCGAACGCTCCGCCCGTGCGCACGCGCACCAAGACGCCGGTGCAGGTCACTCCGAAGGCGCCGCCGCCGCCCGCGTCGGTCGTGTACACGGCCGCGAGCGGCTCGTTCCTCGACATGGCCGTAGCCGACACGATCACGTCGCGCACCGCGAAACCGGGCCAGGAGTTCACGGCCAGCGTCGTGGCTGACGTGAAGGACGGTGCCGGTCATGTCGTGATCCCGGCCGGCGCCACAGTGCACGGGACGATCGACGCGGTGAAGCCGGCGCCCAACCCCAACGAGTCGGGGACGCTGACGTTGTCCGTGTCCAGCGTGACCGTCCGGGGCGCGAGCTACCCGCTCGACGCGCACATCGATTCGCTCGAGACCGTGCGGAAGGGGCGGGGCGTGACGAAGGGCGACGCGGCGAAGGTCGGCGGGGGCGCCGCCGCGGGCGCGATTCTCGGCCGCATTCTGGGCGGCAACGCGAAGGGCACCGTGATCGGCGGCATCGTAGGTGGGGCCGCCGGCGCTGCGGTGGCGGCGGGGACCAAGAGCGCCGACATCGTCCTTCCCAAAGGGGCGCATATCAATGCGACGCTGACGAAGGCGGTGGCGGTAAAGCAATAGCGGCTCAATACCCCGCGGCGCCGCCTCCGCGCCGCGGGTCCGCTACCCCGACCCACCCCGCGGCGGTCCGCGCGATCGCCGCGATGTCGCCGGAATAGCCGCGCATTCTCAACGCGTGGCCCATCGCCTTGAGACTGTCGGCCACCGGCCCCGTGAGCCCGTTGCGCTCGAAGAAAATCACGTCGGGCAAGGCCTGGTGATGAATCCGGGGCGCCGCCACGGCGTCCGCCAGCGTCATGCCCTGATCGAGTACGTTCACAATCACCTGGAACACGCTGCTGATGATGGTCGGCCCGCCGGGCGTGCCCACCACCATGAACAGCTTGCCGTCGCGGCCGAGCACGATGGACGGCGTCATCGCCGAGAGCATGCGCTTGCCCGGCACGATCGCGTTGGCTTCGCCCTGCACCAGCCCGTATTGGTTGGGCTTGCCCGGCGCGGTCGTGAAGTCGTCCATCTCGTTGTTCAACAGGAAGCCCGCGCCGGTGACGGTCACCGCGCTGCCGAACCCGCCATTGAGCGTGGTCGTCACCGCGGCGGCGTTGCCCGCCGCGTCCACGACGGAGTAGTGCGTCGTCTCGAGCTGCTCATCGCCGCCGCTTTGAAACGGCGGCGTGGGCGTCGCGTGGTGCGGGTCGATGTCGGCGCGCAGCGAAGCCGCGTACGCCTTCGAGAGCAGGCGGTCGAGCGGCATGGCGACGAAATCGGGATCGCCCAGCCAGCGGTTTCGGTCCACGAACGCCCGCCGCATGATTTCCACCTCGAGATGCACGTAGCCCGCCGAGCCGAAGGGCGGCAGCGTGTCGTAGCCCTCGAGCATGTTGAGCATCTCGCCCAGCGTGACGCCGCCCGAGCTGGCGGGCGGCATCGAATAGATCGTGTAGCCGCGGTACCCCACCTGAATCGGCGTGCGCCACTTGGGACGGTAGCCGGCGAGATCCTCGCGGGTGATGAGCCCGTGCCCGCGCTGCATCTCCGCGACGATCTGGGCGGCAATCTGGCCCTTATAGAACACATCGGGGCCCGAATCAGCGATGAGCTGCAGCGTGTGGGCGAGCGCCGGCTGACGAAACATCGCGCCCGGGGGCGGCGCGCTGTCGTTCACGAGGAATTGCCCTCGGGACGCGGGGAACGGCCGCAGCCGGTCCGCTTCCTCGGCGATCGAGCGGCTGCGGGCGTGATCGAGTACGTGGCCCTGTGCGAGGCGGATCGCCGGCGCCACCACGGCGCGCCAGGGCAGATGGCCCGCGGTCTTCCACGCTTCGTACAGTCCCGCCACCGAGCCGGGGACGCCGGCGGCGAGATGCCCGGTGAGACTCTGCTCGGTCGGATTGCCGGTCGAGTCCACATACATCAGGCGGCTCGAGCCGGTGGGCGCGGTTTCGCGGTAGTCGAGGGCCCGCACGCGGCCGCTCGTGTCGCGATAGACAATGAATCCGCCGCCGCCGATGTTGCCGGCCTCGGGCAGCACCACGCTCAGCGCGAACCCAACCGCGACGGCGGCGTCGACCGCGTTGCCGCCACTCCGAAGAATCTCGACGCCGACCTGGCTCGCCAGTGGGTGGCCGGAGACCACCATTGCGTGGGATCCCGTGATGGGCTTGGCCCGTGTGGCGAGCGCCCACTCGGCGGGAACAACGGGCCGTCCGCTGACGACCGCGTTGCCGGGCCCGCCGGCCGCGCCGCCGCCGCCCGGTTGCGGCGTGGTTGTCGGAGTGGTCGCGGCACCGCCGCAGGCGGTGGCGAGCCCGAGGGCGAAAGGCAGGAGTTTGCGCATCCCCAATTGTGCACGTTGACCCGCGGTGCGGTCAACGCCTAGTTTCGGACCTCACATGAGCGCTCCCGACTTCCACGATCCGCGCCTTACCGAGCAACGCAATCCGCGCACCGAGCGCATCGACGTGGCCTCGAGCCTCGAGATCGTGGACGCGATCAACGCCGAGGACCGCACCGTGGCGGAGGTGGTGCACGGGGTGCGCGAGGTGCTGGCGCGTGCGATCGACCTGATCGTCGCGCGGCTGCAAGGCGGCGGGCGGCTGATCTACGTGGGCGCCGGCACGTCGGGCCGGCTGGGGGTATTGGACGCCGCCGAATGCCCGCCGACCTTCGGCACGCCGCCCGAAATGGTCGTGGGCGTCATCGCCGGCGGCTACGCCGCCCTGGTGAAGAGCGCCGAAGGCGCGGAGGACGACGTCAACGCCGGCATGGCGGCGATGGACGCGCAGCGCGTCACTGCCACGGACATCGTGATCGGGATCGCCGCAAGCGGCACCACGCCGTTCGTGCGGGCGGCGCTGGGCCGCGCGCAGACCATCGGCGCCGCGACGGGGCTCGTGTCGTGCTCGCCGCCACCCAAGGTCCTGGCGGAGACGTGCGACGTGCTGATCGTAGCGCTCGTGGGCCCGGAAGTGCTCACCGGCTCGACCCGCATGAAAGCCGGTACGGCCACCAAGCTCGTCCTCAACACGCTCACCACCGGCGCGATGATCCGCCTCGGCCGCTGTTACGGCAACCTGATGGTGGACTTGCTGGCCGTGAGTGACAAACTGAAGGATCGCGGCGAGCGCATCGTGATGGAATGCTGCGCCGTCGATCGCGCCGCTGCGCGCCGCGCCGTCGCGGCGGCCGAGGGATCGGTCAAGCTTGCCATCGTGATGACGCGCCGCGGCGTGGACCGCGCCGCGGCGCAGCGCCTGCTCGAGGCCGCCGGCGGCTTCGTGCGCCGCGCGGTTGGCGATCCGCCCCCTGTCAGCAAATGACGGACACGCTCGCCGTCGGCGTGATGTCGGGCACGTCGCTGGACGGCGTTTCGGCGGCGCTGGTGCGACTGAACGATGGCCCGGCGGCCCGCCTCGTCGCCTTTCATCAAGAGCCCTACGCCGCCGCGGAGCGCGGCCAGATCATCGAGGCCATCGCCCGGGGCGGCGCCCGGGAGCTCGCGTTGCTGCACGTGGCGCTGGGTGAGCGTTTCGCCGGCGCCGTGCTGCAGCTGCTGGCCAAGGCGAAGACCGCGCCGCCCGACATCGCGTTCGTCGCGTCGCACGGCCAGACCATCTGGCACGAGCCGGGGAAGGCCACGCTGCAGCTGGGCGACCCCGCGGTGATTGCGGAGCGGGTGGGGGTGCGCGTGGTGAGTGACTTTCGCGCGCGCGACGTGGCGGCGGGCGGACAGGGCGCCCCGCTCGTGCCGCTCGCCGACGTGATGTTGTTCGGCGATCCCGAACGCGGCCGCCTGCTGCTGAACATCGGGGGCATGGCGAACGTGACGTGGGTGCCGCGGCGCGGCGAGGTGTCAGGTGCGCTGGCATTCGATACGGGACCGGGCGTCGCGATCATCGATGCGGTGACGCGGGCGATCGACCCGGACGCATCCTACGATGTCGACGGAGAGCGCGCGCGTCGCGGCCGCGCGGAGCCAAAGGTACTGCAGCCCCTGCTCGACGATCCGTATTTCGCCGCGTCGCCGCCCAAGAGCACGGGCCGCGAGCGCTTCGGGCTGGAGTACGCCGAACGCCTGCTGGCGCAGGTGCGCGCGAGCGGCGGCTCGGACAACGACGCGATCGCGACGGCGACGGCGCTCAGCGTCGAGTCGATCGCCCGGGCCATCGAGCGCCTCACGCCGGCGCCGGCCGATGCCGAGCTCGTCATTTCGGGCGGTGGGGCGCGCAACCCGGTGCTGGTGGCGAGTATCGCCGCCCGGGTGCGCCCGCGGCCCGTGCGCTCCTTCGATCAGTTGTTCTTCGACGGCGACGCCAAGGAAGCCGTGGCGTTCGCGTTTCTCGGTTACCTCACCCTCGCGGGCCAGCCCGGCAATCTCCCCGCCGCCACCGGCGCGCGAGGCCCCAGGGTGCTGGGGTGCATCACGCCCCCGTGACGGCCTCGCTCGCGCGGCTCGTATTCCCGGCGCTGCGTTGGCGCCGCGGGTCGTTTGCGCACGAGCGCGCGAAGATCGATCAGACACTCGCCGCTGGCGTGGGCGGGTTCATCCTGTTCGGGGGGACGCGCGAGGCGGTGGCGACCCTCACCGCCGATCTGCGCGCGCAGGCAGGCCGGCCCCTGCTGATCGGCGCGGACCTCGAGCGCGGCGCGGGCCAACAGGTGCACGGGCTGACAGAGCTGCCGCCCGCCGCGGCGCTGGGTGCGCTCGACGATCTCGATGCCACCCACGCCGCAGCCCTCATCACGGCCACCGAGGCGCTGTCGGTGGGGCTCAACTGGGCGTTCGCCCCGGTGTGCGACCTCGACATCGAGCCCGAGAACCCCATCATCCAGACGCGCTCGTTCGGGGCCGATCCGCAGCGGGTGGGTGAGCAAGCGGCCGTGTGGGTCCGCGGCTGTCAGGAGCACGGCGTGCTCGCGTGCGCCAAGCATTATCCCGGGCACGGCCGGACCACGCAGGACTCCCACGCCACCGTACCGCGCGTCGTCACGCCGTTCGCGCAGCTCGCGGGGGAGGATCTGGGGCCCTTCGAGTTCGCGATTCGCGCGGGCGTGGGCAGCATGATGGCCGCCTACGTCTCTTATCCCGGCTGGGACGCCAGCGGCCGGGCCGCGGCGTTCTCCCCGCCGATCCTCGGCTATCTGCGCGACCCGCTGAATTTCTCCGGATTCGTGGTGACGGACGCGTTGATCATGGGCGGCGCTACGGCAACGGAGGCCGAGGCGCCCGCCACGGTCACGGCCCTGGCCGCGGGATGCGATGGCTTGCTCTATCCCGAAGACTTCGCGGGCGTCATCGCCGCGCTCGACGCCGCGGTCGGGAGGGACATCTTGACCGCGCGGGCTGACGGCGCGCTGGCGCGATACGAGCAGGCAATCGGGGAATGGGGAAGGGGGAAGGGGGAAGGGGAGGTCGATCTCGGGGCGAACGCCCAGTTCGGCGATCAGCTGGCGCGGCGCGCGCTGCGGTGGGTGCGCGGCGAGAAACCCAAACTGGGCGCGAGCGTGAAGGTCACCGTGGTGGACGACGACGCCGGCGGACCCTACACCGTGGGCTCGCGCGCCGTGTTCGCCCAAACGCTGCGGTCCCTCGGCAAGCGGACCACGGACAACGGACAACGCATTGCCCTGCTGTTCGCCAACCCGCTCTCCTGGAAGGGCCACGCCGATCTGAGCGCCCCCTCACGCGCCGCGCTGCGGCGCCTGGTGCCGGGAGCGGCGCTGGTCGTGTTGTGCGGGCACCCGCGCCTCGCGGCCCAAATCCCCGGCCGTGCGCCGGTGCTGTGCGCGTGGGGCGGGGATGCGGTGATGCAGCGCGCGGCGGCGCGCGCTATTTCAGGAGATTGAGCGACTTCAGGTAACCGGCGACGAGGTAGGACGGGACCGAGAAAATGATCTTGCCGTTGGACTCCCGGTTCCCTCCGAACAGCACCGCCACCACTCGCCCATCGCGGTCGAAGATCGGGCTCCCGGAGGACCCGGGCGCACCGTAACCATCGACCTGAACCAGGTGGGTGAGGACCTTACTCACGGTGCCCGCCGTGAGAGTTGGATCGGCGACCGCGTTGATCCCCTCGCCTTCCATCGGGAGGTCCACGCCTAGCGGGAAGCCGATGATCGCGACCGGGTCACCGCGCTGCACCGTGTCGCGTGAGAGCCCCACGACCCGGGGTACGCCGCCGGGGATATCCACCTTGATCACGCCCAGGTCCAAATCGCTCGACACGCCGACCATTTGGCCCGGGAACCATTGCTTCGACCCCGAGAACTTCACCGCAATGCGCTGGGGCGTGCGATTGCCTTCTTCACCCACCAGCACGTGTTTGTTGGTGACGAGGGTGCCTTGCGAGTCGACGGAAAACGCCGTGCCGCTGAACACCTCACCGGGACCGAACTCGACCAGCACCAGCGCCACGGCATCCTGGTTCTTCTGGCTGATGGCGCGGTAATCGACGCCTGCCGCCCCGACGAGGCTGCGGTAGCGGTGCTCGGCGGCGTCGAGCTCGGCACGGAGGCGCGTGACCGTCGCGTTGTCGCCCGAGCGAGCCGCCGTGTCGAGTTGGCTCTGGATGCGGGCGACGTCCTCGTGCGACTGTACCAGTGCGTCTTGCAGCGCCTGGATCTGATTCTGGGCCTGGGCGATAGCCTGCTGGTCGCGCGCGCGCTCACGCCCGCCTTGCCATTGGAAGAAACCGAAGAGCCCGAAGGCCAGCACCAGGGCGCCGAACAGCAGCTTGGTGGTGCGCCGTAGCTGCGACGTCTGGCGGGCCACCTCCTGGGCGATGCGGACGCCCGTGCTGGAGCGGCGCGGTGCCGGGGCTTGAGCGGCGGCGGCGAACGACTGCCGCGGCGCCGCGGCGCGCTGCGCCAGGCCGGCCGCGCCGACTTCCGACGGCGCCGCCTCGCCCGCGTCGATTACGTGGAACTCGAGCGCCGGGCCACTGTCGCCGAAGGCGATGACGTCGCCATCGGTGAGATGGACGTCGCCCTCGACCCGCTTGCCGTTGATGAAGGTGCCGTTCTTGCTGCCCAGGTCCTTGAAGAGAAACCCGTCTGGGGCGCGCGTGATCGAGGCGTGCCGCGACGAGACGTCGAGGTCGCGCTCGGCGTCGAAGCGGACGTCCGACAGGGGATGGCGTCCGATTCCGATGTACGCTTTGGCGAAGGCTTCGACTTGGCCGGCGCGCGCCCCCGAGAGGAACTTGAACTGCGCTTTCACCGGGCCAGGGCAAGGTAAAGCGCCACGACGCCCGCGCCCGCGAGCAGGAGGATGAGCCACCGGGCGCGTGCTTTGCGCGCCGGGACCGGCGCTTTGCTGCCCTTGTAGACCGGTACGGGCTCCGTGCTCGTCTCGGTATCGATCAGCGGATAGGGTTGGTGCCCGGCCGGCTCGGGTGTGTCGGCGGGCAGGCCTTCGCCCTCGAACCGCGCGATCACGACGGTGATGTTGTCCGGGCCGCCGCGATCGTTGGCGAGCGCGATGAGCTTGTCGCAGGCCACCGCCAGATCCTGCTCCTTGCCGGCGATCGCGGCGATCTCTTCCTTCTTGACGAGGCCCGACAGCCCGTCGGAGCAGAGCACGAGCACGTCGCCGCGGCGCAGGTCCTGATGGGTGAGGTCGACTTTGACCTTGGGGTCGGGACCCAGCGCTTGCAGGATGATGTTGCGCCGCTCGCTCTGCGCGGCCTCTTCCTCGGTCAGCTCGCCCGCTTCGACCAGGCGCTGCATCAGCGACTGGTCCTTGGTGAGCTGCACGGCCACGCCGTCGCGCACGAGATAGGCGCGGCTGTCGCCGACCTGGGTGAGGTAGAGGTGGTCGCCCAGCGCGCCCACCGCGGTGGTCGTTGTTCCCATGCCGCGCACTTCCGGGTGCGCTTTGGCGTAGGCGTGGATGTGGCCGTTGGCCGTTTCCACTGCTTCTTTGAGCCGCGCGGCAAAGCGCTGCGCTGTGAGCTCGGTCTCCGCGCCCCAGCTCTTCTTGAGTTGCTCGTAGATGGTCTTGGTGGCCATCTCGCTCGCCACTTCGCCCGCCGCCGCGCCCCCCATGCCGTCCGCCACTACCAGCAGCGTGCCGCGCGGGCCCAACTCGTGCTCGCGGACCGTGGGCTGCAACGAGGCGTCGCCACGCGTCAGATCAGCCACGAGGAAGGAGTCTTCGTTGTGGTCGCGCGTTTTGCCGAGGTCCGTCTTGGCGAAGACGCGGACTTTGATGGGCTTGGGGTTGGATGGGCGTCCGAACATGGCTACCGCGCGAGACCTTGAACGAGGTTACGACACGAGGCCAGATCGGGCTTAATGCCGAGGGCCGTGTGGGCCCACTGGAGCGCCTTAGCGCTTTCGTGGAGCTGCTGATACGCGTTTGCGACCGTGCACGCGGCGAAGCCCTTGTCCGCTGTCGACAATCCGGGCACGCTGTAGATCATCAACGCGGTGTCGCGGACGCGCGCCGAGCCCCAGGCGTCGGTGCTGTCATTCAGGAGGTCGAGCAACGCGTGCGCCTGCGCGACGGTCATGGTCGCGGCGTGATTGCCGGGGTTCGTCGTGCTGTTCTGGCGTGTCTGATTGGTCCCCGTGTTCTGCCGTGACCCCTTGCTCGTGTCGCGTGGCAGCGTAGCCACCTGCTTGGTCGTATCCGCGGGCAGCTGCCCGCCGTGGGCGGGCGGCGTCTTATGGAATACGGCCCATGCACCGCCGCCGAGCACCAGCACCGCCGCCACGCCGCCCACCACCGGCATGCGCGAGCGTTTCCTCTCAGGCGCGACTTTCGCGCCGCCCTTGGCCGCCATCGCCTTGGTGGCGGACGTATCGAGCAGCTGCGTTTTCTCGCTCTCGACGTTGGCCCGCGTCGCGGGCACCGCGACCGTCGCGGAGCCCCCACCCGTGATGCTCGCCACGTCCTGGGCGAACTTCGACACCGTCTGGTAGCGCTCCACCGGCGTGCGCGCCAGCGCGTTGTCGAGCACCTCCTGGAGGCCCGCGGGGAAGGGCAGATCGGGCCGCGTCACGGCGAGCTTCGCGGGCTCGTCGGTGAGGCGCTTGATCATCGTCTCCTGGATGGTGTCGGCCTTAAAAGGCAGTTGGCCCGTGAGGATCTTGTAGAATACGAGCGCGAGCGAGTACAAATCGCTGCGGCCGTCGAGCTTGTCGCCCGACAACTGCTCCGGGCTCATGAACTCCGGCGTCCCGACCACGAGGCCGGTTTTGGTGACCTTCTGCCCGGACTCGTCGCCGCTCACCGCCTTGGCGATGCCGAAGTCCACCACCTTCACCACGTCCGCGCCGCCCTTGTTCTTGGTGAGCATGATGTTGTCGGGCTTCAGGTCGCGGTGCACGATGCCGAGATCGTGCGCGGCCTGCAGGGCGTCGGCCACCTGACGGAAGATGTGCACGGCGCGCGGCACCTTGAGGGCGCCGTCACGCTCCAGCAGGTCGGTGAGCGCCTCGCCCTCGATGTATTCCATGGCGAGATAGATCAGCCCCTCGGGCGTTTCGCCGAAATCGTAAATCGCGCAGACGTTGGGGTGGGTGATGCGGCTCGCGTTGGATGCCTCGCGGTTGAACCGCGCTACCGCGTCCGGATCGTGCACCATCGAGGGGTTCATCACCTTGATGGCGCTGCGCCGCCCCATCTTCACGTGCTCGGCGAGGTACACTTGTCCCATGCCGCCTTCGCCCAGCTTCTTCACGACGTGGTAGCGGTCGGCCACCACCTGCCCCACGAGGTCGGACAGCGGCGCTGCCGCGCGCAGCGTCGCGCCGTCGTTGGGGCAAAACTTCACGTCGTCGGGGAATTCCGTGGAGCAGACGGGGCAGAGCTTCACGGCAGCTCGAGGCGCATGAGTTTATCGCCCACCAGAATCCTGGACTGATGCTTGAGCGGCATCGCGCCCCGCGCGGCGAGGGCCACGCCATTGCGACTGCCCGCGTCCACCACGACGAAGTCGGCGTCCTCCGAGCGGATGACGGCATGCTGGCCGCTCATCGACGGATCATACGGAAAGAGCCATTCCCCCTTCTCGCGCCCAATCAACACGTCACGGCCCGGCGACAAATGAATCACGTCGCGCGCGCTGCCGTCGGAGCGCAGCTGCGTGAGCGTCGCGATATCGGCGCTGGGGATCAGGCTGCCCATGCGCTTCGTCGCGTCCGCCTCGGGTGCATGCGGGCCGGGATAGCCCAGCCGGCGGAACCGCAACACCTGCGAGCCGACGAGCAACAGGTCGCCGTCCAGCAGGCGGTAGGGCTGCTCGAGAAACACCCACGTGCCGTTGCGGCTGCCGAGGTCGCGCACCATCAGCTGCTGGTTTTCCCAGGAGAGACGCGCGTGCAGCGGCGACATGAACACGTCCTC
>WNFJ01187643.1_pt1 | contig 12772 bp, 25 predicted proteins | sample 5400461 | NCBI WGS metagenome assembly WNFJ01 (sample SAMN13153349, study PRJNA577476) | soil metagenome | isolation source: 115 cm saprolite on Douglas fir-dominated hillslope | place: USA:California | collected 2013-09-17 | reverse complement strand
CGGGGCAGCTTCCCCGCCCGCCGGCTCGCCCAGCTTTTACCGAACTGGACCCGCCGCCGCCAGCCCGCGACGACTTGCGGATACTGGCGGAGGCTGCCCAGCGGTCAGTAGAAGTGCTGGCCGCCGAGCTCAACCGTGTCATTAGCCCCGTGCTGGCCACCCTGGAGCGGTCATGACCGGCCGCGGGAACAGCATCGGTTACGGCCGGGACGAGATGTGCGAGCTGCTGGCCGCGGGGGCCCAGCTGGAGGACAGGCCCTCGGCGGCCGCGGCGGTGCATCTGCTGACGTTCACCGATCTGCCGGGCCGCCGGGACTTCGCCCGCCACGCCCGCGTGGAAACGGTCACCGATGCGCGGCCGGGAACGGCGGTGACGGGCGCGTGGGTGCGTGACTGGGCGGCGCTGCTGAACGACGGCTCGGTGTATCTGAGCAGCGGGCCGCCTACGCCACCGGCCGCCCGGTAGACATCCGGGACGCCAGCAGCGGCCTGGGCACGGCGCACGCCCGGCGGCTGATCGAAGCCGTGGTCATCGGGACCGGGATGACGGAGTACTGCACCGTCACCGGCACCGCCAAGCTGGCCGGGCTGCGCCGCTGGCACGGCGGGCTGCCCGGGGATGTGGGCGTCCAGTGAGCGCGGCCGGTGTGGCGGCGCTGCGCGAGCGCCTCACCCGGCGTGACGCGGGCTCGGGTGAGCACGCGGCGCTGGCAGTGTTCCTCGGCTACGCGGTGATCACGGCCCGCGGTGAGTTCCACGGCCACGTGGACGCTGATGGGGTGGACTGGGCCGCGGTGCTGGCCGGGCCGTGGTCATCGACGGAGCTGTTCTTGATCGAGACCGCCCATGGGCTGTGGAGCGGCCGGCGGATCGAGATCGACCTGTGGCGGGCCGGGGTGCCCGGCGACGCTCAGTATCTGCTGTGGCAGGCGATGCTGACCGCCCGCCGCAGTGGCCGGGTGCCGGACGGCCCAGCCGGGCCGGGGCGCCATGGGCCTGGTGGACCGGCGGCCCGGCGATGACCAGCCAGGCACAGTCGGCCGTTGCACGCGTGTGGGCCTGGCAGCGGCCGGGCGCGCAGACCGCCGGTGAGGCCCGCGCCGCCGTACGCGCCGCGCTCGCCCGCTGGGGCATCGCCGCGGTGGCCGGCGACGTGACGGTGATGGTGAGCGAACTGGTGACCAACGCCTGCGTGCACGGCGCTGCCCCGGTAGAGCTCACGCTGCAGCTCGCCCAGTACAGCGGCGGGTGGGCGCTGGTGTGTGAGGTGACCGACGCCGGGACGGGCATTCCCGCGCTCACCGCATCGTGGCCGGGTGGCGAGCATGGCCGTGGCCTGGCGATCGTGGCCGCCCTGGCCGACGCGTTCGGCGTCCGGCCGTTGCCGCGGGGCAAAACGGTGTGGTTCCGGGTCGTCCTGCCCGCCCAGCCGGACAGCGGGGCGGTGGCCGCATGATGACCGTTCGACAGCTTCCGCCCGTCGAGGTCGTCTCCTTCGGATACGGCCACGGGCCTGCTCCGGAAGCCCACGCCATCTTCGACGTCCGGGCGCATTTCAAGGACCTGCATGTCAACCCTGCGCTGCGCTACCTAACCGCAGAGGACGCACAGGTGCTCGCGGCCGTGATGGGCACGCCGGGAATCCCCCGGCTGGTCAATTCCATCGCCGCCACAGCGCACGCTTTCTGCCGCGGCGCAGCGCCCGACCCGGTGGCGGTGGCGGTCGGATGCGTGGGAGGCCGGCACCGGAGCGCCGCAATTGCCATCGAGGTGACCCGGCTCCTGGAGCGCGACGGCGTCCCAACGCCCAGTCATTGAGCGGCCGGATCAGCAAATGAGGAACCCGTGAAACCGGAACGCGACAGGTGGATCGTCTGCCACGAGTACGTGGCCGGCCCGTTAACCGCCGAACGCGCGGAGCGCGAGCGCGCCTCAGTAGGTGCCAGGCCGAACACGGCATCGTGGTCAGCGAAACCAAGCCCCCCAACGGCGGCACTGCCGCCGAGGGGAGGCGCTGACCGGCCATGAGCATCCACAATACCGAGTCCTACGACGCTGGATTGGCCACGGGGGAAGCAGACGCCCGCGCTGGGCGGCCCCAAAACGGCACTATCCCGTCACGCGTCAAGGCCAGGGACGGCTACTCGCTCATCCACGACGAGCAGGACGCGAACGCGTACAAGTCGGGCTACATCCGCGGCTATCACTGCGTTCACGGGGGACGGGGGGCGCTGACCCATGGCCCGCCGCCGCTCGGGCCATCGCCTGCCGGCCACGCTCGCCGTGACCGGTGCGCTGGTGGCTGCCGTGATGCACGCGAACGCGGGCCGCGCCGTCCAGACGCCGGCGCCAGCGGTGTGGCCGCTGCCAGACGCGGCCTGGAGCCAGTTCCGCCGGGTCGACGAGGGTGTGGACCTGCAGTACCCAGGGACCGGCCCGGTCCCGGTGTCCGCGGCCGCGGCCGGCCGGGTCGTGGTCCTCGGCCCGGACCCGAACGGGTTCGGTGACGCCTACCCCGGTCTGGTGCTCGACCACCCGGCGAAGGTGGCGGGGCGCACGTTTACCGAGGTCTACTACGGCCACGCGTTCCCCGATCCCACGGTGGCCGGCCAGCACGTCAGCGGCGGCGACGTGATCGGCCATACCGGGGGCTTACACTCCGGCGGCAACGCCTACCCCGACAGCAACTGGGTGGAGATCGGCTTCTTCCCGCCGTCGTATGTGAACGGGCCGCTGATGCGGCAGTGGCTGGCAGCGCGAGGAGCGCGGCCGTGAGCCGCCGGGCCAGGGCGCTGGGTGCCGCGGCCGTGGCGGTCTTCGCCGCTGCCCAGGTGTCACACGCTGCCGCGCCGTCTGCGCCGGGTCATCACGCGGGACACGTCAGCGAGTGGATCAGCGCGGCGGTCAAGGTCATGAAAGCCGATGGCATACCTGCCTCAGCGCTGAACCGCGCTGACATCGCGCTGATCATCCGAAACGAGTCCGGTGGCAACCCGCAAGCGGTCAACACGGCCGACTCCAACGCCGCGGCGGGCCACCCCAGCCAGGGCCTGACCCAGACCACCCCGGCCACGTTCAGCACCTACTGCCTGCCGGGCTACTGCTCCGACATCACCGACCCGGTGAGCAGCATCATCGCGGGCGTCCGCTACGCCATCGCACGCTACGGCTCCCTCGACCGCGTGCCCGGCGTCGCCGCCGTGCGCAACGGCCTGCCCTACGTCGGCTACTGAGGTCCCCCCAGTGGCCCGGTTCCTCAGCCCTGGCCCCCAACCATCTCGCCGCGTGACAGACGCGGCGAGCGCTTAACACCCACGAAAGGAACTAACCGAAATGTCCGCTCCTCACCTTGCGGCTCAGGTGGCCACCCGCCTGATGCCGCTCACCACCGGCCCGGGCCGCTGCCCGAACGGCCCGCAGGTCATGCACTGGCGCTGCGCTTGGGACGCGGGCTGGAACTCAGCCCCGGCACACGGCGGATTCACCGCCGGTTCTTTGCTGCCGCTTCTGGCCGTTGCCGTCGTAGTCGTTCTGCTGATCAGCGGGGCGGCGTGGGTGCTGCGCGGCGCCCGGCGGTAACGGCGCCGGCGTCGGCTGTCCACACTCAACAGGAAAGGGGATGGCGGTGGACTTCCTGAATCAGCTGGGGACGGTTATCGGCAAGGTGAAGCCGTGGCTGGCCGACGGGCCGGACGCCATCAAGGCTCTGCTCACCAATTCGCCGTTCCCGGCCCGGACCCTCGTGATCACCCTCGTCGTCATCGCGGTGGCGTGCTGGGTGATCGCGAGGGCCGTGTTCAAGCCGAAGGGGTAACGAATGCTCACGCCGAACGCGGCAGAAGGCCCGGTGCCCCACCGCGGCGCGACGCCGGGCTGGTTCGGGAAGTGCCTCGCGCTGGTCCCGCTGATCCTGGTCAACCTGGTCGCTATCTCGGGGCAGCTCGCGTTCCTGCGCGACCACCTGTCCTGGAGCATTTACGGCGACGTCGCGTTCGCCGCAGCGCTGGAGTCCGTCGCGGTCTACCTCGCCTATCATGCGCACATCGCGCTGATAAGCAACGACTCCGCGCTTCGCTTGCGGCTCGGCTCTTACGCGTTCGGCGTGGCGATCGGCGCCATGAACTATAACCATTACGCCGGGCCGCATTGGCGGCCAGATTTTCAGGCTGTAGCTGTGGGGCTTATGTCGGCGTCGTCGCCGTGGCTGTGGGGTATTCATTCCCGCCGCCAGTCCCGCGCAGCGCTTATCGCCCGCGGGCTTATCGAGCCGCACGCTTTGCGTCTTGGAATGACCCGCTGGGTGTGGCATCCGGTGCGCAGTTTCCGCGTGATGTTCCAGTCCCCGGCAACGGCGATCGCCGCCGCCAGCACCGGAACCGCCAAGATCGCAAAACCGCGGCCGGAACTGGAGCGGCAGGCGGTTCCGGTACTGGAGCCGGTACTGGAAAGCCCGGCAGGGCAGGGGCCGGCCGCGGAACCGGGAACCGGAACGCCGGAACTGGAACCGGTCCGGAACCCGGGACCAGAACCGCGGGGGGTCCGGGAACGGAAGCAGGCGGGCAGCCGCCGCCCGGTGGCGGAGGTCGGCGCTCTCGTGGCGCGGGCGCGGACGGCCGCGCTGAGGTACTACCGCCAGCACGGCAGGCACCTGCCCACCGATGATCTGCGGGCCGACCTCGGTGTGGCGAAAGCCACTGCCTGCGACGTGATGAGGATCTTGCGGCCCCAGATCGAGGCCACCGTGGCGGCCGAAAGGTCCCATGAGGCGACGGCTGATGATCGCTCTCACACCCAGTCGCAGGCGTGGAGGTGACAGACCGTGACGACCATTCTGGTGGGCGACCGCTCCCCCGCACGCCGCCAGGCACCCGAAACGGGGCCTCAACGCGGGCCCGCGTGCCCGAGCGTAGCACAGCGCGGGGGAGGGGAGGGGCTGGCTACGCTGGGTGACCTCTTGGCGGCGGCTCAGCGGCGCGCTGCGAGGCGCCGTAACGCCGTTACCTGCTTGCAGGCGTCGGGTGCCCACAAGCAGGCGTTCAACGAGGCGATGCAGGCGCTGCGGGCGGCGCTGGCGCGCGAGCTCGCCCGCCGTCCCGGCGAGGCGGCCGGGCTGTACGAATACTTCGCCGGGCTGATGCTCACCTGGGCGGCGCAGGCTCCCTCGCTGGTCGTGGAAACAGCACCGGCCCCGGCCGCCGCCGAGACGGGCGGCGGCCGGTGAAGATCTTGCGCGTGCGGCCCGCCGCGGAGCCGAAACACGAACCCGGGCACGCCCCCCTGCCGGGCGAACGGGATGGCTGGCTTCCAGTACTCACCCCCGGGAACTGGGGACAGCCACCGGCCAGTGCGGAGTACCAGAACCCGGCAGCCGGTACCCCGGGTTCTGGCGGTTCTAGTTCTGGTGCCGGTTCCGGGACCGTGCCGATCCTGGTTCCGGCGCTGCGGACTCTCAGTACCGGTACGGCAGGTGCCGCGTCACGCGGTACCCGCACCGCTGGCCGGGTACTGGCGGCCCGGGCCGAAGAACCGGGCAGCATCGTGCACGCGGTATGGCATTGCCGCCCGAAGACTATGGCGGCCCACCACCGGGATATCGAAAGCACCGGCTTCGGCCGCGTGGCGCAAATCCAGCAGCACACGCTCGGCAAAGCGCTCAAGATTTCCGGTATCGCGTTGTCGGCCCTCGGCGATTCGGTGGTGGCGCAGTGGGTCGTCATCGGTGTGGCCGTTTACGTCGTTGCCACGTTTGTGTTCCTGGTCCTGTAACCGGAAAAGGAGAAACCCATACCATGAACCCGGTCAACGTGATCACGGTGGCGGCATTCGCCGGTGTGGTCCTCATTACCCTGGGCTGGCGGATCCTCGCCCACGACAAGACAGTCCGCGGCGCGTCGGTGCTCGTGTTCATTGGCGCGCTGCTGGCCACGTTCGCCGCCGCGGTCGTGTTCGGCGCGCTGTACCGGTGGACCGACCACGGCGTGGGCCTGGTCGTCCTCGGCGCCGTGCTCGCGTTCTGCGGCGGCGACTTCTACTTCCAGGTCATCCGCGACCACAAGAAGAAGGACAAGACGAAGACTCCCTGGGTCGCGGCGGCGGGCCTCGGCATGGCTGGGGCGCTGTTCTTCGGGAACGTGACCCAGATCGCGCACACCATCCAGCGGGAAGCTCACCTCAGCGGCGTCACGGCCGTGTTCGACTCGGTTCACAAGCATGGCTGAACCGGCCAGCGGGCCGCCCCTAGGCACCGGCTCACCGGGCTGTGGAGGGCCCGGCGAGCCGGCCCCGGCGCCGCCGGGGAGCACGTTCTGGGCCGGGTACGGCTGGATGATCACCCCGTTCGGCTGGATGGTCACCGCTGACCTGTACGCGGTCGCCGCCCATCACGCGCGCACCCCGCTGGGACGGGCCGGTTTCGCGATCGCCGCCGCTGTCGCGGCGGGTGCCCTGGTTGCCTGGCGCACCCGCCGTGTGCCGAGGTGGCGGCGGTGGCAGATCCGTCTGGCCGCCTGCGCTGCGTCGGTGTGGGTGGCGGCCGCCGCGACGGCCGGCGCGCACGGGTTCTTGCAGGCCGTCTACCTCATCGCCGCCGTGCCGGTGGCGGCCTGGATCGCCTACCACGGCCGGCCGGCGGTCCAGGCTGTCACCGGCGCCGCGGGCCGGCCGCAGGCGGCGAACCCGGCCCCAGCGCAGCCCAGACCGGCGGATCCGGAACCGGCCGCGCGCGATGAGCCGCAGCCTGTTCCTGCCGCCGGTGGGGGGGCGGTCCCCCCGGTGTTCCCCGTCCAGCCGGCCGCGGCGGCACCCGCGGCGATGCCGCGCAGCAGGTACACCGCCGGTGGACCTGCTGCGGCATGGCGGTGTTCTGGCCGCCAGCACCCCCGCGAACGAAGCCGTGGTCGCGGCCCTCGCCGAGGTGCTCCGGCAGTTCAGCGTGGACGCCCAGGTCGCGCGGTTCACCCGCGGCCCGGCCGTCAGCCTGTATGAGGTGGAGCTTGGCCCGGCGGTCAAGGTCGAGCGGATCACGTCCCTGGCCAGGAACATCGCCTACGCGGTGAAGACCGCGGATGTGCGGATCCTGAACCCGGTTCCCGGGAAGTCGGCGATCGGTATCGAGGTCCCCAACGTGGACAAGGAGATCGTCTGCCTCGGCGACGTGCTGCGGTCCCCGGCCGTGGCCGGTGACCCGCATCCCATGGTGGTGGGCCTCGGCAAGGACGTCGAGGGCCGCATGATCCCGGCGAACCTCGCGCAGATGCCGCACCTGCTGATCGCCGGGGCGACCGGCTCGGGCAAGAGCATCAGCGAGCTGGGGCTGGTCACCTCGATCATCACCCGCGCCACCCCCGGCGACGTACGGGCCATCCTCATCGACCCGAAACGGGTCGAACTGTCGATCTTCGAGGGAATCCCGCATCTGATCACGCCGATCATCACCAGCCCGAGGCGGGCCGCCGAAGCGCTGGACTGGGTGGTTGGCGAGATGGAGCGCCGCTACGACGACCTCGCCGCTACCGGGTTCCGGCACATCGACGACTTCAACCGCGCCGTCCGCGACGGCGCGATCACCGCGCCACCTGGCAGCGCGCACGTGTACAAGCCGTATCCCTACCTGCTGGTGCTCGTGGACGAGTTGTCTGACCTGATGATGGTCGCGCCTCGCGACGTCGAGGACTGCATCGTCCGGATCACCCACCTCGCGCGGGCCGCAGGCATCCATATCGTCCTGGCCACCCAGCGGCCGAGACCGGGCTGATCAAGGCGAACGTGCCGTCGCGGCTCGCCTTCGCCGCCTCGAGCGGGAAAGACAGCGAGGTCATCCTTGACCAGCGCGGCGCCGAGAAGCTGACCGGCCAAGGTGACGCGCTGTTCCTGCCGATGGGGGCGAGCAGGCCGGTCCGGCTGCAGGGCGCATTCGTCACCGAGACCGAGATCCGCGCCGTCGTCGGCCACTGCAAGAAGCAGGCCCGCCCCGTCTACCGCGACGGCGTCACCGCACCGCTGCCCATCCTCCCGGCACCGGGCGAGGCCGATGACATCGGCGACGACCTGGACCTGCTCATCCAGGCCGCCGAACTGATCATCAGCGCACAGTTCGGGTCCACCTCCATGCTGCAGCGCAAACTCCGGGTCGGGTTCGCGAAAGCCGGGCGGCTGATGGACCTGCTCGAAAGCCGGGGCATAGCCGGGCCGCAGGAAGGCTCCAAGGCGCGCGACGTGCTGGTCAAACCCGACGACATCGCTGGCGTGCTGACTGAACTGCGCGGTGACTGACCCCGCTGGGAACTCCCTAATCGAGATGAGCCTGTTGCTGACACGAGAACGAGTAGACGCGCTCGCCGCTGAGCTCCTGGAAGCTGACGCCGCCGGCGATGCGGAACGGCTCGCCCAGCTCGGCTGGGAACTGCTCGCCGAGGCCGGTATCGAGCACGACGGTGCGGAACGGCTGCGCGCCGAGCTGCACACGATCGCCGCCGGTACCCCGCTGGGGCGGTCCCGGTGAACGGCTGGCGTCCCGTCGAGCCGCTGCTCACCACCGGCGGCAACATCGGCGGCGGCCGCCCGGCCGCCGGGTCGTACAACGTCCGGTTCGCCGTCGAGATCCAGGCCGGCGCGTGCCTGTGCACCGGCCGCGGCAACCCCGGCGGCACGCTGACGTGGGCGGACATCGCCTGCGCCAGCCCACCGGCCGGCTACAGCGACGCGGCGGCAGCCGGCCGGGAAGCGAAGCGGCTTGCGGGCGAGTACGCGCAAGCCGGAACCAGCCGGCCTGGGACGGCTGCGGGCCGTGGGGACGGTGACCGGTGATGGCAAACAACCGCGAAACGTGCGACCCGGGCCAAGCGGACTGGTACGCCGGGGTGACCGTCAGCAAGGACATTCCGGGCGGCACCGAGACGACCTACAGCGATGGCTACTTCAAGGGTGACCGGCCAACCGCCGCGGACGTGACCGCGCTGGTGCCAGACGGCTACCGCAAGGTCGCGGCGTCAATCAGGCGGTGTTCATGAGCGAGCGCGTGACCAGCGTCCACCACGGCGCGATGGGTGGCGCCGGATGGCACACTCCGTCCGCTGCCTGCATCTGGTTCGGCCCGCCATCATCGGCGCGTTCCGGATTACCGTCATCCAGCAGGCCATGTTCGGCGGCTACGGCCCGCGGACCGCCCGCCCGCGGGCCCGCGAACATCGCCGGGGCTACGTGGAAACCGCCGCCGTCTTCATCGAGGCGCACCGGCAGGCTGCCGCGGTGCTGGCCCGCCGTCTTGGCGAACCCGGTGCCGCACAGGCCGCCAGCACCGTGGCCTGGGCAGCGTTCACCGGGTACGGCAATCCATCACAGCCGGGGGACGGCGCGGCTGTCATCCGGAGGATGCTGCGGTGACGGGGTTGAAGGCGGCGCAGGAAGCGCGCACCCTGCTGGGCCAGCGGATCGCCGCGCTGCGCCGCGACGCCGGGCTGACCCAGCGCGACCTGGGGGTCCGCACCGGTTACAGCCGCAGCGCTGTCGCCCGCGCCGAAACCTCCGGCGCCTGCTCGCGGCCCTTCTGCGTCCGGGCGGGACGGGCGCTCGGCGTGGACGGCGAACTCGCCTCGGCCCATGACCGCGCCGCCGCGCTCACCATCGCCGCTCGCGCTGATGCCGCCCGCCGGGCCCGGGACCAGCGCAGCCGCCCGCCGCCCGGCCCCGAGGGTGAGGACACCGGCACGCTGATCCTCGCCCACGACATGACCTGCCCGCATTGCGGGAAACCGGTCGCCGTGTTGATCCGCCAGGACCTGTCGCTGCTCCCGCTGGAAGCCGGCTGATATCTGCCGGGGGTGTTAGCAAACCGCGTTCACGGCTCCTGACAGGACGGGTAACACGCAATCGTCGCGTTCCGGCAGGCCGCCGCTGCCATGAACGGACAAGCCATGAGGAAACAGATCATCGCCGCCGTGCTCGCCGCCGTCGCGGTAGCTGGTGCCGCCGCCGGCGGCAGCACCGAACATGACCTTCGGGACTGCGGGGCCCGTGCGGGTTGTGGTGCCGGGGAGATCCCGGCCACCGATCATCACCATCAGCGAAATCAGGCCGCGTGGGCCTCCTGCCCTGTTCCGGGCGGACGGCAACGCGAGAGGACGGGCAGCATGGACGGGTGCCGGAAGTCCAGTTACAGCGGATACAACAACGGGGACTGTGCCGGGGTGGCGTGGCGGAAGTCCAGTCATAGCGCGTACAACGGCAACTGCGTCGAGGCCGCCGCGGCCGGGATCCATGTCCTGGTGCGTGACTCCAAGCACCCCGGCGGGCTGCCGCTTGAGTTCACGCCCAGACAGTGGCATGCGTTCTTGGACCGGGTGAAGGCCGGGGAGCTCGATGCGCTGGCCGCCAGCCTCGCCTGAGCCCCCCGGCGCGCGATGAGCATGCTGGTCCCCCCGCCCCTTCCGGTGCCGACCTAGCCGCCGAACCGCACGGCCGCGCTACCGCCGGTGCTGCGCGCCACCGCCGGTGACCTCGCCCGCCGGCCCGCCGCGGGGATCCGATGCTCGTGCTGCGCCGCCGCGTGCCGGTGACCGCCCCGGACCCGTGGGGCGTACACCGGCCGGGCCCAGCTCGGCGCCTCGCCTCGGCGATGACAGCCACCACGCTGCCTCTGCCCGTCCCGGCCCCGGGGCCGCACGGCCGCGCGAGCTGGTGGCCCAGGGGAGTTGCTGGCCCCGGCGGCGGCCTATCCCTCGGTGTTCGGCGACAGTCGCGTCCGGATCGAGCACCCGGCCGCGTCCGGGACATACGAAATCAGCAGCGCCGCCGGCGTGCCCTGGACGTGTTCCTGGCCGCCGGCCCCCCGGCAGCAGCGGAGGCGGTCAAGCATGAACACGGACCCCAGGAACCGGATCGTCACGCCCTGCACAGACCCTGACCGGTGGACGGCGAAGGAAAAAGCGATCTTCGATCAGGGGAAATGTTCATGGGCTGCCGAGTACGGCAACGGCCGTGGCGTCATCCACTGCATGGAGCCAAGCAAACCCGGCGCGTCTATGGGGCACTGCGCTGAGCACGACGCCGAAATGCTCGAATGCTATTGGCCGGATGGCAGCCCACGCCGTTATCTCGGCGGCGGCCGTCACGAGGGAGCGCCGCAGGGTGACCGGGCAGGAGATCGTGCCCTTGCACAAGCGCATCCGCCAGGAAGCCGCCGGGCTGACCCGCGGCCAGGCCGGGCAGCGCCTCGCCGCCGCCGAACGCATCGCCCTCCAGCGGGGTGCGCCCGGCGAAGGGGCCGGGATCTGCGACGAGTGGTACGGCATCAGCTTCGTCATGGAGCCCGGCCTTGTGCCTGGCAGCGGCACGGCGGTGTACGGCCCGGTCCAAGACGGGCGGCCGCTGTGATGACCTGGCGCACCGTATGGGTCACCGCGGGCGCGCTGGCCATCACGTTCGCAACGATGATGCCCGGCATGTTCAAGCTCGCGATTCTCGTCGCTGGAGCGGTCCAGTACCCCCTGGTAGGGCGCTTCGTGGTGCTGGTGGTTCTTGGGCTGTCCCGGTGAACCCGGCGCCCAACCCGCTCGCGCCGAAGGCCAGGACGGGCCGCAAACTCCCGTGGTGGACCCGGCTGCCTGGCATGGACTGGCGCGGCGCCGAGGAATGGCCAGACATGAAGGTGGCCAACGCGGTCTGCGCGATGGCCTGCACCGCCCGGCTCATCAAAATCGGCCGGTCACCGCGGAAAGACAGGGCACGAAGCACCGCCGACGATGCCCGCTACCTGCGGGACTGGCTCGACAAAGCGGCCAGCGACGACGACGCCTACCTGCGCAGATGCGCCCTGTGCATGGCCACCGACGTCGCCGAACCAGGCGACCAGCCCAAGTGGGTCCTGGAGTGGGCGCAGGCCCTGCACCGCACCTAACCCCGGAAAGGAACCGCTACCATGAACCCCCAGGTCACTGGAACCGAGATCTTCTGGGCCATGGCCGCGGTCATTGTGCTGCTGCTGATCGTCGTGGCGAAAGCGGTCTCGGTGGCCAACCATCACGCAGGCGCCGCCCGCGCCGCCGCCACGCAAGCGGCCAGCCTTGTCACGCAGACGCAACAGCAGCCGGCGCGGCGCGGCAGGGGCGGGATGCGGCTCCTGATGGCCGTTGGTGCCGCCGGGGCGCTGCTGTGGCTGGCGTCCAGCATGATTCACCCGGGCACGGCGCAGCTGCGGCCGCAAGCCCATCCCACTGTCACGTCCCCATCGCCTCAGCCGGCCCCGGGTCACTCCGGCCCGGCGCCGGTGCATGCCGCGCCTGGATCGCGTTCCCCGCTGACCGGCACCGAGATCGTCATACTCGTCGCCATCGTCTCAGTGACCACCATTCCTATCGCGATCGCGCGGCGGGGGAGAGGCTGATGGCAAAAGCGGCCATGGCTGCGCGGAAAAGGCGGAAGGTACTTGCTGCTCTTACGGCATCCGGTGAACCCCTTGCTGGCGCGGGCTAAAGCGAGAAAGGGACTGACATGCTCACGCTTCGAGCATGAGTGCCCGCAGTTCCGCGCACGGCCGGTTCCGGTGGCGCACATGGTCCGCCGAGAGAACGGCGCCGCGCCGAGTTGGCAAGCTCAGCGGCCCGGAGAGCGCGTCATAAACGGCTGGGCGCTCATTTCCGCCGTGCTGTCGCCGTAATCTATGCGGCGCACTCGACTGGGCCACTCGAATAAAACGTGCAGCCACGAGGAAGAACCAGATGACAACATCAGCAGACCAGCCTGGCGCCACGCAAGAATCTGGCCCGTGTAACCCGCT
>WNFJ01147104.1_pt3 | contig 12772 bp, 12 predicted proteins | sample 5400461 | NCBI WGS metagenome assembly WNFJ01 (sample SAMN13153349, study PRJNA577476) | soil metagenome | isolation source: 115 cm saprolite on Douglas fir-dominated hillslope | place: USA:California | collected 2013-09-17 | reverse complement strand
AGAAATAAGCCCTCGCTCGACTTGCATGTGTTATGCGCGCCGCCAGCGTTAACCCTGAGCCAGGATCAAACTCTCCGTCTAAAACGGAGGACCCAAGGCCTTCGCCCTGAGTCATAAGACTCTCAGAGTCTTTCCCACTCTTCAGTTGTCAAAGTGCTGGCCCCCCCGACGACCCCGTCGCCTTTTAGGCGCGCGAAGCCTTCCGTCAGGGGAACCTGCGAATTCTACCCGTGATCGGGCCCGGATTGCAACGACCGCCCGCCACAGCTACTCGCGGGCCCGAACCCCCAGCTCGTCGAGGTGGCTGAGCAGGTCGGCCGGATCGTCGTAGACCCGGTACGCGCCGGCCCTTTCCAGCTCCTCCCGGCCGTAGCCCCCGGACAGCAGCCCGACCCCCAGGGCCCCCGCGCGCTGGGCCGCCAGGAGGTCCCAGACGCTGTCTCCGACTACGAAGCAGTCGCGCGTCGCCAGGCCCAGGCGCTCCGCCGCGACCAGGAAGAGGTCGGGATTCGGCTTCGCGTAAGCGACCTGGTCGCGGGTGACCACCGGCGTGCCCTCGGGGATCCCGAGCATCCCAAGAGCGCCCGCCGCGGTGCGAATGCTGCCGCTGGTCGCGATCGCCCACGGGACTCTCATCGCGGTCAGGGCCGCCAGCAGCTCGCTCGCGCCCGGGAGCAGACGAACCTGGTCCATGCGCCGCAAGAACGCGGCGGCGTGGGACTGGCGCAGCACCTCTGCCTGATCGTCCGTGAGGTTGTGGCCGAGCTCCCTCACCAGCGCCCGTAGGAACAGCCCGCCGCTCATTCCGATCCGCCGGTGGATCCGCCACACGGAGAGGTGGAATCCCTCCCCCTCCAGCGCGTCGCGCCACGCGAGGACGTGCTGGTAGACGCTGTCGACGAGCGTGCCGTCGAGGTCGAACAGCATCGCCGGCCGCCCGGAAAGATGCGCGGTCGACACTAGAACGCGCTCCGGCCGGCCATCGCGCGGGCGAGGGTCAGCTCGTCGGCGTACTCCAGGTCGCCGCCCACGGGCAGGCCGTGCGCCGGCCGCGTGACCTTGATCCCGAGCGGGGCCAGCGCCCGCTGCAGATAGACCGCGGTCGCCTCTCCCTCGATGTCCGCGTCCGTGGCCACGATGACTTCGTCAACTCCCTCTTCGCGAGCCCGCTCCAGCAGCTGCGAAACGTGCAGCTGGTCCGGCCCGATCCCGTCGATCGGCGAGATCACGCCGTGCAGGACGAAGTACAGCCCGTTGAACTCCGCTGTGCGCTCTACGGCGAGCACGTCGAGCGCGGACTCGACCACGCAGATGACCGACGCGTCTCGACGCGTCGAGGCGCAGATCGCGCACAGGCTGCCCTCCGCGATGTTGTAGCAGCGCTCGCAGTAACCGATCCTCGCCTTCACGTCGGCGATCGCCTGCGCCAGCGACTCCGCCCGCTGCCGGTCCGCGCGCAGCAGGTGGAAGGCGAGGCGCTGCGCCGTTTTCGGACCGACGCCCGGCAGCCGCGACAGCTCCTGTACCAGGCGCTCTAACGGCTCCGGGAGCTGCGGCAAGCTGGACTAGATGAGACCGGGTGGTAGTCCCAACCCGGTCGTCACCGATTGCATCTTGGTCGCCGCGAGCTGCTTCGAGAGCTCCATGGCCTCGTTGACGGCGGCCACGACCAGGTCCTGGAGCATCTCGGTGTCGGCGGCCGCGGCCGGATCGATGACGACCGACATCACCTTCTGCGTCCCGGTGGCGACGATGCGAACCGCGCCTCCGCCCGCGCTCGCCTCGACGGTCTCGTTCTCGAGCTCGGCCTGGACCTTCGCCATCCGGTCCTGCATCTGCTGGACCTGGCGCAGCATCTTCATCGGGTCCTTCATTCGGAGACCTCCTTGACGCGCGTCACACGGCCGTCGAACCGGCGCACCACCTCGCGTACGAACGGGTCGTCCTCCGGGCTGGAAGACGCGGACTTGCCGCCCGGCTTGCTCGCCTCCGCGGCCGCTTCGCGCAGGCGGTACTCGATCTTCACTCCATCGCCAAGCCAGGCGCGCGCGAGCGGTAGGAGTTGTGCCGATTGGTCCTGGGCCTTCTTGTGATGAAACCCGTACCTGAACCAGAGGATGAGCAACGACCCGTCGACCTCGGGCTGCGCATCGAGATAGACCGCGCGGACCGTGCGGCTCAGCTTGTCGAGGATGTCCGCCCACCCGGCCACCTCCCCACCCTGTGGGGAGGTCGACTCCGCGCTTCGCGCGGAGTCGGGTGGGGGTGCTGGTTCTGGCACGGCGGCGGGAAGCTGAGCTTCCCCTGCAGTCCCAACCTCCACCGCCAACCGCGCAAGCGTCGCCTCGACCAGGAAGCGCGGCTCGGCATGCCGCCGCACCTCCCCATCCAGGTGCAGCAGCGAATCGAGCACCGCGGAGAGCCGCCGCGCCGTGGCCACATCAGACCGCGTCAAAGCAGCGACGAGCCGGTCCCGGCACCCCTCCATGAGCCCCCTCACCACCTGCCGCAGCTCCGCCCCGGCCGCATAGATGCGATTCAGCTCGGCCAGCGCTTCGCCCGCGCGCCCCTCCAGCACGTGGTCCAGCAATGAATCGAGCAGGCGGGGGTCGGCGATCCCCAACAGAGACCGCGCCCCCTCCAGCGAGATGGGGCCCAGGGGGGGTGCGCCGGGATCCGGCTCCGCCGCGCCCGCCGCTCCGCGGGGGGGAGTCCCCCCCGCTAGAACTTCAGCCAGGGGCACTAGCTGGTCGAGCAGTCCCACCGCATCGCGCATCGATCCCTGCGCGGTGCGCGCGATGAGCGAAAACGCCTCGGGGTCGACCGCAACCTTCTCCGCGGCGGCGATGTGCGTGAGCCGCGCCACGATCTGCTCTTCAGAATGGCGGCGGAACACGAACTGCTGGCAGCGGCCGATGACCGTGAGTGGAATCTTCTGCGCGTCGGTGGTGCACAGGATGAACACCACATGCGCCGGCGGCTCCTCGAGGGTCTTCAAAAGCGCGTTGAACGCCGGCTCGGTGAGCATGTGGGCCTCGTCGATGATGTAGACCTTGAACGGCCCCAACGCCGGCGCGAGGTTCACCTTCTCGCGCAGGTCGCGGATCTCGTCGATGCCGCGATTGGACGCGGCGTCGATCTCGATCAGGTCCAGCGCCGAGCCCGCGGTGATCTCGATGCACGACTGGCACTCGTTGCACGGCTCGGCCGAATCTCGCGTGCGGCCGGTGCAGTTCAAAGCCTTCGCCAGCAAACGAGCCGCCGAAGTCTTGCCGGTGCCTCGGCTGCCGCTGAACAGGTACGCATGCGACACCCGCCCGCCGATGATCGCGCCTTGCAGCGCGCGGGACGCGGCGTCCTGGCCGACCAGGTCGGCAAACGTCTGCGAGCGGTACTTGCGGTAGAGGCTCTGGTACTCAGGCATAGGTCAAATCAGGTGGCCGCGCACCCCCGCTTCGATCGAGGTGCCCCAGCTCGCACCGCGGTTCACAGCTCCGGCCCGAATGGCTGCGGCACCCCCGGGCTCTCTCCTTACCGCTGCTTCCTTCCGGACCTGACGGGGTTCGGAGACCCGAGCTGCGCAGGTCCCGACCTTCAACGCCGTTTGCCGCGGCCAGGCTGCGGACCTGACCTCAGCGCGGGAATTCGGTCCGGCTAAGGCGGATTGCCGGTGCAGGGGACCGCCAGCACCCCACTTAGCGCGACCACCCACAAGTTTAGCCCGCCTCAGCCGCGGCCACCCGCGGAGGCCGGAACGTCACCCAACCGAGGTGCACGAACGTCGCCACCGTGGCGATCGGGATGGCCACCTCAGCGCCGACCACGACGTTGGAGGCGTCCTGGTCGAGAAAGCGAAAGAGGCAGATGCCACCCACCAGGACGATGATCAGCGCGGTCGAGATCTGCCCGCTGACGGTGTGACGAAGCTCCGGTGGGCGGTGCGCGGAGATCAACGCGAAGGCGGCGACCGCCGGCACCGCATAGCGCAGCACGATCACCACCGCCAGCCAGACGGGGATCACCCCACCCAGCGCGAGCCCCATCGCCACCGCGCCCAGCAGCACGCCGTCGACCACCGGGTCCAGCCCGCCGCCGAGAGTCGAAGGCCGGTCGAACCGGCGGGCGATGGTGCCGTCGACGAGGTCGGTCAGGCCCGCGATGGCGAGCACGACCGCCAGCAGCCCCAGGTGGCCCGCATAAAGCGAATAGGCGAGCGCAGGCGCGGCCAGATACGCCCGTGCCAGCGACACCTGGTTGGCGATGCCCGGGACGAACACGCCCACGCCGGCAACGAGAACGAACCACGCGAGAAACAAAATCCAGGGCCCAGGCGGGCCCGCGACCGTCCAGGCCGCGCCCACCAGGAGGTACCCGGCCGAGAAGACGATCCCCAATCGGGTGATCCGCACCCGATCAGGCTAGCCCTTCGTCGATGGAGGGCTGGGCGAAGCCGAAGGCGGCGGCGATGGCGACGGCGGGTGATACGGCGCCGCCCCCGGCGGCGGGTTGGCGCCACATCGGTACGTGGGCTCGCCGATCCCCTTGAGGAAGATCTCGTTGTATCCGCCGGTGCTGATGTAGCCGCCGTCGTAATCGCACACCATGCGCGTCACCACTCCCGCCGGCTGCACCCACATCGCGGGCCACGGGCGGCTCGCGTAATACGCCTCGAGGAACGGCTTCCACACAGAGATGCCCACGTTCTCTCCGAACAGCACGCCGGTCGGGCACATCCACCCGGAGGGCGGGAAGTTGGTGGCGAGGTACGCATAGCCCGACTTGCACTGCGGTCCCGCATCGATGTGCATCATGGAGGCGGCGACCGCGAGGCCGGGCGTGTAGCCGATGAAGATCGAGCCGGTGTAGGCCTCGGTCGTGCCCGACTTGCCGGCGACCGGCCGCCGGCCCAGGTCGCCGAGATAGTTCCGGACAGGACCGCGCAGCAGGTCGGTCATCACGTAGCCGAGGTCGGGGCTGATCACCTGCACGCGCCCCTCGTTGGGATCGAACGACTCCAGGACCGTCCCGTCGGCGTCGACCACCTTGAGCACCGCGTGCGCCGAGATGCGGTAGCCGCCGTTGTCGAACGCCGAGTAAGCGGCGAGATGCTCCGCCATGGAGATGGCGTCGTGGCCGAGTGTGGTCGCCACCCCGTCGGGATTCTCGATCGTCGCGGTGACGCCGAGCTGGTGCATGAACGTCGTCACCTGCGCGCCGCCGACCTTGCGGTAGGTCCACAGCGCGGGCAGATTGCGCGACTGGGCAAGCGCGACTCGCAAGGAGATGTAGCCCTCGTGATTCGCATCCCAGTCGTTGAACGTGTGGCCGCCGATCACACCCGACGCGTCGTTGAGCCGGCTCGCGGGAGTGATGAGCCCGGCCTGCAGCGCGGCGCCGTACGTGTACACCTTGAAAGATGAGCCGACGCCGCGCCAGCCCAGCGGGTCGACGCCTGTGAGATTGATCTGGCCCCGGATCGCGGCGTTGTTGTAGTCGGCGCTCCCGACCATGGCGAGGATCTCGCCGTCGTTCGGGTCCATGACCAGCATCGCGCCCGTGTTCACGCCGCGCCGCGCGTAGGTCGCGACGCCGGCCTTCACCCATCTGTCGGCCAGCGCCTGGGTGGCGAGGTCGAGCGTGGTATAGATCATCAGGCCGCCTTCGTAGAGGGCGCGAGCGCCGTACTTCTGGGCGATGTACTGCTCCACGTAGTCGACGAAGTGGGCGGTGAGCGGGTTGTGCGAGCTGGGCACCGCCTTGTGCGCCGCGACCATCTTGTCGAGCAGGTCGCTGTTGTACGCGCCGTTCGCGGCCGCCGAGCTCAGGTCGCCCACCGCGACCAGGCTGTCGAGCACCTCCCACCATCGCTGCTTGGCGGCGGCCAGCTGGTCGGGTGTGCCGAACGGGTCGTAGTCGGACGGCGCCTGCGGCAGTCCGGCGAGGAAGCTCGCCTGCCCCCACGTCAGCTGGCCGGCGTGCACCTGGAAATACGTCTCGGCCGCGGCCTCGGCGCCGTATGCGCCGTTGCCGTAATTGATGCTGTTCAGGTACAGCTCGAGGATCTGCTCCTTCGTGTAGCGCCGCTCCATCTCCTCCGCCAGAACCAGCTCATGGAACTTGCGGCTTATGGTCCGCGACTGCGCCTCCTGGGTGTCGAGCACGTCGTTCTTCACCACCTGCTCCGTGATCGTGGAGCCGCCGAGCGTCGACGAATGGTGCGTCAGGTCATACCCGATGGCGATCAAGAGGCGCCGGTAGTCCACGCCCGAGTTGGCGTAGAACGACCGGTCCTCGGTGTCGATGGTGGCCCGCTGGAGCTTGATGCTGATCTTGCTCAGCGGCACCACGGTGCGGTTCTGGTGATACAGGGCTTCGATGAGGTTGCCGTTGCGGTCGAGGATGCGGCTGGTCTGCGTCAGCCTCGACGTCTGCAGCTGCTGGATGGTGGGGAGATCCCCCGCGAAGTAGTCGACCATTCCGATCGCTGTCACGGTGCCGACGAGCCCGACCGCGCCGATTGCGACGAGGGCGACGAGCGCGGTTCGCAGCAGCCATCCGCGCGAGACGTGCTTGCGGCCGTGGCGGGCGCGCGTCCGCGAGCGGCTTTTCTGCTTCAGCGAAACCGCTGAGGCGCGGCGGCGACGGTTTGTGCCCGCCAGGGGGACGACCTCCAGGACGTTTGGTGTGACGAAAGCTGGGACGCTTGCCGGGAGTCTAGCGAACTATCTCAGGCCCAGCGCCTCCGCGCCCTGGTCGGCCAGGCTGAGGATGGGGTTGCCGAACACCCCATATCCCGCGATCACCACGCACAGCGCCACCGCCCCGTACGAGGAAAGCCGCGTCAGGACCGGAAGCCGGGCGCCGGCTGCGCGGCGACTCTCGTCCGGCGGATTCTGGAGGTAGATCGCGCGCAGCGTGCCCACGGCGGCCGCGAGGCTCATCACCCCGCCCAGCAGGCCCACCGCGAGCAGCCACAGGTTGCCGCTCTGGGCCAGGGCCGCGCCGACGGCGAACTCGCCGAAGAAGCCCGCCAGGGGCGGAGCGCCCGCCAGGGAGAGAAAGACCAGGGCGATGGCCGCCGCCCGGGCGGGACGCAGCAATCCCATCCCCGCCAGGGCGAACTCGCCGGCGTCGGCGCCGGCCATGACCGCAGGTCCGGTGGTGGCCGCCACCGCGAAGGCGCCGAGGAGGAACAGCGACGCCCCCAACCCGGTGCGGTAATGCGTGGCCAGGCCCGCCGCGATCCAGCCCACCTGGCCGGCCGCGAGGTAGGCCAGCCTCGCCCGCGGCGACCTCGTCGCCAGCGCCGCCGCGCCGCCCCCGAGCATGGCCACCGCGGCCACGACCATCAGGTACGGCGAGTACACCGCGGGCAGCGGCGCCAGCAGCGCCGCGACTTTCACCGCCACCGTCAGGGCGCCCGCGGCGACGAGGCCGATGATCATGCCCGCACCCAGCGGCGACGCGCCCAGTCCCACCGGAAGCATCGCGAACTGAAATGGCGGCAGTCCTGCGCGCACCGCCAGCCCGCCGAGGAGCAGGAGGACCGGGATCGCCAGCGGAAGCGTCGCCCCCGTCGACGCGAGCCGCTGCCGCGCCGCGAGCAGGTCCGCGGAGCCGGTGCTCGCGTAAACGAAGGCGAGGCCGATGAGCAGGAGGCCGCTCGCCACACCGCCCGCTACGAGCAGGCGCAGAGCGAGGTCCGTGCGCCGAACCGAGACGAGCACGACGCCGGCCGCGGCCGTCAGCTCGAGGCCAGCCCACAGGCCTACGAAGTCACCGGCCGACGCGATGGCCATCACCCCGGCCGCCGCGAGAAGGATCATCGCGATGCTGATGGGCGGGACGCTCTCGTCCGTCCAGTCCGTCACGGCGATCGCTAGTGTCGCCGCGACCAGAACGGCGGCCTTGGCGAACAGCGCGAAGCGGTCCTGGACCAGCGCCCCGCCGAAGTACGCGGCCAGCGTCGCGCCGACCCAAAGCTCGACCACCAGCGCGACCAGGAGCAGCACCACCGCGACGGCCGGGATCCACCGGCGCGACCGGCGGCGCGTCAGGCCCGTGAAGAGCATCACCAGCGCGCCGGCCGCCACGAGGGCGTCGGGAACGAGGACGAAGTTCCTCATGGCCCTGTCGGCGCCGGCGCCACGTACGGTGAGGACAGGTCGCTGAGGCCGGCCGACATGATGTTGACGAGGCCCGGGTCGAAGATCGGCTGCTGGGTGCCCGGCAGCTTCGGTCCACCGGGAAACAGGCCCACCCAGAGCAGCCCGCCGGCGAGCAGCCCCAGGTACCAGGTTTCGCCCAGCGAGGCGTCCGAGGCGGCCGGCGCGTCGGGGTTGGGCTGGCCGAACAGCACGCGGTGCACGAGCAGCGCCAGGGCCACCGCCGTGAGCACGAGCCCGCCCGCCACCGCGAAAGCGCCCACCGGCTGCGTCTTGAACGAACCGAAAAAGATCATGGTCTCGGCCGGGAACGAGGCCAGCAGCGGTACGCCCAGCAGACCCAGCGCCGCGAGCACGAGCAGCCACGTGAGGATGGGCATGCGTGGGGCCAGCCCGCTAAGGACCGCCAGGTTTCGGGTCTGGGCTCGCTCGGTGAGGACCCACACCGCCGCGACGATCAGCGCAGCGGCCAGGCCGCCGGTGAAGATGGAGAACACGCTGCCCGCGATCGAAAGCGGGGTCAGGGCAGCGAGCCCCATGACGCTGAGCGCGCCCGGGACCATGGCCAGGTTGGCGGCCGCCCAGCGCAGGTCCGTCGAGCGAATCGCGACGATGGCCGCATAGGCGATCGTGATGGCGGCCAGGCCCGCGAGCAGCGGTGAGAGGAGGCGCGACGCGTCCGGATCGGCCGCCACCAGCCCGCGCAGCAGGATGTACGCGCCCAGGCGCGAGGCTGTGCCGGCGACCACAACCGTCACGCCCAGCGGCGATTCCGAGTACACGTCGCGCGCCCAGCCATGCAGCGGGAACAGAGGCAGGCGCGTCGCCGCGGCGACGATCAAGGCCATTCCGACCGCCAGCTGGACGCGGGGCGTGAGTGTCGCTCTGAACAGCACGTCCATGTCGAAGCTGGTGCCTCCGGTGGCCGCATAGAGGGCCATGGTCGCCAGGAGCAGGGCCGCGGTGCCGATGCCCCAGTAGCCGACCAGCCTCCAGGCGGCCGCCTCACGCCGCGCTCCCCCCCACCCCAGGATCAGCAGCCCGATCGGGATCACCGCCCCGCCCCAGAACAGGACCATGACGAACATGTCGTGGGCGGCGATCGCACCGTTCACGGCGGCCTGGGTCAGCAGCAGCAGGGCAAAGTAAGAACGCACGCGCTCGCGCACCGCCCAGGAGGCGAGCACCGAGGTGATGCCGACGAGTCCCGACAGCATCATCATCGTCATGCTCGGCCCGTCGACCCCAAGGTGATAAGAGACGCCGATCGACGGCAGCCACTTCGAGTTCTCCTCCAGCTGCAGCGTCGGGAGGTACGTCGCGAACTGGTTGTATGCGAGGTAGAGGACGAAGACGATGCCCAGGTTCGTGAAGAACGCGATCTGCTTCATCAGCGTGTCGTAGCGACCACGCGGGTTGGGGATCGCCTGCATCGCCAGCGCGACCAGGACCGGGACCCAGATCGAGAGGCTGAGGATGAGCGGGGTGGTGAAGATGCCCGCCCCGGGCACGCTCGCCGGAGTTGGGGACGCGGCGTGGATGGCTGTGAAGACGGCGGCGAGGATCATCGGAACAGGCCCGGCGACGCGATGCCGACCACGAGCGCCAGCACCGCGGCGATGATGACGATCAGGGGCACGGCCGGCAATCGCCCGGCCGCCAGCGCAGGTCGACCCGAGGCCGCGGCCGCCCGAGCCAGCCCGCCGTCACCCTGCGGGATCCCGTCGTCGACGCGTTCCGTTATGGAGGCGACCGGCGCCCAGATGAAGCGCGACCACACGACGCGCCAGCGGGCCAGCCAACCCGACAGCCACTCCCCCAATCCAGCCGAAGCCCGCAGCGCCCCGTCCTTGTTGGAGGCGTAGGCAAAGGCGGTCAGCACGAGTCCGACCGCGACCACCCCCACCCACACGAGCACCGCCGCAGTCACGGGGGCTCGGTGGCCCTGGCCGTCCAGGTAGCCGGCCCAAGCCGGCAACAGCGTTGCGACCGCCAGCACGGCCCCGGCCCCGGCCAGCCAGTAAGGCCAGCCCAGGGATTCCCCGGGCGCATCACGAACCCGATCCGGTTCGAACGCGCGCCGCCTGCGCAGGGGACCGATCGCGATGGCGATGGCGACACGGATTGCGGCGATGGACACCAGCAGCACCGCCTCCCCCAGCGCCAGCCCGAAACGCGAGCGCGTGTTGACGACGACGGCCACGGAGATCGCGGCGCTGACAGCGATCACCACCGATGACAACAAGAGGGCCATGGTGCTGGCGCGCATGCGGCGCCACCCCTCCCCCATCTCCGCCAGGTCGTCGGTTCGCATCGCCGCGGCGATGGACGACACCGCCAGCGTCGCCGCTGCCCTCGCCGGCGCGGCCGCGACCACGCAGGCGACGCCGAAGACGGCGAAGGTCGTCGCCGAGGCTTCGTATGCATGCAGCGTCAGTGCCGCGCCGACCGCGGCGACTCCCGATCCCGCGAGCACGATCGCCCGGCGAGGTTCGTTGCCGAAGAGGGCCAGCAGCGGAGCGGCGATGGCGGCCACCGCGCTCGCATAGACGAGGTCGCGAACGGTTTGCGTGTTGGCCGCGGCGATGATCGGCATGATCCGGTAGAGGATCAGGATGGCCACGATCGACCACACGGACTGGACCATCGCGCTCGCCGCCGGCGGGGCCGTGGTCGCCGTGCGCGAAAGCCATACGTGCAGCGGCCAGAGCCCAAGCCGTCCGGCCACCCCCACGAATAGAAGGATGGCGGCCGCGGTGAGAGTCTTGGCGCCGACTCCGGGGGTCGTGTGAAGGATGGGCACGACGCCGGAAATGCTCTGCAGGCCGTAGTGCGAGTAGATGATCGCGATACCGCACAGCAGGCTGAGGTCGGACACGAACGGCAGCGCGAGCGCGATCCGGCCGCTGCGCGAGGCTTCGACCGAGCCCCACCGTTGGGCGAGCATCAGGTATGTGATGGCGCCGGCGAAGCCCCAGAACGCGAACAGCTCGGCGAGGTCGTAGCTCACGAGCGTGGCGACCGCCGCGAACAGGAATGCGCTCACGAGCGCATAGAACCGTGCGCCCCCCGGCTCGGCCCGGCCCATCACCCTGTGCCACGCGAGCGCGCCGATGACGCACAGCTCGAGCACCACCAGCGCAACCGAGGTGAGCCGGTCGACGCGAAGGATGATGTCGATCCCGAAGCCCTGGAAATTCGTAAGCCCCGTGAACGCGACGGTGACGTTCAAATAGGGATAGATGGTCTGGAACGCGGTCGTCCTTCGCGTCATGCCCCAGGCCACCAGCAGCGACAGCGCAAGAGTCACGACGGCGCCGAACATCGCCATGTTGGCCGCCGAGCGCCGGGTCCGCACGCTGGTCGCGGCCAGCGCAAAAGCGAACAGCGGCACCAGGACCATGACCGGCACCGCCCACCCCAGGGTCGTCGAAGGGTCGAAGCGGAACCCGGTCGCGGGACGGGCCCCGGAGGCCGCGCCGGACGCCGCGGTGAAGATGTCGCCGACCGCGAAGAGCAGGCTCAGCGAGGGGTCTCCCGGCCGGCCAGCCCGATGCCCAGACCGATCGCCGCCAGCGCCGCGATCGCCAGCAGCACCGCCACTTCCTGGCCGAGGTACGGCGCCCCCGACGCCGCACCGAACCGCGCCACTCCGACGAACGCGGCGCCGGCCCCGGCGAACATCACGGGCAGCCCGGTGAGCGCGGATGTCAGGTCACGCCTCCAGGCGGCGATGAAGGCGCCCAGCCCCGTGAGCCCCGCCCCGACGAAGAGCACGGAAACCAGGTCGACGGTCACCGTCGCCCCTCTCTCTCATCCCGAGGCCGCTCACGACGCCAGGCCAGCGCCGCCCCGACCAGGCTGATTAGAACCAGGCCCGCGACCGCCTCCGATGCGAGTGCGTCGTGTGTGAAAAGAAGGCGCCCGACGGGCGCGGTGTTGATGGTGCCCCCCTTGAACTGTGCGTGAGCGAAGTTGCCTCGGTATGCGGCATATGCCAGGCCGATGAAGAGAAGAGCCGCGCCGACGGCTCCGAGCTGGCGCCAGAGCGCGCCGGCCACGTGCTCGACCGTCCGGTAGTCGGGTCGGGCGATCAAGAGCGCGCACGCGCTGTAGCAGACGATGGCGACAATGGCGGCAAAGCCCGCGGAAAGGGATGCATATATGCCCGCCAGGCCGAGGCCGGTCAGGGCCATGCCCAGTCCGCGCCGCCAGTGGCCGCCCATGAAGGCGATGAGGAGTCCGCCGGCGCCGGCCAGCGCAGCGGACACGTAGAAGCCGATCGCGTGGAGGGAGTCCATCCGTCTTTGCCGGCTACTCGACGGAGGCGCCGGTGACGGCGCGCCAGGCGTACAGGAGGCCAGTCCCAGCCATCCCGACAAGGACGATGGCGGCGACGATGCCGTCGACCGTGACTGGGGAGGTCGTGAGCGAATAGCCGTAAGCGGCCAGGATGGCGAGCAGCGCGACCACCAGGCCAAGTGCTGCCATCCTGGGCTCTTCGATCCGGCGCAGTCGCCTAGAAAGGGGTGCCACGACCGCAGTATCGCAGAGCCTGGCTTCCCCACCTCGTGGGGAAGTCGGCCCGGCCCGCAGGGCCCGCCCGG
>WNFJ01146820.1_pt1 | contig 12774 bp, 8 predicted proteins | sample 5400461 | NCBI WGS metagenome assembly WNFJ01 (sample SAMN13153349, study PRJNA577476) | soil metagenome | isolation source: 115 cm saprolite on Douglas fir-dominated hillslope | place: USA:California | collected 2013-09-17 | reverse complement strand
GTCTCGATGAACTTGCGCACATGCGCCACGAACGCGTCCGGCGCCTGGCCCGGAATGTCGTGCTGGGAATCGACGGTCGCTTGCGGAATATGCGGATATTCCTTGGTGAAGCGGGTGACCGTCTCGGGCGGGAAACGATCCGAGCGCAAGCCGCGCACCAGCATGGTCGGGGTCTTCACCATGCCGAGCTCCGCCCACATTTCGCGCACGGGAAATTTCGGCGGCTTCGCGGCAACGCCGACCGGCTTCTTGTTGCCATTGTCGGGATCGCGCTTGAGCATGTAGCCGGCCTCGGTCTTGATCAGCGCATGCTGCATCCGCTCGCGGTCGTGCGCCACCCGGGGCGGATTGTTGAGCTTGGCAAACTGCGCCATCGCGGCCTCGATCGACCCGAAGACGAGCGGCGGATTGCCGAGCGTCGGGCCGGTAGCCGCATCCTCATCGCGGTTCATCTGGCTGTCGACGAGAACGAGCTTGGACAGCTCGTTGGCGTAGTCGACCGCGAACGCGATGACGGTGGGCCCGGCGCCCGAATGGCCCGCGATGATCGGTTTCTCGGTCCATTTCATCGCGCCGATCACCGCCCGCACGTCGTCCATGAGGGAGTCGCGCGTATAGTCCTTGCTCGGGCTCCAGGTCGATTCGCCCCAGCCGCGCCGGTCGGGGGTCACCACCTCGCGGTCGGTCGCGAGCTTGGTGGCAACGCCGATCCAATCGTAGGAATCGTAATAGTTGGACCCGTGCAGGATCATGATGGGGGTTTTGCCGGGCGAGCCGAATACGCGATAGAACAGCGATACGTCACCCGAGTTCACTCTTGCGATGCGTTGCTCGACAGCCATGGTTTCCTCCCGTTTCGGATTTCTGGAGCATTTTCAGGAAAATGCCCGCCCCCGCGGAGGCGGGGGTGGAATTCGGTTTTCCGTCCGAAAATGCGACAATGCAAAAATGCTAGAGCGGTTTCTGCTTTCAGTCTATGTGAAACCGCTCGAGTTGTAGCTCAATGCAGGCGCGGTGACTTCAGGAATCGGCGGCGGTCCGCGGAGGCGACCCGCAACTCCATGGCCTGTCCCTCGCGATAGATGGTCAGCGGCACCTCGACGCCGGCGTCGCCGAGCGACCAGATGCGGCGGAACAGCCCGGCGAGGTCGTTGACCTCCTTGCCGCCGACCGCGAGCACGACATCGCCGGTGCGCAGATCGGAGCGCTTGGCCGGCCCCCGATTGGAGAGCCCGACGACCACGACCCTGTTATCGACCTCGGTGGCATAGAGGCCGAGCCAAGGCCGCGGCGGGCGATTGCGCTGGCCGAGCGTGAGCAGGTCGTTGAAAATGGGCTTCAACAGGTCGATCGGCACGATCATGTTGAGATGCTCGGTCTTCCCGCCCTCGCGCGGCTGGTCGAGCTGCAGCGAGCCGATGCCGATGAGATCGCCCTTGGAACCGATGACCGCGGTGCCGCCCCAGTTGGGATGGGCGGGAGCGGTGAAGATGGCCTCATCGAGCACGTATTCCCAATAGCCGGCGAATTCCTGCCGCGCGGCGATGTGCGCGGCCACCGAGTGATGGCGTCCGCCGGCGCCGCCGACCACGACCGGCTCGCCGATCGATGCTCCGCTCGATTGGCCGAGCGGCAGTTCCGGGAGATCGAGCTTGGCGAGCGCCTGCACGAGGCCGAAGCCGGTCTCCTGGTCGTAACCGAGCACATGTCCCGGAACCGCGCGGCCATCGCTGAGGCTGAGCCAGATCGTATCGGCCTCGGTGATGAGATAACCGATGGTCAGAACCAAGCCGTCCTTGCGAATGAGGACGCCGTTGCCGGCCCGTTCGGTCCCGAGCGTTTCGGCGCTGAACGCATCGCCCGGAATGATCGATCGCACGCCCACGACCGCCGCCAGCGCCTGATCGAGATCGTAGGCATAATCCTGCGGCTTCGGCCGAACGGAGGCCGGCACTTTCCAATCGCTCGCGGGCGACATTCTCAGGGCTCCTTCGCTTGGCTCGCAGCATTCATGGGCGCTCCTGGGCCTCATGGGCACCCATGGGCTGCCTGCCCGAGAATATAATCCGAATTGTCGTGACTGAAACCCCAACGGCACGAGCGGCAGGCCGCGCTCCCGAAGGGTGGGCGCTCGTTCGGCAGGATCGGGCACCAGGCTGTTCATGGCATTTCCCGTTGCGGCATTGCCACCGTCCTGATGGCGGACCCGGTCATTTGTCCGATTTGATGCTGCCGAGCCAGCGCAAAGCGGAGCATCGGGTATATTGCGAAGGGTGAGGCACCGCGGATGCCTCATGCCACCCTCGCTGGTGGAACTTGACGCAAGTGCGGGCCAACCACAACAATAACGCGAAGGTTGTTTTCAGGCAGACGGACAACGGATGCAGCACGTCGCTTCCGGCATCGAGCGGTATGGCCTGTTGGTCGTTTTCCTCAACGTCCTGCTGGCCGAAGGCGGACTGCCGTTGCCGGCTTTTCCGATCCTGATGACGGCGGCAGCGCTTGTGACACAAGGCCGCCAAGTCCCCGAAATCATTATTGCGGCTGTCAGCGGCTCCCTGATCGCTGACCTTGCCTGGTATTGGAGCGGTAAGCGCCATGGCCGGCGTGTTCTAGGATGGCTTTGCAAGATGTCCTTGTCTCCGGATTTCTGCGTTCGCCAGACCGAGATGGTGTTCTTGAAAGTCGGCCCCTGGTCGCTCGTGTTTGCGAAATTCTTTCCCGGGCTTTCAACCATTTCGGTGGCGATGGCAGGCGTTACCAAGATGTCGCCGCCCGCTTTCCTCTTGCTCAACGGAGCCGGAGCGCTCCTATTTGCGAGTGTTGCCGTCGTGATGGGCCGGATATTTCAAGATGCGATCACCGATATTCTCCTCGAACTTACGAATGTTGGTAAGCTTGGCGTCTTATTTGTCCTCGCTGCGCTTGGCTTGTATTTGCTGGCAAGATGGTGGCGTCGGCACTCATTTGTCCATCGGCTTCGCGGGGACCGGATCACCGTCGAGGAACTTCGCGGATTGATCGACGCGGGCCGGAAGCCTCTCATTCTTGATGTGCGGCCGAAGGAGATTCGCGCGCGCGACGGGATCATTCCGGGCGCCCTGCCCGCACGTCCTGAGGATATCGATCCCCTTGTGATGACCTATTCGCACGAGCGGGAGATCGTCGTGTACTGCGCGTGCCCGAATGAGGTATCGGCGGCCGTTGCCGTCAAGCATCTGAAGCAGGCAGGGTTCAAGAACATACGGCCGCTTCTGGGTGGAATCGATGCATGGGTCCAGGCCGGACAACCCTTGGAACGCCCGCGATCGACTGAGGATTGATCATTGCCGGATTATTAGACTAGAGCAAAGACGCAGTGAGGGCGCAGACCTGGTCCTGCGATCGGCCTCAACACGCAGATCCCAGGCGTCCGGCGGTAGCGTGATCTGCGGTCCGTGTGCCGTCGCCATTCCCAATGTGATTCTCGCCATGGTCCGTCCCGCCCTTGGTCGTCCCGAACAGGTTCGGCTCGCCCCGGCCCGGTTCACCGCGCCCGCAGCAGCTCCTTCATGCGAAGCCGGACCTCCTCCTTTGTCGTCACGGTAAACTGCCAGTCAAACGTATCGAAGTAGCTTACGCCGGGACGAGGAATCATCTGCGGCGGCAGGAAGCTTCGCTCGTCAATGTCGTTGCGCGCCGGCACCACATTCAAGGCGCGGGCAAGAGTCTCGCTCCCTTCCTTTGCGGCAATCCAGTTGGCAAAGAGCTTCGCTGCGTTGGGGTGCGGCGCGTGGTTCAACAACGCAATCTGGCCGAATCCAGCCGTAGTCGTTCCCGGCCAATCAGATAGGCCATACAAGGATGCCACCGGCCAACCTTCGCTGCGCAGCTGTTCCACGTCGCCGTCAACGGCGCCGAATGAGATAGGATAAGTGCCGCGCACGAGCCAGTCGGTCAGTTGCCTGGTGTCGCGGCTGATTGCGGGCTTCTGATCTATGTAGAGCCGCCCGACGAATTCCTCGCCAAACTGGATGTATAATTGGGCCGCCTGGTTGCTCCCGCTTCCGGGCAGGGTGGGGTCCTGAAGGGAAATCTTTCCCTTCCATTTCGGATCGAGCAGATCCCGCATGGAACGCAAATCATCCGGCTTGACTTCGTGCGTATTGATTTCAAGCGTCGTCGTCACCGTGTTGCACAATCTCAGGACATACTGCTCCTCGGGATCGCTGAACCAGAGACTTCCCTTCTTCCATTTTGATGGGTCCGTTGCTTCGGGCAGAAAGAGCGCCGACCTGAGCGGATCGAGCATCTCTTCACGATAGAGAATGGTCGCCATTGTTTGAATCCCGGCGAGCATGAGGTCAACGGTATAGATGCCGGCCCGGCGCTCGGCCCGCAGTCTTGTGGCGATCTCGCCGCTACGGCCGCCCAGGTACTCCAGCGTGACCCCGAAGCGTTCCTTGAACGCGGCCGGCAATGCTTGACGCAATTTCTGGCTTGGCGGGCCGGACACCACCACTTTGCCTTCTCGTTTCGCCGCGGCCAGAAGCTCGTCCCACGAGTTCTTCCAATCCGCGGTTTGCGCCATGCTGTCGGGCGCCAACATCATGAGTATCAATAGCGCGACTATCTTTTTCAAATCACCGCCCCCGTAACAGCTCCTTCATCCGCAGCCGAACCTCCTCCTTGGTCGTCACTGTGAATTCCCAGCTCGAGGGATCGAAGTAATCTATCCCCGCCTGCGGAATGATCTGCGGCACGAAACCCGATTCGTCGGTATCGTTGCGCGCCGGCACCATGCCCAACGCCTGGCCGAAAATCTCATTGCCCTCCCTTGAAGCAATCCAATTGACGAAGATCCTGGCCGCGTTCGGATGCGGCGCATGATTGAAAACACCGACTTCGTCGCCGCTGGAGAGAGAGCCTTGCATGTCTTCCAGCCTGAACATCGCCGTTACCGGCAGACCTTCCTTACGCAGCCGCTGCAATTCACCGTCTTCGGCGCCGAACGCGATCGGATACGTGCCACGTGCCAGGCCATCGGTCAGCTGCCGCCGATCCCGGCTGAGCATGGTTTTCTGGTCGATGAACAGCCGCTTGATGAAGTCTTCGCCGAACTGAGCATAAAGTTGCGCCGCCTGGTTGCTTCCGGTTCCGGACACGGTCGGATCCATGAAAGAGATTCTCCCCTTCCATTTAGGCTCGAGCAGGTCGCGGACGACCCGCAGCTCTTCCGGCCTGACTTCGCGCGTATTGATGGTGAATGCCCGATTTACGGTGTTGAAAATCCTCAACACGTATTGTTGCTCGGGATCCGCAAACCAAAGTTTTCCGATCTTCCAATGCGACCCATCCACCACTTCGGGCAGGATGAGCAACGGCTTGAGCGGATCGAGCATCTTCTCTCGATAGAGAACGGTCGCCATGGTTTGAATGCCGGCGAGCGCCGCGTCCACCGTATAGATGCCGGCGACGCGTTCCGCGCGCAGCCTTGTTGCCGAATCGGTGCTGCGGGCACTGAGATACTCCAGCGCGATGCCAAAGCGCGCCTTGAACGCCGCAGGCAGGGATTGCCGCACCTGCGTGTCCGGAGGGCCGGCCACCACGACCTTGCCCTCTTTCCTCGCCGCAGCGAGCGTCTCGTCCCAGGTCTGCCCATCGGGGAATTGCGCCATGGCGGGCGGCGCGATCACTGTCGCCATCAACAAGAAAATTAATTTCTTCATCGCCGCTCACGTCAATATGCGACGCGGTCCTCAGCGCCAATCACCGCGTCCATGCGACAGACGACGCCCTGCTTGGCCAGCTCTTGCTCGAACATCTGCCTGACCTGCGGGTCTTCGTCCTGGTATTCGATCTGGTCTCCGCCGCTCTTGACGCTTTCATCCACCCCATAGGCCTTCGCGCCCCAGGGCCGGGGAAATTTCCGCCCCCCCGCACGCAGCGCGAGATAACGCGCCGGGCTCGGGCCGGTGTTGAAGTGCTGATGAAACCATCGCTCCGGCGGAACGACGATGCTGCCATCGCGCCAATCGAACCGTTGCGGCGGCGTTCCTTCCGGCCACATCAGCGAATAGCCCTGGCCGCCGATGATGATGACGTGGGCGCCAGGACCGTGTCGATGCGCCTTCTTATAGGTGCCGACTGGAAACTGGGAGATATGGGCGCCCATGGAATTGCCCGACAGCTCGATCATGATGTTGCTGCCGCCGGCGCCGCGTTTTTCCCAGCTATGGAGCGGAAGGCTGCGCACGTCGGGGATGAAGTTGGTGTCCCATACGGCCCTCTCCTTGAGCTGATAGGATTCGCCTTTGCCGGAAAAGCTCTCGGGGTCGGCGTCGAACCGGTCGTCAAAAGAAAACGGGTTTCGCAGGACGAAATCCAGATTGCGGAAAAAATTGATCATCGGCGGAGCCGAGGTCACCGCCAGCAGACGCGCCGGGCCCACGCCACTGCCGTTGAAATGCTGGCGCCAGGTATTGACCGGCGGCGAGAACAGGCTGCCCTCCCGCCATTCAAAGCTGATTTTTTTCTTTTCATCGTTCCAGATCGAGGTCGCGCCATGGCCCTCCACGACGTAGATCATTTCCTCGAACAGCATCCGCTGCGGGTTCAACCTATTGCCCGGGGCGATCTCGCATAGATAGCCGTCGTTGACATCGCCGGTACCGGTCAAATTGAGATAGGCGCCGCGCCCGCCCTTCCAATCCCATGGCGCGAGCTCGACCTTGCGCAGGTCTTCCAGGTAGAAGGTACGGATGATCGGGATGCCTTGCGCCTCGATCCATTTCTGGTACGGGGTCTTGCCGCCGATCTCGATCTTTTGGCCTTTGATCATGGTCTTAAGACACTGCCACGCGCGTGTTGCTCTCGGCGGCGGAGCGGTACAAGCCGATCATTTCGTTGATCACGTCGAATTCGATTATTTTGTTCTTGGCCGGGTCGCGGATGACCCCCATGGGTTCGCCGCCGTTGCGGACAATCTCGATCTGTTCCTTCAGCAGCTTCCGCAACAGCACGATGCCGCGATCGCCCACGCCAATGTGCTCCTGCGTTCGGTCGGTGATGGACCCTTGCGTTTCCCAGGCCATGGAATCCTGCGCCGACACAATATCCATGTAGTACTCCCCCTCGGGACTCTTGAGCGGGCGATATTCATGCGGGGGATCCTGCTCGGCGGGGGACCTCTCTGTCGCCGAGGGGACGAAGTTGACGCGATAGACTTGGGTGCGGGTGTCGTCGAGCGGCACGCGAATCTGCATGTTATGCCGAAACGGCCCGTTCTTGACCCCGCGCACTGCGGGCGAGACATGGCGCAGCATCGTCGGGAAGACCAGCGGATGTTCGTCCACCACCGGCGGGTCGGACGGATTCTTCCCCGGCGTGATGCGCCGCTTGGTGATGCCGTACTCGAAGCGGACGAACTCATGCTTCTCCTGGTACTGGCGCATTTCCCGGCCAAGGTAGCTGGCGTCGCCATGCAGCCAATAGAGATGCGAAGGATCGACCGAGTTTTCCATCGGTTGCAGCCAATTGCAGTCGATCACGGATTCCACGGTGACCCAGCGCCTGCCGTCCTCGCGCACCAGCACGTCCCAGCGCGGCAGCAGCGGCGCGGGCGCGGGCCCCATATAGGCGAATAGCAGGCCGGCGAGCTTTTGCACGGGATAAGCAGGCTGACGGATTTCTCTGTAGTATTTGCTGTCGGACGGCTCAGGCGGCGTTTCAAGACAGCGGCCCTGCAGGTCGTATTTCCAGCCATGATAGGGACAGCGGATGCCTTCGTGATCGACCCGGCCATAAGCCAGGGACGCGAGGCGGTGCCGGCATTGCTCGGCGACCAGGCCGTAGCGAGGTTCGGATTCGTTGGGGCCGAGAGGCAGGCGGAACACCACCAGTTTTTCACCAAGGAGCTTGACGGCCTTGATCGGTTTTTCCTCGGTCAGTTCACCGGCCATGGATACCGGATGCCAATAGCGACGCAGCAATTCACCGGCCGGCGTGCCGGGTCCAACGCGTGTCAGTGTCTCGTTTTCGTCCTGCCGCATGCCCGTCACATGATCCCACCCCGGCATGGAGTGTGATTAAGGTGTGCGGTCGAGTCAAGAATTGCATGCCGCCGCGCGGCACCGCGATAATGCCCGACACAATCTTCAAAGGGGCGACTCGGCTGAGCCCGTCAAGACCGACAAGCTCGCGGCTTATTTTTCCCGCGGCAATCGTCTCGGCCGCGTTCCAATTGTTCTGAGCCTATTCCGACTCGCTGCTCGCGTCCTTCGTCCTGATCTCGGGCTTGTCGTACAAGACTACGTTTAACAACGAGTTATGGATTTCCAATTTTCCGTTGTATTCGATATAGCCCAGTTTGCGAAATTTGTTCATGAACTGGCTCACGCGTGATCGGGTCGTCCCAATCATCTCCGCGAGGGTTTCCTGACTGAACGTTCCGACGATCGGTTCCGGCGTGCCTTCCTTTCCGAAATTTGCAAGCAGAAGGAGAACGCGGGCGAGGCGCTTTTCGCTCGAATTGAACAATTGGTCGATCAGGTCCTCTTCAATTCGACTGTTCCGACTCAATAAGTACGTCATGAACAGTTCAGAAAATTCTGGCTCATCACGCATGGTAGCAATCATTGCCGCCTTGGGGATGTGCGTAATCAGGCATTGATCGATCGCCGTAGCTGTTGTGACGCGCAACGTATGGCCATTGAGACATCCTTCGCCAAAAAAGTGGCCGTATCCCAGGACGCCGACGACTGCTTCCTTGCCCCGCTCAGAAATGACGGTGAGCTTGATCTTGCCCTTCTGGATGTAAAAGACCGCGTCCGCGACGTCACCCTGTGAAAAAACAATTTCATCCTTCCGATATTCGGAAATGGTTCGTCCCCCGTTTACTTTCGAGAGAAACACTCTGGGATCGAACGGGAGCTTTCCCTTGCGTTTCATGGCAGGCTCTCCTCTTTGCAGAAACGCCTCCGCTGGATTTGCACGACGAGAGGCCACGTCAGCCTCCTGCCAGTCCTCATCGTGAGCTAGTTTAGGGCGCGGTGTCGGTAATGTACATTGCGGGACCGGCCGCGTTTTTAGATGTACGTCTTGGGAAGGTGAAAAGCGAGAGCAGCCAACGCGCCGGCCGCTGCTTGAGGCTGTGCCGCCAAAACGCCGAACGGAATGAAGGCCGGCTGCGGAGCCTAAAAAACTCTTGCAATTCGTATGGCTTTATTTGAACTGCGGGCCATGAATTCCTCCCAGATCGAGATCAAGAAATCGCCGGCTAGACGGGCAAACATCCTGTTGCGGCTGCTTGGTCCCGGGTTGGTCACGGGGGCCGCCGACGACGATCCGTCCGGCATCGCGACCTATTCCCAAGCCGGAGCGCAGTTTGGCTATGGCCTGCTGTGGACGGTTTTTCTGACCACCCCATTCATGATAGCAATTCAGCTTGTCAGCGCTCATATCGGCCGCGTGACCGGAAAAGGCATCGTCGCCAATGTGAAAGACTTCGCCCCGCGCTGGGTGGTCATATCTCTCGTCTCCCTGCTGGTGCTAGCCAACACGTTCAACATCGCGGCCGACCTCGCTGCGATGGGCGAAGCGCTCTCGCTCGTGATTGGTGGTCTCAATCATGAGCACGCCCTGATTTTCGCCGCAATTTCGGTATTGCTGCAGGTGTTTGTGCGGTACCGTCGTTATGCGCCCGCTCTGAAGTTTCTCACGCTGGTGCTGTTCCTATACGTGGCCACTGCCTTCACCGTACACATCCCGTGGGGCGAAGCGTTCGCGCGCGCAGTTTGGCCGGCTGCCGAGGTTGGCCGCGATTATTTGTTCATGGTCGTCGCGGTGCTCGGGACGACCATCAGTCCCTACCTTTTCTTCTGGCAAGCATCCCAGGAGGTCGAGGAGATGAAGCATCGGCCCGGGCGCGCTTTAAAGGAACGGCGCCCTTTAAAGGAGCTGTCGCGTGGCGGCAAATCCGAAATTGAGCGCATGGCGTTGGACACCAGCGTGGGCATGGTGTTTTCCAACATCATCGCTTTCTTCATCATTTTGACCACGGCAGCCGTGCTCAACGCCGGCGGCGTAACCAACATCCAAAGCGCCGCCGAGGCGGCTGAAGCCTTGCGGCCCCTTGCCGGTGATTTGACCTTCGTATTGTTTGCGCTCGGGATCATCGGCACGGGACTGCTCGCCGTCCCGGTGCTTGCCGGCTCGGCTGCGTATGGCGTTTCCGAGGCGTTCGGCTGGCCCGCCACGCTGGAAGCGAAAGCGCCGGATGCGGTCGGGTTCTACGGCATCATCGCCGGAGCCACGATCGTCGGCCTCGCGCTCGGCTATACGCCAATCGATCCCATCCGAATGCTGGTTTGGAGCGCCGTGCTCAATGGCATTGTCGCCGTTCCGATCATGGCGGTTATGATGGTGGTCGTTACGCGCCTTTCGGTGATGGGTCGCTTCAGCGCCAAGCCGGTACTTACCATTTTCGGATGGGCCGGAACGGCACTGATGGCCGTGACCGTTGTCGCGTTGATTTGGTCCTCGTTTAGCTGACCCCGGGGAGCCTGGCTGGGACATCTCACTCCCCCATTAAGAAAGGTTAAGGAATGCGCGGCAAAATAGTTACCGCTGTCGAGGTGGTGGCGACAATCCGAACCGCATGCTAGGCTTGACCTCACACAGGGGGAGGACCGAGATCATTATTGCCTCGGAGCCAAGGTTGGGGCGAATCGGCGTCGCCGCTGTCGTTCGCGGCGCGAATGCGCGTGCCGTTGCCCAGCAGCGGTTGGCGCGAAGGCACCGGGGTACCCTGGCGTGGCTGCTCGCCTCGGCCATGGCGGCGTTCGGGACTGGCGACGCGTTCCCTGCTCCGCGCCACAAGCCCGTGCCGACGCATCAGGGCGGGGCGGCACAGGCGCAGGACCACAAGCGCGGCTCGGCGGGCGACGCGAAGCGGACCGCAGCGGCGCGCGAGCGGAACCGCGCGGCGAATGCCATCCCCCTGCCGACCGCCCGACCGGCCACGGCCGATACGGTGGTGGCGGCCCTGCCGCCCGATGTCGCTGCGGCAAAGCAGGCGATCGAACTGGTGCGCCAGCATAAGCTGGACGATGCGACCAAGCTCGCGACATCGATCGGCGATCCGGCGGCGCAGAAGCTCGTCGAATGGGTGCTGCTGCGCCAGCCCGAGAGCGTGGCCGGGTTTAACCGCTATGCCGCCTTTATCCGTGCCAATCCCGACTGGCCGAGCATTCCATTGCTGCGCCAGCGCGCGGAGGCGAGACTGTGGCAGGAGCGGCGCGACGCCGCCACAGTGCGCCGCTTCTTCGATGGCGAACCGACCAGCCCGATCGGACGGCTCGCGCTCGCGCGTGTGCTGCTGAGCGAGGGGGATCGCGCCGGCGCCCAGCGCGAAGTCCGCGCGGTATGGCAGTCGGCGGAACTGTCGACCGAACTGGAAGCCGCGGTGCTCGCCACATTCAGCGACGAGCTGACCCCCGCCGACCACAAGGCGCGCATGGACCGGCGTATCGGCGCCAAGGACTTCGGCGCGGCGATGCGCGCTGCAAAGCGCCTCGGCGACGGTGAAGTCGCAATCGTCAAGGCGTGCACCGCCGCGGAGGCGAACTCCAATAAGAGCGGGGCGCTGCTGGACGCGGTTCCCGGCGAAGCACGCGGTGATTTGGGTTACGCGCTGTGCCGCCTTCACTGGCTCCTGCGGAACGACGGCATCGCGGCGGCGGCCAAGCTGGTGCTCGCGGCCTCGCCCGAGGATCTGCAGCGTCAGGACACCGATGAATGGTGGCGCGAGCGTCGCGTGCTGGCCCGCAGGCTGATCGATCTCGGCGATGCAAAGACTGCTTATCAGGTAGCGCGCGAGGCCGCACCCCCGGCCAATCCGTATTACCGTGCCGAAGTACACTTCATGGCCGGCTGGATCGCGCTGCGCTTTCTTGCCGATCCGGCCACCGCGCTTAGGCATTTCGCCCACGTCGATGAAGGTTCGGCCGATCCCATCGTGCTCGCGCGTGCCGCCTACTGGCGCGGCCGCGCCGCAGAGGTGGCCGGCCAGTTAGGGGATATGCGCGCGCAGTACGAGGCCGCTGCCCGCTATCCTACCGCCTATTACGGCCAGCTGGCGCGCGCCCGGCTCGGCCTCGGCGAGATCGCGTTGCGCGGCCCTCCGCTGGAACCGGTGCATGACATCGCGCGTGAACTGGTGCGTGCTGCGGACATTCTCTATGCGATTGGCGAGCGCGACGCCGTCGTTTCGTTCGTGACCAGCCTCGCTGAAAAAAGCAGCGACGCCACCGCGCTGGCGGCGCTCGGTCAGCTCGCCGCGGATCACAATGATGCCCGGGCGATGCTCCTCATCGGCAAGACGGCGTTGGCGCACGGCTTGGCGATGGACCAGTACGCTTTTCCCGACATCGGCGTGCCGCCTTACAGCCCGGTCGGTCCCCAGCTCGATCGCTGCATCGTGTACTCGATCGTGCGCACGGAGAGCGCCTTCGACCCGCGTGACATATCGCCGGCCAAGGCGGTCGGGCTGATGCAGGTCACCCCGGAAGCCGGGCGCGACACCGCCAAACGGTTCGGCGTCACCTACGACTGGAAACGGCTCGTGTCCGACTCGGCCTACAATACCGAGATGGGCGCCGCCGAGGTCGCCGCCTTGCTCAAGGAGTACCGCGGCTCCTACATCATGACGTTCGCCGGCTACAATGCCGGGCGCGGCCGGGTGAACCAATGGGTAGCGCAACACGGCGATCCGCGCGATCCCAAGGTCGACGCGGT
>WNFJ01035984.1_pt1 | contig 12775 bp, 14 predicted proteins | sample 5400461 | NCBI WGS metagenome assembly WNFJ01 (sample SAMN13153349, study PRJNA577476) | soil metagenome | isolation source: 115 cm saprolite on Douglas fir-dominated hillslope | place: USA:California | collected 2013-09-17 | reverse complement strand
CCCCAGGTGTGATGTCGCTGTGATCTTTGCTCGGGCAAGATGGACTCGTGCGGGTACTCGTAGCCGAAGATCAGGTCGAACTGGCCGACGACATCGCCGACGGCCTACGCGACCAGGGCATCGCGGCGGATGTGGCTTATGACGGGACCACGGCGATCGACAAGGCGCTGATGAACCCGTACGACGTGATCGTGCTCGACCGTGACCTGCCTCGGGTGCACGGCGACGCCGTGTGCGCGACGCTGACGAATTCGCCGTGCACCGCCCGGATCTTGATGCTGACGGCCGCGAGCACGGTGACCGACCGGGTCGACGGGCTGAACCTGGGTGCCGATGACTACTTGCGCAAGCCGTTCGCCTTCGCCGAGTTGGTCGCCCGGGTCCGGGCCCTCGGCCGACGTGCGGCATCGGCGCCACCCGTCACGGTGCGCGGTGACCTCGTGTTCGACCGGGCTAGACGCCGCGTCAGCCGAGGCGGACGGCCGCTGTCGCTGACTAAGAAGGAAATGAGCGTGCTGGAGGAACTGCTGATCGCCGACGGCGCCGTCGTCAGCACCGAGGATCTGCTCGACCGGGTGTGGGATGAGAACGCCGATCCGTTCACCAGAACGGTGACGGTCACGGTGGCGCGGCTGCGAAGCAAACTCGGTAAACCTGACCTGATCGAAACCGTCGTCGGCAGCGGTTACCGGCTGTCGTGACCAGGCTCATCGTCGGCCGGTCGTGGCCGCAGCGGTCGTGGCCGCAGCGGTCGTGGCCGCAGCGGTCGTGGCCGCAGCGGTCGTGGCCGCAGCGATTGTGGCCGCAGCGGGTCAGAGCGCGGCTGGCGCTGACCTACGCCCTGCTGTTCCTGGTCGGCGGATCGGCCCTGCTCGCCCTGACCTACGGGCTCGTGGCTGCTACCTTGCCCGCGAACTCAGGGACGAAGCCGGTCCTGTCTCATTCCCAGTTCGTCAAGCTGTGCAAGAAGTCCAATCTGCTGACGGCCAAACCAGCCGTGACCACCAAGCCAGGACTGATCGCACCAACGCCGAAGATCTCGCCGCGCGCGCAGCCCATCTCCAAGTTCGCCGGGCTCTGCCTGCGGGCGTATCTGGCTGGCCGCAGCGCCGGGCTAGCCAACCAGCGCGAACGCGCGCTGAACTCCCTGCTGCTCTACTCCCTCCTTGGTCTCGGTCTGGCCACCATCGTCTCCGGCTGGGTCGGCTGGGTGGTGTCCGGCCGCGTGATCAAGCCGGTCTCGGTGATCACCCAGACCGCGCGGCGAGCCTCCGAGCAGCATCTGGGCGAGCGCATCGCGCTCTCCGGGCCTGACGACGAACTCAAGGAACTCGCCGATACCTTCGACGATATGCTGGCCCGGCTCGACCAGGCGTTCGCCGCCCAGCGCCGATTCGTCGCCGATGCCTCGCACGAGCTGAGAACGCCGCTCGCGGTGATGCGCACGGCGATCGATGTCATCCTCGCCAAGCCCGGCCGGACGGCCGAGCAACTCGAGGCCACCGCCGTGCGCGTGCGGTCGGCCATCGAACGGGCCGAGCACATGGTGGACGCGCTTCTCACGCTCGCGATCAGCGACCGGGGCCAGATGTCCCCTGGTGAACCGGTCGACCTCGCAACCGCCGCCGAAGACGCGGTCGACGCCGCCGCGACCGAGATCAATCGGCTCGGACTGCGGCTCGACTCCGCGCTCGCCCCGGCCGAGACGACCGGTGACCCGCACCTGCTCGATCGCATGATCGGCAACCTGGTCGCTAACGCGGTCCGGCACAATACGCCGGGCGGCGAGATCACGCTGACGTCGGGCCTGGCTGACGGACAGGCGTTCTTCCGGGTCGTTAACAGCGGTCCGATGGTGCCCGACGAGGCTATCCCCTTGCTGTTCGAGCCTTTCATGCGGACGGAGCGCCGGGTCGGCGACGGCTCGGGCACCGGGCTCGGATTGGCCATCGCTAAGTCCGTGGCCGCCGCGCACGGCACCACCGTGCAGGCCACAAGCCGACCGAGCGGCGGGCCCGCGCGACCTGCCCGGCCCGACCGCGCCGCCCGACCGCGCCGCCCGACCGCGCCGCCCGACCGCGCCGCCCGACCGCGCCGCCCGACCGCGCCGCCCGACCGCGCCTGCCTGCCCGACACCCGTTCGCCGGCTGGCAGGCAGGCGCGAGCCAGTGGCTGTGCCCGGCCGGTTACACCGGCACCTACGAGGTCGCGGTGACCGTGTCGTGCCTGCAGAACCCGGCCGGGCTGCAGGTTCAGGCCCTGGCGGGCCTGAACTGCGCCGCGACCTTGTACGGGCTGGCGGCCGTGAACGTGCCGGGGCCGGGCGCCACCACCGGCAACGGGCTGGCCGTCCGGCGCGGTCCCGGTGCAGCTGTACGGCGGCCAGGACACCGTGCAGGGCCTCGCCATCGTCTCGGGCGGCGCAGGGACCACCGTCTCAACTGCCGGGCAGCGCTGCCAGATCTCGGTCATCTACCAGAACGGGTAAGGGCGGCGCGTGGCCGGGTCCGTCAGCCGCCGCGGTGACCCCGCCGCCCGTCACCGCAGCGCCGACGTCAGGCACCTCACCGCCACCGCGGCCAGCCTGATGCAGCCGACCACGAGCATGACCCGCCATCCGGGGAACGGCTCCCTGGCGACGGATGCGCGCGAGCGCCTTCCCGCCGTCACGTCCGCTCGCCGAGAGCCGCCCGCTGGATGGCGCGCATCCGCCCGGCCAGCTCAGCCGGGTTCCCCGCCCTGGCTATTGTCCCGGCAGGCACATCGAAACGCGGGTACGCCCAGAAGGCGCGAGAATAGGCGCCCCACATCACCAGCCAGCCGGGAAACAGGTCCGCGACGCGAGCGCAGTCGGCCCCGCGCTGTCGCAATTCGGCCGCCAGATCTGCCGCGGGCATCGTCACCGACCGGCCTGCGGCAGGTCATGCACTTGTCCCGCCGGGCCTAACGAGCCGATCCATCCCGGACCTGGCTGACGCGCATTCCAGTCATCGCGGATCGGATCGTCAGAGCGTCGCCCGCGATCAACTGCTCGGCCGCCGGCCAGTGACGCGCTGCCCACTCGCTGGAGTCGGCTCGATAAGCGACCTGGTACCACCGCCCCCAGCACAATCGGAGATGCGCAAGCTCGGCATCGGGCGCCGGCTTCCAGCCTTGGTCGGCCGGCCTGACGATGCTCATGCCGACTGCCGAAGGATCGTCACGCCCGTTCATCACCGAGTCTCCTGGCGCACTGGCTGTGATTGGCCGGTTCTCAGAAGTCACGGTAGGCACGCCGAGTCGCGGCGGGCTATGAGTGTGCCCGAGTGTGNNGAGCCGATCGAGGCTATGAGATCCCGGGCGCGCGTGCCGTAGACGGCGATCTCGCCGAGGCGCGCGAACATCTGCGCGTACATGCCGATCTCGGCGGGCTGGGTGACGGTCAGGTACCCGGAGATCAGCTCCACGTTGACCTGCTCGCTGTCGAAGATCCAGAAACTCTCAGCGGCACCGGCCGGGCCGCGGTCGGGGGAAGCGGGGATGACGCCCAGCGACACGGCGGGCCAGGTCGTCACCTCCGCGAGATGCGCGAGTTGGCCGCTCATGACCGCAGCTCCGCCGAACCCGTTGCGCAGCGCCGACTCCTCGATCAGGAACGCGGCGGTGCGCTCGCCGCGCCGCAGGACCCGCTGCCGCTTCATGCGCGCCGCCACCGCGGCCTCGACTTCGTCGCGCAGCCCGCGCCGCTGCTGGTAGGCGCGCAGGACCGCGCGGGTGTAGTCCTCGGTCTGGATCAGCCCCGGTACCATCCAGCTGCCGTACGCGCGGAACTGCCGGGTCCGCTCATACACCGGAAGCTGGCTGTCCGTGACGTGTTTGAGGCCGGCGCGCTCTATCCGCCGCCATTCGGTCCACATGCCCTCGGAGGCGTGCAGCGCCGCGATGAGGTCCGGGGCCTCGCTCTCGGCACCGCATGCCTGGCACCACGTGCGGATGTTCTCGACGGACGGGGGGCGCGTGCCGTGCTCGATCTTGGAGACCTTCGTCCGCTCCCACCCGGCGCGGGCGGCCAGTTCCAGGGCTGTCAGCCCGGCGTCGAGGCGCAGTTCACGGAGCCGGTCGGCCAGGATCTGGCGGGCCTGCTGGGCGCTGGAGGAAGACGTCTGCAACGGCGCGGGCGGCTAGATCTGATAGTCCTGGTGCGGGATGGCGCGTTCCCACACTGCCTCGAACGCGGCGGCGCACTGCGCGGGTATCGCCGGGTCGGTGCTCAGCCGGGTGCCGAGGAACTCGCCCGGCCCGGAGAAGTAGTTGAACCGCGCCCGCTGGCCGTCGAACACCCAGTAGTCGTTGGCCGGGAACAGCAGACCGGTCGCCAGGTGCCGGGGCAGCCAGCGGACATCCTCGCCGGCACCGATGTTCGACTCGGTGGTCGCGTGCTCGAACCGGATGCAGTCGGTGACCGGCTCCGAAACGACCCGCGCCCGTCGGACTCGGACCCCGCGCCTGGTGACCTCGCGGATCAGGTCAAGCCACGGCCGGGCCTCATGCGCCGCGAACTCCTCCCGGTCGCCGGCCAGCCACGCCAGGAACAGCGGATCATCGGGGGTGTAGGCGTCGCGCGTCTCCAGGTGCACGGCCGAGGACGTGCACGCCCGGAGCAGCACGGGGAACGGAGGGTCTGGCTCCTCAGCTAGGCCGGGGATGCGGCCCAGGTCCAGTCCTGCAGCGCCCTGCAGCGCTCGTAGGTTCCATTAACCGCCTCCATGACGATCGGCCTCATGACCGGAGCTATCTTGACCACCGTCTCACCCGGGCTGATCGGGCTGTGGCGCGTGACTTCGGCCAGCGCTCCGGGGTCGGTCACCGTCTCGCCCTGAATCCAGATGTCGCCGGCGTCCTCGTCCACGTACACCGCAGGGCAGCCATCGTTGATCGTGTCCGGGGTGATGCCAACGAAACTTAGCCGCATTATGCCCACCAGGATCGGGATGTGCCCTACTGGGCCATCCTTCAATACGGTCCATCGGAGAGCACGTTGGCGTCAAGGGCAGCGACACGTGCACCGACACCCTTGCAGCCCATGAGCCCGTCATCATGGCCCGGGTCGTCGCAGTCCACGAAGACCACGACAAGCTCGCCTTCGATGGCGTCGCAGACGTCGCTCGCCCGCCTGCCCGACCTCGCCCGTCCTGCCCGACCGGGCGCGGTTTACCGTGCCGCTGGGTCAGGCCGATTCCATGCCGTACCGGCTCATCAGCTCGCGCTCCTGCTCCTGCTCGGGCCGCTGGCCGCTGGCCCACAGTCGGTGCAGTTCTTCGAAGTAACCGTCGGCGGCCGGGGCGTGCAGTACCAGCAGCCGAGCCGGTTCCTCTGTCCGGATACCGAACGTGCGCGCCACCCCGCGCGGCACTAGCAGGAAGTCGCCGTGGATTCCGGTAAGCGGCTGCTGGTCGAGCCAGAACGTGATCGTCCCATCGAGCACGAAGAACGCTTCTGAGCAGTGAGTGTGCCGGTGGGCCAGCGGCATCCGGCCACCGGCCGGCAAAGTACGTTCCATCAGCGAGAAGTCGCCGCTGGTCTGGGCTCCGACCGCCTTGAACGCCATCACGCTGCCGCGCGCGGTCAGCAATGCCCGTCACCAGCTGGCACTATCCCTGGCATCGGGTCAACCTCACTCCCTCGGGGTCGCGTCTGATCGGGGCGCGGCGGCCGCCCAGTCGAACTCCGCGCCGAGGCGCCCCAACTCGGCGCGGGTCGGTTCGTCACACAGCGCGCCGTGCAGCCCGGCCTCGTAGCTTTCTTTCGGCGTCGCGCCCAAGCCGAGCGCGACCGCGTGCTCGGAACCAAGATCACAGCCGAACATCGCCGGATCGTCGGTGTTGATGGTGCACCGCACCCCGGCCGCGAGCAGGTTCGGCAACGTCAAGCACGACCCCGCGATCGGCAAGCTCTCGAAGCAGACTCAGATCCTCGACGGCCCGAATGCCGTGCCTGATCCGGTCAGCGCCAAGCGCGCCGAGCGCGCCTCGGATCGAATCCGGCCCCTGTGACTCCCCCGCGTGCGGCACCGATCCGAGCCCGCCGTCCCTGGCCCGGGCGAACACCCGTTCATATAGTTCGGGCGGGTATTCGCTCTCCGGTCCACCGAGCCCGAGCGCGACGACGCCGCAGTCAGCGTGCGCCAGTCCGTGCGTGACCGTCAACTCCGCGGCCTCCATCGGGTAGCCGCGCGGAATGTCGGGCGTCAGGGCAACCCGCACCCCGTGCCGCTCCCGCGCCTCCTCGGCGCCGTCGCAGTACCCGGCGAAGATCTCCTCCCACCGCACACCGCGCCCGGCCGGCTCGGCCGGGGTGAAGATGCCCTCCAAGTACACCGCACCGTGCGACGCGGCCTCGGCCGCGTAATCGACGACGACCTGCCTGAAGTCCCGCTCGGTTCGCAGCGCCCCCGTGGTGAGCACCCACACCTCAAGGAAGTGCGGAAAGTCGCGGAACTCATAGAGTCGCGCCATTTCCTCGACCGAGTCGGCCGGAAGCCGAACCCCGTTGCGCCGCGCGATCTCGAGCATCGATGCGGGCCGCACCGTTCCTTCAAGATGAACGTGCAATTCGATCTTCGGATGGTTCACAGCCCTATCCTGGCGTTCCACCTTCGTCGTGATGTCGTTACCCGCCGGTAACTGGAACTCTTTCCCTCATTATCGGGGTCAACGTTCCAGTTACCGGCCAGTAGGCCCGGCGCTGCGGCGGACCACGCGGCAGGCACTGTCACTTCAGGGCGCCACAGACGCTGCGGCGCACCGACGCGGTGGGCGCTGGCACTTCAGGGCGCCACGGGTGCTGCGGCGGCCGAATGACGGCTGCGGGCGCCTCGTTGGGTGCAATTGGCAACGGTTTGATAACTGCCGGCAACCGATTTGGGTGGTCGCGAAACCGATTGGCGGTTGTTTGCGTCCGAGCAGCATGAGCAGTTCTCCAGGCAATACCGGCGCCAACGCCGTCCACCAGACGGCGCCCCACCCACCTGGGCGCCATCGCATTCGCGCCCGCCTCAGCGGCACCCCCGCCCGCCCCGCCCGCCTCAGCGGCATCCCGGCCCGCCCCGCCCGCCTCAGCGGCATCCCGGCCCGCCTTGTCAGGACCCCGGCGGGCAGTACCTCCGGGCCGTTGCGCGGCCTGATCCTCACCGCTGCGGCGTGCGCGGGCTCCGGCCTGCTCGTCGCCTCCTGCTCCAGCTCGGCCAGCCAGTCGACGCACGGATCCGGGGCGCCGGGGAATGCGCCCGTCGCCGCGCGCGCCGCTGGGAGCAATGGCGCGTTCACGGCGAACAGGCTAGCCGCCCTGACTGGCGCCACCAACCTGGCCAAGCTGGCGCCGAACCAAAGCATCATCTACACCGCCAACCTGACGTTGCGGGTCAAGAACGTCGACGTGGTCACGACCCAAGCGACGAACGACGTTGCCGCCGTCGGCGGCTACATCGCTAACGAGCAGGACACTTCGCAGACCGGGCCAGGCACCCTCGGGCAGGTCACCTTGGAGCTGAAGGTCCCGGTGGCCGGCTACCACCAGGTGCTGGCCCAACTGGCCGGTCTTGGCAAGCACCTTTCTTTCAGCCAGCAGGCTCAGGACGTGACGCAGCAGGTCGCGGACGTGAACAGCCGGGTGGCCTCCGCCGAGGCGGCGATCAAGCAGCTCCGCCAGCTCTTGACCCGGGCGGGCAACGTTGGGCAATTGCTGTCCGTGCAGAACGAGATCAACGTACAGGAGTCCAACCTGGAGTCCCTGCTCGCTCAGCAACAGTCGCTCGCCCACGAGACCACGTACGCGACCGTCAATCTCACGCTGCTCGGGCACCACGTGCCCGTGCCGATGAAGCCGAAGAAGACTCACCGCGGGCTGGTTGCCGGGCTGTCAACCGGCTGGCGCGCGCTCAAGGCCGTCGTCGTCTGGCTGCTCACCGCGCTGGGGACGCTGCTTCCGTTCGTCGCACCGGTCGTGGTCCTCGGCGGCATCATCTACTTCGGAAGGCGTCGAATAACGCGGCGCCGCACCCCGCCCGCGGCAGCACCGCCGGCTACCACCTCATAGCCGACACCGTCACTTGCCGGGTGGCTGGCAGCGTCGCTAAGAGCCAGCCGACCCGGCAGGTATCGCGTGCACCAGGTCAGTGAGCCGGGCCAGCACGTCCGGATTGGTCTCAGGCAACACACCGTGGCCCAGGTTGAAAATATGGCTCTCGGCCATCCGGCCCTTCGCGAGCACGTCCATGGCGCGCTCCTCGATAACCGGCCAAGGCGCCAGCAAGACCGCCGGGTCCAGGTTTCCCTGCAGCGCCTTGCCCGCTGATACCCGGTATACCGCCTCGTCGAGCGGCACCCGCCAGTCCACGCCGACGACATCGGCGCCTGCCTCGCCAAGCAGGCCGAGCAACTCGCCGGTGCCAACGCCGAAATGAATGGAAGGCACCCCCGTGTCCTTAACCGCCTCGAAGATCCGGGTGGTGAAGGGCAGCACGCTCTTCTTGTAGTCCTGCGGGCTGACGATGCCGACCCAGGAGTCGAATAGCTGAATCGCCGAGGCCCCGGCCGCCACCTGCACACGCAGGAACGTGATCGTGATGTCGGCCAGCCGACCGAGCAACGCCCGCCACAACTCGGGATTGCCGTACATGAGCGACCTGGTCCGATCGTAGTTCTTCGACGGGCCGCCTTCGATCAGGTAGCACGCCAGCGTGAACGGGCCGCCGGCGAAGCCGATCAACGGAGTGCCGCCGAGTTCGGCGGTGAGCATGCCGATGGCCTCGCTGACAAATGAGACGTCGCTAGGCTCCAGATCGCGCAACCCGGCGACATCAGCCTCGTCGCTGATCGGCTTTTCGATCATCGGCCCGACGCCAGGCCGGATCTCGACACCGACGCCGACCGCGCGTAGCGGCACTACGATGTCGCTGAACAAGATCGCGGCGTCGACGCCGTACCTGCGCACCGGCTGCAAGGTGATCTCGGTGATCATCTCGGGCCGCGAGCAGGCCTCCAGCATCGCGACGCCAGCCCGGCTGGCCCGGTATTCAGGCAAAGACCTGCCTGCCTGCCGCATGTACCAGACCGGGGCGTGCGAGACCGGCTGCCTGCGGCATGCCCTGATGAACGCTGAATCGGATGGCTGGCTGTTCACGCCGCCGATCGTCTCACAGTTGCCGGCCAGGTGTTCACCACGGCCGATGGCCGCGCGGGGGGCAGATCGGGCGCGAGCACCACGGGCTGCCTGAGCTCGACGCGTTTTAAGCGACGAAACGCCCAGATGACACGCCGCTCTAGATCCACGGAATGCGGCCGGGTCCATGTCAGCATCGATAGATAGGCGGGGTTTGATTGGCCCGACGAGCCAGGTGGCGGGAAGCCCGGCATGATAGGGACTAAGGAGCGGCAGATGACCAGTACTCTTCGCGACTGCCCGAGCTGCGGATGCCCTCATGAATTCGCCCAAGTCCATCCCAACCCTGAGCGCTGCCCAGACGTGCCGGGCGGGCAGTGTCCCGAATGGTTCTGCACCGGCTGCGGTACCGGTTTGATGGTCGAACTAGTCCCGGTTAGCCTGGAAGTCGCCGCCCGCACGAACGGTAGCATCGGATCGCTTGACCGGGTGGCATGAGGATGCCATGCCACCGCCTCGCCCGCTTAGGCCCGCATCGGTGCCCGACGACGGGCACGCGGCGGGTCTTTCGGCATTCCGGGTGGCGATGGCAGAGGTGGAGGCCGGGATCACGGCCTGCGGCGCGGTTCGGCCCGAGGTCAGCTTCGACAGTCAGCCGCCGCCACGTCGGCTGGCCCCGCAGGCGGTGGCGGTCGCCGCGACGGTCGAGCTTAGCGGGAACGAAATTGGCGTTGGCCGGTTCGTGCTGCTCCACGATCCGGCCGGGCAGGACGGTTGGGTCGGTCCGTTCCGCGTCATCGCCTACCTGCGAGCCGAACTGGAGCCAGAGATCGCCGCCGATCCGTTGATCGGACAGGTCGGCTGGAGCTGGCTGATCGAGGCTCTCGAGCTGAGGCAGGCCAGGTACGCGGCGCCGAGCGGTTCGGTCACCAGAGTGGTCACCGAGGGCTTCGGTGCGAAGGCGGACGAATCGGTCACGACCGAGTTTGAAATGCGGGCATCGTGGTCGCCAGTCGGCGAAAGCCGCGACAGCGTCGCGCTTGACCGGCACGTCGCCGCTTGGGTAGACGCGCTGTGCGCGGCCTGCGGTATGCCGCCGACGCCGCCCGGCGTCGCCCAGTTGCCCCCGCCGAAGCGGAAAGCGCCGCAGCGAGCGGCCCAGCAGCAATCGACACGGCCCGGGCGCCACTTGTGAGCGTTCCGTTGCTTGAGCCCAGAGACGGGCTACCGCCATTGGTGACCACGCCGGAGGAACTCTCGCGCGCGGCAAGCAGGCTCGACGCAGGCTCCGGGCCGGTGGCTGTCGATGCCGAACGCGCCTCCGGCTTCCGCTACGGCCACCGGGCGTTCCTCGTCCAGTTCAGGCGCGAAGGCGCTGGCACGGTGCTCGTCGATCCGATCGCGTGTCCTGATCTGTCGGAGATCGACACCGCGCTCGCCCACACCGAGGCGGTCCTGCACGCCGCCGGCCAAGACCTGCCCTGCCTCGCCGACGTCGGTTTCCGGCCCAGGCGCCTGTTCGACACCGAACTGGCCGGACGACTGCTCGGATACCCGAGGGTCGGGCTCGGCACCCTGGTCTCCGAAGTCCTCGGTTTGACCCTGGAGAAGACCCACTCAGCCGCGGACTGGTCGACTAGGCCGCTGCCAGCCGAATGGCTCAGTTACGCCGCGCTCGACGTCGAGGTGCTCATCGAACTGCGTGACGCCCTAGCCGTGCAGCTTGCCGAGCAGGGCAAAGCCGACTGGGCGGAACAGGAGTTCGCCGCCGTACTGGCCGCCAAGCCCGCCCCACCGCGCCCCGACCCGTGGCGCCGCACCTCGGGCATCCACCGGGTGCGGAACAGGCGCGGCCTGGCCATCGTCCGCGAACTCTGGTTCGAGCGGGACCGGATCGCGCAGCACCGTGACATCTCGCCGACCAGGGTCCTGCCAGACTCCGCGATCGTCGAGGCCGCCAAGGCAGCACCTGCCACCAGCGACGAGGTCAGCAAGATCGCCGGCTTTACCGGGCGCGGAGCGCGCCGGTACGGTCCCGACTGGCTGCGCGCGATCCGCCGGGCCAAGACGCTGCCCGAGGACCAGCTACCCGAGCCGTCGGCGCCCCCTAGCGACGGCCCTCCGCCTGCCCACCGCTGGTCCGAGCGCGACCCGGCGGCGGCCAATCGGCTGACTGCCACTCGCGCCGCGGTGGCCGCCCTGGCTGACGCCGGGCAACTCCCGACCGAAAACCTCTTGTCGCCCGACGCCGTGCGCCGACTGGCCTGGCAGCCGCCCGACCCAATCAGCTCCGGGTCGGTCGCCGACGACCTACGCCGCTATGGCGCGCGTCCATGGCAAATCGAGGTCACCGCCGTGCCCATTGCGATGGCTTTGCTCAGATTGATCGAAAAAGGCGAGGCGTAAGCACCACCGGCCACCGGTCGGTCACGCGATCCGGCGCAGCCTGCCTAGGTCGCACGGCTTAGCCGAACCTGGTCTCGGCACGCCCGTGCACGGCAAGGGCACGATCGACGGCGCGTAGCCGGCGAAGACGTTTAGCAAGATCTCGCAGTCGCAGCAACCGCCTCGCAGCTCGAACTGCCGCACCAGCCCGCGGGGCTGGGCCGCGCGGACGTCTCGCCATCGGATCGTCCATCGATAGGTGCCATCGCAGCCAAACTCGGTGATCATGCGCAGCAGAAAGCAACGCAGGCATTCGGATTCGCCTGGCTCAGTTAACTGATCGGCGAGCGCGGTGAGCTCGTCCCATACGGCCCCGGATACGTCGTCGGCCATCCCTGCTCCTTCCGTCGGTCGATCACCTGATTCTTATCGCGTGGCTCCGACATTCTCGGCGATCACTGCCTGCGCAGGCCGACCGGTAACCGCGTCGGCTTGCGCCGTTCCGACGACACCAGGACGCCGTCGGCGCAGTGCAGCACCACAAAGGAAGCCTTGGCCAGCGGCGGTTCGGCGGCGGGCGCGCCGAGTGCGGTCCTAGCGGCGGCCACGAGCGCGGGCAGGTTCTCCCGGTGCCCGCAGACGAGCGTGGGCTGCCGCTCAGCCACAAGTTCGGTGATCCGCCGTACCGCCGGTCCGGTGTGTCCAACTCACCGCTCTGGCCGGGCGCGGCGGCAGTAAACACCGGCTCGATCTCGACGGGCACCCCGGTAGCCTCGGCGTACGGCCGCACCGTATCGATGCAGCGGCACGCCGCCGAGGTGACGACGCGAGACGACCCGTAGCAGCTCAGCAGCGCCGCGAGCAGCTTGGCTTCGGCCGAGCCCTGATGGTCCAGCGACCTGGCCAGATCGGCTGCTGGGTCAGCCAGCCTGCCGCCCGCCCGCGCGTGCCTGAGCAGGATGAACGGGATCGTGGTCGGCGGCCCGGACACGAACTCGTCGAACAGTTTCTTGTCCCGCTCGTAGGACAGCCGCTCAGGGACCTGCGGCAGGTCCATCCAGGCGACCTGATCCACCTCATGGCCCGGCACGAACCCGAGCGACGCGACGCAGCGCGCCGCCCAGAAACTGACCCGCTTGGGCCTGCCACCGACTTCGTATTCGGAGGGGGTGAGCGGCCGACCGAGCACGATCCGCAAGCCGGTCTCCTCGGCCACTTCCCTGGTCGCGGTCAACAGCACATGCTCGCCGGG
>WNFJ01163315.1_pt1 | contig 12778 bp, 7 predicted proteins | sample 5400461 | NCBI WGS metagenome assembly WNFJ01 (sample SAMN13153349, study PRJNA577476) | soil metagenome | isolation source: 115 cm saprolite on Douglas fir-dominated hillslope | place: USA:California | collected 2013-09-17 | reverse complement strand
CGCGGCCGGCTCGTCATCGACGCCAAGTTCCCGCTGGATGACTTCCAGCGCGCCGCGGCCGCGGCCGGCGAGGACGAGCGGCGCAAGGCCCTCGCGGCGCACGCCAAGGCGGTCGCCGGGCACGTGAGCGCGCTGGCCAAGCGCGACTACCCGGCCAAGATCAGCGGCTCGATCGACTTCACCGTGTGCTTCGTGCCCGCCGAGGACCTCCTCGCCGCCGCTTACGCCGAGCACCCCGCCCTGTTCTACGACGCGGTGCGGGATCGGGTGCTGATCGCGACGCCGGCCACCCTGATGGCGCTGCTGTGGGGAGTCGCCTACGGCTGGCAGCAGGACGCTCGGGTCCGCCAGGCGCAGCAGATCGGCGACGTCGCCGCCGACCTGCACCAGCGCGTCGCCCAGGTGATGCGGCACCTGACCAAGACCGGCCGCTCGCTGAGCACGGCGGTCAACTCCTACAACGCGCTCGTCGGCTCGCTGGAGAGCCGGGTGCTCCCGCAGCTCAGGAAGCTCGAGGAACTCGGCATCCTGGCGCACGGGACGCAGCTGCCGCAGGCCCAGACGGTCGAGGCGCAGGCCAGGCCCGTCCCGTACGCCCCGGATCCGATCGGTGGCCAGGAACCCGACCACGACGAGCCGGAGCTACCGCGGAGCCAGCCACCGGCCTAGCGGAGATGACGGCCCCGGCCGGGCCCCGGGTCAGCACGAGATCCCGCGCCCAGGTCGCCGCGTGGACGGCGTCGCCGGATCCGTGGCGGCGGCCCTGGCCGGCCCGGCCGTCGCATCCCGGGCCATCCGGCTCGTAAATCTTTGTGAAACCAAGTGTGAAAAAGGATATCCCGCCGCCACCCTGCAGGGACAGCTGGGCGCAAGTTACACATGCTGCCCGATTCGGGCATCTGGTTTACAAGCTATTCATCTGGCCCTAAATCCTGTAATAGCTGGTAAATAGAGTAAAGTGCATGTTAATTCAAGCCGGGTCAGCTAGCTGGATCTGCGCATTGCATGAGAGCCTGCAAGGGGAGGCAGGCCGCCGCGTGCGGCGTTGCCCGGGAGCGTATTGAGGGGGGATCGGTAGGGGCAGCCAGCACCGTTAAGTTTTGGCCACGCACCATCTAGCTGCGCCTTTCACTGTGATCGGCATGCCGCTGCTGCGTGCCTGATTCCCAGTTGGTGCGTGGATCCGGCTTGCTAATGGAGGGGAACATGAGTCTCTTTCTCCGCGCACATAAACGGTTTATGATATTCGCTGCCGTTGGCGCGACCTGCTTCCTTGGACAGTTCGCGCTGCTCAGCATAATGGTCCGCCTGGGCATCTACCGGCCCATAGCCAACGCCCTGTCGTTCGCGATCTCGGCGCAGCTCAATTTCTTGCTCAGCTCCCGGCTGACCTGGCGTGACAGGCCCGTGGCGGGTCGGCGCGGAACGGGCAGCCGATGGCTCGCTTACAACGCGACCGCACTGGCCTCGCTCGGCTGCAATACCGGCGTTTTCGTCGCCGTCTATCGCACCATCGGCACCACGCCAGCCGCCGCGCTCGGCGTGGTGACCGGTACCTGCCTCGTCTATCTGGCGTGCAACCTGCTCGTCTTCCGCCGCCCGGTCGCGGGGGAGGGATCGCGATGACGATCCAGGCCGAAACCGCAGCGCAGGGCGTGACCGTCGTGCTGCCTGCCTACCGTGAGGAAGCCAACCTCGAGGCTTGCGTCGAGGACATGCTCGGCGCGCTAGCGGTCGTCAGTGAGCGGCACTACGTGGTCATCGTCAACGACGGTAGCGACGACTGCACCGGGGACATCGCCGACTCGCTCGCGGCCCGGCATCCGGGCCGGGTAGAAGTCGTTCACCATGAGGTCAACCAGGGCTACGGCGCCGCCGTCAGGACCGGCATCGCGACCGCGCTCGATCGCACCGACGCGCCGCGTTTGTTTCTTACCGACTCCGACGGCCAGTTTCGGGCCAGCCAGCTCCCGTGGTTCGTCGCGGAGGCGGAAGCGGAACGGGCGGACGCGGTCATCGGCTTCCGGCCCAGGCGCGCAGACCCCGCGCTGCGGAAGGTCAACGCGTGGCTGTGGACCAGGGCGTGCCGTCTGCTCCTCGGCGTCAGGGCCAGAGACGTGGACTGCGCGTACAAGCTGATCGACCGGCGGGTACTCGACGGCGTCGATCTGCGCAGCGACGCCGGGACGATCTCCCCCGAACTGCTGATGAACCTGCACGTACGGGGCGCGCGGATCCTGCAGCGGCCGGTCGACCATTTCCCGCGGCAGCATGGTGAGCAGACCGGAGCGAAACTGTCCGTGATCCTCATCTCGCTGCTCGGGCTGGCCGGGCTGTGGTCGCAGCGGATGCACGGCGCCTGGCCAGGGCGGGCCCTGGGCCGGCTCGCGCATCCCAGGGATCCGGCTCTGGCGGCGCTGACCGTGGTCGCGGTGGTCGCGTCGGTTGTCGCCTACCTGGTCTACGCCTCCGGGCACAACCTTCTCGGCTACCCGGAGACGATGGCGCGCCTGTTCGTCGCGCGGAGCCTGGTGGACGCGTCGGCCCCGGGGCTGTCCCAGCTCGGCGGCGTCTACCTGCCCCTCCCGCAGCTGCTCGCGACGCCCACGATCTGGCTGGATTCGTGGTATCACTCCGGCTTGTCCGCCAGCGTTGTCTCGATGGCCGCATACGTGCTGGCCATCCGTTACCTGTACAAGACCGGGCTGGGCCTGACGGGGATGCCGTTTGCCGGAGTCGCGGCGGCGGTCGTCTTCGGCGCCAACCCCGACGTGCTGTACCTGCAGTCCACCCCGATGACCGTGACCATGTTGGCGGCCTGCGCCGCGGCGGCCGTCTACCACCTGATGCGGTGGAGCCAGATCGGCGCGTACCGCCAGCTCGCGGGCACCGCCACGGCGGTGCTGCTGGCCTCGCTCACGAGTTACCCGGGGTGGGCGCTGGACGGGGCGGTGCTGCTCGCGGTCGGCTATGTGGCCTGGCGCCAGGCGGCGGGATCTGGGATGGCCGGGCCTAGCGGAGGACCCGCCGGACGCAATCCGGGGCTCGCCGACCGCATTCACGCCATCGAGGCACACCTGGTGTTCTATAGCCTGCCTGCGCTCAGCGGGATCGCCGGCTGGCTGGTGTGGTCCGCTCGTTTCCCCGTTCGCGTGCAGATGCGCTTCCCGGCATACTGGTTCGCGCCGGAGCTCGCCGGCAGCGGGTCCATGCTGACCTGGATCGCTCTCGCCGGGCTCGGTTACTACCTGGCCCGGACCAGGCTGCGGCCGGAAACGGTCGCGCCCCTCGTCCTGGCGGTCTTCATCCCGCGTGCCTGCGGTGTGCTGGTGGTGCTGCCGGCGGCGCTATTCGCGGGCTACTTTGCCGAGGATCTCGCCTCAGGCGCCGCTCGCTACTTCCGGGCCGCGGCCGTGACCGCGGCGGTATGCGCCATCGCCGTAGCCGCGGCGAGCTGGGCGGGTGGCGTCGGCTCGCTCCGCGCCGCGCGGACCGCGCACGCCGGCTCAGGCCAGCAAGCCGATCTGCGGGCCGGGGCCTGGCTCCGGATGCACGCCGGCGGCCGCCAGGTGCTGATGGAGCTGTCCGGGAACGAGGCGGTGGCCTTCGCTCTCCCGCCCGGCCAGGTCATCGACGAGGCCAGCAACGGCTTGTGGCAACCGGCGTTGGGCGACCCCGCCTCGCGCGGCATCGGCTGGATCTACATGCGGCGTTCCGACGAGGTCTGGAACCGGCTGCGCGGCTCCTCCGGGCTGTCCGGCTACGTGCTCGTGTATTCCGCCCCCGACCGCCGGATCTACGAGAGGCAACGCCTATGATCCCGCTGACCACGACGGACGCTGGCCGCATCACTCCGCTGCCCGATTCCCTCGCGGCGCGACGGCTGCTCAGCCGTGGCCAGGTGGCCTTCCTCGGCGTGCTGGCCGTTGCCGTCGCGGTGATCGCGGGCGTGCGCGCCGACGGCCTGGGTCCGTCCCCGCTGTGGTGGGCGGAGGCGGCCCTGGCGGTGATCACGATCGGCTATGTCGCGGCGATCGGCTTCATGGTGCTGATGGTGTTCTGCGCGGGCGGCGCGCGTGTCCTACGGGCCGGGGATCCGATACCCGACCATGAGCTTCCGCTGTACACGGTCCTGGTGCATGTCTCCGCCATGTCCCCCGCGCGGCTGGACGCCCTGGCCGGGAGGTTGTGGGCGATCGACTACCCGCGCCTGCAGGTGCTGCTGCTGGCTCCCGGGTGCGATGACACGCAGGCGCTGCCTCCGTGGGTGGAGGTCATACCGGTCCCGTCGGACGGATCTCGGACCAGGGCCCGTGCCCGTGACGCGGGCCTGGACCGCGCCGCCGGAGAATTCTGTGTGGCCTACGACGCGGAAGACCTGCCCGCGGCCGGCCAGCTCAGGGAAGCCGTCGCGGCATTCCGCACCCTGCCCGCATGGGTCGTGTGCGTCCAGGCCCAGCTGCGGTACCGCGGCTCTGCTCTCCCTCGCGGGGACGCCCTCTCCTCGGCCGCCCGCAGCCCCGGGATGAACTGGCTCCCCCGGTGTTTCGCCGCCGAATACGCCGTCAGTTTCGGCCTGCTCCTGCGCGGGCTTGACCGTCTGGGGCTCGTCATCCCGCTCAGCGGCACGTCACATCACTTCCGCACCGAGGCGCTCCAGCGGGCCGGCGGATGGGACGTGCATAACGCGAGCGAGGGCACCGACCTGGGCGTGCGGATCGCACGACGGGGGTGGGGGGTACGGATCATGGCTTCGGCGACAGACAAAGAAGCAAGCGGCCGAGTCGCGGACTGGCTCCGCCAGCGCACCAGATGGACGAGGGGCTACTACCAGACCTGGCTGGTACACATGCGCTCTCCCGCCAGGCTCTGGCGGGACCTCGGCACCAGGCGCTTCGTCGGGCTCCAGCTGACCCTGGCGGTACCCGTCGCCGCCCTCGTCAACCCCCTCTTCTGGGCGCTCACCGTGACATGGGCGGTCACTGGCCGCGGATTCCTCTTCCTGTACGCCAGCGCCGCGGCCATGCTGCTGGGCAACCTGCTGATGGTTTATTCGCTCATGATCGGCTGCATGGAACACGGCTTGTTCCGTTCCGTCCGGACGATGCTGCTGGTCCCCGCCTACTGGGCGTTGATGAGCGTGGCCGCCTACCGGGCACTGTTCCCGTTGCGGCCGCGTGACGTGCGGGGATCATGAGCGCACGCGAGACGGTTTCCGCGCCGCCGCTCCGGCTGCCGGCCACGGAGGAATTCCTGGCGGGGCGGCGCCGACCGCTGGTAAGCCCGGCGACGAAGATCGTGATCGCGGTCGCCTGCCTGGTGTCGGTCGTCGCGTACCTGCACTTCTACCCGGGCGGCGAGACCGTCGCCTACGGCGACGCCAAGTCGCACCTGCTGATCGCGCGCCGGGTGGTTTTCGCCGATACGCCGGGCGCCGGGCAGCTCGGCGGGGTGTGGCTACCGCTGCCCCACATCCTGATGCTGCCACTGATCTGGGACAACTGGGCGTACTACTCCGGTTTTGCGGGCAGCGTCGTCATGATGGTCGCCTACGTGGCGTGCACGGTCCTCATCTACAAGTTCCTCTGGCACCTGACCCGCCGGCACTGGGCGGCGGCCGCCGGCACGGCGGTGTTCGCGCTGTTCGCGCTGAACCCGAACGTCCTGTACATGCAGGCCACCCCGATGACCGAACTGCTGATGTTCGCGACCATGATGGGCGCCGTATACGGGCTGCTGCGCTGGATCCAGACGGACCACCACCTTTATCTGCTGGGTGCGGGCTTCTCGGCTCTGCTGTGCGCGCTGACCCGGTACGAGGGCTGGACGCTGGCCGTCGCCCTCACCGCGGCGGTGTTGTACTGCTCGCTTTACCGCCTGCACGTGGCGGCTCGGCTGATGATCACCGGCTTTGTGACCGCGTCCCTGCTGCTCGCCGCGTTGGGCGTGGCGCGGCTCGGCTGGGTGGCGGGCGCGGTCATCGTGCCCCGCCGCATTGCTTGGCTACGCCTGGCTGCGGCGCCGGTACCACGGCAATGACTGGGACGGCACCGAAGGGAAGCTGCTTACCTTCGGCATCCTCGGTGTCGCTGGCCCGATCGCCTGGATGATCTGGAACTGGGCGATCTTCGGCGGCGCATTCGCCTTCCAGAACGGCGCCTACGCCAAGCCGTCGCTGTGGGTGGATTCCGGCGAGAAGGCCGTGCACAACATCTGGATTTCGCTGCGCACCTACGAGATCGCCACCGTGGACAACCTCACCCCTCTGGTGACGGTCCTGGCCGTGGCCGGTCTGCTCGTGTACCTGTGGCGGTTCCGGGGCGCGACGCAATCCTGGCCGGCGCTCACGCTGCTCACGATGTTCCCGCTGTTCGTCGTCACGCTCTACAAGGGGCAGCGGCCGCTGCACGTCTACCAGTACTACTACAACTTCTACAACATCCGATTCGGCCTGGTGATGATCCTGCCGGCCTGCATCATGATCGGTTTCCTCGCGGCATGGCTAGCGGACTTGCTGCCGCGCCGGCGCGCGGCACTGCAGGCACTGCCCGCGATCGGCGGCATCGTCGCCGCCGCGCTCATCGCGGTCAGCCAGCTGGCCAGCGGCGGCATTGTGACGCTGATGGAGCCACAGGCGGGCCGGGCGACGCCCACCGCCCTGCACGCGCAGGCCGCCGCGCAGTGGCTGCGGGCACATTACGCCGGCGGGCTCCTGCTCATGGAGGCCTACGGTAACGAAGAGGTCGCCTTCGAATCGCACATCCCCCTGCAGGATCAGGTCTACGAGGGCAGCTACCGGATCTGGTCGCCAGCGCTCTCAAACCCCAGCGGCCACGGCATTTCCTGGATCGTCATGCGTACCGAAAGTAGTAACAAAGACCAGGTGTACAAGAGCCTGTACGGTTCGACGCTGATCGATGGCTACCGGCAGGTATGGCGGAACCACGACTACGTCATCTACGAGTTCAAAAGGGCGGCGACGCATGCGTAACCGGGTTGACCGCGATACCGCCGCCACCGTCCTGTCGGCGCCGCAGGCGGCGGCGCTGTGCACGCTTGCCGTCGGGCTCGGGTTCGAGGACTACCTCTGGGGCTGGCGGGACGGCCTCGTGACGCTGGTCGCGGCCTGCGAGGCGTTCTATCTGGTCTTCGTGAGCTTCAAAATCATCCTCGCGATCGCGTCATACCTGGCCCCGGCAAGCAGCCGCGGCGCGCGGCTGCCCGACGTCGATGATCCTGACCTGCCGGTCTTCACCATTCTGCTGCCGAACGTCAAGGAGAAACGGCACGTCCTGCGCGCCCTGCTCAAGTCGATGGCGGGACTGCAGTACCCCAAGGACAAGCTGCAGGTGCTGCTGCTCGTCGAGCACTGGGACATAGCGACGCAGCAGATGTTCGGGCTAGCGGGGGGGTCTGGGGGGGTCGTCCCCCCTGGGCAGCTGGTGAGCGGCGCTACTGAGGAGGAGGAGGAGCTGCGGCTGCCTGCCTACGCGAGCGTCGTCCTCTCGGTGCCCGGCGCACCCGGCACGAAACCGAGCGCCTGCGATTTCGGCCTCTTCCGCGCGCGAGGCGATTACACGGTCATCTTCGACAGCGAGGACAGTCCCGACCCGCAGATGCTGCTGAAGGCCGTGCGGGACTTCAGGAACGCGTCGCCGCGGGTCGCCTGCCTGCAGGCCCGGCTGCTCTTCTGGAACATTCTTCCCGTCCGGCTCCGCTCGCCCAAGGAATGGGTGACGGCGATCGTCACCCGGATGTATTTCGTGGAATACGCCGTGCATTTCGAGTTCGTGCTACACGGCATGGCCAGGCTGGGCCTAGTTCCGCCGCTCGGCGGCACCTCGAACATCTTCGTCACGCGTGTGCTGCGCGAAATCGCCATCTCGACCGACAAGCTGGTGGCCGGCGGCATCCCGCGCGAGGTCGCCGAGATGATGGTGGGCGCCTGGGACCCCTGGTGCGTCGCGGAAGACGCCGACATCGCCGGCTGGCTGGCGCGTTCCGGTCACCTGGTGGCGATGATCGGCGATTCCTGGACGCTGGAGGAAGCTCCGGTCAGCCCCTCCAAAGCCGCCCGGCAGCGGGCACGCTGGGGGAAGGGCTACGCCCAGGCCGGCGCCGTGCAGTCACGGCATCCCATCCGCGCGGCCCGGCAGATGGGAATCAGGCCGCTCATCGCCTATTTCCTCATGACCATCGGCACGCCCCTGTCGCTCATGCTGAACCCGGTCTTCTGGGGGCTCACCGCCGCCTACTTCTTTACCCACTCCGCGTTCATCCAGGGCCTGTTCCCGGCCGCGGTCTTCTACCTGGGCGCCCTGACCGCGGTGATCGGCAACTTCATCCTGTTCTACCTCCAGGTAGCCGCCTGCCTGCGCGATTCCGAACCGGGGCTGGTGAAGTACATGCTCGCCCTGGCTCCCTGGTGGCTCTTCACCAGCTATTCGATGTGGAAGGGCATCATCGAGCTCTTTATCCCCAGGCTCAGGTTCCACTGGCACGTCACAGAACACGGCATCGTCGACCCGGAAACGGCCAGGGTGGAGATCCGGCGGCGGCACCAGGTCATGTCGGTGCGGAGCGTTTTCACTGACTTGCCCTAGGGGGACGACCCCCTTTCAAACCCCCGCGACGGAGTGAAGCTCCGCCAGCAAGCTCACGAGGAGGCGGGCTATGCGGCGTTTCTGGATAGCGTGCGTAGTTGGGTCGGCGGTCCTGCTCGCCTCGCTGGTTGTGCCGTTCACGGGCCCGGCGCAGGCGCAGACGCAGGACAGCTGGCCCACGTCGCTGCATGACAACTCCCGGACGGGAGCGAGCACCGACACGGTGATACCGGCGAGCCAGGCTCCGGCGCTTACCCGCCTGTGGTCCCATTCGACCGGCGGCACGATCGCCTCGCAGCCGGCCATCGCGGGCGGCGTCGCCTACGTCGGCTCCTGGGACGGCTACGAGTACGCGCTCAACGCCACGACCGGAGCGCTCGTCTGGAAGACGTTCCTCGGCACCACCACCGGCAACTCGGGCTGTAACCCGCCCACCGCCGGGGTGTCATCGGCCGCCACGGTGCAGGGCGGCGTCGTCTACGTGGGCGGCGGCGATGCCTACTGGTACGCGCTGGACGCGTCCACCGGCAGTGTCCTGTGGCGCGTTTACACCGGCGACAACAGCGCCAGCGGCGGGCATTACAACTGGTCGAGCCCGCTCATCGTCAACGGGTACGCGTATATCGGCGTGTCCAGCCTTGGCGACTGCCCGCTGGTCCAGGGGCAACTGCTCCAGGTGAGCCTGTCGACGCACCAGATTGTCAACACCCTCAACCTGGTGCCGAATGGTTCGCAGGGCGGCGGGATCTGGACCTCGCCGGCGTACGATCCGGCGCTCAACGAGATCTTCGCGATCACCGGCACCGAGGCGAACGACTCGCAGACCTACGCCCAGGCGGTGCTCGGGATCAACGCCTCCACGCTGGCCATCACCGATTACTACCATCTGCCCGAGAACCAGGCGGTCGCCGACTCGGACTGGACCACCTCAACCGGGCTCTACACAGGGTCCAACGGGACGCCCATGCTCGTCACCACCAACAAGAACGGGATCACCTACGCGTTCAACCGGACCAACCTGGCCGCCGGCCCGGTATGGCAGCATCGGACGGCCATCGGCAACGACTGCGCGGTGTGCGGGTACTCGACAGTGTCCAGCGCCGCCGTCGCCAACGGGACGATTTACCAGGCGGGCGGCGCGACCACCGTCAACGGAAGCGGATATGGCGGATCGGTTCAGGCGGTCACTGGCAGCATCCCGATGCCGGGGCGGTGATCGGCGCCATCGCCTACATGAACGGGATGGTGATTGACTACGCGGGCAACGGGTTTGAGGTGCTCGACGCGTCCACAGGTCACCGTCTGTATAGCCACGACACCGGGAGCTGGAGCTACGCCGCTCCTGCGGTAGCTAACGGCGTTATCATCACCGGCAACACGGCCGGCGTGATCTACGCGTTCGGCCTGCCGGCGACGCTGCCGTCGCCACCGCCACCGGACGCCAATTGCCCGTCCGGCGACACCTGCCAGGACATCGGGAGCACCGGAGGATCGGAGAGCGTGTCGGGCGGCACCTGGACGGTCACCGCCGGTGGCTCGGGGATCACCGGCACCAGCGACCAGTTCCGGCTGATGAGCCAGCCGTCGGCCGGTGACGTGCAGATAACCGCGCGGGTGACCGCACCGGCTCCCGCGTCGCAGGCCGGGATCATGCTCCGGCAGAGCAACGACCCTGGTTCGCCGTACTACGGGATCTTCGTCACGTCCGCCGGGGTGAGCGTTCAGTACCGCAAGACCTTCGGCGGCGCCACGACGGTGGCGAATACCACCACCTTGGGAAGCCTCCCCGTCTACCTGGAGATCCAGCGGCAGGGCGACGTCCTTACCGCCGCCACGTCGGCCGATGGTGTCACCTACACAGCAGTGCCGGGATCCCAGGCAACCGTGCTGATGCCGCACGCCTCGCTGGCCGGCCTGGCCGCGAGTTCCGGAACCGCCACGTTCGACAGCTTCGCGGTAAGCGCGATTTCCGGCGCGCCGCAAAGCGCGCCCCCGGCGACCGCCTGCCCGTCCGGCTGGAACTGCGGCGATGTCGGCTATCCCCTGGTCGTCGGTAACCAGTCGCTGTCCGGGGCCACGTGGACGTTCACCGGCGCGGGGAACGGTATCGGGCCGGCGGGCATGACGGACCAGTTCCACTACGTCTGGACGTCGACCACGGGCGACACCACGGTGTCGACGCATATCACCGCGCAGAATGCGACGAACGCCGGCGCGAAAGCGGGCGTGATGATGCGCGGCAGCACCAGCGGGAACGCGCCCTACTACGGCGCGTTCGTCACTCCTTCCAGTGGCATCGTGGTGATGGAGCGCGACACGTCAGGGCTGCCATCGGAGACGCTCGCCACGATCAGCGGGACCGCACCGGCGTACCTGCGGATCGCCCGCTCGGGCGACACGTTCTCTGCCTACACATCATCGGACGGCGCGACCTGGACGCCCGTCGTCGGCTCGTCGGATACGATCTCCAACCTGAGCAGCAGCATGCTGGACGGGGAAGCCGTGACCTCGGCGAACGCGTCGGCGGCCGCGACGGTCACCGCGAATGTGCTCAGCGTGACCGGTTTCGCACCCCCGCCGCCCACGGCGTGCCAGGCCAACTGGACCTGCGCCGATATCGGCGGCCCCATTCCGCCCGGCTCCAACTACCTGGTGAACGGCGAATGGTCCATCCTGGGGGGCGGCAAGGACATCTGGGGAGCCCAGGACGAATTCCATTACACGGCGCAGACGATCCCGGGCGACGCCACGATCAGCGCTCAGATAACCAGCCAGCAGAACACCGACCCCTGGGCCAAGTCAGGCATCATGCTTCGGGCCAGCACTGACCCGGGAGCTCCGTATTACGCGATACTCTCCACCGGGGGCAATGGAACCGTCGTTCAATACAGAACGGCCAGTGGTGGCTCCACCAGTCAGCTCACCGGGGTGAGCAGCGGAGCGCCGATCTGGGTGAACGTGGTCCGCACCGATACCTCCTTCACGGCGTACACATCCACCGACGGGACGAACTGGACCGCGTACCCCTCCTCAACAGTCACTATTCCCGCCCTGAGCGGATCCATCCTGGGCGGGATGGCGGACACGTCGCACAGCCAGTTCACCACGAGCACGACCGTCTTCGACCACTTCACGTACGTCCAGGCCGGATCGACCCTGCCGGTGCCGTGGTCGGACTCCGACATCGGCAACCCCACTCCGGCGGGGTCGGCGTCCTACTCGGGCGGGGTGTTCACGATCAACGGCGGCGGCAACGACATCTGGGGCACCCTCGACCAGTTCAACTACGTCTCCCAGTCCCTGACCGGCGACGGCAGCATCGTCGCGCGGGTTACGTCGCAGGGCAACACGGCGGCCTGGGCCAAGTCCGGGATCATGATCAAGCAGTCCACCACGGCCGGTTCGGCCTACGCCCTGCTCGCCGTCACCCCGGGCAACGGCGTCACGTTCCAGCACGGCTACGACGCCAGCGCCAGCGGCGGCAGCTACACCTTCCCCAACACATGGCTCAAGCTCACCCGCGCGGGGTCGGCCATCACCGCCTACACCTCCACGGACGGGACCACGTGGACTCAGGTGGGCACCACGACCATCACCATGACCGATCCCGTCACCATCGGCTTCTTCGTCTGCTCGCACAACGCCGGTGCCCTGAACAGATCCACCTTCGACAACGTGTCGATCACCGTGCCGTAGCCGTGACGAACGCATGCACCACGGGCCGCCTGACGGACACAGCCAGCGTTCGCCGCGGCGCTGCGGGCGAGCATCCGGCCGTCCATCATCAGACGTGATGCCGGCCGGCTGCGGCCCGGGCGAGGACGCCGGCCAGCACGGCGCGGGTGTCGGCCGGGTCGATCACCTCGTCGATCTCGAACGCCGCCGCGGTGCTGAGCGCCTTGCCGCGGGTGTACTGCTCGGCGACCAGTTCCTCGTAGCGCGCCTGCCGGGCCTGCGGGTCCTCGATCGCGTCGAGTTCCTTGCGGTATCCCAGCCGCACCGCGCCCTCCAGCCCCATGCCGCCGAACTCCCCGGTCGGCCATGCGACGGTGATGGCCGGACGGCGCAGGTCACCTCCGGTCATCGCCATCGCGCCGAGGCCGTAGGCCTTGCGCAGCACCACCGCGCAGACCGGCACGGTGAGCCGGGCGCCGGCCACGAACATCGCGCCGAAG
>WNFJ01412291.1_pt4 | contig 12779 bp, 6 predicted proteins | sample 5400461 | NCBI WGS metagenome assembly WNFJ01 (sample SAMN13153349, study PRJNA577476) | soil metagenome | isolation source: 115 cm saprolite on Douglas fir-dominated hillslope | place: USA:California | collected 2013-09-17 | reverse complement strand
CCTGCTTCCGGTTCTGCCGGGGGCCAGGCCTGCTTCCGGTTCTGCCGGGGGCAAGCCTGATTTTGAAGCTACCGTGCACAACACCAGAACTGCGCTGCCGCCGCAGCCTGGACTACTTCGGCGAGATCATCACCCGGCTGGCCGGGATGACTGAACGCTTCGCGACCGCCCTGGACTGCGCCGACATCAGCTTCCTGCCCGACGGTGTCCTCGACCAGGTGCCCTGCCCTGCCTGCTCGAAGCCACCCGGGTCGGCGCCCCGGCGTACGCAGCCCGCGCATGGGCCGCAAACCCAAGACCTGGACCCACATCGACCGCCCTTACGACAGCCTGCACATCGAGATGCAAGACCTCTTCCGCGATCTCGGCATCAGCACGACCGCCGCATAGACTACATTTGTCGATCATGAAATGGCGAGTGGGCTAGCGCTCACCCGCCAGCGGGTCACGCAGGCCGCTCAGCGTGATGCGGACCGACCGGTTGAGGGTGGCCGGGCCGGCCAGCAGGGTGCCTGATGGGCTGCGGTCGGGCTTGAACTGAGGGAAGTCGCTGCCGACCCCCGTGACCGAGATCTGCGCGAATGAAGCACCAAGCGCGACTAGTTCCGTACGCACACGGTCGGCGCGCCGCACCGACAGCCTGACCTGGCCGGCCATAGGCCCGACGTCAGCCGTCGTGCCGACCAGCCGCGCGTGCCGGGCCGGGTCCGCGGCCAGCCACCTGGCGAACCGGGCAAGTGCCCGCGCGGCGGTGGCCGGGTCAGCGAAGGCCGTGCTGTCGGGCCTGAATCGGGCGGCTGACTCCCCGTCGAGCACGAAGGTGCGCCCGATGACCGGTGTGAACGGCTGCACGGCCGGCAGCCGGACCTGCTTCACCGGCTCACCGGTCCGGACGGACGGGCCCTGCACCGGCACCGGAATGACCTCGACCGCGGCCCCGGCGGCCGCCGTAACCGCCGCCCAGATCGCCGTGATGTTGCCACGCCACTTCGCGGACGGCAGCACCTGCGGGGACGAGGTGTAGCCAAGACCGGCCAAAACCACTGTGAACCCGCGAAGGGGCGGCAGGTCGCCGTCGCCCTTAAGCTGGCTGGCGACCTCGGACGGGACGGCCGCCAGCACGCCAGGCACGGTGAAGTCGAGAACGCCCCGGTCGTCCAGGCCGGAGTCGAGCAGCACCAGCCAGGCGTGCGGGGCGCCGGCGGCGCGGGCGGCGTCGGCGGCGACCGCCAGCGCCGCCAGGTCGTCAGCCCCGGCCGAATCCGGGCGGGCGGCGGCGACCGCCGCCTCGACCCGCTGCAGGTTCTGTGACACCCACGGCGAGTCCTGTTGCGCGAGTGAGCCCGTGCCGTTCACCAGCTTCAGCTGGACCAGCTGAGGCTGTCCGGCCACCGCCACGATCCAGACCGGCTTCTTGTCCCTGATCGCGGAGGTGACGAGGCACGCTACGCGCGGATCCTGCGACGCGCTCAACGACGGGGCGGGCACGTCCTGGTGCGCCCCGATGATAAGCATCACGCCATCGGGGTGCGGGCAGGCCGCCGCTACGGTGTGCGCGCCGGTCAGGCCAGTCAGGGACGAGCAACCGACCGTCAGAATCGCCGCCAGCGCTCATGCGGCCGCCCCGCTGCTCGTGAGCGCGCACCTGAGCGCGGCGGCACGCTGCCGCGCCTCACCCAGGGGCGTCCCTTCCTTCAGCAGGAAGTCGATGAAGTGCTGCTCTAGCTTCTCCGCCGCCGACTGCACCTGAGCCCGGATCATGTTCAGCCGGGTGGCGGCCCGCGCGCACCGCCACCGCTTCCAGGCGGCCCGGATCCTGTCCAGGAAGATGCCGAAGGTCTGGGTCTCGACCAGTATCTCCTCGATTCCCAGCAGCCCCAGCGCGCTGATGAGAGCGGCCAGAGCGGCGCCGCCGGCCGCCGCCACCGGGTCGGCGCCCTGGACATGCAGGCTGTCGTATCGCAGCAGCGTCAGCACGCCCACGAAGACGCCCTCCAGGATCCTGGCCGCGGCCGGCACCGGGAGCCGGTTCAGCCTCCGGTTGGCCAGGACGCCAGCGACCCCGGCCCCGACGAGCGCAGCCATCGCAGCGAGCCCGACGGCGAGCGAGCGGCTCGGCACGAGGACCTCCATCCCGACGTAGGCGGTCACGCCCTCGGCCACGATCGCCACGGGTATGAGCAGCCGCAGCAGCCAGGTCCGGTCACCGCCGCGGTGGTGGGCCTTTCGCCCCTCGGCCGCAGTCTCGGCGCGCGCCAGGGTCGCCTCGGCCTCTGTCAGCCTCACGTCCGCGTTGGCCTCCCGGGGGCCGCTGGGGGAAGTCGCTGCCGACCCCCGTGACCGAGATCTGCGCGAACGAAGCACCAAGCGCGACTAGTTCCGCGCGCACCCGGTCGGCGCGCCGCCCCGACCCGTCTCCGTTCGGCCCGGCATCGATCTGTGCCATGTCATCTCCGTTCCGCCTCAGGCCCGGTGAGCCACCGGCTCAGCGGGCCCTCGCTGCTTTCCCGGCGGCACCGGTCGGGAGCCGGTCAGGTCCAGTGCCTGACAGGATCAGGATGAGTTGGCTACGGCCATTTGGCAAGTGACAAAGGCACAGAATTTTCTGGCTTCTTCAATCGGTCTGTGCCATCGGAGCGGACCTCTGAGGCCGCCGCCTGCGCTGCCCCGCTCGCTCACCAGGCCAAGAGGAGTGCTGGGAACCCCCTCTGCACTGGCGCACACAGCGATCGTGCGGTCTGGCCTGACCCTCCGTCCCGGCCATCGGACTGTCCGGGATGGTTGGGATGGGGCAATTGGCATATGCCATTGGTCCTTGCTGCTGGCGACGGCCACGAGGATAGCGACGTGGTAGCGTCAGGCCCCGTTCGACCGACAACCGCCCTACCACCCGACCCCGGTTGCGGTACGGTTTGATCTTGGCGGCCGAGTCGGCAGCCTCTCGGCGACTCCCTTCACCAGGGCCGACCGGTAGTCCGAGGGAGCGTCAGCCGACACGGCGAGCGCGGTTGACAGTGAGATATGTTGGACGGTATACGTTGGCACATGCCGATGGCTTGGACCATCGGTACTTTGCTTGGGTAACGTGCGGCAAGCTTCTGGCGGTCCCTCACGCAGAGGCGGGCCGCGTGCGAGTGGTGAGGGGGCAAGAACGCGTGGCTGAGGTCAGCCCGACAGTCCGCCAGCGCGAACTGGGCAAGCGGCTGCGCGAACTGCGCAACGGCCAGGGCCTGACCGTCGAGGAGGTCGCCGAGAAGCTGCTGTGCTCGGCCACCAAGATCAGCCGCGCCGAGACCGGGGCGCGGCGGCCGACGCTGCGTGATGTCCGCGACCTGTGCGCGCTGTACAACGTCAGCCCGGAGGAATCGGCTCAGCTGATGGATTTGGCGCGGGAGGCGCGGCAGCCTGGCTGGTGGATGATCGGCCTGGAGCAGGAAGCGACCGCCATCACCTGCTTCGGTATGTTTTTTGTCCCCGCGCTGCTGCAGACCGAGGACTACGCGGCTGCGATTATCAAGGGGATAGCGCCCAGGATCGACCCGGGCATTCTCCGCCAGCGGGTCGAGGCGAGGATGCGCCGCCAGCAACTGTTGCAGCGGCCAAAGCCGCCCCGGTACCGGGCATTGCTGGATGAGGCCGCTCTGCACCGGCAGGTAGGTGGCGCCGCGGTGATGAATGCTCAGCTCGGCAAGATACTCCAGCTCATCCAGGAAGAGAAGGCAACGGTCCAGATAATCCCGTTTGGGGTTGGCAGTTACGCTGCCATGGACAGCAATTTTGTCTACCTGGAATTCGGCGAGTCGTCGCTGCCTGGGGTCGTCTTCGTGGAAGGGCTCGAAGCCCTGCGCTACCTGGAGAAGCCGACCGAACTCGCCCGTTATGCCGAGTCCCTTGAGTATCTGCGTGACACCGCGCTGACGCCCCGGGACTCCGCTAAATTCATCGCAGAGATCCACGACAAGCGGGCTGAGTACCAGTAAGCTCTGACCCGTGCCTGTGCCTTCCTACTAAGCATCAATGGAGATAGTGACATGACAGATGGGCGGGTGGGCCGCTCAGGTCCTGCCTGGCGGACAGCGCGCACCTGTGACGCCGGTGCATGCGTTCAGGTGGCGGCGAGCGGTCCCATGATACTAATCGCTGACTCTAAGACTCCTGGCGGACCTGCCCTCTCCTATACAGTAGCGGAATTCCGAGAATTCATTATAGGCGCCAAGAATGGCGACTTCGACGACCTCATATAATCATAACGCACAGAAGGACGCCATCTGCGGTTGGAGTGATACGTCCTCGTACGATATCTTCAGCATCATTGACCACAGAAGCCTCATCGGTGATTCTTGACGCTTTGCTGTTGACAGGCTCAATTTCTCTATGTCTACCATAAGTAGTAGTGACCGCACGGGTGGACGATTCGGTCACTCCTGGAGGGCATGTGGATTCAAGCCAGCTGTGCGGCTTGGAGTGGCGTAGCAGCAGTAACTGTGACGGGGGCGCGTGCGTCGAGGTCGCGGCACTTGATGCTGCGGTCTTGATCAGGGACTCGGCGCAGCCTGGCAACACTCCGCTCGCAGTCAGCCACGACGTTTGGCGGGACTTCGTCTCCGCGGTGCGGGCTTGCGTTTTCGATGTGCACGGAGCGTCGTAGATGCGGTACACGCTCGTCCGCGTCTGCGATGTACGCGGCTAGGTGACCTCGAGTGTCCGCGTTTGGGCAGGCCTTCGCTGCTGCACTCGGCAGACCACGCGATGCCTCGCCTCACGCCATCCCAGTACGCACATGCAAAGTCTGTGGGCTGCTCGTCGGCGAGTGTCGCCAGCCCGGCTGCGAACTGGCGCTGCCTGACCTGGTTCCAGGTCCGCTTCGGGCTGGCTGCAGCTGAAGGCTTTACCAAAGGCGAACACGTCCTGAGCTCCGATTCTGGCCGCCAAACATCTGATGGTTCCGCTCGCCCGCGACTTCAGCGATGCCTCACGCGAATGATCTGAGATAACGTTATCTCAAGGATTGGAAACTTCAGGTGCCGGCAAGGCCGTCGCGGCCCCTCGTCGGACGGGTGGAGCAGGGTAGATGCTCGGACAGAGCAGAGGAGGACCCAGGGCGATGAGCGAGCCGGGGGACGAGGTCGTCGCGTCGCGCCAGCACGGGAAGAGGCCGACCATGCTGGACGTCGCGCGCGAGGCGGGCGTCGCGTTGCGCACGGTCTCGCGGGTGGTCAACAGTGACCCCACCGTCGGGCGCGATGTCATGACCCGCGTCCAGGCGGCCGTGCGCGCTCTGGACTACCAGCCCGACGAACGCGCCCGGCAACTGCGACGCGGGGTGACCGGGCTGATCGGCGCCGCGGTGCGCAACCTCGCCGACGCCCACCTGGTGCTCGGCGCGATCGACCGGGCCGCCCGGGAGGCCAAGCTCACGGTCCTGGCCATGTCGACCGAGGATGAGGAGCAGCTCGAACGCGAAGCGGTGATGTCGATGTGCCGCCGCCGGGTCGACGGGCTGATCATCGAGCCGATCAGCACCAACCACGAGTACCTGGCGCCTGAGCTCGCGGCCGGCCTGCCCTTGGTGGCCGTCGACCGGCCGACCGGCGGCATCGCCACCGACTGCGTGCGATCCGACAACGCCGCTGGCATCGGGATGGCCTTCCGGCACCTGACCTTGCACGGGCACCACCGGATCGCCTACGTCGGCGACCAGGAGCGCGTCTTCACCGGCCGGGAACGCGCCGCGGCCTTCCGCGCCTGCGTCGCCGCCAGTGGCGGGGTACTGGACGGCATGGTCCACCCGGGGGAGGTGGAACCGGCGCGCGTGGCGCACGCGCTCGACCAGATCCTGGTTGGCGCGCAGCCGGCCACGGCCATCATCAGCGGCAGCGCGGAGACGACGGTCGAGGTGCTCCGCTCCCTGGGGCCGCGGGCCGCCGATATCGCCGTGGTCGGCTTCGACGACTTCCTGCTCGCCGATCTCATCCGCCCGGCGCTGACGGTCATCGCCCAAGACAGCGCCACGATAGGCCGGACCGCCATCGAACTCCTGCTCGCCCGCACCAAGGATCCCACGCGACCGCTGGAGACCGTGACCGTCCCGGTCGAGCTCATCCCGCGCGGATCAGGCGAGCTGCCCCCGCCCGCCGGCCGCTGAAGCGGCCGGGGCCGACCCTTCTTTTACACCAAATTTTTACCAACGAAGATACTTGACATTTTCACGCGAAACCTTACGGTAACAATCGAGAGAACGTTATTTCGGGCAGCAAAGATCTCGAAACCCCCGCAGACATCCGAGGAAGGCAGCCCTCATCGACGGCCACATCGGCGTTGCCGTTGGCGGCATCGCCCGATACTCCCGATCGGAGTCGTGATGAAAAGACACGCGTTGCTGAGCGTCGCTTTAGCGGTGGCGCTGGTTGCCGGGGTGAGCGTTGCGGTCATGCCGGCGCGCGCCGCCGCCCAGCCGTGGATGAACACGGCGCTCAGCCCGGTCGACCGGGCCAACGCGTTACTGGCGCAGATGACACTCGCCCAGAAGCTGACCATGATGCACCAGGGTGCGTCGTGCGACTGGGGCGCCTGCGTCGACGGGAACGCCAGCCTCGGCATCCCGCAGCAACGGTTGCAGGACGGCCCCGCCGGTGTGGCCGACGGCGCGGCCGGGGTGACCCAGCTGCCCGCGCCGGTGGCAGGCGCGGCGACCTGGGACACCGCGCTGATGGGTCAGTACGGCCAGGTGATCGGCTCAGAGGAGTGGGGCAAGGGCGCGAACACGGTGCTCGGCCCCACGATCAACATCGTCCGCGATCCGCGGTGGGGGCGCTCGTTCGAATCGCTGAGCGAGGACCCCTACCTCGCCGCGCAGCTCGGCGTGGCCGACATCCAGGGGATCCAGAGTCAGGGCCCGATGGTCCAGGTGAAGCACTACGCCGTCTACAACCAGGAGACCAACCGCAACAGCCCGCTGGACAACGCGGTCGTCACTGACCGCACCCAGCGCGAGATCTACCTGCCGGCGTTCGAGGCGGCCGCGCAGCAGGCCAAGGCCGATTCGGTGATGTGCTCCTACGCGACGATCAACGGCACCTTCGCCTGCGAGAACGGCCAGTTGCTCAACACCATCCTGAAGAGCCAGTGGGGCTTCAGCGGATTCGTCACCTCGGACTGGGGCGGCACGCACTCCACGGTCGCCTCAGCGAACAACGGCCTGGACCAGGAGATGACCGGCAGCACCTACTACGGTTCCGCGCTGACCACCGCGGTCAGCAACGGGCAGGTCTCCCAGGCCACGATCGACGACCATGTACGGCGGATCCTCACCTCGATGTTCGCCCAGGGCCTGTTCGACACCACGCAGACCGGCACGATGGCCGCCACGGTGACATCGGCGGCGCACCAGACGGTCGCCACGCAGACCGCCGAAGAAGGCAGCGTGCTGCTGAAGAACAGCGGCAACGTGCTGCCGATCGGCTCCGGCACCTCATCGATCGCGGTGATCGGCGACGACGCCGGCCTGAACGCGATGACCGCCGGCGGTGGCAGCGCCCACGTCAACCCATCGACGCCGTCCGCCGTCGTCACGCCCTATCAGGCTATTAAGGCGCGGGCCGGCGGCGCCAACGTCACCTACGCGCAGGGCTACGCGTCACCCAGCGGCGAGACGGTCGACTCCTCCTACCTGACTCCCTCCTCGGGTAGCGGTAACGGCCTGACCGGCCAGTACTACAACGGGAACAGCCTCTCGGGGAACCCGATCGCGACGAAGAACGACCCAAACATCAACTTCCTGTGGGGCGGCCAGCCGCCGCTGGCCGGCGTGCCCGGGACGAGCTGGTCGGCGAGGTGGACCGGCACCCTGCACCCGCCGACCACCGGCACCTACACCTTCTCTCTCACCAGCGACGACGGCAGCAGGCTCTTCGTCAACGGCCAGCAGGTGATCAACAACTGGGCCGACCAGCCGCCGACCACGAAGACCGGCAGCATCGCGCTCACCGCCGGGCAGCCGGTGAGCATCGAGGTCGACTACTTCCAGGACGGCGGCGGCAGCCAGCTCAACCTCGGCTGGCAGATCCCCAACCAGAACCTGCACGACCAGGCGGTCGCGGCGGCCAAGTCGGCTCAGCTGGCACTGGTCTTCGTCTCCAAGCCCGAGGGTGAGGGCGCCGACCTGAACAACATCGACCTCTCCAGCGACCAGAACCAGCTCGTCACCGACGTCGCCGCCGCCAACCCGAACACGGTGGTCGTGGTCAACAGCGGTTCCGCGATCACCATGCCGTGGGCGAACTCGGGCAAGGGCATCATCGAGAACTGGTATCCGGGCCAGACCGACGGCACCGCGGTCGCCGCCCTGCTCTACGGCGACGTGAACTTCACCGGCAAGCTCCCGGTCACCTTCCCGCAGTCCCTCGCCGACGTGCCCGCGAGCACAGCGGCACAATGGCCCGGCCAGAACGGGACGGTGCAGTACTCCGAGGGCCTCAACGTCGGCTACCGCTGGTACGACGCGCAGAACAAGACGCCACTGTTCCCGTTCGGATACGGCCTGTCCTACACCAGCTTCGGCTACAGCAACCTCAGCGTCGGCACGCCGGACGCGTCGGGCAATGTCGCGGTCGGCTTCGACGTCACGAACACCGGCAGCCGGTCCGGGGCCGAAGTGGCCCAGGTCTACGTCGGCCAGCCGCCGGTGACCGGTGAACCGCCGAAGAACCTGCGCGGCTTCAGCCGGGTCAGCCTCGGTCCCGGCCAGACCCAGCACGTCACCGTCACCCTCGACGCCCGCAGCTTTCAGTACTGGGCGAACAACGCGTGGACCAACGCTGGCGGCACCAACCAGATCTACGTCGGCGCCTCCTCCCGCGACATCCGGCTCACCGGCCAGGTCACCATCGGCGGGTCCACGACCCGGATGGTGAGTTTCCGGGCGCACGCCAACGGTCTCTACGTGACGGCCGACAACGCCGGCGCGTCGCCGCTGATCGCGAACCGGACCGCGATCGGCCCGTGGGAGACGTTCGACATGATCGATGAGGGCAACGGCGCTATCGCGTTGCGCGCTCACGCGAACGGCCAGTACGTCTGCGCTGACAATGCCGGGGCCTCGCCGCTGATCGCGAACCGGACCGCGGTGGGCTTGTGGGAGACGTTCGGATTGATTCACAACGCCGATGGCAGCGTCAGCTTGCAGGCGAAGGTCAACAACCACTACGTGACGGCGGAGAACGCCGGCGCGTCAGCGCTGATCGCGAACAGAACCGCGATCGGGCCCTGGGAAGAATTCGACCTCATCAACGACTGATGAAGGACTCAGACATGCCTGCTCGCAGACCTCGCCGACGCGCGCTCCTGGGTGTACCGGCGCTCATCGCCGGTATCACCCTGGGCGTCAGTCAGGCGGCACCCGCCGCCACCTCAGCCGGCGCCACCTCAGCCGCCGCCACCGCAGCCGGCTCCACAGCCGCGTCGCCTGCGTTCGCCGCCGGCACCACGACAGCGTGGCGGAACGGATCGTTCTCGATCGACACGCCAAACGTGGTACGCCGATCGGACATAGTGCTGGGCAAGGCGAACACCGACCCTACACAGTTTGTCCCGCTCGGCAACGGCCCGCTGGGTGCCGCGGTGTGGGCGGCCAACGGCTTCACTGCGCAGCTCAACCGGTCCGACACCTTCCCCGACCGCAAGTCCCCTGGGCAGGTGGTGATCCCCGGACTGTCGAAGCTCACTAGCGCGGCGAACTTCACCGGCTACCTCGATCCGTACGACGGGATGCTGCACGAGTCAGGCGGCGGGATGACCCTCACCGCCTACGTCCGCGCCGACACCGCGCAGTTCGTCGTCGACGTCACCGGCGCCGACCCGAACAGCACGCAGACCGCGCAGGTGAAGCTGTGGAGCGGCCGGTCCCCGTCGGCGCAGGCGTCCGGCTCCACCGCGGTGCTCGCCGAGACGTGGGTGGACAACAGCGGTCAAGGGGCGTCCGGACAGACGTTCGGCTCGCTCGCCGGCGTGAGCGCCGGGGGGCGCAACGTCACGGGGTCGAACCCCGATTCGCTCACCGCGCAGGTCTCGTTCAACCCCAACACCGACGGCACATTTCGCGTGATCGTCGCCGCACCGGCGTGGACCGGCGGCAACGCCATCTCCACCGCCAACTCGGTGATCAACGGCGACACCCCCAAGCCGAGCTCAACGATCTCCGCCGCCCACCTGGCCTGGTGGCACAACTACTGGAGCACCACCGGGCTTATCAAGATCACCTCGTCGGACGGCTCCGGCGACTACATCGAGAGCCTGCGCACGCTCTACCTCTACGACGCCGCCGCGGAGCGCGGCGGCCCGTTCCCCGGCTCGCAGGCCGGCGTCGCGGACCTGTTCAACTTCTCCCAGGACCACCAGGACTGGTTCCCGGCGGGCTACTGGTTCTGGAACCTGAGGATGCAGGTCCAGGCGAACCTCTCCGCGGGGGAGGCGAGCCTCAACGACCCGGTTTTCAACCTCTACCAGAGCAACGTCAACAACATCTCGACGTGGACCACGTCCCGCATGCCGGGCCGGCAAGGACTCTGCGTCCCGGAGACGATGCGGTTCAACGGCAACGGCTTCTACTTCGGCGGCGAGAGCAACGCGTCCTGCGATTCGACGATCGCCCCGACTTACAACTCGCTCACGCTGACCAGCGGGGCCGAGATCGGCCTCTGGGTCTGGCAGACCTACCTCACCAATGACAACCGGTCCTTCCTCAGCACCAACTATCCGCTGATGAGCGGGGCCGCGAGATTCCTGCTCTCCGCGGCGACCACCGGCTCCGACGGCTTCCTGCACACGCAGGCGAACGCCCACGAGACCCAGTGGAACGTCACCGACCCGACCACCGACATCGTCGCGATGCAGGCGCTCTTCCCCGCGACGGTGCAGGCGGCGCAGACCCTCGGCGTCGACGCCGCCCTGGTGAGCCAGCTCAACGCCGCCATCCCCAAGATCCCGCCGCTGCCCAGGACCGACACCGCCAGCCAGACCCAGCTGCTGACGCCGTCCGCCGACGCTCAGGGCGCCGACATGATCGGCCTGTCCACCCAGCCGACCGCCACCAGGCACAACTCGGAGAACCTCGGGCTGGAAGCGGTCTGGCCCTACGACCTGATCGGCGACAGCAGCAGCCTCACCGCGCTGGCCAAGCGCACCTACGCCTCGCGCAGCTACGTCAACGCGAACGACTGGACCTTCGACTCGCTGCAGGCGGCCCGGCTCGGGCTGGCCAGCGAGGTGCAGGCCGACCTGCTCGCTGCGACCAGGTCCTACCAGGTGTACCCGTCGGGGCTGGCGGGGGTCGGCGGAACCAAGGGCAACGAGCCCTACGTGGAGCAAGCCGGCGTCGCCGCGGCGGCGGTGAGCGAAGCGCTCGTGCAAAACTACGACGGGCTGCTGCGCATCGCGCCGGCCTGGCCGGGCAACTGGACCGGCGAGGGCACCGTCTACATCCAGCACAACACCAAGGTGGACGTGCAGGTCAGCAACGGCACGCCGTCGACTGTCGCGATCGTCTCGGGCACCAGCAGCCCCATCTCGATGCGGACTCCGTGGCCCGGCCAGGCGGTGACCGTGGTCGACGGCGGCACCGGCGCGACCGTCGTCGGCTCGCAGACCAACGCGACGTTCAGCATCCCCGTGCAGGCCGGCCGGTCGTACCTGGTGGAGCTCACCTCGTCACCGACCACGTCGCTGCCGTTCGCGTCGGTCAGTGGCAGCCCGGCGACCTCGGCGAAGCACCTGGGCAACGCCAGCATCGGCCTCGACTCCACGGGGACCGCTACTACAGTGATCAGCCTTCGGGCGCATGCGAATGGCATGTACGTGACCGCTGACAATGCCGGTGCCTCTCCGCTGATCGCCAATCGCACAGCGATTGGCCCATGGGAGAAGTTCGACATGGTCGATGAGGGCAACGGCAACATCGCCCTGTTTGCCCATGCGGATAGCCGGTATGTCACCGCTGAGAACGCCGGTGCCTCAGCGCTGATCGCCAATCGAACGGCGGTGGGGTTGTGGGAGACGTTCGGGCTTATTCATAACCCTGATGGCAGTGTCAGTTTGCAGGCGAAGGTGAACAATAACTATGTCACCGCTGAGAACGCCGGTGCCTCGGCGCTGATCGCTAATCGAACGGCGATCGGGCCTTGGGAAGAGTTCGACCTCATCCACGACTGAGCCGGCCGACGCCAACTGCTGCTGGCCGCGGCCAACTGCTAGGGAGAGACGCATGGATTTGACGCGACGGTCGTTCCTCATCCTCGCTGGCGCCGGTACCGCCGCCGCTGTTGGCGGCATATACGGCGCGTCCCCGAGCGAGGCGGCGAGCCCGGCTGGTGACGTGGTCGGCAAGATCACCGTGGGCTATCAGGGATGGTTCGCGTGTATCGGTGATGGCGCGCCGATCAACGGCTGGTGGCATTGGAGCCAGAACTGGGGCCAGCCGCCGTCACCGTCCAACAATGCGATCAAGGCATGGCCGGACATGCGCGAGTACGCCAGGGGATATCAGACCGCGTACGCCAACCTCAACGATGGTGGGGCGGCGACGTTGTTCTCCTCTTATGACCAGCAGAGTGTGAACACCCATTTCCTGTGGATGCAGCAGAACGGATGCGATACCGCTGCCCTGCAGCGGTTCAACCCGAACAGCAGCGAGGGCCCGACCCGCGATGCGATGGCCGCCAAAGTCAGGTCTGCGGCGGAGGCGTACGGGCGCAAGTTCTACATCATGTACGACGTATCTGGGTGGA
>WNFJ01188360.1_pt1 | contig 12782 bp, 14 predicted proteins | sample 5400461 | NCBI WGS metagenome assembly WNFJ01 (sample SAMN13153349, study PRJNA577476) | soil metagenome | isolation source: 115 cm saprolite on Douglas fir-dominated hillslope | place: USA:California | collected 2013-09-17 | reverse complement strand
AATAAATCCTTGGTTGTTTATTGGCGGGTAGGGGCCATTCGGGGGATATGTTGGGGCAGTGATGCCGCCGTTCTCCTGCCTTATATAGCCACAGAGCTGCAACAGAGCGTTATTGAATTCGTGTCCCGGATCTTGGGCTTTCTGAAACAAAGTAAAATCCGCAGGCGACGACGTTGAGACCAATTGGTCGTTCGCATTCGGATTCGGGTTGGTATATGGACCGCCTTGCGTCACATCGTCCGCATGCCTTGGCCTGCCATTCACTGGATCGGTACCCTCAATTCCGGCGAGCCCGAGCATGTGATCGAAGGCGCGGTTTTCTAGCATTAAGACGAACACGTGCTTGATGGGACCGGACGGTGTGGTCTTTCCACCAAAGAGAGAAAAGGCGGCGCAGCGCACGTTATCCCAGGCGACGCAAACCCAGCCGGCCACCCAGGACCAGACCACGCAAACTGCGTTCACGATCCAGACAAATACGACGCAAACGAGGTTGGCAATCCAATACCAGCCCTGGCACACCCAGTTCGCCACCCAATACCAAGCCTGGCAAACCCAATTCGCTAACCAGTACCAGCCCTGGCAAACCCAATTCGCGACCCAATAAAAAGCGTCGCAGAACCATGAACAAGGCGCCCAGTCGCAACACTGGTTGGACCCTTCATCAGCCCACGAGCTGCATTGATTTGAACCCTCGTCGGCCCACTGTGAGCATTGGTTCGAACCTTCGTCCGCCCAGGACTGGCACTGGTTGTACCCTTCGTCCGCCCACTGGTTACATGACTGGGTCGCTTGTTGAGCCCAGTCCGTGCACGCAATCGTCGCGTCGCCCACCGATTTCGTGCATGTCGACATCGCTAGCCTCCGACGAGGGATTTCCGTTCAAACTCCCGAATTTTCTCCTCGATCGCGCGGAACTCGGCCCTCGCACTTGTTTGTCCCGCGAGCTTTCCAACCGCCCCGGCAACCAGAACGATCACCAAAGTCCGGACGAAAAAAATCGGCCAAAGAGAAACACCCCAGTGGGAATACAGGGACTGCGCAACAACCGATGCCCCTAATGCTGCAAACACGCACTTGGCTCCAAGCGAACATCCGCACTCCTTCAGAGAGGAGTTGAGCTTCGATTCCCACTCCCTGGATATCTCACTCGGAAGGCCAGGCACACGAAGAACTAAGAGCAAATGGCGCCTATTCTTTATTTTTCGGAGTGCCCTCACATTTTCGGCACATCGAACGACCAGGATTTTCGGCAAACGGGTCGCCACTCCAATTGCAACACGGGGGATCGAGACGTCTGTTTTTTCTGGCACGTTGACTCCCACAGATCCTCGTTAGACAACCGTAATAGTAGCCTGTGCCTTAAACGGACACGGCAAGCTGGGATCGAATTTGATGGACACCGCACTCGCAACGAAATTGCCGCCGACGGTTTGCGCGGCAACAACCGGCGGAGTGCCAGGCGCTGTTCGATTGACTTCCTGGGCATACACATATACCCGCCACACACCCTCGACCTCGCCACCAGCTTTCGCGATATATCGCTGGGCAAGTTCCAGGTTAAGCGCTGCAGTGTATGCGCCGTCGTTCGCGGCGACATCCAGGCCTCGGCCATCATCCAACAAGGGCGCTAGAAAGTAGAGGCTGTTCGGATCCGGCGAGCGGAAGAAGCAGAATGTATACAGATCGGCGCCCTGATAAAGCGTACCGCTGGGCTTCGTGAACTTCGCGCGTGCCCAAAGAGTGTCCACGCGCGAAATTGTTGCGGGCGTATCTATCTCGACGTTGTCGACAACATGTATATTGGTCTGTTCCTCGGCGACATCGTACCCGTAGGAAGTCCCCGTCGTTATCCGCTCGTAGCGCCATTTGACTTTTGTTTTGTAGGGAACCCCGGCATTGGGCGGATCAACGAACGTCCAATGCGCATCCACGGTCTCCGAAAGGGTGAGCTCCCCGGGTTTTGGCATCGTATTCTGCTCGCCGCGATAGATAGGATCCGCCGCGTCCGAACAGGCAACGGCGATTGCGACGGAGGTTATGACGCCGCAGACGCCTGCCACCGTGGTCGCGTCGTTTGACACCGAGCCGCCTGGGTTCGGTGTACAGCACTGCACGGACGGCCCGCTTGGATCGTCATTATACGTCCCTTTCACCCCAGGATTAAATGAGCCGCCGCCAAGCGCGGCCGCGATTACTCCCACAAGTGCGGCGATCGCGGCGACGACGATAGCAAGGATCTTCCACCACGGATCGCTGTAAGGCAGATCGCCGAATTGACCTGCGAATGGTGGGTTCGGGAACCATGCCATCTTGATGCCGGTCGGTACATTCGGACCCGGGTACGGCGGCTTTCTTGGAATCGGCGGACATTTACAGCAGGCGTCGCCTTCGGGCCACCAATCGATTCCCGGCTTGATCGCATAAATATTCGTAATCTCCAGTCGGCCTTCGGGAACCGTGCAAACCCACTTCTTCGCAACGTCATCGTAACGCGTCTGCGTGATGAAGACGTGCCGGATCGAACGAGACGATGCGAAACCATCCGCCTGTGCAACGAAGTTGACGAGCGGTTTCCCAGCAGAAGCAAACTGAAAGTTTCCCTGCCACTGAACCAGAACCGACGCGCCAGCGGGGACGGACGCGAAAGTGTACGTTCGGGCGGTAACGACGATGCCTGGATCCCCGATACTTTCAAGATACAGCGTTACGTTGGTCAATGCCGCGTTACTGGTGTTCGTGTAGTGACACGAAATCATCAGTTTATATAAGGCGTTATCGAAAATGCCGTCCGGCAACATAATGTTAGTCACCGGCTCAACCGCAAAAGGTCTGGTTTGAACGGCCATTGGGGTCGCGCTCATTGTCCGCCACCTTTCTTCTGCTCACCCTCAATTACCACGACCGATAGTCCACCGACGACGCGGCCGACTTCGCTTTCGACAACGCGGACTACGGCATATCCCTCCGGCGTTAGGTGTCCGCTCACGCCAATGTTCAAGTAGACCGCAGCCGACGTTCCCCGCGGAACGTGAAGCTGCATCGATTGCCGCCGTCCAGGCTCAGGCGATCTCAACAGTGAACGTTCGGATAAAACCGCTCTAATGTGCTTGGCGCCCGCGTCACGGCTGGCACGCAGGCCGAGCGACTCCCGCGCTTTTTTCGAAAGCTCGCCGCCGACTTCCACCTTCACTTCAACGTTTTTGTCAACGCGAGACCCTGCGTGGACCGCAATGATAATCTCGCGCCGCGCTTGACCCGTGACGCTGACGACGGAAAGATTTCGCTGCGCAATTTGCCGGTACGCGGCGGCATCAAGCACGTCGGGATCCGCCGGCGGCGGACTTAGCGGATCGGCCGGGCTACTGGCGTCGACCACGACGCACTCATGGCCACCGTTGACGAGAGTGACGCCCCAGGGCACGAGGCAAAGGACGTTCTGTGACATGCCGGCTGCGACGTCCGCGTACGCAGTGCCAATGTGATTCGCCGTGCTTTTGCGAATCTGGAGGCTTGGGTTCGCCACCCAGAAGTCGACTTGAACCTGTGCCGCGTCCTCGTCTCCCTCGTTTGTCACATTCGCCCATAAGTAGGCCGTTTGGCCAACCACAGGCGTTCCGGCAACTCCATTCGGATCCGTACCGGGAACAACCCAGATGTCCGGACTCTCCCACCAGTTAGGGGATCCATCTCGAATTAACAACTCGATCGACATACCGCACCTCCTCGGCTATCATCCGATTTTCGTTTTGCCCTAAATCGAGCCAGTTGTGAGAGAAGAAATGGGGTCAAATCTCGGACGGTCCACCACCAAACCGGCGTGACACCCAGGTTGGGATCGCGCACTCCCTTGTCCCGAAACGGGGAACCTTCGATAACCCCTGACTTCGCGCTGTTGACGCAACTGTTCTCCAAACTGAACCACTTGTTTCTCATCGTCATCGCAAGTGTCTGACCCAAGACGGCGATTTTACCCTCCTCTTTGCTTTCTTTTGCGTTGGGCCCATCCATGCTTCGACGCTTCTCCTGCTCGGCTTTTACCCGCGGTGATCGCATTGAGCCAGAGAAACAGTTGAGGAACAGTTTCTGGTCCTCGCAACCATCAAGCAATCGCGTTCCGCTGGACGCTCAAATGCCTATCACGGAGAATGCCATGAGCCTCGTAATGTCAGGTCGCCGCCATTTCAATGGCGCCACAAAGCAGATTGTTATCGCGGGACCTCGAATTTAAACGGCTCCGCAAATCTCCGATTTTGCTCTGAGGAACGGACCGGTGGAGCTTCCTTCTGCCCGAGGTGTAAGTCTGGCGCGCCTACGGCGAGTTCAGCTGCCGATCAAACGGCATGTATTCATTTCGAACAGTTGCGGCTTTTGTCGGCTAATACGCTGGATAACCGTCGAAATTGTCGGCATAATCACGCGCTAGGTCGTCGAATGCATTCCCCAGGAATATGAACACCGCCTTCGTTGAAAGCTGCGTGGCGGAACGGCACAATTATGCCCGACATGCGTTCACGAGCACAGTAGGATGGTTTACCTTTTTCGTAACCATTAATTACGCCACAATGGGCTGGCTCGCTGGCCTAGCTGGTAAGCCTAAGGGCAACTACCCCGTTATCGTCCTCATCGCGTGTCTCTTTTCTGCGCAAAACATCCTTGGCATCATTGCCTGCCTCGTAATGCGCAGCTATTTCTTCCGCTGCAACAGGCGTATTCTCGAGGCGCAGGCCCTTCTGCTTCGAACAAAGTCCATCCCGGAGGATTACACCGACCTCGGCGGCCAAACCTGTCTGCCACTACGTTTGTATTCAACTTTGATTGTTCTGATGATCGTCGCTTTAGTGCCGATTCTTGTGGCGTGGTGCCTGTTTGCAGTCTTTTATCCCAGATGACGCGAGTAGAAATGGCCTAACCAATCGCTGAGGCCGACGGCTCTGCTGCGCTTCTGTTCAATGTCGATCTTAGGAAGTGTTACTTCGCAAGAAAGGGGTCCGATCGCGCCGTCGATAATGTTGTCAGGCCAGAAGTTCTGGGCAGCTCTTCTCGCAGGAATGTTGTCGAGCCCATTAATAATGAGCGAGTGCTCGTTCCCTCGCTTTAGATATTCGCCGGAAGTTCGGTTGCGTGTTTCAAAACCCTTTGCACTTCTTCCTCGGAAACATCGCTCTCGCTAATTCGCAGGCTTGCCTTTAACACTTGATTGCAAGCGCGGATCAACTCATCGCGAAACTGCGCATCGCGATCCGGAAAAACTTCGCCACCACCGTCGGCGTAATGAGCTCGAGATAATCGCTGCGACCGAGTGCCTGCAAAATCGCTTCCACTTCCGCTTGGAGTTTGTCTTTGATGTCATGGAAATCACGGAGGCCAACGAGCGAACGGGCGGCGCTGGCTCGGGAGCATGTTAAGCGCGGTTCGGAATTTGACCTTCCCTTGGTAGATAACTTTTATCGCCAGCGCCTCCACGCGCGGTTGAACCAACTTTCGTCGTGTTTCTACATGCCGTCCAAAAACGTTGTTCCCATACTATTTTTCAACCCTGGCACGAAATCATTTGTTTCCAGTTGAACAAATCGAAACGGTTTGTTTAACGCTCATAAACAACTGTTTCGCGACTGTTTCGATTGATCGGCAGCTAGTTATTTTGCTTCGATAATGTTTGAAAGGAATCCTCCATGAAACAAGTCCTGTTAGTGCTGCTTTTCGGCGCATTTGCCCTTATCCTCGCAGTCAATGGCCAACAGTCTCACCGAGCGTCAAACCGGTCGGCGCCGAAAGCGACGCCTTGTCCGGGAGTCTTTGAGATTACGGATTGCCCGGACGAAGGATGCGGCAACGGCGCTGATCCGGAATTAAACAAACGCAAGAACATCCGCCTGAATGATGATCCAGCTACTCTGAAGCCTTTCCAGTGGTTCCACGGCCTAGCGAAACCCTCGACATCGGATTGTGGACAGGGAGGCTTCGACCATGGAAAGGTCACCGAATTAGGTGAGGGACAAAAGATCACGGTCGTGGCTTGGGCGCTCGCCGCTAGAGCGGAGGGCCAAGAGACTTGTAATTGCAAGCTCTTTACAAGCCAAGACACGGATGTTCATATCGTTTTAGCTGATCCGCAGTTGGGAGATCCAACTTTAGCGAACGACGAAATTGACTCTCAGACGGCCGAGTTTACTCCTCGGGTTCGGCTTGATCACCCCAATTTCACTCAAGAAAAGCTTGAGCCGCTGATTGACCCAGATTGGCGACCCGGTGAGACACCGAAGAAAGGAAAGCTTTTGGTACGAGTAACCGGCCTTTTGATGTTCGACTCTGAACACTTTTGCCATATGCACCTGAAGCGAAACTCCGACTGGGAGATACATCCGATTTTCAAAATGGAGTATTGCCCAGAGGGGCAGCAGTGTAGCGCCGAAAGCAACGACAATTGGAAAGATCTGGAGAGCGAGTGACGAGCAACTACTGAATCGCCAAACTCACATGCCGAAGAACCTTGTCCTCTGTTGCGACGGGACAAACAATCAATTCGACGGCTACCACACTAACGTCATCCGGACGTACAAGGTGTCTCGGCGACACGATGGGCAACGCACCTACTACGATCCAGGAGTGGGCACAATGCCTGAGCCCTGGGAAAAGAGCCAATTGGATAAGCGGCTTTCGATGTTAGGCGGACTAATGTTTGGAAACGGCCTATTCGACAACATTTCAGATGCCTACAAGTTCTTGATGCTGAATTATGAGCCGACTGACAAAGTCTATCTCTTTGGATTTAGTCGCGGCGCATACACGGCCCGGGCCGTTGCCGCTCTCCTCCATTCAGTCGGATTGCTTCATAGGGACACCGAATCTCTCCTCCCTTATGCTCTAAGGTATTGGAAAAGTGATTTCGGTCCACAAAGTCCAGGAGGGGCGACATGCGCCGAATTCAAGGCAACGCTTGCCCGACCGTGCCCAATCCATTTTATAGGCGTCTGGGACACGGTTAGCTCGGTTGGCTACATAAACAATTTTTGCACCTTTCCTCACACCGCCCACAATCCCGAGGTCGCACATGTGCGCCATGCGGTATCAATCGATGAGCGACGCTCAACCTTCCGCCAGAATCTCATGTCGCCGGTCTTTCCGGCGCAGGATGTGAAGAATGTGTATTTCGCGGGAGTGCATTCCGATGTTGGAGGTGGCTACACTCCGGCGGAGTCGGGATTAGCGAAGCTCGCCTTTCAATGGTTGATGCGTGAGGCAGGGCGCTGCGGCTTAGACATCGACGATGTGGCCCTGAAACGAGAGCTCTATGATGTGGGTGCACCGCCCGATCCCTCGGCGCCGCTTCATGTCTCCCTTGCGGGCTGCTGGTGGCTCGGAGAATTGCTGCCTATGAGGCACTACTCGTGGGCAGATCAGAAGTGGCATTGGCACTGGTTTAAAGGCGCCTTCAACGAGCCGCGCGATATCACGCGCGCAGCAAAAATGCCCTGGGTTTCACTTCACCAATCGGTGATTGATCGAATTAAGACCGTCGGAAGTTATCGCCCGGCAAATATTCGCGATGACGAAGCAGGGCTTCGCGCAACCTTTCAAATCGAAAACTAGAAGGCGTAAACAAGTTAAGCGTCCGTCGCAGCGTTTATCCAACGCCGCGTACGTAGAAGCTGTTTATCAACACCGGTCGTATTTCGGCGAAACGTGACCATCTCTTCGCTCGCGCCGAAAAACGTGGCGATCGCGTCGTTGGAATACCCCCGTCTAACCAAGAACAGTAATGCCGCACGTGGTATTTGGAGGCAGCCACCAAGCCATTTTGCTTCATTTTCCTGTTCCTCATCGAATACACGTAGTGCGAACGGAAAGTCCTGACCTCGAATCGTCTCGGCTGTGTGACCGCAGAGGATGTGTGCCAGCTCGTGCATGATATCGCTTTCTTGTCGTGATGCACTGTGTGTCGGATTGAAAACGATGACGTGCGAATCTTCTACGGGCATTGTAAACGCTGACCAGTTCGATCCAAACCTGCCGGTCAGCTGGGAAATTACGATTTCGGGTAAATCGGGAATCTCGTTGGCCGCAAACAATACGATGTTCAGTTTGGTTGCCAGCTTCCGCGCCGGCAGTGCCGCGAACGGTGCTACGCCGCAGATTCGACGTCCGCGGAGCGACTGATTTTCTGCCCACGTTTTGAACCCACGTCGCATGTAAGCCGCTCTAAACCCATCATCCTTTGCGATCCTTCGCCGCCTTGTACGCAAATCGGATCATTTGCGACAAGGCTTCAACGGCATCCGCGGGCAATGTTCGGTCCGCACGGAGGGTTGCTTCCGCTAGTTCGCCGCCCGACTTCTGCCGAAGATTCGGCTTGCCGATGACAAACTCATCCGCGGAGACGCGCAGCCACCGGGTCAGCCGCATGAATGTTTCCAAATCCGGCACGTTTCCTTGTTCAATGCGCGAAAGAGTTGATGCGCTGACACCACCGATTTCTTTGGCTGTCTCACGTAAGCCACGACCGGCTCGCTTGGTCTCTACCAGCGCCGCCAGTTTCTTGATGTCGAAACGGGAAGATGATTCCATGAGGATGTTTCACTCAGGATACAACGTTTCGCTTGCAAGACAAGCCCAAGGGTGTAGCATATGTGCAACGTCGTTTCAGTAAAGCGACGCCACACCTGCGGGTGTGGATTAACAAACAACAACAATGATCGAAACAAAAGCACCGATAGGAACGACTGCTCGGACAGGAGAGCGTTGCCCCGAAAGTGGCGTTTGGGAAGTGGTCGGGACACCCTCGACAACTGCACCCATAGCCAAAGGCAACGTAATGCCTCCCTACGACGGCAAAGCCGTGACGTGGAAGCTCATCCGGTATGCGTAGTCGCTTAACGCCAGCTCATCACGATGTCGGTGGGCTGGTGGGTGCTTAGAAAAGGAACCCTCCATGAAAGAAAACGACAACAAACCGCAACAATCGCGCTTTCACATTATCGTTAATGCGCGAGAAAAGGAAGTAACGCAGGCTAGTCTGTCATTCGATGAGGTCGCGCGACTCGCTTACGCGCGACCACCATTTGGCGCGAATACGCTGTATACCACCACGTACAGAAACGGACCACCTGAGAACAAAGAAGGCACTCTGATTGAAGGTCAATCCGTAAACCTCAAGAATGGAATGATCTTCAATGTCACAGCGACCGATAAATCGTAGCCCCGACCTGAAGCGTCTTCGCGACGAAGGCTACAACATCGAGGTCCGGTCCGGTTATCTTATCGTCAACGATGTGCCGTACGTGAACGGCCAACGAGCCGTCAAATGCGGTAGCTTCGTCTTCAAGCTGAACTTGGTAGACGACGCGGCGCAGAAGCCCGACGACCATACCGGCTATTTCGTTGGAGAATATCCGTGTCATCAAGACGGCGTTCCTATTGAACGCATCAGAAATAACAGCAATCGCGTGCAGCTCGCAGATGGTCTTTTCGCCGACCATTATTTTTCCGCAAAGTCAGACCCACCCTATCCAGACTACTACTCAAAAGTAACCACATATGTCGCGATAGTTCTGGGACCGGCGCAAGCAATTGACCGCTCGGCGACCGCACGAACCTATCCAGTCATTAAAGCGGATAATGAAGAGTCCGTGTTCAAATACGTCGATACGGCCTCCAGCCGAGCGGACATAATGGTCGCCACAGGAAAGTTGGCTCATGGACGAACTGCTATCGTTGGTCTTGGGGGAACCGGCGCATATGTTTTGGATTTGGTTTCCAAAACGCCGGTTCCAGAAATCCATCTTTACGATGACGACCCTTTTCGTCAGCACAACGCATTCAGATCGCCAGGTGCTATATCGGGTGACGACCTCGCGAGAAAACTCAGCAAAACAGCATACTTCGCTGAGGTCTATTCAAGGTTCCGAAACGGCATAATCGATCACGGAACGAATGTGACGGAGCAAAACGTTGGTGAGCTTCAAAACATGAACTTCGTTTTCGTCTGTATCGACGACGGACCATCCAGACAGCTCATCATCCCGCGTTTGCAAGAATGGGGTGTCCCTTTTACCGACGTTGGAGTCGGACTGTACCTCGTCGAAAGTGCTATCGGAGGTATCGTGCGGGTGACAACCTCAACCGCCGATCGTCCAAACGACGTCGACATCACCAAGAGAATTCCGTTCGGAGCTAACGAAGATGGTGAAAATGAATACCGGACGAACATCCAGATCGCAGACTTGAATGCACTCAACGCTACCCTGGCGGTGATCCGCTGGAAAAAGCTCTGCGGTTTCTATCATGATTTTGATCACGAGCACCACAGCACCTATACAATTGATGGCAACCTGCTAACGAATGAGGACAAAGTACCGGCGGAGCGTCCCGTTGAGGCATCAATTCGTGGACCTCATTCCTGAAGGGGACCACCTCAAGGACGGCATACTGTACGTGTCCATCCCGTACGCTACGACTATTCACAAGTGTTGTTGCGGCTGCGGTAGGGAAGTCGTGGCGCCGCTTAGTCCGACAGACTGGCAGCTCATATTCGACGGGGAGTCAGTGACCTTGGACCCGTCGATTGGCAACTGGAACTTTCCCTGTCAGTCACATTATTGGGTAAGGAATGACCGTGCCGAGTGGGCGTTGCCCATGTCATGGCGTGAGATCGAAGCCAATCGAGAATGCGATCGGATCGCGAAGGGAAAGTACTATTTGGGCGCCCGACAGACGGAAGATCATGGCGGGAAGATGCCACAAACGAAGCCGAGGATTTGGCGCAGCATTGCTAAATTGTTCGGCCGGAAATCACAAAGATAGTTTTGGGCGAAGTGAAACAGATCATTGTCGTCATTCTTATCTTTGATGAAGTGGCGCGGTATGATGATCAAGGAATATGGCATCACGTTGTGCAGACATGTCGCTTGTCGAAGAGGCGATTGATTCCGAAATCAGTTAAATTCAACGGCTATCGAGTAACCAGGTCTGAGCGCGAAATCATGGTGCATCTGTACAATGATCAACGGGAAGTAATGCAGTTTGGCTTCGCTCCGCCTCCCGATTTCTCGAGGACGTGGTAGCGCAATGGCTCGCAAACGGTACAAAGTCGAAGAATCGGATTGGCCGCTACCGTGGCAGATTGAAGCGTTTCTGTGGTTTATCGGCTTGGTTTGCATGCCTTTCGGAATGTGGTGGTTTACAAACGAGATCACATCGCCTGCAACAATGTTAGGTGAGATGTTGCGAGTGCCTGTCGACACTCAGAAATTCGTCGAGCCGTTCAGACCGATGATTTGGATTTTTGGAGCATTAGTCGGCTGGCGAGTACGTTGTTGGTTGCGACGAATGCTGGTCCAGCGGCTGATCGGATTGTTTGATTGTTAGGTCAAAATCTCGACAAGCCCCGCCTCCAGAAATTTGCGACAGAGGAGAATAGTGCTCTCGACTTCCAGATTAGCTTGTACCTGATCAACCTGCGAGGAAACACCGGACAGCAAACGATCCACCGCCAATCGTACTACTTGCGGCACCACTATCCGCTTGTTGTAAAAGTAAACAGCGTTGAATGGGTGCCAGGCATGGAGAAGAAACAATGTTCAGAACTTCCCGCGATCACGGGCCGGAGTCGGCCTACCCACGACCTCCAAACTCTACGACTTTCGATTCAAAGTCTGACGGAGCGAGTTCCCAATACAGCGCAGCATGTTTTGCCCTCACGATCTCTCGATAATGAGCAAAAACCATCTGAGGACTGTTCCCCATCTCCAGGCTTACCCTTGCAGCATCATGGCATTGCGCGAGTCGGTATGAACCGTAGGAATGACGCATCGCATTCTGCGGCCATTCCCGCAAGCCAGCCGCCGCTTTAACAGCATTGAAGCGTCTTCGCAGTCCTCTCGGCACGACGGGCCCGCGGAGCTGACTTAGAGGGCGAACCCATAACGCGAGATTCTTTTGAATCGGCACCAACCGGCGCTTCTTCGTCTTTGCTTTCGCAGCGGTGACCTCAATGTGGCCAGAATCCAAATCGATCTCAGACCAATCGAGCTTCTGAACCTCTGCCGCTCGAAGCCCCGCGAATAACGAGATCGCCATAAACGGCAAAGTGTCGTCGCCGCACGCATTCAAGAGCGCGCTTGCTTGAGGAACGGTTAAAATTCCGGCTGGCTTTTCGACCTCGTTGGCGCGTTCCGTTTTCTTCGCCTCGTTCGTCTGGCAGTAACCTCGCTTTTCACAAAACGAGAACAGTGTCCGAACGTCGCGGCGGTAGGTATTACGGGTTCCTGGAGCAACTGGGAGGGTGGCGAGCCATTCGTCAATTTGGCGCGCGGTAATTGTAGCGACGGTAGCTTTGGCAAAAGCATGCGCGAACCGGCTCAAACGGAGCCTCAAGTCTCTACAGTAACGTTCGCTACGCCCGCCCGCCTTTCGTGATGCGATGAGCTGCGCCGTCGCCTCGGCCACGCCAGTTGAATTCTCCTGCGCTTTTAGATGAGAGAGGAAGAAATTAGTCGCGTCAGTTAAGGTAACGCCAACTGCGCTAAGCTTGCTTGAGCATTGAACCGCCTCCGAACGCAATGCCTCTGAAATAGAAAAAGCGGCGGTGCCAAAATTCGACTGCTGCACCTTGGCGAGATGCAAAAACGTATCCGCCTCTTTTTTTCCTTGCGGCGTGAATCTGAAAAATCTCCGCGTCCGACCACCTCCTGACTTCGGGAGAGTGACACAATAATAAATGTCCTTTTTTCGATCCCGTTTGATCTTAACTTTGGTGACTTGAAGCGTGGTTCTTCGCATCG
>WNFJ01140433.1_pt3 | contig 12782 bp, 11 predicted proteins | sample 5400461 | NCBI WGS metagenome assembly WNFJ01 (sample SAMN13153349, study PRJNA577476) | soil metagenome | isolation source: 115 cm saprolite on Douglas fir-dominated hillslope | place: USA:California | collected 2013-09-17 | reverse complement strand
TAGCCGGCGAAGCCGCCGGCCTTCACCGTGGCCTGGTAGGCCGCGAGGTGGTCCAGGTCCGCCACGTAAGCGCCGACGCTGCCGAGCGGGTGGGCCCCGAACGGCGCTTCCACCACCTCGTCAACCAGGTAGCCGGGGATCGACACGCCCAGCCGGGCCGCCACGGCGGTCGGGATGACGTGATCCACCTGCGCGATGACGTGCCCGGCGGACCGGGCCATGAGCAGGTCAGCCCAGCGGCTGCCGAAGTGCACCAGGTTGCCCTCCGCGTCGCCCAGCGGGGCATGCAGCAAGGCGACGTCCACCCGCAGGGGAGCCACGCCGAGCAGGTCGCCGCACCGGATGAGCAGCGGGTTGCCCTCGACGAGGTCGTTCGTCCCGAGGTTGTGCAGGACCTGGATCGGCACGTTGTTGCTGGCGGCCAGGAAGCCGCCGAGGAGGAGTGCCTCGTCGCAGTCCTCGAAGACGACGGTGCCCGTGGCGGCCGCCCGCCGCGTGGCCGGCGCGGCCCCGAGGCCGGCGAGCGATATGTGCGGGATCCGCACCGTGGCGACCCGGCCCGCGCCGAGCAGGACGTCCGCATCCCACGAGGCAGCGGGCGCTGAGCACAGGAACAAGCGGGTTGCCCCGGCACGCAGCAGCGCCCGCACCAGGGTACTGGGCCGGTTCTCCAGCAGCATGCCGCCGAGGGCGACGCTGCGCACGTCTCGCAGCCGCCGTTCCACGTCGAGCAAGCTTGTGATCGTCCGTCCCCCTCTTGGCGATTCGCGCCCGTTGCGCCGGCCACGCGCGCGCTGCGGCCGACGTGACGAAGGTGCCCTGTGCCGTAGTTTTGTATGCATTTTAGTCTACAATTGAGACAGCGGCAAGGATCGGGCATTGGGGGCCAGGTGTCAGAGGAGACTTCGCCCGGGCCGCGCTCCGGCCCGCTCGACGGTATCCGGGTCGTGGACATGACGATCTGGATGGCCGGCGCGGTCAGCGGGATGCTGCTGGCCGACCTCGGAGCCGACGTCGTCAAGGTCGAAGGCCCGGCGGGTGATCCCTCCCGCGCGCACGTCGCGCCGACCGCCGGCCGCACGGCCGATGCCCGGGCCGGCACGAGCATCTCCTACTCCACCTGCAACCGCAACAAGCGCTCCATCGCCCTCGACCTCGGCTCCGCGGCGGACCGGGAGGTATTCGACCAGCTCATCGCCGCGGCCGACGTCTTCGTCAGCAACCTGAGCCCGGCCACGATCCGCAAGCTGGGCATCGACGAGTCCAGCCTGCACGCACGTAATCCCTCGCTGGTCTATGCCTACGGCTCGGGTCTGGGTTCCAGGGGTCCGCGCGCGAACGATCTTGCGCAGGACATGACGGGCATGGCATATGCCGGAATGCTGTTCACCATGTCCCCGGACCCGGGGGAGCCGTTCGCGCCGCCCGGTGCCATGAACGACATCATCACGGGCACCTACCTGTTCGGGGGTATCCTCGCCGCGCTCATGCGGCGCGCCACGACGGGGCGAGGCGAGACCGTGACCGGTTCGCTGCTGCAGAGCGCGTTGTGGACGCAGACCCTGCTCGTCGGCTCGGTCGCCAACACCGCCGACTCCTCGACCAGCGGCCGCCCCCGGACGCAGCCACGTAACGCCCTGGTCAACCAGTATCAGGCCGGTGACGGCAAGTGGATCGCCGTCGCCGCCATCAACGCGCGCGCGTGGCATGCGTTCGTCACCGGGGCGCAGATCGAGTACCTGCTCGAGGACCCGCGCTTCGCCAGTTACGCCGACATGCTGGCGCACGCCAGCGACATGCGCGCGGCCCTGGACCGGCACTTCGCGACGCAGCCCGCCGGGTACTGGCTGGACCGGCTGCGCGAGCACGGCGTCTGGTGCGGCCCCGTCCACCATCTCCAGGACGCCGTCGATGATGAGCACGTGGCCGCCAACGGCTACCTGACGACGCTGAGCGACGGCGTGCGCACGGTGGCCCTGCCGTTCACCCTGTCCGACTTCGATCAGCCGCTGGCCGCCGGCCCGGTGCTCGACGGCGACCGGGAGTCGATCCTGCGGGACTGGGGCCTCCGGTCCCGCTGACCCTATGATTCGCCCAGCACCTGCCGGGCCTGCGCTGCGGGCGCCCGCTCGTCGAGCAGCCGCCGGCACTGGACGAACGCCTTGGGCCAGTTCAGGCAGACGGCGGCGCACAGGCGGCCCGTCGCGTCCGCATGCAGCACCGTTACCCGGGGCCGTTCGGCGTCGGGCGTGCCGATGACCCATTCCGATACCGCGCGTACCCGCTGCCCGGCCAACTGGAGCTTCCAGTCGTACTGGTCGGACCAGACGTAGTCGGAAGGCTGGTACGTTTGCCGTGCTCCGGGCTGGGCGATATTGCGTGCCACGCACCGTGCCTGGTCCGCCGCGTTCGTCCAGTGCTCGGCCCGGACCTCGGCGTCCAGTTCCGGGTGCGGCCACCGGGCCACGTCGCCCGCCGCGAAGACATGCGTGGCGCCCGCCGCGGCCAGGTGCGCGTCGCATACGACGCCATCCTCGACGGCCAGTCCCGAGCCTTGCAGCCACCGATCGTTCGGGATAGCGCCGATGCCCACGACCACCGTCTCGGCTCGTATCACCAGGCCGTCGCTCAGCACGACGGCGAGATCACCGGCCCGCCCGCTGACCGCGTGCACTCCGGCCCCGAAGTGCGTCCGGACCCCGTTGCGGCGGTGCACGTCCGCCAGGAGGGAACCGGGTCGACCAGCGTTACGTCGCACCCGGCTGACCGCGCTGCCGCGGCGGCCTCGGCACCGATGAATCCGCCCCCGATCATCACGACCGCGGTGCCCTCGGCGAATCGCTTTCTGAGGGCCAGGCAGTCCGCCAGCGTCCGCAGCAGGTACAGACCGGACTCCGGCTGCCACGGGGACGGCCGCGGCGACGCCCCGGTCGCGATCACGAGGTCGTCATAGGGCAGGAACTCGCCATCGGCCAGTTGCACCTGCCGGGCCGCCGGGTCCAGCGCCGCAGCCGCCACCCCCAGGCGCAGTTCGATCCCGGCGGCCGCCGCGTCCTGCGCGGTGAGCAGGCCCGCGCGTTCCGCCGGCCATACGCCGGTCAGCACCTGCTTGGACAGCGGCGGCCGGTCGTAGGGCAGTTCGGGCTCTTCGCCCACCAAGGTGATACGGCCCTGGTATCCCTCGGCGCGCAGCGCCCGGGCGGCACGGACGCCCGCGACAGACGAGCCCACGACGACGACTCCGTGCCGCACGTTAACTCCTTCGAAGGCGCGGTCGCCGATTCAGGACAAAGGGAGCAGGCAACCGTGGGCAAAGGCCTTGACGAACCCGGTACCACAACCTAGCGTAATGGCATACAAAATTGTATGCATATTCAGGAGCAACACGCTAGGTCGAGCGCCCGGGATTCACCTGGCGGCGAAGCACCCGGCCGGCAAGCAAGAAGCAAGAAGTGAGCGAGTGACGCAGACGATCGAAGTCGGTGAGGTACCGGTCCCGGATTTCATCAACGGCCCGGCCCCGAAAGGCATGCTGATCGGCGGGGAGTGGACACCGGCCCGGTCAGGCGAGACGTTCGAGACAGTCAACCCAGCCACGGGTTCGGTTCTCGCCGCGATCGCGTCCGGAGGTTCCGCCGACGTCGACCGTGCGGTCGCGGCCGCCCGCCGGGCGTTCGAGGAACCGTCCTGGGCGGACATGAACCCGCATGCGCGGACCCTGGTGCTGCTTCGCATCGCCGATGCCATCGAGGCCAACGGCGAAGAGCTCGCGACGCTTGAATCGCTGGACGGCGGCATTCCGATCACGCTGACCCGCGGCATGGTCGCCGACGCGGCCAAGACGGTGCGCTACTACGCCGGGTGGCCGACGAAGATCACGGGGACGGTCAATCCGGTCGACGCGTCGGTGCATTGCTACACGGTGCGTGAGCCACTGGGTGTCTGTGCCGGGATCATCCCGTGGAATGGTCCCCTGACCATGGCCGTCTGGAAGATCGCGCCGGCACTGGCCTGCGGCAACACGGTGATCCTCAAGCCCGCGGAGCAGACCCCGCTGACCGCGTTGCGGTTCGGGGAGATCCTGGCCGAAACCGGTTTGCCCAGCGGGGTGGTCAACATCGTCACGGGTTTCGGGGAGACCGCCGGGGCGGCGATCGCCGGCCACATGGCCATCGACAAGGTGTCGTTCACCGGCTCCACGGCCACCGGCAAGCTGATCCTGCACGCCTCGGTGGGCAACCTCAAGCGGGTCACCTTGGAGCTCGGGGGCAAATCCCCCCACATCATCATGCCCGACGCGGACATCAGCGCGGCGGCGCGTAACGCCGCCGCCGGGTTCGCCATGCTCACCGGGCAGGTGTGCGTCGCTGGCACGCGGATCTTGGTGCACGAGTCGGTGCTGGATGAGTTCGCGGCCGAGCTGGCCAAGGCCGTGTCCGCCTTCCGCGTCGGCGACCCGTTCGACGAGGAGACGATGCTCGGCCCGCTCGTCTCGGCGGAGCAGTTCGAGCGAGTGAACTCCTATGTGTCGCTCGGTGTCAGCGAGGGAGCCGACATCGCCCTCGGCGGGGGGCGGTTCGACAACGCCGGGTACTTCGTGGAGCCGACCGTGTTCGCGGGAGTCCGCAATACCATGCGCCTGGCGCGCGAGGAGATCTTCGGCCCGGTAGCCGCGCTCATGCCGTTCCGTGACGTGGACGAAGCCGTACGCATCGCCAACGACACCGAGTACGGGCTCGCCGCCGCGGTGGCGACGAGCAACGTGTCGACCGCGCACACCCTGGCCCGCAAGCTGCGCGCGGGCGTCGTGTGGATCAACACCTACTCGGAACTGGACGCGACCTTTCCGTTCGGCGGATACAAGCAATCCGGCATCGGCCGGGAGCTCGGCGATAAGTCACTGGAGAACTTCACCGAGCTCAAATCGGTATTCATCAGACTCTGAACGTTTACGCGCACGGGGCCGCGATCTACGCCGGGCTCGTCGCCCAGCACGAAGGGATACGACGCAGTGCCCACCAACACCCGTGCCGCGATTTGCTGGGAAGTCGGCCGCCACTGGGAAATCGTCGACTGCACGCTCGCCGATCCCAGGCCGGGCGAGGTCTTGGTCAAGCTGGAATACGCCGGGCTGTGCCACAGCGACGATCACAACGTCACAGGGGACTTCCCGGCCGCTCTTCCCGTGGTCGGCGGGCACGAGGGCGCCGGGATCGTCATGGCCGTCGGCGAGGGCGTCGACCGGGTCGCGGTCGGCGATTCGGTGATGCTGCTCCCGCTGCCCACCTGCGGCAAGTGCCGGTACTGTGCCGACGGCCGGACCTACATCTGCGACGCCAATCTGGACGTGATGACCGGAGCCCGCGCGGACGGGTCGTTCGCCTTCACCACCCACGACGGGCGCCAGCTCGGCGCCTACGGTCAGCTCGGCACGTTCTCCGAATACACGCTGGTGCAGCAGATCAGGCTGCTGCGCTACGAACGGGACATTCCCGCGCAGGTCGCGGCGGTGACCAGCTGCGGCGTGATCACGGGCTACGGCTCCGCGGTCCGCGCCGCCGGGATCCGTGACGGGGAGACCGTGGTCGTGGTCGGGACGGGCGGCGTGGGGATGAGCGCGGTGATGGGAGCCGCCGTCGCGGGCGCCGCCCAGATAGTCGCCGTGGACCCGGTCGCGTTCAAGCGGGAACAGGCCCTCAAGCTGGGCGCCACCCATACCGCCGCCAGCGTCGACGAGGCGCAGCCACTGGTGTCCGAGCTAACCCGCAACAGGATGGCCGACTCGGCCATCATCACCGTCGGAGTGCTGCACGGCGAGCTGATCGGGCCGGTATCCCGCCTGGTCGGCAAAGGCGGTAACGTCGTGGTGACATCCGTGGCGCCCGTCACCGAGAACACCGTGGCGCTGCCCCTGGTCGAATTCGCGATGTCCGCGAAGAACCTGATCGGCGTGGTCATGGGGTTGACCCGGCCGCTGGCCGATATCGATCGCATCTATGCGCTCTACCGGGCCGGCCGGCTGCCGCTTGATGAGCTGGTGACCAGGACCTACAAGCTGGACGACATCAACACCGGGTACGAGGACATGCACCGGGGCGTCAACCTCCGCGGCGTTATCGCGTTCTGAGGGACGTCGCGCTCTCGGGACCGCCGCCGAGGTAGTGTTCGACAATCTCAGCGCCCGCCTCGGACGCCTCGCCGCTCCACACCAGACGGCCGCGCCGCAAGACATGGCACTGGTCGGCGATCTGCAGGGCACGGTGGACGAACTGCTCGATGAGGACGACGGAAACGCCCATCTCGATGACGCGCTGGAGCCCGTCGAACACGTCCTCGACGATCAGCGGGGCCAGGCCGAGGGAGATCTCGTCCGCGATCAGCAGCCGCGGCTGGCGCGTGAGAACCCGGGCGAGCGACAGCATCTGCTGCTGGCCGCCGGACAGCGTACCCGCGCTCTGGCGGCGCCGCTCGCCGAGGATCGGGAACAGCGCGATCGCACGCTCCATGGCCTCGGGGCGCTCCGCCTTGGGGACGCCTCGCAGCGCCACCCTCAAGTTCTCGTCCACGGTCAAGGACCGGAATATGCCGCGGCCCTCGGGAAGGTAGGCGACGCCGAGCCGCCGGATCCGGTCGGCCGAGGCAGTGGTGATGTCTTCGCCGTCGAAGCGGATCCGCCCTGACTGCGCCCTCACCAAGCCGCAGACAGCCCGCGCGAGACTACTCTTTCCTGCCCCGTTGGCGCCCAGCAACGCGGTCACCGACCCTGGCGCGACCGTGAAGGAGACCTCGTGCAAGGCCGTGGCGTCGGCGTACCTCACGGACAGGCCGCTGATGTCCAGGATCTCGGCGCCGGCCTCCGGCGCGGGCGGCCGGTCAGGACTCGCCTCAGCGACGCTCACGGCGGCAGGCCCGGCCGTATCAACTTCTGCCGGTTCCACCGGGTCGGGGTCGAAATCGCCTAGATAGGCCGAACGGACCGCCTGATTGTGGCGGATCTCTGCGGGGCTCCCCGCCGCGATGAGCTCGCCGAAGTCCAGGACGAAGACGCGCTCGGACAACTCGAACACGACCTCGACGTCATGCTCGACCAGGACCAGCGCGATGTCCTCGGTCTTGTTGATGCTCGCCAGAGCCCGCGACAGCAGCCGTGACTCGGCCGGGTTCAGGCCAGAGTACGGCTCGTCCAGCAGGATCACCTTGGGATGCGTGGCCGCGGCCCGCGCGATCTCCACCAGACGGCTAAGTCCGAGCGGCAGCCCGCCGGCCGGCGTATCGGCCACATGCTCCAGCCCCAGGCTCGACAGCAGCGTACCGACCTCCTTGTCCTCAGGGACGTCCCGTTGCAGGAAGCGGCCGGTGACCGGATCGCTCCAGGCCCGGGACGGTGCCTCGGCCAGGCGCCACGGCAGCGTCAGGTGCTCCCGGACGGTGAGTTCGTCGAATAGCTGCGGCAACTGGAAGGTGCGCGCCAGGCCGCGTCGCACCCGTGCCTCGGGTGCGAGCCCCGAGACGTCCTTCCCGCCGAGCCGGACGACGCCCTGCTGGGCGATCACGTCTCCGGACAGGACTCCGAGCAGGGTGGACTTCCCCGCGCCGTTCGGTCCCACCAGGCCGACTATGGCCCCTTCGGGCACCTGGATATCAACCTTCTGCAGCGCCTTGAGGCCACGGAAATTCACAGACACCTGAGTTCCGGAGAGAATATCCGGTCGCTCTTCCTGCAGCACGCTCACTGGACGTCCTCCAGTTCCGGAGTTGCCGCCAGCGCTGGCTGGCCGCCGTGCGCCCCGTTTTCCCGGCCACGGATCCCGGGCAACCGTCGTGCCAGGGCTGCGAGCTGACGGCCGTTCATCGTGATGATCCCCTCAGGGTTGCGGGCCAGCAGCACCGCCCCCGCGCCGAATAGCAGCGTGGGCAGGGGGCCCAAGGAAGTCGGCAGGTACGTCGCGAACAGCTGCGGTATCAGCACATAGGACAGCCCGGCCGCCAGGGCCGCGTTGTTCGATCTGCGGCCGTTTGTTATCACGACCGCAAACCAGGTCAGCCCGATGATCGTGTCAAATGACTGAGGGAGGGCGGCTCCGGTGTAGATCACATACATTCCGCCGCCGATGCCCGCGATCGCCGCGGCAAGCGCCCAGACCATGATTTTCATGCGAATCACGCTGATTCCCGCGGACCGGGCTCCGGTCTCGCTCGAACGGATTGCGGTCAGCGCGAGCCCTGACGTCGACCGGCGGATCGCCGCTATGAAGAGGCTGATAACCACGAAGATCGCGAGCGTGAAATACGTCAGCGCTATGTTTGACGAGATGAAGGAAGGCCGCGATACGGTGACCCCCGCGCCGAATTGCAGGAAGACGTTGAGCTGGAACACGATCGAAGAAAGCAGCAGGCCGAAGGTGAGTGTCGCGAGCGCCGCGTAGAGGTTCCCCATGCGAACGGTGAGCAGCCCGACTATCAGGCCGCCGATGCACGCGATCAGCCCGCCGATTACGACTCCCAGGAGCACGGGCAGGTGGTAGGTCGAGTTGACCTGGGCAGCGGTCAGCCCGCCTATCCCGGCGAAACTGATCTGGCACAACGAGATCATGCCGCCTTCTCCCGTGAGCAGGGTGAAGGAGAGGAAGATGATCGCGAGTGCGACTCCTTCCGCCACCGGGCCGACCCAGTAAGCGGACAACACCAGCGGCAGGATAGCCGTGATGATGACGAACGGATTTTGCGGCACGAGGGCGAGGGCCTTGGCGGTGAGCCGCCGCAGTCCGCCTTCCGCACCTGGCCCTGCGGATGGCCCGCCTGATGCCCAGGACGTGATAGCGCGGACAGAAATCGCCCGGTCCAGAGTTCCGCCGAGATTCTCGTCGGAAACCGCCTTGCGCCAGGTGTAGTACAGAAGGAATACCAGGACCGTCGCGAACGGGATGGCCGCGATGATGTCGCCGGTGATCAGGCTGGACACACGCGGCAGCGCGTACTGCAGCAACGATCCCACGACGCCCATGATCAGCCCGACGCCCACGGCGATCGGCAGGCTGCGCAACTTGGCCGCCACGACCGCGGCGAACGCCGACGCGGTGATGACCGTGTAGTTGCTGACCGAGCTGACGTTCAGGACCGGGGCGGCGAGGACGCCGGCCAGCCCGGCCAGGAACGTTCCGGCCGCCCATACGCCGACCGCGATCCGGGCCGGGCTGATGCCCGACAGCGACGTCATGGCCCTGGAGTCCACCGTGGCCCGTACCATCAGCCCGACCCAGGTCCGGCGCAGGACATAGGTCCCGACCGCCAGGACCGCGACGACGCAGCAGTACGCAATGACCTGGTCAAGGGTGATCGCCACGCCGCCCACGTGGAAGACGTGTACGGGCAGCGGGGCCAGGCCGGGTGAGGTCAGGATGGCCTGGTTTCCGAAGATGAGCTCGGTCGCGGCCGGGATGGCGACCGAGAGCCCGATGGTCGCGACCACCTTCGTGATCGCCTGGGCCTGGGTCAGGAAGCGGAAGAGCGCGAAATAAAGCGCCACGCCCAGCAGTGGCCCGGTGATCACGATCGCGACTATTGCCGCCGTGTAAACGGGCCAGCCGTGCTGTGCGACGAGGTAGTAATACAGCCGCGCGATGAAGAACGCGATGGCGCCGAAGGCGAAGTTGAGTACCCCGGCCGATACGTAGGTCACTACGATGCTCGCCGCGGATATCGCATAGATCCCGCCGAGCACGAGTCCCGCAAGAATGAAGGCAATCACGTGTCGCTCCTAAGTTCCCAGCCCCGGCATCCATGCGGCGCCCCGCGCCGGTGTCCTCCCGGTCGAGCCGGAAGGACACCGGATCACTTCACTAACTGTTCTTCGTGCCGGGGATCGTGACGATCTTGATGGGCGAAGGCCCCGTCAGCGACACGAACTGCGAGCCTTCCACCTTGACCATCCAGGTGCAGTTTCCCGGGAACTGCTGGTTCGTGTCCCCGAAGACCGCGTAGTTGACCGGGCAGGTGAGGCCCCCGTGGTCAAAGCTCGTCACCTTGCGCAGGTTGCTGATGAAGCTTTGCTGGGTCGGGTTGGCGCCCGCCACCTTCAGGCCCTCTATCGCCGTGTCGGCGGTGAACCAGCCCCATTCCATGCCTGCGGCCGGGTAGGGCTTGGTCCAGCCCACGTAGGTCTTCAGAGCCGCCATCAGCGACTGGGTGGCGCTCGTGTTCAGGGATGACGGCTGGTAGCCGGCGGCCATGTCCACGCCCTGGGCGGCGGAAAGCGAGGAGGGCTGGTCGAGCAGGTCCTGTCCGTATCCACCCTGGATGAAGGTGGCCTTGAGCGGGACGTTGGCGTTCTTCAGCGCCGTGATCAAGGTGAGGGTATCGCCGAGCGTCATCTGGCTGCCCAGGATGTTGCACCCCGACTGCTTGATCGACAGCGCGATGGAGGTGAAGTTCGCGTTCCCGGGCGCGATGCCGAAGTTCGTGTACGGCACGGGAACCTGGGCGGCCTTCATCGACCCGACCATGGCCTCGCCGTTGCCGACCGTGGACGGCGCGTTGTAGCCCACGCCGCAGTACGAAGAACCGCCCTGCGACTTGAAGAACGCGGGCATACCGGTGTACGAGGGATAGCTATCGTCGGTGCTTCCGAACGCCGCGAACATGTTCGGGTACTGACTGGAGTTCCACTCGGGTCCGTCGATCCCGTCGCCCACGACAGGCACGTTCTGCTGGGCGGCCCAGCGGTAGGCGCCGTAGAAGAAGGCACCCGCGGCGAGGACCGAGAATACGTGATCGTTCTGGACGAGTTGCTGGGTGCCGGCCAGCGAGGTCTGCGGGCTGGACCCCTCGTCCACGCTGACCAACTTGACCGTCTCCCCTCCGGGGAGCTCGTGGTCGGCGTTGGCCAGGTTTATTCGCGCCTGCGCGCCCTGGATCGTCGCCTGGCCGAACGAGGAGGCCACCGGCCCGGTCAGCGGGGTGAGGATTCCGAGGGTTATCGTCTTGCTCGCGGCCGCGCCTGCGTTCGACGTGCTGGAGCCCGTGGCTCCCGTTGTGCTCGACGAGCTACAAGCGGTAGCGGCACCGATGGCGGCAACTACTGCGGCGGCGAGCAACCTTCTCTTGGTTCGCATCATCATCAAGACCTTCCGCTAGGTCACCCAACGGCGAGGCGTTCCGGCCGTGACGTCACCAGCGGGTTGCCGGCGCGGGGACGACGCTACAAGCGCGCAGATCACAGCTGCGTCCGTCGTTGACGTGGTATTACTAACTACTGGAGTAGGTAGTTTCAGGGAACATAACATACGCAGCATGGAGCGTCAACGAAGTGATCAAGGAGCGTCAGCGAAGTGATCAAGTTGAAACTTCCCGCCGCGACGCACGGCAGCGCGAAAGCCTGACCGGGGCGTGAGTGCCTGACCTGCCCGGCTGGATGTGCGCCCGCCGGCCAGCGGGAGTGGCGCTGCGGAGGGTTCCGGGCTCAGGCGAGCCGGCGACTCTTGTGTCTCGCCGCTTCCGGTTCCCCGATGCCCTGAGGTGCACCTTCGGGATCCGCCAGGTGCCGGTCGAAGAGTCCCTCGAGGCCCGGGCCGTACCGGCCCAGCATCTCGGACGAGAAGTCGCGGAACATGCGCTGGGTGAAGATGTCGTGCCGGACGAAGCCCTTGACCAGTGCGGTCAGCAGCGGGTCGTTCTCCGACCACACGGCTTCCCACTTGTCGCCTTCGGGGGCCAGGGCCCACAGGGCCGCGGCCGTGTCGCAGGTGACCGCCAGGTGCCGGGACTGGTGATGGCGGTAGATGATGCCGTCGGTGCTGCTGTGGCGGATCACGGTCCCGTTGCGCAGGGTGAACGGCTGCTCGCCGAAGCAGAGGATGTCGATGCGCACGCCGCGGCGATCGGCCGCGGAGATCTCCTCGCCCAGCGCCTCCAGGTAGGTGCCGTGACCGGATACGTATATCCGCTCGCTAGCGCCGCTGATGAGGTCGTTGGCCGTGTTGACGATGGTTATCCACGAGCTGGATTCCTTGAACAGCCGAAGCTCGTGCGCCTCGGCGTTCTCGCGTCGCATCCGCGAGACTTCCAGCTCGACGGTGGCCAGGCGCTGGCGGAAGGTCCTTTCCAGCTCACTCAGCACACGAGCCGGCGGAACGGCGACGAACTTGGCGGGCGAGCCGCTTACCCGCTGGACGGCCCCGCGCTCGACCAACCTGCCCAGCGTCTCGTAGACCTTAGGCTGGGGTACCAGCGTGTCCTTGGCGATGGCATAACCAGTCATCGGCTCCCGGCCGATCAGCCCGGCATACGTCTTGGCTTCGTACTGCGAGAAGCCGAGCTCCGTCAGGGCGGCGATCACCGGGGTGTCGATCCCCGGCGTACTTCCGCCCTCCGAGCCGCTGCCAGTCATAGCGTGATTCCCTTCCGCGAGCCGGTTGCCGGGCACGAGCCCGTGACACCTCCTCGGGCGTCAGACGCGCAAAACACTACGCGACCCACCATACTAGGTACCTCCCGTAGTTGATAGCACACCCCGGACGGCGTTGACCCGTCATGGCCGCTCAGATACATTGTGCATGCATAAGTGCATGCACAAGGGGGCTCCGTGAGGGACACTCGGTGAGGGACAACCGCACGAAGAGGATCATGCTGGCCGGAGGGCTCGCGCTCGGCGTGTCCCTCACCATCGCCGATCCGTTCGTCGCCGAGGTCATCGGCGGGGCGGGGTTCGACTTCGTCCTCATTGACACCGAGCATTCCCCGATCACGGTCGATCAGCTGCAGGTGCTGCTGATCGCGCTCCGGAC
>WNFJ01534942.1_pt2 | contig 12786 bp, 13 predicted proteins | sample 5400461 | NCBI WGS metagenome assembly WNFJ01 (sample SAMN13153349, study PRJNA577476) | soil metagenome | isolation source: 115 cm saprolite on Douglas fir-dominated hillslope | place: USA:California | collected 2013-09-17 | reverse complement strand
AGGAGACAGGTCTTTCCCTGGCATGCGCAGGCATTCCTCAATGATGCAACAGCCCGTATTCTCTTACGGCGCGTTGGGGGTGGGTACAGTTTCATCCATCGCCTCTTGTTGGAGTATTTCGCAAATCTCGATGATGGGAATGCTCCCGGAAGGGGGCAGCATAGCGAAACGTGAAAAGTGTACGCTAAACAGGTAAATTGGCCTGTAGGGCCCCAGATGTTTTTTGCAAGAGGAAAGTTCTCTCTGTCGTCCATCTCACCCAGGGGCGGACTATTCTTCTGGTACGTCTTCTATCAAATCAGCGGTAGCAACCCCAAGCGTCTTAGCAATGCGGTTGAGGGTTGCGAGCTTTATTTCGTATTGTGGATTTTTCCATGCACGTCTGACGGTATTAAATGGCACGTCCGCTTCCCTTGAAAGCGTTGACATGTTGTAGCCCTTGCTCTCCGCTACCTCTTTTATTTTCAATCTAAACATTGCGCCCCGCCGGTATTTTCACCAATTTTAACATGCTGACATCTTGACTGAATTAACCAACTTAGGTATACTTATAAAGGTTAACCATTTATGATAAACCAAATCAATAAAGTCGTATAATTTCTCTCCGCAGCTAAGAGAGAGGGAGCGCAGGATATGGGTACAGCACAAGTTCAGACAGGAGTTGTTGTTGTGTACCGTTTGCGCCCCTCGGAACGTCCAACCAATCCAGAGCGCTTGTGGCATGGGATAGTAACGGAGGTGCATACTAAGGCATGTTGGGTGCGTCTTACTGAGCCTGGGTATGAGGGCTTAGATGAGATGATATTCTCTGAGCAAATTGTGGGCATCGAGGGAGGGTCAAGCTATGAATTACCCACCCGTATGCCTAAGGATGGAGAGCCCAAGCGATGATGCTTGTCTCTCAAAAATGGCTATGCTATACTAGCTTCGTCTAAAATTGCATGCCTACCAGGAGAACTTATCATGAATTGTAGTAATTGTGGCACCCAGCTGCCTCCAGGAGCGGCTGCCTGTCCGATGTGTGGCACACCTACACCCCAGTATGGTTTCGGCTCCGGGGCAACACCATATGATGCTACAGTTGCGTCATCTTATAATACACCTCCGCCACCGGCATACGATCCTACACTTCCAGCAGGCTCTTATAATGCATCTCCATCGACGGCCTATGGTTCACAGCCGTATAGTGCACCGCCACCCCCTCAATACGGAGCGCCTCCACCGCCTCAGTATACTTTTCCGCAGCCGCCCCCTCCTGCAGGCCGATCTCAAGGCAAAAGAATCGGCATCATTGTTGGTGTAGGACTGCTTCTATTGATCCTGCTTGGAGCTGGTCTTTTCGCTCTCTTGCGCTCAGGCTCCAATAATACTTCGGTGTCTTCCACGCCTACACCTGTCGTACACGCGACAACCCAGGCTACGCCGACTGCTAACAGCGCACAGAACCCTTATCCACCCAATAGCGGAACCCTGGTGCTCAACGATCCGCTCACTGATAATAGCAAAGGTTACAAATGGGATGAATCTAGCTTTTCTGGCACTGATTCTTGTGGGTTCACAGGTGGAGCGTATCACATTGTGGAGAAAACAGGACTTATCTGTATCCCTGAAGCAAAAGATCTGGTCTTGAGCAATTTTGCTTTCGAGGCGAACATAAAGATTGTCAAGGGAGATAACGGGGGCATTGGCTTTCGTATCAATCAAGTTAACAAAACATTCTATAATTTTGACATCACGACCAGTGGGTCGTATGTACTCCAGGCCTATACAGGTAAATATAGTACCTTGAGCCAAGGTACTAATTCAGTCATCAATAAAGGGTTGAATCAGTCGAACCTTGTTGCGGTCGTAGCCAACGGCGACCTCATCACCATCTACGTGAATAACCAGATCATTGATTCGGTGCATGATAAGACCTTTAGCCAGGGGCAAATTGGCGTTCTTTCCTTCGGTGACAATGGTCCAACCGATGTGATTGCCAGTAATGCGAGAGCCTGGAAGCTATAATTGGCCTGACAGGCCAATTCGCCAATCACAGTTTCGTGATATCCTCCCCACCTATGTGATATAAAATAGATAACAAGCCTCAACGAATACAAGGAAAGGAAGAGTCCTACCTATTTCACAGAAAGGTGGATAGAGAAAGATGGACGTACGCATATTGACAGAGGCCGATGCAGAAGCATTCTGGAACATCCGCTTGCGAGCATTGCGAGATGACCCGGAATCCTTCGGCTCGACCTTTGAGGAGTTCCTTGAACGCGGTATCTCCGGTGTCGCGCAAGGGCTACGCAAAAGAAGCACATCACCCGACGACGTGACCTTTGGTGCATTCGAGCGGACGATTGTTGGCATCGCAGGCTTCAGGCGAGAGGAAGATACAAAAAGGCACCACAAAGCTGTTATCTGGGGCATGTATGTTCCTCGTGAGATGCGTGGGAAAGGCATTGGGAAAGCGCTTTTACAGGCTGCCATCGCTCATGCAAAAACTTTGCCTGGCCTGGAACAGATCAACTTGAGCGTGGTACTTACAAGCAAAGAAGCTCGCCAGCTCTTTATATCTGTCGGCTTCGAGCCATATGGCCTTGAGCGACACGCCTTGAAGCTACGCGACAAGTATTTTGATCAAGAATTAATGACTTTGCGTCTTACCTGAAGCAGTTGGGCTGAAGAAAGGGCATGAGAGCAACGCCCTTTCTTCTAGTTCGCCTGTCTTGCTGAACGCGAGGCGTGTTCCTTACTCAAAGCCTTAACAAGGTCACGGAATGCACGCACCAGCATTTCATTGGACAAACGATAATACACCGCATTCCTGTCTTTACGCGAGGCGATCAGCTTTGCATCACAGAGTTGGCGTAAATGCTCCGACGTGGTAGCCGGGGAAAGTCTAAGCTCCCGGGCAATGTCGGTTGAACGCCGTTCCCTGAGCGAGGGCTTCATTCCTTCCTGCGCATCAACGGGAACAGCCAGTAACTCCAAGATTTGCCTGCGGCTGCGATCACACATCAAAGACAAAAAGTGATCGACAAACTGGTCGATTTCGGGACTATCTTTAGCATGCTCCCCTTTTACCGGCTGCATTATATTTGATGATTTTTTGCGTGACATACGAACCATTCTCCTTCTCAATAAAGCGTTTTGTAGAAAATTGAGTTAGATATTTTTTATATCCATAACACTCTATTGGTCGTGGTTTGGTTTCAAGCAGGTCGATGCTGCCTGACCTTACCAGAACGACAAAAAAAGAAGGGAACGTGAGAGATCGCGTTCCCTTCTTTTTTTCTTACTATTCGGCTAGCCCGTATTATGCAGCCCGCTGCAAGACCTCTTGAGCCTCGACCACCATCTGCCCCTCGTCATTCACAGTCAATGCTGCGGTCTGACCGGAGGCAATAGTACCAGCCAGCAAGGCATCTGCCAGCGTATCATCAACGTAGGTCTGGATTGCGCGGCGTAGTGGTCGCGCACCATACTCTTCGTCAAAGCCTTCACGCAACAGGAAGTCTCGCGCCGTGTCGCTCACAACAAGGTCGATACCCTGCTCGCCGAGCCGCGAACGCACTTGCGCCAGCAACAGATCGACGATCTGGTAGAGATCCTCTCGACTCAGTGAATGGAAGACCACGATCTGATCGATACGGTTGATGAACTCTGGCCGGAACATCCTCTTCAGACCTTCCATCGCCTTCGAGCGCATCGCCTCGTGCTGCTCATCTCGTTCATTCTCGTCTTTTCTCGTCGAGAAACCGATACGCACGGCACGCTTGAGTTCAGTACTGCCGGCGTTACTGGTCATAATCACTACTGTATTCTTGAAGTCTACAGTGCGGCCCTGACCATCGGTCAAACGACCATCATCCATAATCTGCAACAGAGCGTTGAAGACCTCTGGATGCGCCTTCTCAACCTCGTCCAGCAGAATGACGCTGTATGGGCGGCGGCGTACCTGTTCGGTCAGTTGACCACCTTCGTCGTAACCGACATACCCAGGAGGGCTACCAAACAAACGAGCAACCGTATGCGGCTCCATGTACTCAGACATGTCGAGGCGGATCAGGTTTGCTTCACCACCAAAGAGTTCGGCCGCCAGGGACTTCGCCAGTTCCGTCTTACCTACACCCGTCGGGCCAAGGAAGAGGAACGAGCCAATCGGGCGCTTTGGATCCTTCAGGCCAGCACGCGAGCGACGAATGGCACGAGCAACGGCGCCGATCGCCTCGTTCTGACCGATGACACGCTTGCGCAGGTCTTCTTCCAGGTTCCGCAGGTTCTGACGCTCGGTCTCGAGCATCTGGCTCACAGGTACACCCGTCCAGTTCTCAACAACCTGCGCTACCTGCTCAGGCGCAACAACCAGGGCTGAGGCACCCCTGGCCTCGACACGCGCTTTCTCTAGCTTATCCTGTGCCACCAGTTCCTGTTGACGCAGTTTCGCGGCGCGTTCGTAATCTTCAGTGTTGGCGGCAGCTTCTTTCTTCGACTGGATATCAACCAATTCGGCCTCCAGGTCAGCAACCAGTGTGGGACTGACAATGCCCTGCTCTGTGGCATCCAACCGTAGAGCTGAGGCAGCCTCGTCCATTACATCGATAGCTTTATCTGGCAGGAAACGATCATTGATATAGCGATCCGAAAGTTTCACAGCCGCTTCCACGGCGGCATCGGTAATCTCTACGCGGTGGTGTGCCTCGTAATTACCACGCACCGTTTGCAGCATTTCGATTGCCTCCTCGACCGACGGTTCACCAACCATCACAGGCTGGAAACGTCGCTCGAGTGCGGCATCTTTCTCTACATGTTTGCGATACTCGTCCAGCGTTGTGGCTCCTATGCAGTGCAATTCACCACGCGCCAGTGCCGGCTTGATCATATCGCCTGCGCCAACCGCGCCTTCAGCTGCGCCTGCGCCAACTACTGTGTGTAATTCATCGATAAAGACGATTACCTCAGGAGCCTTACGCAGTTCCTCGAGTATACTTTTGATGCGCTGCTCAAACTGCCCGCGGAACATTGCACCGGCAACCATGCCGCCAATATTCAGGGAGACGATACGCTTCCCTCTCAGGGCCGTTGGGACATTGCCTTCATTGATACGACGAGCCAATCCTTCAACGATTGCCGTTTTACCAACTCCTGGCTCACCAATAAGTACAGGATTGTTCTTCTGGCGACGCCCAAGCACGGTAATCACCCGGCGCAATTCACGCTGACGTCCAGCAGCCGGGTCAAGCTTGCCCTCGGCAGCTTCCGCCGTGAGATCACGGCCATACTGATCAAGGGTCGGGGTTTTACTATGTTTAGCTTGCCGCTCAGCGGTCGCAGTATTGACGCCACCAGCAGCAGAAGCGGAATTGTTGGGATTAGGAGCGAAGCCGAATGGCGGTGAATTCTCAGGTGTACCCTCTCCATCGGGGCCGCCCATCTGTTCCATCGCCGCGCCCATAAGTTCGTCCACGCACGACTGGCAGAGGTAGTGCTGCACGCGACGGCCGTTGACCATCTCATCAACACGGACACGAGCGGGATTTTGTTTACATCGTTCACAGATCATATTGTTTATTTTGCTCCTGACTAGAGATGTGATTGCCCACATCTCGTTTTTAGCAAACTCGCGATGCGATTGCTAAATCATACCACAAATATTCCTGGCCGTCTAGCACTCATATCCCTAGATTGCTAATCACTGTTTATAACGCTGAGAGCTGGAAGGTTATTCCCAATTTCGAGGTTTTTTTGGGGGAATGTTATCAACTTGTTGTGCCAGTATGGCATCAACTTGTTCGAGGAGTCGCTGCGTAGAAGCGAAGCCATAGTTGACCGAGTGAGCCTGACCGGCCGCGTCGAGCACTACCGTTGTTGGCACCGTCAGCACCTGGTAGCGCTGCGTGAGTTCAGGCGCGTTGGGCGCGTCCACATCGACCACGGCAACCTCGTCTCCCCGTGCATCCAACAAACGCTTGAGAGCTGGCGCCTGTAACGTGTGACACTGGCGGCAATCGTCACTGCCGAACGCTAAGATGCGCACACGAGAGGGGTTGACGCCTATTCCCTCTATACCGTCAGCAGTACTACTATCGAAGTCAGCTCCAGTATTCATTGGAGCAGCCGTGAGAGCAAGCTTACGCCGCCTCTCGACAAAAATTCGTCCAGACCAGGTCAAGAGGTAGAGCAGCAGCACGACTACGACGAAAATACCGAGTCGCAGGACAATATCTGGCATTGCGCTTACACTCCCCGCCATTGAAATTGGCTACTTCAGCTTAAATAAGCTGTACCTTGTTATACTATTCAATAAGTAATAACACGCAAAGTAGCATTTCTCATCCCAGACATAACTCCTGGAAGAAATAACCTTCCAGGCAAAAGGAGTAGTGGCACCCTCCTCTCCCAGATGTGATATATTCAGGAGGAAAATGTTATTGCACAGATGGAGGAACACCCATGGATTTTGCCTATTCCGAAAAAGTCAAAGGGCTGCGCAAGCAGCTGAACGATTTTATGCAACGCTTTATTTACCCCAACGAACAGACATATCAAGATCAGATCGCCGCGTCGGGCAACCCGCATCACCATGCCGAAATCGTCGACGAATTAAAGGTCAAAGCGCGAGCAGAGGGGCTCTGGAACCTCTTTCTACCCGACGAAGAGTACGGGGCCGGGCTGACGAACCTTGAATATGCACCCCTGGCAGAAATTATGGGCAGAGTCGCCTGGGCCTCCGAGGTATTTAACTGTGCAGCCCCGGATACAGGCAATATGGAAATCCTGGCGCAGTTTGGCACGGAGGAACAGAAGAAGACATGGCTAGAACCTCTGCTCAACGGTGAGATTCGCTCAGCATTCGCCATGACCGAACCGGATGTCGCCAGTTCAGATGCCACCAACATCCAGTTTTCTATCAGGCGCGAGGGCGATGAATATGTCCTCAATGGCCGCAAGTGGTGGATTTCAGGCGCGGCACGAGAGCGCTGCAAAATATTCATCGCGATGGGTAAAACCGATCCCAATAACCCGGATAGATACCGCCAGCAGAGCATGGTGCTTGTACCGAGAAACACTCCCGGCCTGACCATCAAGCGCAACCTGCCGGTTATGGGCTATATCGATAACGAAAGCCACTGTGAACTCCTCTTCGAGAACGTGCGCGTCCCCGTGAGCAATCTGTTGGGAGAAGAAGGCGGTGGTTTCGCCATTGCCCAGGCACGCCTGGGACCCGGACGTATCCACCACTGTATGCGCGCCATTGGCTCGGCGGCCTACGCCCTGGAGCTGATGTGCCAGCGCGCCACGTCACGTGTAGCCTTTGGCAAGCAGCTGGCAGAGCAGGGCGTCATCCAGGACTGGATCGCCCAATCGGAACTGGAGATCGAACAGGCCCGCCTCCTGACCCTCAAAGCGGCATGGATGATCGATACGCTGGGCAAAAAAGCCGCCCAGAAAGAAATCGCGATGATTAAGATCGTCGCGCCCGCTATGCTCACCAATGTCGTCGACCGCGCTATCCAGGTCTTCGGCGGAGCTGGCGTCAGCAACGATTTCCCGTTGGCCTCGATGTGGGCACATGGCCGCACGCTTCACCTGGTCGATGGACCTGACGAGGTCCATAAACGCGCGTTGGCCAGGCAGGTCATCCGCCAGCTGGCGCAACAGTAAATGCGTTTTCGCTTATCCAGAGACGTAGGGGCAGGGCTTGCCCCCAATACATTTCAAATAAAGAGAATGAGAAGGGGAAGACTGGACCAGAGGCAAAACGGGCGTAGGGGCGCAATGAATTGCGCCCGCCTGGGGAGTCGATGCATTCCACTGGGCGCAATTCATTGCGCCCCTACGCCCGTTTTTTCCACCCGTTTCTCCTCCTTGTGCTTATTTGAAATATATTGGGGCTTGCCCCTGCCCTGGCGCGCACTCTCCGTATATAACGGGGGCGCACCAACATGCGCCCGTTCACTATAAACTAGGATACACGAACACTTATGGAAGACCCTTTCTTAATCAGGCGCAAAGATGCCACCGAATTATTCATTGTTCGCCACGGTGACGCCCTTCCAGATGCGGACGAAATTATACCTGGGGGCGTCTATGATGATTTACCGCTCAGTCGCCTTGGACGCGAACAAGCCCAGACCCTTGCCGAACGGCTCGGCAGCATCCATTTCGCTGCTATCTATAGCAGCCCGCTGCAGCGCTGCCAGGAGACCGCTGCTCCTCTGGCGCGGCGTTTAGAGTTGACCCCCATCCTCGTTCCAGCTCTTAAAGAGATAAAGTTGGGTAACATTCGTCCTTTACCGGACCATGGAGAAGACCTCTCCATCCTGACCGAGGCATTGAAGGAGCGACAAATCGATATCGTGCGTATTGCAGGTGAAACTGGCCATTGGGACACTATACCCGATAGCGAACCCTCCAAAGAGTTTCGCCGGCGCGTCGTCGATGCATTTGATGAAATCGCCAGCAAGCACCGGGGAGAGCGGGTCATCGCCTTTGCCCACGGCGGTGTGGTGAACGCCTACGCCGCGGAAACGCTCCCGCCGCAAATACTTCGATCACGGTAATCAAGGTCCTGGACAAACAGCGTGTGCTCTACGTCCTGAATGACATCGCCCATATCAAAAGACACGTCTAGGAAACCATCCTTAAAGACAATCAATCCAATTGCTTGGATCGCGTCCAGTGGTATCAACCTTTCCACATTATTCGTGTTTCCATCGTTACGCGTTGGACGCAATCCAAGCAATCGGATTCCTCATCGAACAAATCGCTCGGCAATCCTACGAGGTGTATCGCTCCAACAGATTCTGCGTCTGTTTAACAAACTGCTGCAAGTATCCTCCAAGCCGACTGCGAGTCTCGGAGCCCGGCCACGGCGTGTATAGCAGCGCACCGACAATCCCCGCAACCAGGCCGATACGGAAGAGCGCTTTTGCCCTGGCTCGCTTGCGTTGATAGCTCTCCAATCGACCCTGCAACGATTCTTGCACGTCTTTGACATTCTCGGTGACCTTTTTGAGGCTCTTACTCGCCTGCTTCGTGCCCTTTCTGATGCTCTTACTCGCCTGCTTCGTTCTCTTATCCAGGACATCCTGCGCCACACTTAAACCACTTTGCACGCTTTCACCGACTGTACCCTGGATGTTTTTCAGGTTCTTCTGCGCTTTTTTCAGGTTTTTATTACCACGCCTGAGCTTCTGGCCCAACACGACCTGTGCTATGCCTAGCACGGCCCCTATCAGACCTTGTGCCACGGGTAGAGCGGATTGAACCTTATCCCGGGCGCTTTCCTGGACACGGCCAATTTTCTTCTGCGCTTTATTAAGCCTCTTTTGAGCTTTATTAAAACTCCTTCTACTCTGTTTTTTCCCACGCTTCAATTGCTCTTGCGCAACGTCTAAGCCCGTATACAGCAAATCTTGTGTTTTCGACAGCCCGGATTGGACAGTGGCCACCGCTGTTTGGGCAACACCACTGGCCTGTCCCTTGCCATCTCTTGCCGTATAACCGTTATATGTGTCAGAGTTGTTCCTGGTCATCGCACACTTCTCCTTCTCTGTTTTCCTGGTTGTAGCGTTACAGTTAGATGACACCTACACTAGAGCACGCTTCAACGCGACTCCAGGTTTCAAAATACATCTATTCGCTGCCTGATATATTTGACAGGTGGGGGTATCCCCACTCACTTCTCAGACATTTGGAGAGAAGACTTCCTGTGAGCTGCCTTGAGCGGTGTCCTGCCTGTCATCCTGAGCGAAGCGAAGGATCTCTGCGTCCGTCGAGCTAGATCCTTCGCTTCGCTCAGGATGACAGGCAGGATCTCCAAATATCTACTCACTGCTTCCTCAACTTTTATAGCCTGCTCAGATGTGCTATAATAGAGGATATGAGGACAGAAACACAACCCATCATTTACTATCTACGCGCAACTGTCGAGCGCTACCTGCTTGCCGCCGGTTAGCGGAATATCCTCATGCCTCCACACGTTTTAATCAAGAAGTAATGCAAAGCTATACTTAATTCTCTTCATAATTTATTACATTTCGTCCATTTCGGCATCTTTAACAATTTTTAATGCACGGACGGCCATCTTGACGAGAGGAAGAGAAGAACCCAGGGGGACTTACACATATGGATTTAATGGACAAACTTGCCAGCCTGGCACAACGCTATGAAGAACTCAACGCGTTGATGGCACAGCCAGAGATACTCGACGATATCTCAATGCTCCAGCGCTACGGGCGCGAACATGCGGAGCTTGAAGAGGTCGTCAACAAATATCACGAGATCGTGGATAACGATAGACAGATCGCGGAAGCCCAGGAGATGTACGAGAGCGACGACCTGGAGATGCGCGGCCTGGCCTTTGAAGAGTTAGAACGCCAGCTGCTCGAAGAGGTGAAAATATTGCTCCTTCCCAAAGATATCATGGATGATAAAAATGCCATTGTTACCATTCAGGCCGGAGCAGGTGGAGACGAGGCGGCGCTTTTCGCCGGAGAACTCTTTCGCATGTACACACGCTACGCGGAGAGTAAGCGTTGGAAAATCGAAATCCTGGATATCAATGAGACGGGACAGGGGGGTATCAAAGATATTACCTTCGTCGTCAAAGGCAAGGGAGCATATCAACGGCTGAAGTACGAAGGTGGTACGCACCGCGTCCAGCGCGTACCCGTTACCGAGGCCAATGGACGTATTCATACCTCAACGGCCAAAGTGGTTGTCCTGCCAGAGGCTGATGACGATATTGAAATCGACATCAAAGAGAGCGATATCCGTGTTGATGTCTATCGTTCCACCGGCCATGGTGGTCAGAGTGTGAACACCACTGACTCTGCGGTGCGCATTACCCATCTGCCTACCGGTCTCGTTGTCACCTGTCAGGATGAGAAGTCGCAGCTGAAAAATAAGCTAAAAGCTCTGACCGTCCTCAAAGCACGCCTCTGGGATTTGCAGGAGGGGCAGCGCCAGGCAGAACTGAGCAAGTCACGGCGTTCTCAGGTGCAGACAGGCGATCGCAGCGAAAAAATTCGTACCTATAATTTTCCTCAAGACCGCGTTACCGATCACCGCATCGGCCTATCGCGTCATAATCTACCCGGCGTGCTCAACGGTGAGCTCGACGAATTCATTGACAACTTGATCACAGCCGATCAAGCGGACAAACTTCAGCATTTGTTTGAAGAAGAGGTAAAGGTGAAATAGAGTGGGCTGTTCGCGAAACGACTGTGTTCAGGGCCATTGCTTAATCGGGCGCGCAACAGTTCGCGCCCTATTGAAAGGTAGGGAACCTCATGACACAACTGGCAGCAGGCCAACTGAAAATTCAGCAGGACACAATCCCTGAACTGAATCCTTCTTACAGGTTACTGCTCGGCCCTGGCCCAAGCAATGTAGACCCGCGCGTCCTGCGCATCACACTGGCGCCGCAGCTTGGTCACATCGACCCAGAATTTTTCGCTATCCTTGAAGATACCGCACACTTGCTGCGCTGGATGTTCCAGACGAAGAACGAGATGACTCTGTGCGTCTCCGGCTCAGGTTTTTCCGGCGCCGAGGCTGTTCTGTGTAACCTACTCGAAGAGGGTGATACTATTATATCCGGCAGTCTCGGTTTTTTTAGTGGCCAGATTGTTGAGATTTCGCAGCGCGCCGGGGCCAATGTCGTTAACCTGGAGACAGAACTGGGTGCACCCCTGGGAGCGGATGTCCTCGAACAGGCATTTAAAGATCACCCCGAGGCCAAAATATTTGCTACCGCCATTGCGGAAACCTCCACGGGACTCTTGCAACCCTTGGCGGAGCTGGAGCGCGTCACCCACGCGCATGGCGCGCTTTTCGTGGTGGATGCGGTCTGCGGCCTCGGTGGCGTCCCCATGAAGGTAGATGAGATGAAGATCGATGCTTGCTATGCCGGGAGCCAGAAGAGCATCGGCGCTCTGCCAGGCCTGGCCCCAGTGACCCTCAATGAGCGCGCGGTCCAGGTGATCAAGAAGCGCAAGCGGCCCGTGCAGAGTTATTACCTCGATCTCCAGTACCTGCATCGCTACTGGAACGGTGACCATAACTACCACCATACCGCTTGCAGTAACATAGTCTATGGCCTGCGAGAGGCTGTACGTATCGCTATGGAGGAAGGATTGGAAGCGCGCTGGGCGCGTCACCAGCTCAACGGGGATGCTCTCAAAGCAGGAATCGAGGCCATGGGCCTGAAGCTTCTCACCAGACCCGGCTATGCCCTTTCGGTCCTGACAGCCGTGAGCCTGCCCGAAGGCGTTGATGAGCTTGCTATCCGCAATGGACTGCTCGACGAGTATAATATCGAAATTGGTGGGGGTTTTGGCCCGCTCAAAGGCCGTTTGATTCGTATCGGCCTGATGGGTTACAATTCTTGTCGCAAGAATGTAGATACCATACTGGCAGCGATTGAACACATATTGCCACGCAGCGGTTTAACCCCTCAAGCCGGCGCGGCACTGACCGCCGCCGATGCCGTCTATAAAAGATAATACATGAGCTATCCCGAATTTTTGCCGAAGCGGGGCTCTCAGGGGGGTAGGGTTGTGAGGGTTGAAGGTACATTTCGGGATGGCTCGTGATAGAGGTAATCATGCCCTTTGAACAGCCACAATCTATTCGCACTGTCTTTTTTGATGCTGGATTTACCCTCATACGTCCCAACCCATCGACACCTGAAATCTGCCAGCAGGTCTGCCAGCGGCTCAATCTACATATCCACCTTGACGAAGTGAAACAGCGCATGACCGAGGCCCAGGACTATTACCTGCGCCATAT
>WNFJ01375845.1_pt2 | contig 12789 bp, 17 predicted proteins | sample 5400461 | NCBI WGS metagenome assembly WNFJ01 (sample SAMN13153349, study PRJNA577476) | soil metagenome | isolation source: 115 cm saprolite on Douglas fir-dominated hillslope | place: USA:California | collected 2013-09-17 | reverse complement strand
ACCGCCACGGCGCGCCGGCTCGGCCTCCCCACCGGACCCTCGCGCAGCTTCCCGGGCTCGGACCCCGTCATCGACTCGCTCTTGAAGCTCAAGGGCTACCGCACCACGCGCTACGTGGCGGACACGCTCGTGGTAGTGGGCGGCGATACCCAGACCATCTACTTGCGCGGCGAAGCCTACGTCGAGCGCGAGGGCACCAGGCTGCAGTCCGACTCGATCAAGTACCGCCAGGCGAGCTGCCGGCTCGACGCCGCGGGCGATCCCCAGCTGTTCGAAGGGTCGACCGTGCTCGTGGGGGAAGGGATGCGCTACGACACCTGCGTCAAGCGCGGCACCATCGAGCGCGCCTTGACGGCCGTGCAGCAGGGCGGGGCCACCTGGTATGTCCGGGGCAACCTCGCCGTGGACTCGGGCTCGACCCGCGTGTACGGCGCCCACAGCGAGATCACCTCCGACGACCACCCCGTCCCCGACTACCACTTCGCCACGGGCGAGGTGAAGTGGCTCAACAAGAACGTCATGGTGGCGCGGCCGGCCGCGCTCTACATCCGCGACGTGCCCATCATGTGGCTGCCGTTCATGTTCCAGGACATCCGCAAGGGCCGGCGCTCGGGGATCCTGGTGCCGCGCTTCGGCTTGAACGACATCGTGCGCCCGACGCGCGGCTACCAGCGCCACGTGGCCAATCTTGGCTACTACTTCGTCGTGAACGATTACCTGGACTTCCTCGCCGCCGGCGATTGGTACGCGGGCCGCTACATGTCGCTGCGCGCCCAGACGCGCTACCGCTGGCTCGACCAGTTCATCCTGGGGGCGCTCTCCATCGACCGCCTGAACCAGCTCGATGCCCCCCTCTCCTCGACCCGCTTCGGCTGGCAGCACCAACAGAGCTTCTCGTCCCGTACCTCGTTCCGGGCGGCCGTCGACTACGCCACGAGCGCCAGCGTCATCCAGACCAACACCGTGAACCCCTACCTCGCCACGGCGCGCTTGAGCTCCGATGCGACCTTCGACAAGCGCTTCGATTGGGGCACGCTCGACCTGGGCGCCAGCCGCTCGCAGGACCTCTCGAACCAGCAGGTCACCCAGAACTTCCCGCGCGTCAGCCTGACGCCGTCGCCCGTGAATATCTCGCCCTCGATCACCTGGTCGCCGGGGTTCTCCTTCAACAACCAGCAGGCGCTCCACGTGGCGCAGGCGCCGCTGCTCGTGGCCGGTGCCCGCCCCATCCCCGACACCCTGGCCCAGTTCGCCGACAACCGCGAGACCGACGTGAGCCTGCAGACGCCGTTCCGGGTGGGGCGGTGGAACTGGGGCAACAGCTTCTCGATCGTGGACCGCGCCAACAACGCGCGCCAGGAGTACGACATCCCCGACTCCACGGTGCCGGGCGGGGTGCGCCGCGTGCTCTACGCCCGCACCTACTCGACCGCCATCGATTGGCAGACCGGCATCAACCTGCCGTCGTTCTTCACCGGGTCGTGGAAGCTGCAGCCGGGCATCGCCATCATCAATCAGACCTCCGCCGGCCCCTTCATGATCCGCAACGAGCAGACCGGCGGCCGCTTCCTGACGCAGGGCAAGCGGCTGCAGTTCAACGCCAGCGTGACGCCGACCTTCTTCGGCTTCTTCCCCGGCGTCGGGCCGATCGCGCGGATCCGCCACGCGATCTCGCCGCTCGTGAGTTACGCCTACGCCCCCGGGTCCACCGTCGATCCGGCGTTCGCCCGCGCGCTCGATCCCACCGGCCGCAACTTCCTCACCCGGAGCGACCCGCAGCAGACCATTAACCTCGGCCTGTCCCAGAACATCGAGGCGAAGCTCAAGCCGCCCCCCGGCGACACGATCGAGCACGCGCCGAAGAAGGTGCGGCTCCTGGGCATCAACACGAGCGCCCTGTCCTACAACTTCGAGCAGGCGAAGCAGCCCCATCACACCGGCTGGCAGACCCAAATCCTCAACAACACCTTCGCCTCGGACCTCTTGCCGGGCTTCAGCCTGAGCCTCACGCACGACCTGTGGCGCGGCCAGGTCGGCATCGACACGGCCAAGTTCTCGCCGTTCTTGACGAACGTCGCCGCCTCGTTCACCGTCACCCCAGCCACCTTGCGGGGGATCGGGCGCCTGTTCGGCTTGGGGCGAGGGGCGGCGCCGCCCGGGGCCCCACCCTCGGGCGGCCCTACGACGATCGTGGACTCGAGCGGGCAGGCCCCGCTCTACGGGCGGACGGCGTTCCTCGGCCCGGGCGCGCTGCCGTTCGGCGTCCTGGGGCGCGCGGGCGCGGGGGGCGGGTTCCACCTCTCCGTCGCCTACTCCCGCACCCGGATCCGACCCACCGCCGACACGCTCAACACCGCCGCCGCGTTCGTCGCCGGCCGCGGCGGCACGGACCAGTTGAGCCTTAATCTCGCCTTCAGCCCCACCGCGCACTGGGCCCTGACCTGGAACTCCGTGTATGACTTCGACACGCAGCAGTTCGGCCAACACGACATCCGGCTCGAGCGCGACCTGCACCGCTGGCACGCCAGCTTCTCATTCCTCAAAAGCCCCAACGGCAACTTCGCCTTCACCTTCTTCATCACGCTGTTGGACCAGCCCGATATCAAGTTCAACTACGAGCAGGCGAGCTTCGTACAGCAGTAGGAGGCGGGCGTTGTCCTCCGGGTGGGACACGCGCCCCGCGACGCCAAATCATAAGCCGCGCACTCCTTGGCACTTACGCCGAGGCACGGCACGTGCCTAGGCACCATAGGGAAACGCCTCTTCGAGGAGACGTTATGTGCTTCCGCACGCCGCTCGCGCTCGTCGGTGCCGCCCTCACCGTCGTCGCCTGCACCAATAACAGCACCGGCACCACGACGGTGGTCAGCACGCTGCCGCCCCCCGACAGCCTCCGCTATCAACTCGATCCCAGCGGCACGCCCGGCGCGCCGACGGGGATCCTGTTGCGCTGGGCCGATGTGGTGAGCACGGCGCTCGCCAACTACAACGTCTACTCGCGCGCCGACACCTTGGTCGCCTTCTCGCTGCGCGGGATCACGACGTCCAACACGTTCCACGACAACGGCGTGCCCAGTGCGCAGTACGTCGTTACCGCCGTCGACGTGAGCGGCGGCGAGAGCCGTCCCTCCGCCGCCGTCACGGTGAACGAGCGACTGCAGCTGCCGCGCTCCCCCACCCTCGGGTCGGTGGCGCTCGATAGCGCGATCTTTCTCGACTGGGCCGACAGCGCGGCGATCCTGGACCCGACCCGCTTCAGCGTGTACCGCGTCTACTCGACCGGCTACAACCTGGCCCTGAACGCCTGCGATTCGACCTGGTTCCTGGAAGGCACCACCGTGTCGCACGAGTTTCTCGCGGCGCAGCTGCCCAACGGCGTGCCGCACTGCTACGCCACCTCGGCGATCAGCGTGGAAGGCTACGAGAGCCTGTGGTCGCCCGTGGTCCAGGACACGCCGCGGCCCGACGCCCGCAACGTCCTGGTGTGGGCGAACGGCGTGAACGCCTCGCTCTCGGGGTTCCGGTTCTGGAATGACCTGAACGGCAACGGCTACCCCGATCCGGGCGAGCTGGGACTCATCGGCTCCGGCGCCACGGCCACCAACGACTTCCGCGTCGACGTGAACGCGAGCGACTCGAGCCTGTGGCTCGTGCCCGTGTTCGCGGGCGACTCGCTGCAGCTGTATCAGACCACCGCGATCGCCGACCTGGACTCGATCCATACTGCCCCCGCCACGGGCTACTTGCGCGACAGCTTGAAGGCGCAGATCGGCTTCGGCTACGTGTTCAAGCGCTGGCAGACCGCGACGACCTACTACTACGCGGCGCTCCGGGTCACGGCGCTGACGCACCAATTCGTGATCTTCGACTGGAGCATCCAGACGAACCCCGGCAATCCCGATTTGGCCGCGCCACGCTTTGCCACGGTCACGGGCGCCACCGCCCCCGCGCGGGCGCCCGGCGTCCGGCCGCCAGGCGGTCGCGGCGGCACGGGCATCCGCTCGCGCTGAGCCCGTCGCGTCCGCGACGCGTCGCTCGCAGCATGAGCGGGATCGGTTAGGGAGCGCCCCTGCGGCGTCGCTGCAATCATCGCCGCTCTTGCGCACGACCCGCCGGGTCGTCCATTGTCCATGGTAATTCCGATCGTGGTGCAGTTGCCATGAAACTCACGAGCTGCCCATTCCCGTCTCTTCTCGTGACCGCGGTGTCGCTCGGATGCCTGGACGCCTCGAGCCCCCCGTTCGGCGCGCCCGCCTTCGGCACCCGGGTTGCGGTGGACTCCCCTGTCCCGGTCGCCCACGAGTACTACAGCGGTCTCGGCGACCCGGCTCGCCTCGTCATCGCGGACTCCGCGACCTGGGCGGCGATTTGGGCACAGGTGTACGCCGCTCTCCAACCACGACCATCGCTCCCCGCGGTGGACTTTCGCACCGAGCAAGTCCTCCTTGCTGCGCTGGGTCAGCGCAATACCGGCGCGTATGACATCCGCATCGACAGCGTTGTGCGGTTCACGCTTGGGAGCGTCGCGTACGTGACCACGACTGCGCCCGGGCGCAATTGCGTCACGACTCAGGCACTTACCCAGCCGGTGGAGCTCGTGCGCCTAGCACCACCACCCGTCGCACCGGTTGCATTCGCGCAACGGGCGGTGGTGCGCGACTGCTCCTGAGGCTCTAGCACCGAGTCGATACGCAAGGCAGCAGGCCGACATGGACACCCGATCGCTCCTTCAGCGCATCAGCGAGTTCATGGCCGTCTTTTTCGAGCGGCTCTCTGACCTCTTCGTGCCGTCAGACGGCGGCATTTCAATGATCATAGTGCGACCGGCGAAGCCGACCGATTCGGGGGCGTGGCTTCAGCTCCGGTGTGGCCTCTGGCCCGACGGGTCCGAAGCTCAGCACCGCGAGGATATCGACCGGTTCTTCGCGGGTGATGCAGGAGAGCCACGAGCGATACTGCTCGCCGAGAACGGGGCGGGATGTCCCGTCGGCTTCGCGGAGCTATCGATTCGCGCGTACGCCGAGGGCTGCGACAGCGACCGCGTGGCGTACCTTGAGGGATGGTTCGTCGCGCCGACGGCTCGTGGCTCAGGTGTGGGTCGAGCGCTGCTCGCGGCGGCGGAGGAGTGGGGACGCGCGCAGGGCTGTCGCGAGTTTGCGTCGGACGTACAGTCAGACAACGAAGCCAGCGCTGCAGCCCACCGCGCGCTCGGCTTTGTCGAGGTTGGCCTAGTGAGGTGCTTCCGGAAGGATCTGTAGCGGGACACTGCCGCCCAATATTAGTTAAGGAGCATGAGGAACTCATGTTCACGATGGCGATCCCGGTACTCCACGTGAGTAGCGCCGTAGCGGCAGAGGAGTTCTACCGCCGCTTGGGCTTCCGTAAAGAGTTTGGCCACCGCGCCGATGAGAGAACGCCAGATCCTTGCTACATGGGATTCTCTCGGGACCACGCTTGGCTGCACGTGTCCTCCTTCTCCGGCGACGGGGTGTCGGGCAGCGTCGCGATGGTGCTCGTGGGGGACGTCGATCGCTTATATGAGAAACTTCTCCGACAGCATGTGCCGATAGCCCTGGAGCCGACAGACCAGACATGGGGCAATCGCGAGATGTACGTGCGGGACCCCGATGGCAACAGCATCCGTTTTGTCCAACCAGCGGGTGGCTGATCGTGTACCGAGGTCGCGCCGCGCGCCACCTAACCCGTGGCTCACGCTCGTACCGCTGACATTCGTGACACCGCTGCCCTAGGAACCCACATGCCAATGCGCCGAAAGCGTCTCCTCGTATTCCTCGCGGTGGGCCTGGTCGGTGCGCTCCTCTTGGTGCTCCTGCTAACGCCCCCTCCCCCGAGTCCTGAAAAGCCCTTGCCGCCACCGGTTGCGGAGCGGCCCAAGCCGCCGCTTCAGGCAGACGCCGAAGGGCACTACGTTCCCGGCTATCCCTTTACGGTGAATCGGTTCCGCTTCACCGGGTTCACCCTCCGTCCGGACGCTCTCGTCACCTTTGCCCCAACGACCGGCGGTACCGAGCAGCCGGTGGCCTGTTTGGAGGCCGTGATCAGAGCGGATGCGGTCCACCTTCGCTGCGACGACCCCCAGCTCGGCACGGTCACAATCGACGGCAAGTTCCTCACGCGATTAGTGACTAAGCGACTTGACGCCGCGGTCTTGTCTGCGGTCGTGACGGTTCGGAGCGGGAGCGGAGAAATCCTGTACCGCGCGCGGGACTCGTTCGAATGGCACCCGCCCGATTAGGACGGAGCAGCGGCCTACCTCCACGCGCCCCAGGCGCTCGCAAAGGAAGTATCGCCTTGCCTCGACGCCCAACACCTGCTTCCAGCGCCTTGCGCCCGCTGCCATTGCGGCCGCAGCTTAGGCGCGGTCCGTTACCGGCTGGCCATTACCATGATCATCGGCGCGCACTCGATCATCTACAGTAAGAGCCCTGAGGCCGATCGCGCCTTGCTGCGCGAGGTGTTCGAGCTCCCATATGTCGATGTGGGCGACGGCTGGTTGATCTTCGGGTTGCCGCCGGCCGAACTTGCCGTCCACCCGTCGGAGAAGAACGACGTACATGAGCTCTTCCTGATGTGCGACGATATCGACGCATTTGCCGCGGAGATGGGGAGGCGGGGCGTGACGTGCGGACCGGTGCGCGACGAGGGGTGGGGGTTGCTCGCGCAAGTGACGTTGCCGGGCGGCGGGAAGCTCGGCGTCTATCAGCCGCGGCACGCGCGGCCGAAGCCGATGGCTCTACGGAAGAGGCCGCGGAGGACGATCCGCCGTTCGCGGAAGGGACGCGCCCGTTGATCGGCGGGGTGCCGCTCACCGATTCTCGCTCGGCCGGCGAGCCGTCCGCAGCGTAATCGCGATCGGCGCTAGGCGGCCTCACTGTACCGGGACTGCTCATGGTGATCACCCGGATCAACGAGTTCCAAGCCAAGCCCGATGGAGCCGCGGCGCTCCGCGACTTTCTTCGCTCGGTCGTTGCCCGCATCATTGACGCTCCGGGCTGTCGGTCGTGCGAGCTGCTGGTCCAGCGCGACGATCCGACTCGTCTGGCGATCATCGAGGTATGGGACAGCGTGGAGGCGCATCAAGCATCCGTGTCCCGGATTCCCCCCGGTCTGCTCGAGCAAGCCCGAACCTTGTTCGCGGTGCCGGCGCGGGGCGCCTACTATCATCGGGTGCCAGACGAGGCGGCCTGACCAGCGCCGGAGACCGGGGGCGCTCCGTCTAGAGAGTAATTGCGCTTGTGCACCAGCAAGCTCCCGGCTAGTCGCTCGCTCACTAGGAGATTCTACCTCATGAAGCTCACAAGGAACCTCGGCATGCTCCTGCTCGGAGTCTGGCTCATAGTCCATGGCCTCGGGCCGCTCATCAACCTCAGTTTCTCGGGGCTCGACACGATCATGGGCGTCGTAGCCGTCGTGGCCGGCGCCTTGATCTTGGTGGGGCGGTGAGCGAAACAGCAGGCTGTGCTCCGGTTGCGGCCGAACGAGCGCACCAGTCTCTTGCGATGGCGGCCAAGTCGCTCGCAGCTTAAACGCGATCCATGAGACGCCATGAGGACTCGGGACCAGGGGGGTGACAGTCGCGGGCGGGGGCGCCGGGCAGACGCACAGCATCGCGGAGCGCTTGCGAGGATTGGGTCCGGTCGGCTTGCTCGCGATCTTCGCAATCGTGGCAGGCGGCCTGGGCGGAGCACCGGTTGCCGCCGTGCTCGTGCTGGCGTGGGCTCAGCTTTCGCAGGCCCCCCTGCGTGCGCTCGGCTTCACGGCGCCGCCGAGCTGGACGTTTGGCATCGCCTTCAAGCTCAGCCTGAAAGCCCTCGTCATGCCGTTGCTCGGCGCTCCCGCCGTGAACCCTCGGTACCACTACTTGGCGGGGAATCCGGCCGCTCTGCCAGGGATGCTCGCCACCGTTGTGATAAGCGGCGGCTTCGCTGAGGAGGTGTTGTTTCGAGGCTACCTGTTTGAGCGTTTCGAGAAGCTCCTGGGCCGGGGCAAGGCGGCCCTCGCGGTCACGGCGGTGCTTTCGGCTACCCTCTTTGCTCTCGCCCACTATCCAGACCAGCGCCTACCGGGCGCTGAGCAGGCGACGGTGACCGGGTTGGTGTTTGGCGGTATCTTCGCGTGGCGGAGGCAGCTGTGGGACGTGATCATGGCGCACGTGGCCTTTGACGTCGCCGCGGTCGCGCTGATCTACTGGGGCTGGGAAGCGCCCGTGGCCCACCTGCTGTTCCGATAGCCGACGGAAGGATCCCGAAGCGCCTGCCCGGCAGTAGTGGGAAGCCATCCGGAACACGAGAGGATTCGCACATGAGCCCGAAGCGCCTCTACCTCGCGCTCTGCATCGCCGGCACGCTGCTCCCCTACTCCCAGTTTATCCCCTTCGTCTGGCAACATGGCCTCGATTTCCAACTGTTCTTCGCCCAGCTTTTCGCCAACCGCGTGAGTGCCTTCTTTGGGTGGGATGTCATCGTTTCGTCCGCCGTTTTGTGGGCCCTCGTGGCGATCGAGGGACGGCGGGCGCGGATGAGGCATCTCTGGGCGCCGATTGCCGCGAATCTGGCGGTGGGGGTCTCCCTTGGCCTGCCGCTGTTCCTCTATCTGCGCGAGGCGAGGGATTCCAAAGAGTAGTTCAACGGCGATCCGCGGCCGCATCCTTGCGCCAGCGGCGCTTGCGCTTGCAGGTTAAGCGCCGTCCGTTGGGTCGCCACATCAACCGGAGGGATGTTATGTCTAGGACCCGCATGCTCCTCACCTTCGCGGTGACCTGCCTTGTTCCGAGCGCGATGGCGGCGCAAGTCCCGCCCGAGCTTCGGGAGGCCATGCGCGCTCGGGACGAAGCCGTGGCGAAGGCCGATGCGGCCACTTGGGATCGCTTCACGACGGACGACTTCACGGTCGTCCTTGCCGACGGGACGCTCTTGACGAAAGCCGAACGCCGGCGCAACAAGAGCAGATCAAGCACTACGGCGACGTTTTCGTGCGTCGGGCCCTACGCCAGTTGAGCACCACAGGCACCGGTTGGGTTCTCGATATCTGGGTTAAGGATGCCGCCGGTTGGCGCGCCGCCGCCGCGCAGGTCACCGCCGCGAAGAAATAGCGCGCGGCCAGTCACGGCTTCATGAGCGCGATCCCTTCGCTGGCAACGGAGCGAAATCCATGACCCTCGCGCCCCAATGACTGGCTCGTCGTTCAGTACCGCCGCCAGCCAGGCGACACGCTGCGCCCCGAGGTGCTCGAGGGTACGTGATGAGCTTACGGCTCAGCGCTACGTCGACAAGATGTCGGCGGGCCCCGGTCATGTGCTGGTGGCCGCTGCCAAGGTCATGCGGGTTGTAGATCGGCGCGACGCGGCGACATGAGTTCGTCGGGGGTTCCGGGTGGGGAACGGCCGATGGGGGCGCCCCGCTAGGGGCGTCAGGGTGGCTGCCGCGAGCGCGCTGCCCCTCGAGACCTGTTCGCTAGCCGGGGGACGCTGACCATGGCTGGTCGGTTGCGTGCGCGGAAGACTTCATCACGCGGCATACCGGTCCCCGACGCGCGCCGCCTGCTGCTTCGGCTCCCGACTGTCTCGGAGGGCCGATCGTACGGCCGCCCGTCTTTCCTTCTGAATGGTCGTTTTTTCGCGCGACTCCGAGACGACGACACGGTCCTGGTGCTGCGGCTTGGGGCGATCGGCGACCGCGAGGCGCTGATACAGCTCGACCCCCGCACCTTCTTCTTTACCGAGCATTACCGACGCTATCCCGCCGTCCTTATTCGCTTAGCGGAAGCGCCGCGATCGCTTTTCGCCGATGTAGTCGCCGAGGCGTGGCGCCAGGTGGCCGTCCTGCGGCCCGCGCGGCCGCGCCACAAGGCGAGGCCTGGTGTGAAGCGCGGGGCGAGCTCCCGGGCTCGCAGGCCGGCGCCCCTTACCTAACCCTTATCGCTGAGCGCCGGTGATCGCTCGCGGGAAGCGCGTGTGGTGCCCTGGCGGGTCCACGAGCGTCCAGCGGCCTTGCGCCACGGAGACGGTCGCCCCCAGCTTAACCCCGATCCCTTTGGGTTGAGCACTCGACACCGTGGCACGTAAAGTCGCGTCCGCATCCCCGTCGGCGTCGCGGCACGACCCCAAACAGGCCGTGGCACTCGTGCGCGTGTACCTTGCCTCCCTGCCGCCGGAAACGCGGAGGGCGCTTCAAAAGGCCCGCGCGGCCATGCGTGCCGCGGCGCCCCGCGTCGCAGAGGCGTTCAGCTACGGCATTCCGGCCTTCAGGTTCGAGGGACGACCGCTCGTGTGGTACGCCGGTTCAAGCGCCACTGGAGTTTGTACCCGATCCGCGCGGCGATCAGGCGCGCCCTGCGCCGAGCTCAAGGGATACGCGACCTCGACGGGTACGATTCGATTTCCCCTGACCAAGCCGCCGCCGTCTGCTCTCGTGAAGCGACTCATCAAAGCCCGCATCGCCGAGTTGCGACCAATGAAGGGGAAGGGGTGAGTTCTCCGCCGCCGAGTCCTGGTCAGCCGAAGGCGGTTCGACCGATGGATTTCGACTTGGACCGAGCGATCGCGGTGCTGCGACGTTCGCCCGCCACGCTGCGAGCGCTCCTTGATGGTCTCGACGAGCCGTGGATCCGAGGTAACGAGGGTCCCGAAACCTTCAGTCCGTTCGATGTCGTCGGGCACTTGATCGACGGCGAGGAGACCGACTGGATCCCGCGCGCTCGCATCATTCTCGCTCAGCGCTTCCAGCCCTACGATCGATTCCGCCACCTGACGCGCAACGTGGGGCGGTCCTCGGAGTCCCTCCTCACCGAGTTTGCGCGATTGCGGACCGCGAACCTACAGCAACTCGAGTCCTGGAAGCTCGGCGCGACGGAACTCGATCTCCCGGGCGAGCACCCGAGCCTGGGCCGGGTGACACTGCGCCAACTCTTGGCAGCCTGGGTAGTGCACGACCTCGGGCATCTGGCGCAAGTCGCGCGGGTGATGGCGAAGCAATACCGAGATGAAGTCGGGCCGTGGCTAAGCTTCCTGCCCGTACTCACCGACCATCCCGTACCGCGGTCCTAGATCCGCCGCACCTTGGACCGGATTCGCGAAGCGACCGATGCGGTGCCAGGTGGCGATGGTGCCGCCGCAGCGCCAAACTGAACGGCCATGACGAAGAAAACACGATCACCATCGAAACGATCGCCGAAGCGGCGGTCCCGCGGGAAATCCCCGCGCCCCGCGGCGCCGCGTCACATCCCAACGCGCGGCCTCTACGGCTGGATCGCCAGCTCCGACCCAGCAGCAACGAAGGTGTGGTGCGCCAAGGTTCTTGGCTGGACATTCAAGCCGAGCTTCCCGTTGCCGGGTGGCGGCGAGTACCACCTGTTTGCGTACTCCGACAAGGGCGGCGGGGGAATTCGCAAGACCAATCCGTCCGAGGCGCCGGGCAGCAGCTTCTCCGTCCATGTCGCGGATGCGCGGGCGGCCTTCGAGAAAGCGCTCGGCGCAGGAGCCGAGGAGATCCTGCCACCGACGCAGGTGATGCCGGGCGTGACCATCGCGATCGTGCGCGCACCCGGAGGAGTCCCCGTCGGCTTCTCGGGCCCGTAGGCAAGACCTGCGCGTTTCTGGTAGAACGGACCGACCCTAAGACCTTTCGACGCTCCGGGCGGGCTCGCCCGGCCACGCGCATGCAAGGAGACTCCCGATAAAAACGGTTCGCACGGATCTCTTGGAGATCGCTTATGAGGACAGCGGTCCAGCTGACGGCCGGCCGGTGCTACTGCTGCACGGCTGGCCGGATGCACCGTGCGGTTGGAATGGCATCGCGCCGCGGCTCCATGCAGGTCCGGCGCAACACTTTCGAGCGAGATATGAGCGCCTCCTGCTCGATGCCGTCGGGCATTTCCCTCATCGGGAAGCCCCGGCCGCCGTGGCCACTGCCATCCTTCGCCACTTGGCGAGCGCTTGAAGGTGTCGGGCACTGATCGCCCTATAAGCCCTTGAACCTGGCCGGCGCCGTCCAGGAGCGTAGAATTCCAAGGGCGTGCGGCAGATGTCTTCCCCTACCGGATGAGTGTGCGGCGGGTCACCTAATGCAGCGTTCACAGCTAAGCGCTGCCTGGTAGGCAGCGACCAACCCGAGGTGATAAGGAGAGTCACATGGCAGAGAGCGTCTACAAAGTCATCGAGTTGGTTGGGACCAGCCCGGAATCGTGGGAGAAAGCCGCGGCGGCGGCTGTGAAGCGCGCGGCGACGACCCTACGCGACCTCCGAGTGGCTGAGGTCTCGCAACTCGACATGCAGCTGAAAGACGGCAAAGTCGAGAGCTACCGGGCGAAGGTCAAAGTTTCCTTCAAGTACGAAGGGGACTAGTCTCGCCTGTGTGAGCCACCGCGGTGCCGATACCTGCAGGTCGCCGGTCCGGGGGCGCCGCCGCACCACTACGGGCGCTCCGGTCGGAGCGACCGGAGCCATCTGCTCAGTCCGAGGAATGCTCCATGATGCATACGGTGAAGGTCATCGCCGGAGGCCTCGCGCTTCTCGCGCTTTGCCTCGTCATCGCGCGCTGGGGAGGCGGCCCCACTCCGGCCAGGGGGCTCGTTACGGCCGTCAAAGTCTTTGTCCCGCTCTGGCTCGTCGCTGCGGGCGTCAACATGTGGCTCGGGGTCGCGAAGGCGGGGTACTCGGTCGCCGACGAAGCTCCCATCTTCCTGATGGTCTTTGCGGTCCCGTCCGCAGTGGCGCTCCTGGTGTTGTGGCGGGTCACGCGGGGCTAGGTGCCATCGCCGGCCTGTCCTTAT
>WNFJ01312340.1_pt1 | contig 12791 bp, 11 predicted proteins | sample 5400461 | NCBI WGS metagenome assembly WNFJ01 (sample SAMN13153349, study PRJNA577476) | soil metagenome | isolation source: 115 cm saprolite on Douglas fir-dominated hillslope | place: USA:California | collected 2013-09-17 | reverse complement strand
CCGCGGCAGGCCGAGTTCTTCCTGGAGAGCTACGACATCGACGGCGTCATCGAGCTTGACCTGCCGGACAGCGAGGTCCGCCGCCGGGTCCTCAACCGCAGGCTGTGCGGTGACTGCGGGATGGACTACAACCTGATCGCGAACAGCCCGAAGGTCCCCGGCCGGTGCGACATGTGCGGCGGCGAGCTGGTCACCCGGGAAGATGACACCGAGGAGGCGCTCGCGGTCCGGCTGCGGGACTATCACGACCAGACCAACCCCGTCCTGGAGATCTTCCGGCGCAAGGAGTACGTCTACACCGTGGACGCGCGGCCCGCGCCGGAGGTCATCCAGCAGCAGATCAGGCAGTGCCTCGGCCTGCCGCCGTAGCAGCCGGAAAACCGGGAATCCGACGTTGCGTGAGATCGCGGTCATCGGCGGCACGGCGCACCCGGCGCTGGCCGCCGAGACCTTGGGCGTCCGGCGCGCGGCAAGCCAGGCCAGCAGCGCCACTGCCTGACCGTGCTGCCCGGTCGCGGCGGCGGACAGCGCAAACCCCTCCACGATGAGTCCCGAATCAACTCGGCCAGGGCCGCGAAGACGCCGAAGACCAGCCGGCCGCCCGGGGTGGTGGTGCACCTCGTGCAGGGACCGGAACCCGGTGCCGCCGCGGCGGCGCAGCCCGGCCACGGCTCACCACCTTGCAGCGGTACGTTACGCCCAGCCAGGCCGCCGCCGCCGCCCTAATGGCCGCCAGTGACCCGGACCGCCGCGGCCGCTGACCGGACCCTTCCGGGCGCACGTCCGGCACCGGGCCGCCGGCCGCCGCCGGCGGTGAACCAGCCGCCAAGGTTGTACGTATCGGCAAGTGACCTGCCGCGTTTCTGGCGGCGCCCAGGTGCCCGGCCGTCAGCGGCGCTGAGATCCGTGCGGGCCGTGGACGCTCACGGAATTCCGGCCAGACGTCGGTTCCGTGGCGGCCATCACAGAGCGTGATTGACTCGGTGGGCCCTGCGGGCGCCGGATTCGCGCGGAACGCCGCGGCCCCGCGCCTTAGCCCACCAGGGCGCGGGCGGCGGCATGCCCGGACATGATCGGTTCATGGCCGGTCACCGCCCTGTTCCGGCGACAGGCCGCTCTGCGATTCCGGCCCGGCTGACGGCAGCCCGTCCTGTGCCTGCCGAGAGAGGCGATCCCGGCGGCGAAGGAAGAAGAAGAAGAAGAAGAAGAAGAAGAAGAAGAAGAAGAAGAAGAAGAAGAAGAACACGACCCACCCGCCGGCCACCACGGCCCAGAAGCTGACCAGCCGGCAGGCGAGCACCGCGGTGGCCACCGCCGCTAGCGGCAGGCCGGCCGCGGCCAGGACGGCCTCCACGTCTTCGAGGCTTTGAGCGTGAGGCTTGTCTGCCGGCTATTGGCTGAGCCGGAGGATCCGCTCGGCGTTCACGTGCGCCACTCGCGCCTGGTCAGCGGGAGCCAACGGCGCGGTTCGGATGAGCTGAACCGCTTTTCGGTGGACTCAAAGGGGTAGTCGATCGAGAACATCACATTGTCGACGCCAACTTCCTGGATCGCGGCGATCAGCACCGCGTGGGAGAACACGCCAGTGGTGGTGATCGCGATGTTGGTCCTGAAGTACTCCGAGGGCAGCTTTTCCAGCGGCTGCTCGAAATCCAGGACCTCGAAGCAGGAATCCAGCCGGGAGAGCTGGAAGGGAAGGAATTCCCCCATGTGCCCCAGGATGACCTGGGCGTCCGGGTAGCGGTCGAAGACGCCGCCGAGGATCAGCCGCATCGCATGGCCGCCGGTCCGCGGGGCCCAGCTCCACATCGCGGTATCCAGCGCCGGGTATCCCGCCACGACCTTCCAGTTGTCGGCGGGGACGGCGCTGGGGTGGATGTAGAGCGGGACGTCAAGGTCCTGCAGGGTTTCCCAGAACCGGGCGTACTGCGGCTCGTCCAGGTAATGGCCGAGCGTGTGATCGTTGACCAGGGCTCCGCACAGGCCGGCCTCGACGGCGCGGCGTAGCTCGGCGGCGGCCTTGGGCGGGTCCTGCGGCGGGATGGCGGCCAGTCCGGCGAACCGCTGCGGGTGCTCTTTGATGATGTCGGCGAGGAAGTCGTTGGCTGTCCGGGCGTCAGCTACCGCGATGTCCGGGTCCGGCTGCGCCTGGATACCGGGACTGGTCAGCGACAGCACCTGCATGTCGACGCCGTTACGGTCCATGTCTGGGAGCCTGTACTCGGTGAAGTCGACCAGCTTGCGCTGCCAGTCGGCCGCCACCGCGCTCTTTACCCGCACATGGACGACCGTAGAACCCTCGGTCGCTAGCTTCTCGTACCAGAACGATTCCTCCAGGGCGATTATCTTCACGGGACTGTCCTTCCACTATCGGAGCGAGTTTCCCGCGTCTCGCGCAGGTCTTCCCTGCTATGCCATCGAAGCAGGCCTCTTCTTCCCGGTCGGCACGATAGGGCCGCGCCGCGCCAGATCGACGAGGCTAAACGGATCTGCCGGGCCTGCCCAGTGCAGGCCGCGTGCCTGGCCTGGGCGATGGACGGAGCGATCACCGCCTAGAACGGGCGGGATTACCAGGGACATCACCTCGTCTTCCGCGAGGAGCTGGCGGTTCCTTGGCGTTCCTGTCTATGCCGAGCAGGGCGCTGGCGTTGTGGTCGAGGATCGCCTGGGCGGCGATCGTGTCGACCTGCGGGTCCTTGATGTAATCAACCGCGCGGACGAATATGTCCCCGTTTTCGTAGGGGAAGTCGGTTCCGAGGAGGAGCCGGTCCGCGCCAAATGAGTCGATCGCGCACCGGAGGGCGGGGACGTGCCCGTGCCCGACAGTGTCGTACCACATCCGGCGCGCGGCCACGCTGGGCGGCTCCGGCGTGTCCGGTGCCTCCCAGCGATACTGGTCGTCGGCTCGCTGCAGCAGCATCGGCAGCGCTCCGCCGAGGTGGGAGTTGATGATCTTGATGTCCGGATAGCGGGCCGGGATGCCGTGCGTGATCAGGTGCATGACCGAGATCGTGTCCTCGACCGGCGCGCCGACCATCCAGGTCAGGTGGTAGTTCCCGATCAGGGGCGAGCAGGCGCTGTTGCCGGCCGGATGCAGGTACAGCACCGCGGCCCAGCGGTTCAGCTCGGCGAAGATCGGCTCGAAGTCAGGCTCGACCAGGGCGTGCCCGAGGACCGTGGTGTTCATGGCTATCCCGGCCATGCCCAGCTCGTCAAGGGCCCGGCCCATTTCGCCGACGGACTCCTCGACGTGCGGCATCGGCAGCGCGGCGAAGGCGCGGAAGCGGTCCGGCTGGCGCTGGACCAGTTCGGCGTACTGGTCATTGACGAACCTGGCCGCCCTGGCCGCCCGCTTCCCGTCCTCGAAGTACGGCACCTGCGGACAGGCCGACAGCACCTGGATCTCGACCCCTGCCCGCTCCATCAGCCGCAGCCGCGCCTCCAGCTCGGCGCCGCCGCCGCCCCCGATGCCGCGCGCCGCGCCCGCGTCGGCCTTGCCCAGGTCTATCAGCAGATCGAGATAGTCATCGGTCCAGTAGTGCGCGTGTACGTCGATCCTCATGACGCCCTCAGCTCTCCTGGATCGCCCGGGTGACCCGCTCGCGGGTCAGCGGTAGGTCGCGGACGCGCACTCCGACCGCGTCGGCGACCGCGTTCCCGATAGCGCCGGCGACCGGTCCCAGGGAGACCTCGCCCGCGCCGACCTCGGCTTCGCCGGGCGCGTCCATAACGCGCACCATCACCTCCGGGGTGTCGGTAAACCGGAAGATCGGGTAACTGTCCCAGCCCGCCGAGGTGATCGTGTCCCGGTCGAAACGGACCTGCTCGCGCAGCGTCCAGCTCGCGCTCTGCACGGCGCCGCCCTCGACCTGGTTAATCACCCCGTCCGGATTGATGACCCGGCCCACGTCCACCGCGAGCCACAGCCTGCGCACCCGGACGTCGGCGTCCGCCTCCACCTCCGCCACGGCGGCGCAGTACCCCGCGACTCCGCTGTACCGGGCCACCCCGACCCCGTACCCGGTGCCGTCGCGGCGGTCCCGGATGTCCCACCGAGGTGGGCGAGCCGGAATCGGACCGGGTCGGCGCCGGCCGCGGCGGCCAGCTCGTCCATGAACGACTCGATCGCGAACACGTTCAGGTGCGCGCCGAGTGACCGCAGCGAGGATGTCCTGATCGGCATGTCCAGCAGCCGGTACCGGGTGATCTGCAAGCCGGGGATGTCGTAGCCGGGCACCGCGTTGCGCGAGGCGCCCATCCAGTTGGCCGGCTGGAGGTCGGGTGCCGGCGGCATCGGGCGGCCCCCGGCCAGGTGGGTCAGGGCGAGCAGGCGCGGGTCCCCGCCCATGGTGGGACGGCCCATGAAGCCGTTACTCCAGACATCCTGCCGCCAGGTCACGATCCGGCCGTCGGCGTCGAGGCTCGCCGACAGCCGCGCCAGCATGGCTGACCCCATTGGCGGCCAGCACATCTCGTCCTCGCGGGTCCACTGCACCCGGACCGCCTGGCCGGGTACCGCCCGGGCCAGCAGTACCGCGTCCATGGCCACGTCGTCCGCGCCGTTCTGGCCGTACACGCCGGCGCCCTCCACGTAATGCACCGTCACCTGCCCGGCCTGCAGTCCCAGCCCGGCCGTGATCGCGTCGCGCAGCAGGAAGATGCCCTGGCTGTGACACCACACGGTGACCGAGCGGCCGTCCCAGCGGGCGATCGCGCAGCTGGGCGCCATCGACGCGTGGGCCAGGAACGGCCGGGTGAACTCGGCCGTCAGCGTGCGGGCGGCCGTGCCCGCGGCATCCGCGGCCGGCTGGTCCACCACCGTCTCCTCCTGCGACGGCGCCGACAGCAAGAACCCGCGCAGGTCGCGCGGATCGGGCAGCGACGGGCTGGTCCGCCATCGCGCCGCGCGGGCGACCCGCCCGGCGGCCCGCCGCGCGGCCCGGTCGGCCGGCGCCACCACGCCGAGGAACGAGCCGTCCCGCACCAGCACCACGTCACTGCCCAGATCCAGGTCAGCCAGTCCGGTCAGGTCGGCGACCCGCGCGGGCGGCCGTACCACCCGACCGTAGGCCATGCCCGGCAGGACCAGATCGTGCAGGAACCGCGGACGCCCGGTCACCGTGTCCGGGATATCCAGCCGCGCGGCACTGCGCCCGGCCACGGACCACTCACGCGGCGGCCGCGGCGGCACCGGGGCATCGGCGGGCCGGTCCAGCAGTCCCGGCTGCGCCAGTGCCCAGTAGCTCAGACCGGTCGGACCATCGGCCAGGATCTGCCCGTCGGCCACCGCCAGTTCCGCCTGGGGAACCCCCAGCCTGACCGCAGCGGCGTCCAGCAGCAGGTCGCGGGCCTGCGCGCACGCCTGCCGCAGCGCAGAGCCGGAATCCTGGACCGACAAGCTGCCCGCCGTGATGCCCTCGTTCGGGCTGGTGCTAGTGGACACCGCAGCCACCCGCACCCGGGCCAGGGTGACTTGGAGTTCCTCCGCGGCCACCTGCGCCAGCGCCGTCCAGATGCCCTGGCCGTACTCCACCTTGCCGGTCCGGATCGTGACCTCCCCGTCCCGGCTGAAATCCAGCCACCGGGCCAGCACCGGGTTCGCCGCCAGGTCCGCCGGGAGCGGCGAGGCGCTTGACTGCACGCCGGACTCGGCGACCGGCGGGCCAGGTGCAAGCATCGGGCCCTCTCCGGGCTGGGTGCCCCCGGCGGGAACCTGGCTGGCGAGAACTTGCCCGGCGGGCGGGCGCGGGACGACGGCTGACCCACCGGAAGTCTGCGCGGCGGCCTTTTGCACCGCGCGGATGATCCGGTCGTGCGTCCCGCAGCGGCACAGATTGCCGTCCAGGGCCCCCCGCACCTCCTGCTCGGTCGGGCCGGGGCGGTCGCCCAGCAGGCCGACCGCGGCCATCACCATGCCGGAGGTGCAGTAGCCGCACTGGGCGGCCTGCTCGTCGATGAACGCTTGCTGGACCGGATGGAGCCGGCCGTCGCCATCCGGCAGCCCCTCCAGGGTGATGACCGGGCCACCGACGGCCGACACCGGCAGGTCGCAGGACGAGCGGGCGCGACCCTCGATGAGCACGAAGCACGCCCCGCACAGCCCCGTCCCGCAGCCGAACTTCGGCCCGGCCAAGCCCAGGTCATGGCGGAGCACATCGAGCACCGGCGTGTCCGGCTCGCAGGTCACGGTGCGCTCGGCGCCGTTCACGGTCAGCCGGAACTCGGTCTCCATCAAGATTTCCTCCTCTACGCAGCCTGGTCCGCACCCAGCCGCGGTCTTTCGTCCTCCACACGGGCCTGAGCCCTGCGCGAATGGCCTGCGAGCGGGTCGCGCACCGGGCACTGGTCATGGGAGCGTCATCTTCTCGTAGCAGGGTTCGGGTGCGCTCGAAGCTAGCGGCCATCAAGGTGAGCGACTGTCATCTGATTTCGGTGATTTGCGTGGTGGTGCGGGCTGGCGGACGTCTGCCGAGGCGGCTAGGTCAGATGGCCTTCAGCGCTTCGGTTTTGGTCACGACCCGGCCCAGGGCGCCGACCTCGTGCAGGTCGCCGAACATCTCGATGCGGATGGACTGGTCCAGGCCGCCTACCCGGACCGGGTCGAAGCCGGCGACGCGGATCAGGTCGGCGACCAGGTCGCCCGCCGCGGCGTCATCGGCGGCGTAGAACAGCACCGCCCGCTCGGGCTCCCGCCGCGCGGCCGCGGACAGGGTGGGAGCCGACAGCGTGCCGAACGCCTTGACCAGCCGGGCCCCGGCCGGCAGCAGGCCGGCCAGGATCTGGCCCGAGGACTCCTGCTCACCGATGACCTTGCGGATGCCGCCGTGACCATCGGGTCCGATCGGGTTGGTCGGGTCGACGATCACCTTGCCGGCCAGCCGTTCGCCGTACCGGGCGATGAGCTGCTCGAAGGCGTCGAGCCAGACGGCGAGCACGAGCACGCCGGCCCGGTCGACCGCCTCGTCCACGCTGACCGCTTCGTCGTGCCCGCCGAGGTCGGACGCGATCTTCCGGGCGGCCTCCTGGTCGCGGCCGGCCAGCAGGAAGTCCTGACCGCCGGCCGCGAAGTCCGCCGCGAGAATGCCGCCGATGTTGCCGGTGCCGATGATGGCCACCGTGCGATCCGAAATAGTCACCTTGCTCCACCTTTCATGACGTTGGTTTCCGCGTAAGAAGCAGGACTGAACTGATGATTGAGGTCTGGCAGGCGAAACCCCATCGCCGGGATCCAGTGATCGCGTGCTAACCCGTAAGAGCTTCGGGGACGGTGGGTTATCCGGGACGGGCGGGGTCCGCCGGCGCTTGTGCTGTTGTCACCCCGCCGGGTGCCGGGGACGGCGTGCCCTTGGGAACCAGCGGCCCGCGGCGGAGCAGGGCGCCGCCGATGACCGCGCCGCCGGTGAAGATGCCGGCGGTCCACCAGAACACGGTGTCGTAGCCGTGCGCCAGCGCCAGCCCGGTCAGGGCCTGGCGGCCGATGATCCGGGCCGCGGCGAGGTGCGCGGTGAGGTAAGACGTGACGGCGGTGGCGAAGATGGTGCTCAGCAGGGCGGTGCCGACCGAGGCGCCGAGTTGCTGGCCAACGGTGACGGTCGCGGATGCCTCTCCCGCGTCCTGGGGGGCCACGCCGAAGGTGCCGGTGTTGATCACCGGGGCGATCACCAGGCCCAGGCCGATTCCGGCCAGGATAATGGCGCCGAGCACGCCCGCGGCATAACCGGTGTGCGAGCCCAGCCGGGCCAGCCAGACCGCCCCGCCCGCGGCGGCCAGCATCCCGGACGCGACCAGCGGCTTGGGCCCGACCCGGGGCATCAGCACGATCGTGGACAGGTTGGACGCGACAATGAGGCCGCCGCTGAGCGGCAGGAACGCCACCCCCGTCACCAGCGGCGAATAGCCTAGCGTCTGCTGCAGGTAGTAGGTCATGAACAAGAAGATCCCGAACAGCCCGACCGAGGCGATAAGCATCGACAGGTACGCGCCGCCGCGGTTGCGGTCGAGCACCACGCGGGGCGGCAACAGCGGGTGGGCGGCCCGGCCTTGCCAGGCCGCGAACACCGCCAGCAGCACCACGCCGGCGGCCAGGAACCCGTAGGTGGACGGCGTGGCCCAGCTGTGTGTGGCCGCGTTGGAAAACCCGTAGACCAGGCAGAACATGCCGCCGGAGGCCAGCAGCGCGCCCGGGATGTCCAGCCTGGGCCGGGCCTGGGATGACTGCCGGCCCAGCAGCAGCGCGCCCCCGGCGAACGCCACGCCCGCGATGAGCAGGTTCACGTACAACGTCCACCGCCAGGACAGGTACTCGGTCAGCGCGCCGCCGAGCAGCAGCCCGACCGCGCCGCCGGCCCCGGCGATCGCCCCGTAGACGGCGAACGCCCGGCTGCGGTCCTTCGGCCCTGTGAACGTGGTGGTCAGCAGCGACAGCGCCGTCGGGACCAGCAGCGCGGCGAACGCGCCCTGGCAGGCCCGCGCGGTGATCAGCATGGCGAAGTTGACCGACGCGCCGCCGATCGCCGACGCGCCAGCGAAGCCGGCCAGCCCGGTCAGGAACGTGACCTTCCGGCCGCGCATGTCCGCCAGCCTGCCCCCGAGCAATAGAAGGCTGCCGAATGCCAGGGTGTAGGCGGTGACCACCCACTGCCGGTCCGCGGTGGTGAAGTGCAGCGCCCGCTGCGCGGATAGCAGCGCGATGTTCATCACCGTGAGGCTCATGATCACCATGACCTGCGCCAGGCCGATCACGCCGAGGATGAGCCAGCGCCGGTCCGGGGCGCTGCTGATAGGGGTGACATCGGACATGAGATTCACGGCGCTTTCTTTGCTGTTAGTGACGCTGCGAGTCGTGGCTGCCGCGGGGCGTTATTGCTCCTTCGCCAGGCGGTCGGTGACGACGATCTCGGCGATCGCCGCGGCCTCCGGGCGGGCCCAGTCGCGCAGAAGCTCGCCAGCCAGCGAGACCCAGCTGACCGGCTGCCCGCCGGCTTGGATGACGCGGTCCAGGCCCGCCCGGTGGGCCTCGGGCGAGGTGCCGCCGATGGCGTCGACGACGGGGTAGACCTCGTACCCTTCGCGCAGCGCGTCGAGGGCGGCAAAGGCCATGCACATTTCGGTCCACAGGGCGCAGATGATGAGCTTGCGGCGGCCGGTCGCGTGAACGGTCTGGACGAAGTCGATGTCCTCCCAGGAGTTGATCGTGGTCCGGTCGAGTGGCTTGTCGTCGGTCAGCAGGTCGGCGAGTTCGGGGAGCGTTGGCTGTTCCCGGCCGTTGGTGACGTTGACGGTCGAGTGCACGACCGGGACCCCGAATGTCTTGACGATCCTGACCGTCGAGACGGCGTTCTTGACCAGCAGCGCACGATCCATCGAGCGGACCGCGACGAGCTGTTGGGGCTGGTAGTCGATGAGCAGGAACGCCGTGTTCTGCGGCGTGAGGAGATGGTCGGCGACCGGGTCGCGCATGGAGGCACTGGTCATAGGAGTGGTGCCTTTCGTGGCGGGGTTAGGATGCGCTCACTGTCACGCCGATTGGCGCCCGTCGCCCCCGGGGCTGCCCCGGGGATAGTCCCCTGGTTGTGCCCGGGGCATGGACTCGGGTGGGACCAGGTGTGCGCTCGCAGCAAGCGGCCGGAGCGCCGCGCTGGCCGCTGCCTGGAGTTATCAACGGAAACTCGGCGACGTCCCCGGCGGCCCAGCCGCCGGCTGGAGGCGCCCCAGTGTGGTTCGACCACGATCAGCCCGGTGATCATTGAAGGCGGATGCGACGCCACCGCCTGTCCGCCAGGAACGAGGCAGGAGAACGCAAGATGACTCCCAGCACTCCCACCGCAGTGACCGCTACCGGCCGTCCCGCCACCGACCTAGCCGACCCGACTGGCCAGCGACATGCCTGGAGGGATTAGCTGGTAGCGGCAAGCAGTCTTGTGGCTGGGGTCGATCAGGTTGCTGGAGGGTGCAGCTGTGAGTCGGCGCTAGGGTGCGTTGCGTCGCCTGACGATCACGACTCCTTGGCCGTGGGCGGATGGGAACGGGGCGGCGGGTGGGGGGAGGTATCCAGCGGGGTCCCGGCGACTGCGCAGTGTCGCTGCACAGTCGGCGGGAGTTGTTTCGCTGCTGGTGTGGTGTCGGTTGCGGGCCGGCTCAGCGCGTCGTCACGGATGGTGGTCCAGGCGAGCAGCGCGGCGGCGAACGACGCCCCGGCGGCGATGGTCATGGCGACCGGGAAGCCGGCTGCCAGCTTGGCAGGGTCTTCGAAGTCGGTGCCGGAAAGCCCCGCGGCAAGGGGAAGAGCCGCGACCGCGATCATCTGGCCGAGGCGGGAGAGCGCGTTGTTGACGGCGGAAGCGATTCCCGAGTGGCGCGCATCGACGCTCGCCAGCACGGTCGCTGTGATGGGGGTGATCAGCGCGGCGAGACCGGCCCCGAAGACGGCCAGCGAAGGCAGCACCGCGGCGAAGTAGCTGTCGCCGAGGTGGATCCGTGCCATCAGCAGCAGTCCCGCGCCGGTCAGGGCGGCCCCGGCGGTCAGCGGGATCCGCGGGCCGATGCGCTGGGCGATCGCCCCCGATGGGCCGGAGCCGATCAGCAGCAAAACAGTGACCGGCAGCGTCGCGGCCCCCGCCTGAAGGGCGGTGTAGCCGAGACTGATCTGCAGGAACGCGACGAACAGGAAGATCACGCCGCCGAGCGCCGCATAGGTCACCAGCGCGAGCGCGGTGGCGCTGGCGAACTGGCGGGAGCGGAACAATTCCGGCGGAAGCATCGGGTGGCTGCTGCGCCGCTCCACGGCGGCAAAGCCAATCACCGCCGGGGTCAGGCCCCCGGAGGCCTGGATCAGCGCGAAGCACAAGCCGGCGATGGCCAGCGTGGCAAGCGCAGCACCGGGCAGATCAAGGCCCCCGGCACGTGTGGGGTCCCGGGACTCTGGCACCTTGACAACCGCGGCGACGATGACGAAAGCCCCGACCGGTAGGCTGATCCGGAAGATCGCACGCCATGACAGCGCATCGGTCAGGTAGCCGCCGACGGGCGGGCCGACTGCGGCCGCGACCGCGGTAAGGCCTGCCCACGCGCCGATCGCCCGGGTCCTGTCATCAGGATGAAAGACCGCGTCGATGATGGCAAGGCTGCCGGGGGTGAGCAGAGCCCCGCCGACCCCTTGAACAAACCGCGCGGCGACGAGCAATTGAATGGTCGGGGCGGCCGCGCACAGCGCGGAGGCGGCTACGAAAGCCCCCACCCCCAGGGTGAACACGCGGCGCCGGCCATAAAGGTCGCTGAGCGATCCGGCTGGCAGGATAAGCGCAGCGAGGGTGAGCACGTAACCGTTCAGCGTCCACTGCAGCCCCGCGATGCCCGCACCGAGGTCACGGCCGATCGCCGGCAACGCCACGTTGACAACCGTCGCTTCCAGCAGCACCATGGCCTCGCCCAGCACTGCCACCGCGAGCACCCAGCGGCCGGCCGCCGAAGCGAGCCGCACCGAGCCAGGCCCTCCGCCCTCATTCCCTGCCAACTGCACCCTTCCTGGCGGTCCTCGCTAGACCCAGTGTGTCTTCCCTCCGAGCTAACCGTCTCAGCTCGCACGATCGCCGCGGCTGAGCCGCTACTAGCGCGGGCGCTTGAGCCGAAACCGCGAAGAACCGCATCCACTGGGATGCCGCGGTTCCCGGCATGCCACCGCTCGTTCGGACCGAGGCCACAGTGCTGCGCGAGCCGGGCGGCGAGGCCGGTCCGGGCCCGAGTCCGCCGCTGACCTGGCGATCAAGTCCTCCGACACCCAGAGCGTCCCATTCCGGGACGACTCAAGCCGCTAGCCCACTACGGATCACCGTCCATAACGGTGCGGTTCTGGACGGAGATGGCGCCTCCGAGAGCAACGATGCGCTCGAGCGACCGCTGGCTCGCCGTCTCGGCATGGTCGAAGAACCACCGGGTGCCGTTGGGAACATCCCCCCGGCGGCGAACACGTCGAATATTGCCAGGTAGGAGTCGATCGTCTCGCCGTAGCTCGCGTGCAGGCGGAATCCCCAGTCGTTGCCCGCCAGGACTCGGACGGCCTGCTCGAAGTCGTCGAGGGCGGCGCCGGGCAGCTCGGGCCGGGATACGCAGAAGTTCTCGAAGTCCACCGTCGACAGCGTCAGCGCCTCTCCTGCGCCGTTGACGCGCAGCCACTCATCGCCGTCGCCGATCCGCATCGTCCCGGCCCATTGCGCCAGATCCCACTGCTCGTTGCCAGCCGTCTGCGGCAGCAGGTGGTAGGCGATCCGCACGCTGAGGTCGCCGCTGCGGGCGAGCTGCATGATGGCGGCATAGTTGCCGGGGAACTGCTGTGATCCGCCGACGGCGTCGATCGCGATGGTGATCCCGAACCTGTTGAGCTCACCGAAGAAGTGACGCGTAAAGCTGACCTGCTGATCTGGCTCCAGGACCGGGAGACGGCCGAGGACGCCGTAGAGGATGAAGGGAGCGGGCGTTGCCAGCAGCACACCGGTGGGGTTGCTCGCGTGATCGCGCACGATTTGCCAGCCAGGCGGGTCCGGTGTGTTCTTCGTGTACCTAAGGGCGGTGATGGCCGCGCGGTTCAGGATCGCCGACTGGTACAGGTGCAGCACCAGCACCGGGGTGTCCGGTGGCGCGGCGTTTAGCTCGGAGACAGTGGGCAGCCGCTTTTCGGCGAACTGCGCGCCGGTCCGACCGCCCACGACACGCACCCAGTGGCCCGGTGGCGTGCGCTGCGCCTGCTCGCGCAGCATCCGCAGGGCCAGGCTCAGCGCCGGCACGCCGTCCCAGCG
>WNFJ01146139.1_pt1 | contig 12793 bp, 6 predicted proteins | sample 5400461 | NCBI WGS metagenome assembly WNFJ01 (sample SAMN13153349, study PRJNA577476) | soil metagenome | isolation source: 115 cm saprolite on Douglas fir-dominated hillslope | place: USA:California | collected 2013-09-17 | reverse complement strand
CTTGATCGGTTCGAAGTTCCGCTGGATCCGGTCGACGCCGATCGAGAGAACATCCACGAGACTTAGCCGTTTGGTGTGCTTGGCCAGTACAGGGGTGAACACGCCTGGGACAAAGTTGCTAAGCGGAACGCAGGAACCAAAATCACCTCGCCGTCGGGCGTTCTCGGTGCCAAGCGTTATAACAGCGGCAAACTATCAAATTCGCAGGCTGTTCTAAGTAGCCCGCAACTGCCAGATTGTGCGCATGCGAACAGTTGCGGGTTGCGGTGGGAAAATCCTGGGTCCCGACTCATACGCTTGCGCCCAAGGTAAGAGCACAAGCGCTAAGTAGTTCCTTCGTCTAGCATTTTCCTATGTCTTTGCAAAGAGGGTTGGCCAATTGTTTCGACCTAGCAAATACTGTGAATCTGTGTCCTCGCCCGTAGATGTAGATGTGACTTTTGCGCGGCAAGTGCAAACGCACGGAGTTTTTTCACAGGTGTGCTTCGCAAGTTTGCATTGAACAGAAAATCCTTAGCGGAGGCTGTCTGCCCATGCGAAAATAACAGGCAGATGAGCGATAACTTTCGCCAGGTATGACCCGGAAATTTTCGACGAATCCCAGACTTTTTGTCCTCGTTGCTGGCGCGCTCTCGCTGTTCTTCCTTGTGTCATTGGGGCAGGGGCTATCACAACAAGATCCCGCTGAGAAGGTTGAGCGCCAGCGACAATCGGGCATTAGCACGGGCGCCGCCCATGCCCCCGTGAAGGACGCGCTTTCGCGGCCGATTACCGCCGGGGGCTTTGTCGATGGCGCACCGGTAGTCTTCGCAGACATTACCCACGCAGCGAGACTAGACAAGTTTCATCACCGCTCCGGAGACCCCGAGAAGAGAACGATTTTAGAGACACCTGGTTCGGGAGTCGCGCTGCTCGATTACGACAACGATGGCTGGCTGGACATCTATCTCTTGAATGGCTCGACATTCCCCGCACTGAAGGGCAAGGAAGCGCCGCCGCGCGCCATGCTGCTGCACAACAATCGTGACGGCACGTTTACTGACGTAACCGATAAGGCTGGCGTGGCGAACGAACGCTGGGGATTTGGAGTAGCCGTCGGCGATTACGACAATGATGGCTGGCCGGACATTTACGTCTCGAACTTCGGCAAAAACCGGCTCTACCACAACAATCATGACGGCACGTTCACCGACGTCGCGGAGAAAGCGGGCGTCACGCTCGGGGGCTGGTCGACGGGCGCGACGTGGGGAGACTACGATCATGACGGCTTCCTCGATCTGTTTGTTCCGGGCTATGTAAAGTTTGATCCGGACCATCCGCCGGTCTCCGGGAAGGGCGGACTCCCGCCGGGCTTCTGTACGTTTCGCGGCATCGAAGTGATGTGCGGGCCGCGCGGCCTGCCGGGCGAAGGCGATCACTTGTTCCACAACAACGGAGACGGCACCTTCACCGACTTAAGCGTAAGGGCGGGAGTTTCGGACCCCAAGGGCTACTACGGATTCGCGTCCGTATTCGTGGACGTGGACGATGACGGCTGGGTCGACTTAGCCGTTGCCAACGACTCCGTCCCCAAGTATCTCTACCGCAACAAACACGACGGCACGTTCGAGGACATAAGCTATATTTCCGGGTTTGCGCTGAATGATGAAGGGCGCGAGCAGGCGTCCATGGGCATCGCGGTAGGCGACTACAACCGCGACGGAAAACTGGATTTCTATATTACGAATTTCTCGGACGACTACAACACGCTGTACCGCAACGACGGCGACGGCAGTTTTTCCGACGTGACGGCTCGCGCGGGAATTGCCAGCGTCACTCTTCCGTTTCTAAGCTGGGGAACTGGATTCCTGGATTACGACAATGACGGTCTGCTCGATATTTTCTCCGCCAACGGCCACGTCTATCCCGGGGTCGACAAGCAGGATTGGGGAACGACTTGGGCCCAGCGTCCGTTACTTTTCCGCAATCTGGATGGAGCGAAATTTCAAGAAGTTCCGCCAGCCACCGGCAGCGGGCTGGCCACCGTGATGACGGCGCGCGGGGCCGCATTCGGAGACCTGTTCAACGATGGCCACATCGATGTGGTGATCAACAACCTGGATTCAACGCCGGCTCTCCTCAGAAACATCGTGAAGAATTCGACCCACTGGGTAACGCTTAGATTGGTTGGTGGCCCGAAAAGCCCGCGCGACGCCATCGGAGCGAAAGCGTTTGTTACCTCGGGCGGAGTTCGCCAACGCGGTGACGTGTTCAGCGGCGGCAGCTACGCCTCGAGTTCCGATCAACGCTTGCACTTTGGTTTGGGGGCCGCAACGAAGGTGGACAAAGCGGAAATCCACTGGCCCAGCGGAGCGAAGGAAGAGATCATGCTGCCGTCAGTCGATCGTATTTACACGGTTGTGGAAGGAAAAGGGATCGTTGAACAGTGAAACACTCTTTCGGGAATGAATCCGAACGCGGGAATGCTGCATTTCTCGTGGTCGTCATCCTATTGGCCAGTGTTTTTTTCACCTCTAGGCTCTTGATCGGCAGTCCGGAACAACTCCAGACAACCAGCGCCGCGAATTCCGAAATTCCTGGAAGATTTGTGGACGTTACTCAGCGCCTCGGCGTCAATTTTCAACATCAGGCTTCTCATACTTCGAAAAAATATTTGCCGGAGACGATGGGTTCGGGCGTCGCGCTTTTTGACTACGACAACGATGGACGCCTGGATATTTTTCTTGTCAACGGCGCGCCTCTGAGCGATCTCACTCCTAAAGGTACGATCCCGCAAAAAGCCGGGCCCAAATACTGGAACCGCCTGTATCACCAAAAAGCTGACGGCACGTTTGAAGATGTGACCGAGAAGGCCGGCTTGCAGGGAACAGGTTACGGGATGGGCGTGGCCGTGGGCGACTACGACAATGACGGGTACGAAGATCTTTACGTGGCCGCGTACGGAGGAAACAAGCTGTACCACAACAACGGCGACGGGACATTTTCCGACGTGACGGCGAAAGCCGGCGTGGGCGGCAGCGGGTGGTCCACCAGCGCCGCGTGGGTAGATTTGGATGGAGACGGTCTTCTCGATCTGGTCGTGCTGCGGTACCTCGAGTGGGATTTCGACGACATCTGGTGCGGCGAGCACAAGGAAGGCTACCGCTCCTATTGCCATCCGGACTATTTCAAACCGGCACGGCCGCTCGTCTATCACAACAATGGAGACGGCACGTTCACGGAAGTTGCGGAAAAGCTGGGACTTTCCAAGCCCGCCAAAGGTCTTGGAGTGGCCCTGGCGGACTACGACCGCGACGGCCATATCGATCTGTTCTTTGCGAACGATTCGATGGTGGAGTATCTCTATCACAACAAGGGCGACGGATCGTTTGAAGAAGTCGGATTGATTTCCGCAGCGGCCGTGGATATTGACGGCCGTACCTACGCGGGCATGGGAGTCGACTTTGCGGACTACAACAATGACGGATGGCCAGACATCGTTGTTACCGACCTGGCCAATCAGCGGTACGCTCTCTATCAGAACAACGGCGACGGGACATTCACCTATGTAAGCACGCCATCCGGGCTTGGGACGATGACGCTGGCACACTCCGGATGGGGAGTGCGGCTTTTCGATTTTGACAATGACGGCTGGAAAGATTTGCTTGCTGTGCAGGGCCATGACCTCGACACCATCGAACTGACGAATCCTAATTTGCGGTATCGCGAGCCGATGTTGCTGGCCCGCAATACCGGCAAAGCATTCGTGGATGTGTCACAAAGCTCCGGCGAAGTGTTCCACCAATCCTGGGTGGCGCGCGGATTGGCGATCGGAGATCTGGATAACGACGGGCGGCTGGACGCCGTGGTAACAACCAACGACGGACCGGCATATGTCTTGCACAACGAAACGCCTACAACGAATCATTGGTTGTTGCTCAGACTCGTGGGACACAAGAGCAATCGCGATGCGATCGGCGCGAGCGTAAAGCTGGTCACCGCCAGCGGGCAGCAGTTCGCTACGGTCACTACGGCGAGCAGCTATCTTTCTTCCAGCGATAAACGTGTTCACTTTGGATTGGGAAAAGAAAAGAATGTCGAGTCTATCGAGATTCGGTGGCCAAGCGGGATAGTGCAGACGCTTAAAGACATTTCAGCCGACCAAATCCTGCAAATTGACGAACTGGACGCGCCTGCGAACGCGAAGCCCGCGGTAAAATGATGCGTGAGCCTTCCATTGATCGGTCGCGAAAGCTCCGCTGGATTTTGGTCCTGCTCTTTCTGATTCCTTTTCGATGCATTGCACAAACGGATAGCGAATATGCGCGCGGGGTAGCCGCGTTCCGCGCGGGAGACTACGCTTCCGCCGCGGATTTATTCGCCAAGGCTGAAACAGCATCTCCGGGGACGACCGACGCTCTCATCTATCGAGCAAAATCGCTAGTCCATTTGCGAGACTTCAGCTCGTCGGAAAGCGCGCTTCGCCGCTACATCGCGCTGCATGCAGATTCCGATGAGGCCCTCTATTTGCTCGGTTTTGTGCTGCACCGAGAGAACAAGGCTAGCGAGTCGCTGGAAGTTTATACGAAGGCCGCCGCGCTGAAAACTCCCACGGGCGAAGATTTAAAAATCGTGGGCCTGGACTACGTTCTGCTGAACGATTATGCGAACGCGATCAAGTGGCTGGAGAAAGCGGTGCAACTCGATCCCAAGAACAAGGATGCGTGGTATGACCTGGGCCGCGCGTATTACACGAGAGGTTTGCTGCCGGAGTCCCGAAGAGCGTTCCTGACGGTGTTGGATTTGGATCCGCGCAATGCCAGAGCGGAGAATAATCTCGGGTTGATCCTGGAGTCGGGGGCCAAACCAAATGAAGCGCTGGAGGCGTATCGCAAAGCGATGGAATGGCAAGCAGGAAGTGAGCACCGGAGCGAGCAGCCATACTTGAATTTCGGAAACCTTTTGCTGGAGCTTGACCGGGTCGGCGAGGCGATTGCCCCGTTGGAGAAAGCCGTGGAGGTCGGACCAGATAACGCGAGCTGCCACTTGAAGCTGGGCGCTGCGTATCTAAGGGCCAACCGGATGCGCGAGGCTCAGCGTGAATTGGAAAAAGCAGAACGCCTGGATCCGGAAAATACTGCGATTCACTACCAGTTGGCAAGGCTTTACAAACAAACGCATCAGACGGAAAAAGCTCAGATCGAATTTCAGCGCCCGGAGGAGCTGCAAAGCCGGGCGGCGAGATCGCGGCCATCGGATCCGCCCCAACGGTGAAACGCCGACTCGCGGTGAAACGGCGACTCGCCTGCTCTGACCATTGGTTAGTGAGTTTTCGCTGGCGGGAACCAGCGAAAGGTTGCGACCGAAGCTGGGTCGAGCCGGTATGAGGCGTAGGTCTCCTTCCAGCCAATGTTGAACGATATTGGAGCGCCGCCACTGTTCAGGGCAAGGAGGACGATGGAGCCGTCTGGATTGCAGAAGGCCACGGACTCCAAGCTGCCCTGGTCAAACGTGTTTGATTGGATGCGAACGGCGCCAGGAACGAGAAACTTGCTGGCATGGGCCAAGGCAGTGAAGTCCACGTTAGGAATTATTTTCGCGGAAGAAGAGGAGTGGTCGACGGTGACGACGCCCCGGCAGGTTCTGCATCCCCCCAGATAGGGCTTGTGGCCCTGATCCAAAGCGAGGTTCCACAGCACAACGCTTTTGGCCCAATTCCGCGTTGCACCGATGATCAACTGTATCGCTTCCTGAAGCAGCTTCCCTTTCTGCCACTCGCCGCCAGAACACTCCGTGAGCCAAATGTCCTTGTCGGGAAAACGATTGTGGAGTTCGGTCTGCGCCGTAGGGCTGCCGCCATAACAATGAATGGCGATGCCTGGAATGAAAGCCGCGGCCTGTTTGTCGCTTAGCACTTTGATCGGAAAATCAATCAAATCCCAGTTGTGGTCGAAGGTGAGGATTTTGGACTTGATCCCGGCGGCGCGAAAGGCGGGGCCCAGATCGGCTCGAATAAATTTCGTTTGTTCTTCTGCGCTCATGCCCATCCCGGGATAATCATTGGGAATATTGAGGGGCTCGTTTTGTGGCGTAACTGCGAATATGGGGACGCCTTCGGCTTCATACACTTGAACGTACTTGACAAAGTATTTGGCCAGTGGTGCGAACGCGCTGGGGAGAAGCGTGCCCTCGATAGTCGAACCCGAGGTTTTCATCCAGCCCGGCGGGCTCCAGGGAGAACCGATGATTTTAAGGTTAGGGTTGCGAGCGAGGGATTGGCGAAAAATGGGGATTATATAGGCGCGATCGTGGTCGATAGAAAAGAGTTTCATGTCAGGATCGGCTTGTCCCTGCGGAAGATCATCGTAGGTGTAGCTCTGTAAGGCAAAATCGCTGGCACCGATGGGTTGGCGCAGAATGCTGAGGCCGATTCCTTTTCTCGGGTCGAAGAGCATTTCGAGAAGCTGGACGCGTTGAGTTTCGCTGAGTTTTTGCGAGATTAGCCATGCCGAGGAATCGGTGAGAGAAGCGCCGAAGCCGTCAACTTGCTGGTATTTGATGGAATCGTCAACTTCGATGGTGAGAGCCGGGATGCGCGAGGAAGCGAATTGCAGCGGCGGTTTTTCCTGGAGCGACTCGTGCGAGTCCTCCGAGGATTCAATGACATTAATGCGGAGAGAATTGCTAACGTTGGCTTGAGTAACGGCATCTCCTGTCGTGGTGGCGTTGCCGAAGAATGCAAATCCCAGCGTGACGCCGAGACTTGATGCGCGGAGAAGGGAGATTCTGGTGGCTTTCGTTTTTTGAAATGTTCCCCTACAGTACAGCTCACTGTGGATTTTGCTTCTGTAGTTTCTCTTCTAGCACCTTTTGGTGGTGCTCGGATTCCTGGTCCTTGAGTTTCTGGAAGGTGGCCAAAGCCTGTTGTGCCTCGGCCATTCGATGCATCCGCCGGTAAACGATGGCCAGTTGATACCATGCTTGCGCGAGGATTTCGGAATTGGAGTTGATTGCCACGGCTTTCTTCAGAGCCTCCAGTGCCTCACTCTCGTTTCCGAGCTGCATATGGGCGCGCCCAAGGTAGTAGTAGGCTTCCTTCAGGTTAGGGTCCTGGCGCAAAGCCGCTTCAATCAAGGGCTTTCCTTCCTCTGGTTTCGCGCCTTCGACCAGCAAGCTCCCAAGCTTGTAGGTTGCCAGCAGGCTATGAGGATCGATTGCCAGTTCCCGCTTAAACTCCGCCTCAGCTTCCTCAATCTTGTTTAGTTTCCAGAATTCTGTTCCCAATTCCTCGTGGAGTCCGGGCTGCTGGGGTGCCGCTTTGATGGCTGCTTGGAACTCGCTGACTGCATCCGCGTCCCGATCGGCCTCCGCATCTGCCTGAGCGAGCACCTGACGGACGCGCCATGATTCCGGGTCAGCGTGTAACATACGTTCGTAACTCAGCTTGGATACCAGCAAGTGTGCATGCCCTCGATGATAGAGAATATCCACGTCATTGGGAGCGAGTTTGGCCGCTTTATCCAGGGCAACAGCCGCCTCTTCAGGTCGCTCCGCAGCAAGTTCTGCCACACCCATCCACATCCATGCCTTGGGGTCGGTAGGATCGAGTTTGATCTCGATGCGCAGTGCGGCCATGGCGGGTTCGTAATGATTCAGGCGGTAATGAGCGATGCCGAGGAAGAGATTTGCGCCCCGCAAACGGGGATTTAAAGTCAGCGCTTTCTTGAGACTCGCGACAGCATCTTCAAACCTGCCTTGTTCTTCCCGGACCAAGCCAAGATTGAAATGTGCTCCGACAAAGGTTGGTGCGGTATGCGTGATGTTCTCAAATGCGGTGCCTGCTTCCTCTAGGCGACCTTCACGCATGGCAGCGGTGGCTTGCTGAAAAGCTTCATCGACATCAGCCGCACTTTGAGGCGCGGCATGAATCGGCCAGCAAGATGTGAAGCATAAGAAAATTATCCGCGTCAGGATGGCGCGGCGGCGAGAGAGGCCGAGTGGAGTTTGCCTGCGATGACGAGAGAAAGAGTTAACTGGAAATGCCATATTGGAATTCTATACCTTGCCGTGACCGCGAGAAATTGCCCTAGAAGGAAAATCCTCCTGCCACTGAATGGAGGCAGGAGGATTTGCACCTTTACGATTGGGCAGCTTCGCAGGCTTCAAAACTGGTAGCGTAAAGCGAACTGCACCTTTCGCGAGCCGTCGACCGTGCCGAAGATCGCTCCAAACGTACCATCGGCGGGCCCACTATCCGGCCTGCTGAAGACGTGGCGGTTGAATGCGTTGACGAGGTCGGCTTTCAACGTCAGGGTGTGGGATTCCGCAAGGCTCAGTCTTTTGATGATCGAAAAATCCTCGTTGAGGTACTTATGACTTCGGACCTCGCCGGTAATGCGCGGCATGTTGCCGAACACATATCCGCGTTGAGTGACCAAATTGGCGGCATTAGGATCAAAGAACGCAGCGCAATTGAAGTAGGTGGTTACGCCCACGGGCGCCGTGAAAGTCCCGTCAGGGTTTGGAGTGCAACCAACGTTGGACGCATTTGATGCGGCCGGACCGTCGAAGGACGAGGCCGCGCTACTAAGCAACGGCTGGCCCGGAACGCGATTCAAGCGAATGCAGCCATCATATCCCGAAATTGGTCCACCAAATTGCCCCCCGTTGCAATTGAAACTAAGCGGTTGACCGCTTTGGTAGCGCTGGACTCCTCCTACCTGCCAGCCACCCAGCGCTTTGTCCACAAGGCCGCCCTTGTTCAGAAGTTTCTTTCCTTTACCAACGGGCAACTCGTAAATATAGCTGACGACGAAGGTGTGCGGGATGTCCTGGTAGCTGAGGCTTTTCTCCCCCTTTAAGTTGTAGGAGTTTTGCACCAGGCCGCCGCCAGAAAACTGTGCGAAGGTAGGCAGGGCGCTGTCGGCATCCGTCAGGGTCTTTGAAAAAGTATACGACGCCAGCAGATTCAGCCCATTGTGGAAACGCCGCTCTACCTTAGTAAGCAGGGCGTGATACGTGGACTGGCCGAGGTTTTCGAGGCAGCAGTCCGTGTCAATGCCTCCGTACTGTGGGAAAGGACGCAAGGCCTGGCCGATGGTTCCAGAGAATCCAGTGAAGGGAGATAGGGCAGGCTGGGTGCTAATGTCCAGGCCAAGTGTATTGCCCATAGAGAAGAATTTAGGGTTCAAGTTGTTGATTTGAGCGAGCGAAGAGCGCAACCGTGTCGCGTGTGTGCCGACGTAACCCACACTGAGGATCAAATCCGGCGCCAATTGGCGCTCGGCTTCGAGGCTCCAGTTCTGCACCATGCTTGGGCGCCCATAACTTGGCGCAAGATAGGTGGGCCCGCCAAAGCCGAATCCGAACCCACCGTTATCCTGTGCGGGATCCAAATTGGGAGGAGGCGTATAGCTGGGAATTCCCGAATTGAGGAAGATAGCCGGAGCAAAGTTTGCGGTGCCGCTAGGCGAAGCCGTAAACCCATCGGTGAGGGACTGACCGAAATCTCCGTAATCGAGCGGTCCATAATAGATCGCATAGCCGCCTCGGAGCACAGTGCGCCCGAGATATCGAAGCAGGTGGTCTGGCGCATAGGCGAACCCGAAACGCGGAGCAAAGTCCTTGTAATACGTCTGTGCACCGGAGGCATTGCAGTTGCAGCGTCCCTGCCCGGTACCACCGAAAATCAAGGCTCCGGGGAGTGGGCCACTTGGTCCGATAGCTCCAGGATTAGGGGCGGTCAGGCTAATGACGGACTGCTGGTTGCTTGATTCCCTCCGTGGCGTCTCCACTTCGTACCGCAATCCGATATTGATCATCAGATTGGAACGAACCTTCACGTCTTCCTGAGCGTATCCGCCGACGTAGCGAGAATTAAAACGCGGCTGGTGCGAGCGCACCGCGAGCGACCAGTTTTGCACCGCTCCGATAAGGAAGCTGGCGAAGGCATCGCCGGTTTTACCTGGCCCGCTAAGCGTTGGCTCAACCGCGGTCTGAGCAAGGTCGAAACCCAGGCCAGGCGACTCGTGAGACCTATCAATCACGGAGTATTGATAGGCGCGCCAATCCACGCCAAAGCGCACGGAGTGGCGACCCTTGGTCCAGGACACGCTGTCGGCGAGGATCAGGCTGCTGACGTAGTTGGCGTCGTACTGGGCGGTTCCGTAACTTGTGAGTGCTTGGTTGGTGTTTGAGGAAAAACTTATTTCCGGAAAGATTGGTCCGTGGGCACCTGAAATGCCTAGTTTCGCGGGCCAGTCTGAGCCGTCGGCCGAGCTGGCGACGTTGTTGTTATAAATCCGGTTGACGCCCACGTTCAAGTGATTCAGGAGTGACGGGCTAAAGACGTGGTCGAAGCCAACGCGGTAGTAGTCCGTAATGAAAGGATGATTGAAAGAGGCACCGTCGAGCGGTGGGGGAAGCGAGGGAGAGCCGTTGATAGACTCTTGATCCCGCTTGCTAAAAGAAAAGAACAGTTTGTCCTTTTCCGAGAAACTGTGATCGACGCGCACGGACCAGGTTGTGTCCAGAATCGGATTAACGGTGGTAAAGAAAAAGTTGTTAGCCAGCTGATTCTTGTCAGTCGAGGTGGGTTCAGGAATGAACTTGAGGATATTCTGCGCAACGGTGCTGAGGGGAACTTTGTTGTTGGGAAAAGCCGTACGGCACTGTACCCCGCCCACAGTTTTAGTGGTGGCTGGGTCGAAGATCTGCCCCTGAATAATCGGCGTGTTGTCGCATGGATTGGTGCCCAGAACATTGCTGGGGTTCAGAAGGAAAGAAAAATCACCGGCTCGCTCTTTGTCGGTCGGCAAGGTGCTAGTAGCCGTAGAGCCTTGCTTCTGCCGATATTGCTCCCAGGAGAAAAAGAAGAACGTCTTATCACGGCCCTTATACAACTTAGGAATCCAAACCGGCCCCCCAACTGAACCACCGTAGTCATTCTTTTTATCGATGTCCTTGGGCTGACCGCGGAAATTCTGAAACCACTCCTTGGCGTTGAGGTCTTCGTTGCGAAAAATGTCGTAGAGAGTTCCGTGGTAATTGTTGGTGCCAGACTTAGTAGTAAAGCTCTCGACGCCGCCGGTAGTGCGGCCGAACTCGGCGGGTACAGTCGAGGTAGTGACTTTGAATTCCTGCAGGGCCTCGACGGAAGGAGCGGTCTGATCAAAGGAGGACCCGCTATCCGCGCGGGCAGTGCTCGCGCCGTCCAGGAGGACTTCATTGCCGAAGTTTTGGCCGCCAGCGAGCTTGGCTTGAAAGAGACCACTGCCGCTGTCGGCAGTGCCGGGACCGGCAGTCCCGGGCGTCAGGAACACGAAGGTCTCCGGCGAGCGCAAGTGGCTTTGGCCTGTGGCATTGACCGCGAGCGGCAGCTCCATGATCTGCCTCTCGCTTACCACAGTGCCGATGTCAGAGGTTTCGGTTTGGAGCGTGGGGACATCCGCGAGGACCGTCAGCGTCTCTGTCAGTGCCCCGGGCCGGAGGGTGACGTCGAGGGAGGATGTCGTGTTGATCTGCACCACTAGTCCGTTTTGCTCAGAGGTTTTGAATCCAGTGGCGGCGATGGCGATGTTGTAGACGCCGACCTGCATATCGGGAATACGGTAGGCGCCCGTGTCGGTCGAAGTTGTTTTGTACACGGCGCCGGTGTTCGCGCCCGTGGCGGTAACGCTGGCGCCTCGGACGACCGCGCCAGAGCTATCGAGAATTGTGCCCGCAATGGTGCCACGGTCCGACTGAGCTCGAGCCGTTATTCCGGAGAATGTAAGGAAAAGACTAAACGAAAGAAACCTCAGCAGGGACAGATGGAATCGCATTTCCCCTCCCCCAAAAAACACCGATCGCTGAACAAAACCCCCTACTTCGCCGACGATCGAATCTCAAACAGCTGTTCACCTTCCAAGCGAACCATTGAGATTCCTGCCGTCCGCCACAACAGAGGCAAAAACACCGATGAGGCCTTTATGCAAACGGTTTCAGAGACCGGTTACTTGCTACCCCTTTATCAGTGCCGGCTGAGCCTTGTCAAGTTCTTTTTCTGATTGCTATCTTGTTTTTCGATGGTCGTAGTCTGCGTCCCCAAATCATGATAGGTTGGGCGCGAGTGACCATCGTCGGGGGAAAGCGCTTTCCAGCGCTACCCATCGGTTTGACTGCATCGCTCTCGAAGCGTCACCTTGGCAAGCAGAGACTATTTTCGTGGAGGAAAGCGCATGGGCCACACAATGAGGGAAGTGGCCAAACGCGCCGGAGTCTCCCCCGCTACCGTTTCCCGCGTCCTCAACAAGACCCGCTATATCTCTGTGGAGACCGAGAGACGCGTTTTAGAAGTCGTCGGCCAAATGAAATACTTCAAGAATGTACACGCCCGGCGGTTGGCCACGGGCCGCAGCGATTTGTTCGGGCTGGTGATTTCGGAGATCGCCAACCCGTATTTCCCCGAAATCATTCGTGGATTCCAAGCCGCCGCTTGGGATCGCGGGTTCGACGTCCTTCTTTGCAACACTCAATACGACCAGGCCCGGACGAAAACCATCCTGCGCAAGCTGATCGAAAGTGACGTCCGCGGAGTCGCGGTGATGACTTCTTCGATCGATAAGAGCATGGCTTCGGAACTCATCGACGCGGGAATTGGCGTGGTGTTTTGCAACGTGAGCCCTGCGGAGAAGCTGGTGAGCACCATTTCGATAGACTATCAGCGGGGCATCGAGCAGGCCATCGAGCATATCGTAGGACTCGGTCACCGCCGCGCCGCGGTCATTGCTGGACCGGACGACAACCGGACGGCCATTACAATCAAGGACGCGCT
>WNFJ01670010.1_pt1 | contig 12795 bp, 10 predicted proteins | sample 5400461 | NCBI WGS metagenome assembly WNFJ01 (sample SAMN13153349, study PRJNA577476) | soil metagenome | isolation source: 115 cm saprolite on Douglas fir-dominated hillslope | place: USA:California | collected 2013-09-17 | reverse complement strand
CGGCACCCTCCCCTGCCCCGGGCGCCTCCGGAACATCCCTGACAGCAGCGCAGCTTGGTCAGACCTGGGACCAGGAAATCAAGGCCGCCGGAAATAATCTGACTCCAGAAGGGGCCCTCACGGGAGCCACCCGCGAACTCCAGGCCGGCCTGGGCGCCTTCTTGCAAATCTGTCACGAGCATGGCGTCAAGGTCGGGCCCTGGCGGCTCCAGCACGTCGTCAGCGAATGGACCTTCGGCGAGCACCCGACCTATGGCGTCATTACCATCGCTCACTGGGCCTGCCGGGACGGCCAGCCGTGGAAAGTCGGCATCGGCTTGTTCCTCGGCCGCGGCCCCGGCAAACCCAAAGACCTTGAAAACAAGCTCGCCTCCCTGGAAATCACCCCGCCCGTTGTCGATCACCTCATCCTGCTGCGCCCGGAGGACGATCTGTCCCTGACCGGCAAAAGCAAGACGCTGTGGCAAGAATCCGAGCGGCGCGGCCGACAGACCCGCCTGGAAGCCGTCAACCTCGACAGCTTCGCAATCCTCTACGGCTTCCCGCGCTGGCTGGCCGCACTGGGCGAAGCGCTGCCGCAGGGCCAACCCCTGCCCAACCTCGCCGATTTCCTTCAGGAACGCTGCGAAAAGTTGCTGGAACAGGTGTGTATGCCGGTGTGTCCGTAAGTCGATCGATTCGTTGCAATTCGTTGAAGGAAGCAAGCCGTTACCAATCTGTTACACTTGTGGATTTCCCGGAAAGGTAAAATCACCCGCGGGGACATGGGCACTTCATTTTCAAAGGGAGATGTCATGAAACAATCGACAGCACTCATAGCGGGGGCAGTGGCTATTCTGGCGGTGGGCGCCTTTTGCTGGGGCCAAAGCCAGATCCAGGCCCAGGCCGGGGGCAAGGACAAAAAAGAGGCGGACAAACGTCTGCTAACCACCAGCGGGACCGCCACCATCCGCGTCAAGCCCGATTCGGCACGGGTGTTCTTCAGCGTGGAAACCTATTCGCCGCAGATCAAGGAGGCCCGCGCCGACAATGCCCAGAAAACCCGCAAGATTCTGGACGCCATCAAGGCCCTCAAGATCGCCAATCTCAAAATGAAATCGGACAACATCAACGTTGTCCTGGTCATGAGCCAGGACCGGACTCCCACGACCTTGCCCAAGCTCCTCGGCTACCACATCACCAATAGCTTCACGGTATTGGTGGAAAACGACGATGCCGTCAAGTTGGGGGATTTCGCCGCGCAGATTCTGGATGCCGCCCTGGAAAACGGAGTCACCGGCGTGGGCCAAATCATGTTTTTCAAGAAAGACGCGCAAGCCCTTCGCCGCGAAGCGCTCACCAAGGCCGTGGAGGATGCCATGACTAATGCCCGCGCTTTGGCCCGCGGCGCCGACGAGAAGGTCCTTGAAGCCGTCACGATCAACAACGAGCCGCGCTATTATTACCCAGCCGGTGGTTTGAGCAATACCATCAACGTGCAAGACCTCAACCTGGGCGGCGCCGGCGGCAGCACTCCCCTGGTTGCCGGTTCCCTGGAAATCACCTGCAACGTGAACGTGACCTGCCGGTATTGATGGATCCGACTGCTTGGCGTTTAGCGTTCAGAGGCAGCGGTTGAGGTAGCAAAAAACCGCAAACCACAGCCCGCAGCGCCAGCAAGGGGCAAGAAAACCCTTGCTGGCGCTGCGGGCTGTGGTTTTTGCTAGATCAAAGGACATACCACAGCATCCCACACACTAAACCATAACTGATTTAACAAAGTCAAATGAGCCCAGGCCGCTGACAGGTATTTCAAGCCAGAATTCCGCTTACAACCTCGCCATACACATCCGTTAAGCGGAAATCGCGGCCCTGGTAGTGGTAGGTCAGCCGCTCGTGATCCAGGCCCAGGAGATGCAGAATGGTGGCTTGCAGATCGTGGATGTGGACCGGGTTTTCCTCCACGTGAAAGCCGAGTTCGTCGGTAGCGCCCCAGGTAAGGCCCGGCTTGACCCCACCGCCCGCCAGCCAGATGGTGAACGCCTGGGGATGGTGGTCGCGGCCGAGGCTGCGGCCCAGGGCGGTGTTGCTCTCCACCATGGGCGTGCGGCCGAATTCCCCGCCCCAGATCACCAGCGTGCTCTCGAGCAAACCGCGTTGTTTCAGGTCCCGGACCAGGGCCGCCGAGGCCTGATCCGTGGCCGCGCAATTGCTGCGCACATTGCCCTCCACGTCGGTGTGTGCGTCCCAGCCCTCGTGGTAGATATTCACGAAGCGAACACCGCGCTCCACCATGCGGCGTGCCAAAAGACAGGCTCGGGCGAAGGAAGGCCGTTCCGGATCGCAACCGTACATCTGCAGCGTAGCCCGGCTTTCCGCGCGCAGGTCCATCAACTCAGGGGCGGAAGTCTGAAGGCGAAAAGCCATCTCGTAGGCATGGATGCGCGTGGCAATCTCCGGATCGCCGACCGCCCGCAAGCGCTGGCGATTGAGCCGGGAAACCAGGTCAAGGGTGTCCGCCTGGAGGGTGCGGTCGTAGCCGGGCGGGCTGGAGACGTTGAGGATGGGCTCGCCGGCATTGCGCAGCCGCGCGCCGGCATAGAGGGTGGGCATGAAGCCGCTAGCCCAGTTGGCGGCCCCGCCGCTGATGCCGCTGCCGGTGGACATGACCATGAAGGCGGGCAGGTTGTCCGTTTGGGCGCCGAGGCAACAAATCACCCACGAGCCGAGGCTGGGCCGGCCGGGCTGGGCGAAGCCGGTCGGACCGTGGTTGACCTGATCGGTACGCATCGATTTGATGATGCAGATGTCGTCCACGACCCGGGCCAGGTGCGGCAGGGTTTCCCCCAACATGGCCCCGGAGCGGCCGTGGCGCGCGAACCGGAAGCGCGGCCCAAGCGTGGCGGCGTCCGGCCGAATGAACGCGTAACGCTGTCCGCCGATCACCGAGGGCGGAATCGGCTGCCCTTCCAGGCGCGCCAGAGCAGGCTTGTAATCGAACATTTCGAGCTGGCTGGGAGCACCAGCCATGAACAGGTGAATGACCGCCCTGGCCTTGGGAGCAAAGTGAGGCCGGCGTGGCGCCAGCGGATTTGCTTGAGAGGTCGGCTGACCGGTCATTCCTTTGCCGGCCAGGGTCCCGGTCAACAACGAAGCCAGAGCGATCTTGCCGACCCCATAGCTGCAGTCCTGAAAGAACTGGCGACGGGTGATTTCTTGACAATGTTCTTTGAAGGTATTCATAAATCGGGTTCCCAAGTCACTCCTTAGTAATCATTTCATCAAGATTAAAAACCACCCGGGCGACCAGCGTCCAGGCAGCCCGTTCCACCAGGTCGCCTTCTCCGCTGCCGGCAATGACTCTGGCCTCCAGTTTGCCGGCGCGCAAGCGCTCCACCTGGCGATCGTGAAAAGCGAGCAGCGTGGTCATTTCCTCGGCGGTCGGCGGCCTTGTCAAACAACGGCGGAACAGTCCCTTGGCTCAGGCGTGTCGGCTATATTCCGGCCCAAGGCCTGGGCCGCTTCGACGATGACCAGGTCGTTTAGCATGGTCAAAGCTTGCAACGGGGTATTGGAAACTTCGCGGCGTGACAAGCAGGCATCCCCGGTAGCGCCGTCGAAGGTGGCGAACATCGAGTACGGAATTGATCGTTTCAGGAATGTGTACAAGCCCCGGCGATAGCGATCTTCCCCCTTGCTGACCTCCCACTTGATGGGACCGTAGACGCCCTCAGTGGACACGGAAGCCGGTTGCGGCGGAAACACGCTCGGCCCACCCCTTTTTCCGGACAAGAGGCCGCTGGCACGCAGGAGGCTGTCGCGAATCAGCTCCGCTTCGAGCCGGACGCGCGGTCCCCGGGCCAGCAGGTTGTTTTCGGGGTCTTTGGCCAGCAGTTCCGGGGTAAGGCGCGACGATTGCCGGTAGGTGGCGCTCATAACCATCAATTTGTGCATCTTCTTCTGGGACCAGCCCTGTTTCATGAATTCCACCGCCAGCCAGTCGAGCAGGTGCGGATAGGTGGGAAGAGTACCCTGGATGCCGAAATCCTGGGTGGTGCGAACCAGGCCGTGACCGAAGAATGCTTGCCAGTGGCGATTCATGGTGACGCGCGCAGTTAACGGATTAGCCGGCGACACCAGCCAGCGGGCGAAGCCAAGGCGGTTGCGGGGAGCTTCTTTGGGAAAGGGATGCAAGGCGGATAGTGTACCCGGCTCGACCTTCTCCTTGGGCTGAAGGTATTCGCCGCGGTGATGGCGATGCGTTGGCCGCGGATTGGCCGGCGGGCGCTCTTTCATCACCATTGTGATCTGATAGCCGGGCAGGGATGCCTTCAGCTTGTCGATATCTTTGCGTTCCTTGGCCAGCTCCGGAGCTGATTCCAGGAAGCGGCGCAGCAAGATTTGACTTTCCTTTGGCAGGCGCTGTCCGGCGGGCATGGCGAGGATGTCTTCGACCTGGGCGCCATGATTGCTGGCCTGGGCCCCCTTGGGCGCGGTGGTGATCGAGATGCGGAACCGCCCCAGGCCGCTGGCATAGTAACGCTCGAACAACATCCGCACCGCCACGGGACCAGAGAAATCCACCGGCTGGGCGAAATGGAACACTGCTTCATGCGCCTGACCCGGCTTGTTGCTCGTTGACCAGCCGGTAGCCGGATTGCCGTCGATGGCGAAGCGGGCGCTCGCTTTGCCGGGTGCGCCGATGGCCAGATCGTCGGAAGCCTGGCCGAATTGGACCGGCTTGCCTGCCACCATCACGTTGAGCTCGCTCAGAAAGAAGTCGCCCTTGGTTCCCTCGTAATAGGTTCGGCCCGGGCCCCTTCCCGGCAAGCTGTCGTGAGGCAAAACCTCCAGGCGCAGAGCAGTAACCGCCTTGATGTTGGCGCTGAAGGTCAGTTTGTAAGTGTCGCTTTTGGTTTGATCCCCGCTAGCCAGCACGGAACCATCCTTGAGCAACTCCAGATGAGGCAAATTGGTTTTCATGGCCGTGGGCCGCAAGACCTGCCACGCCACCGCCCGGCCTGCTTCCCGATTCTGCCAGGCGGCGAAAGCCTCATCGAGGGCCTTGCGCCCCCCCGGAAATTTTTCCGGCAACGCCTCTATGCGGTCTGCCTTCTTGTGCTCGATGTCCGCCCGCTGTTGGGCGATAATCGGGTCGGGAATGAAGTAATCCGGCTCGTCGGCGTTGTTGAGGAAGGCCATCATCTGGAAATATTCGACCTGGGGAAAGGGATCATACTTGTGGGAATGGCACTGGGCACAGCCGAGCGTCAATCCCAGCCAGGTCGTCCCCGTGGTGTTCACGCGATCCACCACCGCGTAATAACGAAATTCCAGGGGATCGATGCCGCCTTCCTCGTTAATCATGGTGTTGCGGTGAAAGCCGCTGGCAACGATCTGGTCGGGCCTGGCCTTGGGCAACAAATCCCCCGCGACCTGCTCGATTGTGAACTGATCGAAGGGCATATCCGCGTTGATGGCATTGATCACCCAATCGCGATAGGGCCAGATGATCCGCGGGCGATCTTTCTCGTAGCCGTTGGTGTCGGCATAGCGGGCCAGGTCCAGCCAGCGCCGGCCCCAGCGCTCGCCGTAATGAGGCGAAGCCAGCAGGCGATCCACCAGCTTCTCATAGGCCCCGGGAGAGGAATCTTTCATAAAGGCGTCGGCTTCTGCTGTGGTGGGCGGCAAACCGATATCAGGTCGAGAGAAAGGCGGCGAATGAGGGTATGGCGCTCCGCCGGCGGGGCCGGTTTCAGGCCCTGGGCCTCAAGGCGGGCCAGCACGAAATGATCGATGGCATTGACCGGCCAGCTCCGCTCCTTGACCGCCGGCGCCGGCAGCTGCCGCGCTTGCACAAACGCCCAGTGCTCCTCATACTTTCCGCCCGCGGCGATCCAGCGCCTGAGCAAGTCTTTTTGCTCCTTGCTCAGTGCCGTCTTTGTCGATGGCGGCGGCATGACCTTGTCCGCATCCCTGGAAAACACGCGCTGGATCAATTCACTCTTGTCAGGTTGCCCTGCCACGATCACCGACTTGTGAGCGACTTTCTCCACATCCAGCCGCAATTTGGCCTTGCGGGTTTTCTCGTCGGGGCCGTGACATTTGAAGCAGCAGAAGGGGACGAACCGCGCGCGTAAAATCGGCATCGTCCGCGCACAGGCGATTGCCCCGTCCAGCCCACAAACAGCCTGCCAGTACGAGGAGCCAAAATTTCTTCAGCCGTGCCGTTTTCATATTGCGTTACCGGTAAGGATTGCTGATTCCATAGTAGCAATCATCATGTCAAAGGTCACGCGGAAAGTCTGGAAGTGGGTGCCGCCAATGCATTTTTCTAGACGGTGCGGTTGCCTCCATCAGATCGGCCACTTGGCGCCCGAGCCGGGCCAGAATGTTTGCAAGCCATATCAAATATTATTTTCCAGGAATCGGGTGTCAGAGGACCGAAACCGCACAGGACCTGTGCGAAAAGTGACTCTTGGCAGAAACGCCGAAAATGGCCAAATCTGTTTACTTGCAAAAGAAACGGGAATTACCGGAATTCCCTTCAAGCGGAACGGAAATTGCCATTCATGCATGAAAGAAATGATAGATGGTCGCAAAACGTCAGGAGAAAAGCATTGAAAAAAACCCTTCTGACTTATTCGTTGCTCGCCGGTTTTGGCGTCAGCCTCGTCGCACTGGTTAACCATCTTCGCAATTATCCTTTCCCGGGCAACCAGGAAGGATACATGCCGGAGCAACCCATTACTTTTTCGCACAAGCTCCATGCGGGCGATCTGGGGATGAGCTGCCTTTACTGCCATTTCAGCGCGGGAAAAGGCCCTCATGCCGGGATTCCACCAGCGAGCCTGTGCATGAATTGCCACAAAATCGTTCATGCATCCTGGGAAATCACCCGGACGGAGATTGAAAAAGCTCAATTGAAGGGCCGTCCTCCGGAGCGCATCGTTTCTCCCGAAGTGCAAAAGCTCTACGATGCTCTGGGACTGGATGCCAAGTTGCAGCCGGACCCCCACAAAAAGCCTCAGGCCATTTCCTGGGTCAAGGTTCATAACCTGCCGGCCTATACCCGCTTCGATCACCGGGCCCATGTCAATGCCGGTGTAGCCTGCCAGGAATGTCATGGTCCGGTGCAAACCATGGATGTGATCCGGCAAGCGGCCGACCTTTCCATGGGCTGGTGCGTCAAATGCCACAAAGAGCACAAGGAGGTCAACGGACGAAAGGTGTCCCCGTCCACCAATTGTGCAACCTGTCATTATTGAAAGTAGCAGGCACACTCCGTGTGCCGTCAAAATTGCAGGGCATACGGAAAACGGAGTGTGCCTGCTACATTTTCAGATGGAGTCGGAAAGTATGTTGGATCATGACCATTCCAGAGAACCGGCCGAAACCGAACAGGAATTTAGCCGGCGAACATTCCTGAAGCTGGCCTCAGCGAGCTCCTGTGCAAAACGCTGTTCCACCTCTGGTCCAAGCGGGGGAAGTCGTTCCCGGGCGCTCACTGAACTATGCTTCTACCTGTGGCGGTTGCAATGCCGGCTGCGGCCTGTTGGTGAAGTCCCGCGATGGCCGGCCCATCAAGCTGGAGGGCAATCCGAACCATCCTTTTTCAGGTGGCGGCGTTTGTGCGGTCGGCCAGGCTTCCATCCTGGGCCTTTACGACAACCTCCGCTTGCAGCATCCCTTGAAACATGGGGAGGAAACGAGCTGGACGGTAGTGGACCGGGAAATTCGCTCTCAGCTCGATGGCCTCCGCAGACAGGGGAAGAAAATCCGATTCCTTTCGGGCACCATTTCGAGCCCGACCACGAAGACAGCAATCCGCCGTTTCCTTTTACCAAACGACCAACACGTGGTTTACGATGCATTTTCGTGCTCGGCCATTCGGGAGGCACATCAGCGCACCCACAATCTGCGTGCGCTGCCGGCCATTCACCTGGATCGAGCCAAGGTTATTGTCAGTTTTGATGCTGATTTTCTCGGCACCTGGATTTCGCCGGTGCAATTTGCCGCCAACTATCAGGCCGGGCGCTATTTGCAAGGGCCGGTTCCAGCTCTTTCTTATCACGTTCAGTTCGAAAGCCGCATGTCCCTGACCGGTTCCAGGGCAGATCAGAGATTGTGCATCGCCCCGGGCGAAATGGGCCTGGTCATGAGCCATCTGGCAGGCAAGGTTGCCCAGAAAGCCGGCATCAACTGGGGTGGAGGAAACCTGGAAGCGACTTCGGTCCAGGGGAGTTTTCTCGATCAGCTTGCCAAGCGCCTGTGGAATGACAAGGGTCATTGCCTGGTCCTGTGCGGCAGCCAGGACATCGACCACCAGCTCCTGGCCAATTTCCTCAATCACCTGCTAAACGCTTACGGTGTCACGCTCGACCTGGCCAATCCCTCCTTCCAAAATCAAAGCAGCGACCGCGATCTGGTGGAGCTGCTGGAGGAACTTCGCCAGGATCAGGTAGGTGCCCTGTTTGTCTATCGCAGCAACCCTGTTTTCGACCTGCCCGGCGGAACCGCCTTGAGAGACAACCTTCGCCGGGTGCCCTTGCTTGTGAGCTTCGCTCCCCGGCTGGACGAAACCGCCGCCCTGGCTAAGTATGTGTGTCCCGAACCGCACTATCTGGAATCGTGGAACGACGCGGAAGCGGTTGCTGGAGTTATCAGCCTTTTTCAGCCGGTTCTCCAGCCTCGGGGGGAGCCCCGCTCGCTTCTGGAAACCTTGGCCTCCTGGAAGGGAACGCCCCGGCCGGGTTACGAGCAGTTACGGGAATACTGGCAAGCGCACATCTACCCGCGCAGCTTGATCACGGTCAGCTTCCAGGAATTTTGGGATCACGCATTGCAGGATGGCTCCGTTCGGGTGCGGAGTCAGCCGGCGCCTGTCGGCCCTTTTAACCAAGCAGCGGTTTCCCCGATTCGTCAGGTGCGACCTGCCCCGGCAGACTCGTTCACCGTGGTTCTTTATGGCAAGGTGGGAATGCGGAACGGCAGCCATGCCTACAATCCCTGGCTTCAGGAATTGCCTGATCCGATCAGCAAAATAACGTGGGACAATTATGCGTGTCTTTCTCCGGCGGCGGCTGCGCGGTTGCAGGTGAGCCAGGGTGATGTGGTGCGGCTGGCAGACGACCTGGAACTGCCGGTTTTGATCCAGCCTGGGCAGCATGACCAGGTATTGGCCGTCGCCCTGGGATACGGCAGCAGGCTGAGCGAGCGCTTTGTCAACATTGGGCCGCCCTGGCTCGAAGCCAGGCCGACGCTGGGAGCCAACGGGCTGGTGGGGGTCAATGCCGCTCCGCTCCTGTACTGGCAAGAAAGCGTGCTGCGCTACCAGCGCGAAGGGTTCCGCCTGACGAAAACCAGCGGCCGCCATCCCCTGGCTTGCACCCAAGATCAGCCTTCCTTGCGTGTGCCGTTGCGGCTGGCATCCGGGCGGGAGGCTTCGCAGCCGATCATCCGGGAAACAACCTTGCCGGCATTTCTGCAAACGATCGGCAGGGCCAGGCCGCCCGCAGCAGTTGAAGCTGACCTGTGGCCTGACGATCATCCCATCGAAGGTTCGCGCTGGGGAATGGCCATCGACCTCAATGCCTGCACCGGTTGTTCCGCATGCGTGATTGCTTGCCAGGTGGAGAATAATATTCCGGTGGTCGGCAAGGATGAAGTGCGGCGGCACCGGGAAATGCACTGGCTGCGAATCGACCGTTACTATTCCCCCTCCCCTGTACGAAGGAGGGAAGGAGATGTTGACGTGGCGCACCAGCCCATGCTGTGCCAGCACTGCGGCAATGCTCCCTGCGAAGTGGTGTGCCCGGTCCTGGCCACGGTGCACAGCGACGAGGGCCTGAACCAGCAGGTGTACAACCGCTGTGTTGGCACCCGTTACTGTGCCAACAACTGTCCATACAAAGTTCGCCGCTTCAATTGGTTCGATTACGCCCACGACGATCATTTGCAAAACCTGGTGCTCACCGGGGAGTCATGGAGAAATGCACGTTTTGCGTGCAGCGGATTCAGGAAGCCAAGATCGAAGCGGGCCGGCTGGGACGCGCTGGGGCCGACGGCGATATCCAGACCGCTTGCCAGCAATCGTGTCCCACTCGGGCCATCGTCTTCGGCAACTTGAATGATCCCCAGAGCAAGGCCGCCAGGCTGGCACGAAGTTCGCGGGCCTACCACATACTTGAAGAGCTGAATGTTCAACCGGCCGTGAGTTACCTTGGCCTGGTTCGCAATCGACCGGTTGGTGAGCGGTGAGTGGGTGGATAATAGTTAGTGGTTAGTAGCCATTTTACTAACTACTAGCCACTAACCACTAACTATTATGGAAAATAATCTTCTGCAAACCGATCCTCCTCTGATCCTGGGGAACAAGTCGCTGGCCCAGGTGACCCAGGATGTGTGTGCGCCCCTGGAGCGGCGGGCGAGCCTGTTGTGGTGGGCGGCGTTCCTGGTTTCCTTCAGCTTGCTCCTTCTGGGTATCGCCGCCGTAGCTTACCAGATGCTCACCGGCATCGGCACCTGGGGGCTCAACCGCACGGTGGCCATGCCGGCACGTTGATCTCCGCCATCTTGCTCTTGTTCCGGCAACGGTGGCGGAACTCGATCAATCGTTCCGCGGAAGCGATGACGATCTTTGCGGTGATCTGTGCCGGCCTGTTTCCGGTCATTCACATGGGCCGGGCCTGGCTGTTCTACTGGATGATTCCCTACCCGAACCAGCGCGGCCCCTTGTGGATCAACTTCCGCTCACCCCTGGTCTGGGACTTCTTTGCCATTTCCACCTATTTCCTGATATCCCTGGTGTTCTGGTATGTGGGGCTGCTTCCGGACTTGGCCACGCTGAGAGATCGAACACGGCCGGGGTGGTATCGCCGTTTCCTGGCCTTCTTCAGTCTCGGCTGGAATGGGTCCTACCGCATCTGGCACCGCTATGAAACGCTGTACTTGGTTCTGGCCGGCCTCGCGACTCCCCTGGTGGTGAGTGTTCATTCGGTGGTCAGCACTGATTTCGCGGTTTCCTTGCTCCCCGGCTGGCACACCACTTTGTTTCCTCCTTATTTTGTGACCGGAGCGATTTTTTCCGGCCTGGCCATGGTGCTGACCCTCATGCTCATTGCGCGCAAGACCGTGCACCTGGAGGACTACATTACCCCCCGGCACGTGAACGCCATGACCAAGCTGGTGCTGGTCACCGGCAGCCTGGTGGGGCTGGCATATTTGATGGAAGTCTTCGCGGCCCTTTATTCGGGGAACACTTTTGAGCATGCCAACCTGGCGAATCGGATCGGCGGTCCTCTTGCCTGGGGATACTGGATCATGGTGGCCTGGAATGTGCTCGTGCCGCAGCTATTCTGGCTGCCGCGCGTCCGTGCCAACCTGGGCCTGGTTTTCCTGATCTCGATTCTGATCAACGTCGGCATGTGGTTCGAGCGTTTCATCATCATCGTGACCTCGCTGGAACGGGATTTCTTGCCGTCAAGCTGGGCGGATTACGCTCCAACTTCAATTGAGGTCGCTACCCTGCTAGGCAGCTTTGGTCTGTTTTTTACCTGCTTTTTGCTGTTTTGCCGCTTCCTGCCGATGATCGCCATTGCCGAGGTTAAAAGCATCCTCCAACCCGTCGCTAACGCTCCGGGCTCTGGTCGGGAGGAGGCACAACCATGAACAAGCGAATCTATCTCGGCATATTTGAACGGGAGGAGGACTTGCTGCAGGCGGCCCAAAGCGCTCGGCAGGAAGGTTGGCTGATCCGGGACATTTACAGTCCGTACCCGATACACGGAGTTGCGCGGGTCCTGGACCTGCCGCGCTCGCGCCTACCGCGGGCCGCTTTCGTCTTTGGCCTAATGGGATTGGCCCTGGCGTTCTGGTTTCAGTTCTGGGTGTCGGCCATTGACTGGCCCATCAACGTCGGCGGCCGGCCCTGGAACTCCCTGCCGGCCTTTGTGCCCGTGGCCTTTGAAATGATGGTGTTGTGCGCCGGCCTGGGGGTGGTTTTGACCTGGCTCGTCATTTGCCGATTGTATCCAAGCAAACAACCGGTTCAACCTTCGTCGAGAGTGACGGATGATCGCTTCGTTCTGGAAGTGCAAGAATCCGCAAAGACGGCCGACCCCGAGGGGATTCGCCGCATTTTCCAGGAATATAATGCCTGTGCGGTAGAAGAAAGAGGTTTGTGATGTTCCGAAAACTGCACCTGGTTCTTGGGGTGGGAATTGTCCTGTTCCTGACCCCCATTTTCCTTCTCCGTCGAGACCCGAGTGAGCCCAACCTCGAAGTGGTCATGGAAAGGCAGATGGCCCGGTCACCGGCTTTTGGCGCCTACGCTCCCAATCCCAATTTCCCGGACGGGATTACCCTTCGCCAGCCCGTGCCGGGAACAATTGCCCAGGGCATGAAGCCTTTTAACTATGGGGCAACGCCCGTCGAAGCGGGTCGAGCCGGCAAGGAATTGAAAAACCCACTGTCGCACGGCAACCTGGAAGCCCGCCGGCAGGGCGCCTTGTTATATGGCAACTACTGCCAGTTTTGCCATGGCGAAGGCGGCCTCGGCGACGGCTCGGTGTCACGCCGCGGCTTCCCGGCTCCACTCTCCTTTCTGGGCAAGCCGGTCTTGGATATGCCCGATGGAGAAATGTACCACATCCTCACCCACGGCAAAGGGAACATGCCGGCCCATGCCTTGCAACTGGCGGACCTCGATCGCTGGGCGGCGATTCTGCATGTGCGCGTCCTGCAAAAGAAATTCACTGGTGCGCCGAATGTGCGCCTGGCCGACACCATCCATCTCTACAAAACCAACTGCGCCGC
>WNFJ01667728.1_pt2 | contig 12795 bp, 16 predicted proteins | sample 5400461 | NCBI WGS metagenome assembly WNFJ01 (sample SAMN13153349, study PRJNA577476) | soil metagenome | isolation source: 115 cm saprolite on Douglas fir-dominated hillslope | place: USA:California | collected 2013-09-17 | reverse complement strand
ACGCTGAAGGGCGGGCGCCCGAATTCGCCTCGCATGACGATCTCATCCCACGGTAGACCCGCTCCGGCGTACTGGAGGTTGAGGTCGTATTGGTCGGACCAGAACCACGGCACCTCGTCCGGCGGAAGCTCCGTGTTGCCCGCCATCGCGACTCCGACCATGTAACCCTGTCGCTGGGCAGTCTGGAAATGCTCAACTCGGATCCGCGCCCCGAAGAGTGGGTTGAAGAAGCGCGCCACGTCGCCCGCGGCGAACACATCGGGCATTGAGGTGCGGCCATATTTGTCGACCTCGATGCCGCGATCGCTTGCCACTCCCGCCCGTTCGGCAAGCTCCGTCCGCGGCGCTGATCCAACGGCTACCAGGACTGGCCCATTCACTACTGGCGGAGCGGTGACACCCAGGCGCAGGTCCACGCCATGCGCTCGATGCACGCCCGCCAGGTACGCCCCGAGCTCGGGGCCCAGGACGCGCAGGAGCGGCTGATCCAGGGCTTCATGTATGCGCACGCGGCAGCCCTTCTCCACCGCGACGGCGGCGACCTCGCAGCCGATGAACCCGGCTCCGATCACATCCAGGTCGCTTCCGCGATCGATCAGCGCACGCAGAGAATCGGCATCGGGCAGCTCTCGGAGGTACATCCCATCCGCAATCTCAGGCAGCCGTCGAGCCGCCGAGCCGGTCGCGATGCACAACCGATCCCATGCGACTGTCTTCCCGCTTTCGAGCACCGCGACGTGAGCGTCATGCCCGATATCGACGACTCGCTCCCCGAGCATGAACGTGATGCCGAACTCCCGATACTGCTCTTCCGGCCGGAGGCCGAGACCGTTGCGCGAAACCTTGCCCATCAAGAATTTCTTGGAGAGGTGAGGCCTCTCGTAGGGCAGCTCAGGCTCGGAACCGACCAGCACGATCTCCCCGTCGAAGTTGCCGTCGCGCAGACCGGACCACACCGCGTCGCCGGCCGGGCCGCCGCCGACGATCAGCGCTCGGGTCGTGTCTTTTCCAGCTGGCGGAGGCGGCGGAGCGACCAGGCCAGGTACCCGCCCAGCACCACTACCGCGAACGCATATGCGGAGACGAGGTAGATCACCTCGTCGGCTCCGGCTCACGAGGCGTCACCACGGGCGCCAGCTCTGCCACGTGAGCGACCTGTCCGTCGGCCAGCGTCTCGATTCGATACCTGATGGCGATCAACACAGCCGCCAACACGATCGTGCAAGCCATGGTGAACAGGAATGTCGCGAGCATCTCCGGCGGAAGCGCGTCGCGCACGATGACAGATCCGGGGTGCTGGGTTTTCCACCAGGTGACGCTGAAGTGCACCACCGGGACATCGATGAAGCCAAAGATGCCGACGACCGCGGCAAAGCGCGCAGCCTGACGCCCAGGCTCCGCCAGGCGGCGGACCAGTAGATAGCCGGCGTAGATGATCCACAGCACGAGCGTCGACGTCAGCCGAGCGTCCCAGGCCCAGAAATTCCCCCAGATCGGCTTGGCCCAGAGCATGCCCATCACCAGCGTGACAGTGGTGAAGATGACTCCGACGAGCGCGCCCGCACGAGCGAATCGATCGGCGGCCAGGCTCTCGTTTCGCAGGTAGATCACGCCCCCGAGCAGCACAACCGCGAAACACCCGTAGGCCGCGATGGCTGAGCTCACGTGCAGGTAGAAAATCCGCTGCGGCTCGTGCTGCAGGGCATCGGCGGGCGCGTAGAAAAAGATCGCGCCGGCCGCCAGGAGCATGAGCCCGACCGCGGCCGCTGCCGCTTTCTCGTAGTTATTCATCGAGCACGAAGCGCGCAGCCAGCGAGGTGAGCACGACGAACAGTATGTCGAAGTCGACCAGCAGAGCCAGGGCCTGGTCGTAGCTTCCGCTTGCTCCCATCGCGACCTGCACCGCATGACCGCCGGCCACGATGAAAGGGATCCAGAGCGGCAGCGTGAGCAGCGGGAGCAGAAGCTCGCGAGAGCGAATCCTGGCCACCATGGCGGCGAACAAGCACCCGAGCGCGGCCATCCCGATCGTGGCCAGCAGCACCGCGGCGACGATGGGCGCCGATATCGGCGTCCCGAAGAAGAGAGCCAGCGCCGGCAGCAGGACCGCTTCGCAGCCGACCAGCAGCAGTGCCGCCGCGAGCGCCTTGCCCGCGAAGATCGCCACCGGCGAGGCGGGCGTCATGAGCATGGCCTCGAGCGACGCCTGCTCGCGCTCGGCGGCAAAGGTGCGCCCAAAGGCGACCAAACCTGCAAACACGAGGGCCAGCCACAACACGCCGGGGGCGATCGCCGGCGCGTTGCGCGAGTCGATTTGAAAACCGAAGTTGGCGATCACGAGCGCGAGCACGACGAACTGGGCCAGCGCGGGCACGAGCTCGCGCGTGCGCCACTCGGCCGTCAGGTCTTTGCGCGCGACGGCGAACGCAACGGCAAACGAGCTCGTCATTGCACCAGGTGCAGCCGCGTCGGCGTGCCCATCGACCGGCCGTGACGCAGTACAAGTGTCCGCTGGCACAGCCGGTTCGCCAGCGCATGGTCGTGAGTGGCGAGCACCACTGTCCGGCCGCGCATCAACGTGGCCAGAAGGTCGGCACCGTCCGAACCGAGGCTCGCGTCAGGTTCGTCGAGCACCAGGAGCTTCGGGTCGTGGAGTATCGCGCGCCCGATGGCGAGCCGCTGCTGCATGCCTCGCGAGAGCTCGCCCGCAGGTCGCTTCGGCACCTGGCTCAGGCCGACGAGGGCGAGCGTCTCCGGCACCTTCGTCTTGCGCACGCCTTGCAGGGTGCAGAAGAACTCAAGGTTCTCGGTCACGGAAAGCGCCGGGTACAGGCCTGGCACGTGGGCGACAAAGCCGATGCGGGCCCGCAAGCGCTTGCGCTCACGAAGGGCGTCGAGGCCCATGATCTGGAGCTTGCCCGAGGTCGGCCGCGCGGCGGTGGCAAGGATGCGGAGTAGCGTCGTCTTGCCCGCGCCGTTCTCGCCGAGCACGGCCATGTGCTCGCCGGCATCGATCGCGAGGTCGACGGACTCGAGGGCCACCTCGGAGCCGAACCATTGCGTCAGGCCATTCGCGACGATGATGCTCATGCGCTTTCATCCGGCGGCGTCTTGATGAGCGGCCACAGCACGAACGGGCCGGCGGCAAAGATGAGCAGCGTCGCGACAAGGAGTGCCATTACGAAGGCACTGGGGCTGGAATCCGGCGCCTGACCGCCTCGGTGGCCGCCGATCTTTCCCCGACGTTGCCGAGCACCACGCCCACGATGATGATCGTCGCGCCTGCCCAGATCCAGGTGACCAATGGGTTGACGAAGATCCGGAATGACCCGGAGCCGTCGGCGTTCGCGCCGGCCATCACCACATATACGTCGGCCAGCGGCGTTGTGCTGATCGCCACATGCGTCAGCGATTGCCCGCCAAGTCCGGCGTACGTCGCCCGCGCCGGCTCGAGTGTGACGTCGCCGAATCGCATCGCCCCGACCAATTCGCTGTGGTCGGCGAGCTGGCGCTCGACTGCTCCGAGGTACGTGAGCGTGTATCCCGCCACAGTCACCTGCTGCCCCGGCGCGAGCGTCACGTCCTTCTCCTGCTGCCAGAAGTGGGAGGCGGCGATGCCGGTTACGAGCACGGCGAGTCCGAGGTGGGCCAGGTACGCGCCATACCGCCGTCGCCGCCTGCGAAGCATTGAAGGCAGCAGAACCCACCTCCGGCCTAGCCGGGCGAATTGCGTGATGCATGTAGCGGCGACCGCGGCCGCGAATGGGAGCGCGACAAGCGCGGGAATGGAACGCACCCCTGCGAGCGCAAGCGCCACCAGCACCACCAGGGCCGTGGCCCCGGGCCACACCAGCGCGCGCGCATAAGGCCTTAGCCGACCGTCTTGGTAAATGGCGCCCTGCGCGCGCCCGGCCCGACCCCAGGGCAGCAGCGGTCCCGCGGCCATCAGCGCGAGGATCACCACCAGCAGCGGGCCGGCGGCCCGTTCGTAGTACGAGGCGCTGACCACGCGCTGCTGGCCGACCATGCCCGACACGAGCGGCAGCACCGTACCCCAGATGACCACCGCGACGACCCCGATCAGGAGCAGGTTCTGAAGCGCAAACGCTCCCTCGCGAGAAACCAGGATGGTGGGCTCTGCGCGGCCGCCAAGTTGGTTGGCGCGAGTCGCGAGCAGGACAACCGAAAAGACAATGCAGACAAACAAAAAGGCCAGGAACCAGGGGCCGATCGCGCTTATCGCAAACGTATGGACCGACTGCACGACGCCGCTCCTCACGATGAACGTGCCGAACACGACGAGCAGAAAGGCGAGGATAACGAGCCCGAAGTTCCAGGCCCGCAGGCGTCCTCGCTTCTCCTGCACCTGCGACGAGTGGAGGTAGGCGGTCGTCGCGAGCCACGGCATCAGCGCGACGTTCTCAACCGGGTCCCATCCCCAGTAACCGCCCCAGCCGAGGACGTGATACGCCCACCACATGCCGAGGACGAGGCCGGTGGTTTGAAGGCTCCATGCCATGAGCGCGAAGCGGCGCGTGTGCGAGATCCAGGCCGAGTCGGGCCGGCCGGCCAGAAGGGCGGCGGCCGCGAAGCTGAAAGGGATGGCAAAAGACGCGAACCCCGCCAGAACCACCGGTGGATGGATCAGCATGCCTCCGTCGCGCAGGACCGGATTGAGGCCGAGGCCGTCCGGCGGGGTGACGGAGAGCAGGTCGAAAGGGCTCGCAACAAGCACCAGGACGATCAGGAAGAAGCTCACGATCGCCGCCAGCACGCCGGCGGCATACGCGGCTTGGCGCTCGCGACCAGCGAGGCGCTGCCGAGGAGTCCGAGCACCAGCGCCCAGTAGAGCAGCGAGCCCTCCTGGCCGCCGTAGAACCCCGCGGCGACGAGCGCCGTCGGCGTTGCGAGGTCGGTGTGTTCGGCGACGTAGGCGAGCGAGAAATCGTGGCTGAGCAGCGCCCACTCGAGCACCGCCCCGGCCAGGACGATCATCACCGCGGCGGCAAAGAACGCGCGGCGGCCGACCTGGACCATGACCGCGTTTTCCTGCCAGCCGGCCCAGAACGACAGCACCGCCGAGAAGCCGGCCATGACGAGGCCGGCTAGCAGCGCGCCGGCGCCCAGATATCCAAGTATCACTGCGTGTACGGCGTGGTCGAGAAGCGCGAAGGGCACTTCGCTAGAAGCGTTCGAGCGTGGAACACACCGTCACCTCCCAACTTGCCTTCCGCCACCACTGTGATGCCAGGCTTGAAGATGTCCGGCAGGGTCCCCGAGTACTCGACCGGCATCGAAGCCGTGCCGTCCTTTTCGGTGAAGGTCACGTGCAGCCCGCCGTCGCTCTTCAGGACGTCGTCCTGGACGACTCCCGCCACGCGCACGTCGCCCCTGCCTGTATGCGAGCGCAGCTCACTCACCGTGAGGTAGTACTCGGCCGAGCCGCCCGAGGCGTAGATCAGGTAGCCCACACAACCGGCCACGACAAGCGCCGGCAGCACCCACTTCATGTGGCGATCAACCCGAGATAGTGATCGAGAGTCGTCGCGCCAAGCGGCCCAGAAAAGGACGCGAGCACCCGGCCCTGCGCATCGATGAAGAAGGTGACCGGCAGCCCCGCCACTCCATAGGACTGCTGGCTGCCGACGACGATCGGCCCCGCGGGGTACGGGTGGGGGTGCTTCTGCTCGAAGCTTCGAAACCCGGCGGACGTGTCCTGGCTGTTAGCCCCCACGAAGGCAAATTCGGGGTGTGCGCTGGACGCCTTGGACAAAACTTCCAGCTCGTCGACGCACCCGGTGCACCAGGAAGCCCAGAAGTTCAGCACGACAGGCTTGCCCTGCAGCTCCCACACGCGCACCTGCTCGCCGTATTGGGTTTCGATCGCCAGCCTCGGCGCTGTCTTGCCCAGCACCGAAGGGTTGGCCAGGGCTGCGTGCTGCAGGCCCCAAGCGAGCGACACCGCAAGCACCGTAGCAAGGCCGATGGCGACCGCCGCGAAGACCCCCGACCTGCGGCTCACGCGCCTGAGTTTAGTGTCCCGCTTCCGAGGTCCGCAGGATATTTCGCGGCATCGACGGGCGGAGCCAAGGAGAGGGTGGCGCAAGGAGGAGCGCATCCGTTGATGCGTGACTCCGCGGCGCCGGGCCCCTTGACGCAGGCTTCAGCGCCGAAGGCGCCCGCACGTCTAGGCCGCGAAGATCCAAGGAACTTCGGGAGCGGGGCACTAGTTAGTCAGGAGGGCGTTCGCCTTCGCGATGCGCGCGTACAGCCGGCCGGACGGCTTGATGGTGCGTTCGAGCGTCTTGCGGTCGACCTCGATCAATCCGAAGTGCATCGCGTAGCCGCGCGCCCACTCGAAGTTGTCCATGTTCGTCCAGTGAAAATAGCCGCGCACGTCGACACCGTCTTGAATGGCGAGATGCACGTTCGAAAGGATCTCACCCAGGTAGCGCTGGCGCCACTCGTCATCGTTGCTGGCCAACCCGTTCTCGGTGATGTACACCGGCTTGCCAAGTCCTTTGAGCTCGTTGAGCACCCGCCGCATCCAGGTCGGGTCCGTGCTCCAGCCCATGTCGGTTACCGGCACTCCCGGCACGTTGAAACGCTTGATGAACTGGTCCTTTGGGCGAAGAGGATCAAAGACGACGCCCTGACCCCAGTAGTGCGCGATGCCGATGAAATCGGAAGTCGCCGCGACAACCTTGCGCAGCTGCCCCGGAGCGACCGGCCAGCGGTCCATGGCCAGCTGGGCGGTTGATGCGGCGAACTTATCGAGCCGGCTGGGCGTGGCCGGCAGGAAAAGAAACTTGTGGTGCGACAGGCCCACTGGAGCATCGGGCCAGCGGCGCTTGATCGCAAGGTACGCAAGCTCGTGCGCACGCCGCATGTTGGCGAGCACCCGATAGACCGACGTGAGATCGCCCTGGTGAGCAGGCGGAAACTCGCCCGTGATCCAACCGTTGGCGGCATAGATGTTGGGTTCGTTGATGGTGCACCACAACGTGACCAGGTCACCGAGCTCATCAACCACGCGATGCACGAAGGGCAGGAAGGCGCGGGCGGATCCTCGGGCGGTCCATCCCCCTTTATGCGCAAACCAGAGCGGGCTGGAGAAATGATGAAGAGTGACCATCGGCTCGATTCCCTGCTCGCGCAGCTCGCCCAGCACGTCACGGTAGTGCCGGAGCTGCCGCGAATCGAACTCACCTTCAGACGGCTCGATTCGCGACCACTCGATCGACAGGCGATGGGCGTTCTGGTTAATCTCGCGCAGGAGCGAGAAGTCCTCCCGGTACCGGTGATAGTGGTCGCAGGCGATCTCCGACGAATCGCCGTTCGCGATGTGACCCGGCTGCTGCTCGAACTCCCACCAATCGTTGTTGTGGTTGTGGCCTTCGACCTGGTGCGCCGCACTGGCGGTTCCCCACAGGAAGCCCTCGGGGAAACTGTCGGCCAAAATTACGCGGCGGCGCTCGCTGCCGGAGACACCGCCGGCGGCGCGACGTACTCCCAGGTCTTCGGTGTTTCGCCCTCCAGGTCGAGCCGCAGCATGCCCGCCTTGTCGACCGACTTGCGGTACATCTCGCGCTCGTTGTGCGGGCGGCCGTCGAGGAGGATCCAGGCAGCGTTGATCGGGTCGGCGTGGCTCACTACCGCCATCGTGTCGCCCGGGTGCTCACGCGCCACCCGGCGAACCACCGATAGAATCCGGCCGCCCATCCGGTCGATCGACTCATCGCCCGGTACGATGCCTCGCTTGGCCTTGTGCACGAACCACAGCGGGCGGCGAAGTGGTATCTGCCAGTAGGGCAAACCCTGGAGATAGCGGCTGAACTCTGCCTCCCTCAGCTCAGGGTCGCTCTCGAGAACCGCCGGCCGCGCCAGTCTCTCGTTGATCAGCCGTGCGGTCTCGACGGCTCGAGCGAGCGGGCTATGGACGATGCGGCGGACCTCTTCATCGCGCAGCCGATCGCCGATCGCCGCGGCCTGCGCCCGCCCCAGAGCGCTTAGGTCAAAGCCGTCGAGGTGTCCATAGAGCAGCTTGTTCGGGTTTTCGACGTCGGCGTGGCGGATCAAGTAGATGCGGGTCTGAGGGGCCAAAATTCAGAGCAAGTCGCAGGGCGTCAGCTTCGGTAAGCGCCGACCGAGGTCCGGTTTGTGCCCGCCGCGCGCCCGGCTTCCAAAGCCTGGTAGCCCTCGCGCAGCAAGTTGCCCGTGTACTCGCGCCGGTTCCCGACGAATCCGGCCTCATCGTGCATGCCTGATGTGACCGGGATGGTGGCCGCGCCGCAGCTGACCGTGATTCTCTGCCAGGTCCCGGACGAGGTGAAATCGTGCGACGCGATCGAGCGGCGGATCTTGTCCGCCGCGAGCGTCGCTCCCTGCTCGTCGGTCTCGGGCAGCACGATGGCGAAGTGGGGCGGTCCGTCAGCGTCGAGGAAAGCGACTGTGTCGGTATCGCGAATGGCACGGCCGAGGCGCTCCGAAATCTCTCGCAGCAAGCCCTCGACCTGCACATGCCCGAGCTCGTTGTGTATGTGCTCGGCGTGATCGATCTCGACCACCAGGACTGACAGCGGGCGGTGGTAGCGCACTGCCCGGTTAGCCTCCTGTCCGATCAGGGCGTTGATGAACTTCGAGTTCCAGATACCCGTGACGGGGTCGACGACCCCGAAAAGAGGGCTCGACGAGCGATCGATCTGGCTGTGACCGCAGGCTGGACAGTACTGGGCCGTCTCAGACAGTTCGGTATTGCAATACCAGCAGGAGGCCATGGCGGGCATTTTAGGGGCCCGGACCCGAAGTTCCTTGCATCTTCGCGCCCTAGGCGGCCGGGCCCTGGGCCGCTTAGGCATCCGGGCGGCCATAGGCGCCCGTTGAACGCATGGGAGTCAGAATTCGTCTATGGCTGGCCAGGGCGACCTTTTCGAGGTGGCGGCGGGGCCCGGGCCAGAAGCGCCTCTCGCTACCAGGATGCGGCCGAGGAACTTCGACGACCTCGTCGGACAGCGGGCGGTGGTCGATGTCTTGAGGCAGCTGACCCGCTCGGGTCACCTGCCAAGCATCGTGTTGTGGGGGCCGCCCGGAAGCGGCAAGACCACGCTGGCCGGCCTGCTCGCGACCGAAACGAGCGCGCGGATGGTGTCGATGTCCGCCGTGACCGCCGGCGTCGCGGACCTGCGCAAGGTCGTGGCAGAAGCCAGGATCCACCGGCGGGCCGGACTTCGCACCGTCCTTTTCATCGACGAGATCCATCGCTTCAACAAGGCGCAGCAGGACGCGATCCTGCCGCATGTCGAGGACGGTACGGTGACGTTGATCGGCGCCACGACAGAGAACCCTTCATTCGAGGTCATCGCGCCCCTGCTGTCGCGAAGCCGCGTGTTCCGGCTGGAGCAGCTGGACCGGGACGAGCTGAAGCAGGTCGTGCGGCGCGGGCTCGTCGCGCTCGGCGGGCGAACGATCGCCGATGAAGCGTTGGCCGCGCTGCTCGAGGGCGCGCGCGGCGATGCGCGAGTGGCGCTCAACGGACTCGAGGCTGCAGCCGCGCTGGCAGGGGACGAGACGATCTCGGTTGAGCACGTCGAACACTCGCTGCAGCAGCGCCACCTGCTGTACGACCGTGCGGGCGACCAGCACTACGACATCGTGTCGGCCTTGATCAAGAGCGTGCGCGGCAGCGATCCCGACGCAGCCGTCTACTGGATGGCTCGCATGCTCGAGGCGGGCGAGGACCCGTTGTTCGTAGCTCGCCGGCTCGTCATCCTCGCCGCGGAGGACGTTGGCCTGGCCGACCCGCACGCGCTTTCCGTTGCGATGGCGGCCCAGCAGGCTGCGCATTTCGTCGGCATGCCCGAGGCCGTGCTCCCGCTGACCGAGGCTGCCCTCTACCTCGCGCTGGCACCCAAGTCCAACTCTGCGCTCACGTCATACGGGGCCGCACGTGCCCTGATTCAGGAGACCGGCAACGAGCCCGTGCCGAAGCACCTGCGCAATGCACCGACCGGGCTGATGAAGTCGATGGGCTACGGCAAGGGCTACCAGTACGCCCACGACTACGAAGGCGGCGTCGCGGACCAGGTGCACATGCCCGAGAAGCTGAAGAGCCGCAAGGTGTACAAGCCCAACCCACGCGACGTGAAGCCTGGGAAATAGACTTTCGCCTCGTGGCTGACGCACTCCTGATCTTCAAACCCGACGCCGCCTACCGGCTCGCCGCGCGTGCAGGCCTGTGGAGTTGGCTCGCCACCGAACGCGACTGGAAGGTCAGATCGCTCGAGTGGTTCCAACCCCCGGTCCCGCTCATCGAAAGTCACTACGACTTCCTCGAGGGAAGACCTTTCTTTTCTTGGCTGGTCGATTTCATGACCGCGCTCCCGCTCATCGTCGGACGCGTCACCGCGTCGGCGGACGCGCTCAAGCTCATGCGCTACGACCTCGGTGAAACACGCATCGCGCAATCACGACCCGGCTCGCTCCGCGAGCGCTTCGGCATCTACGGCGGCCTCAACTGCCTCCACCTCTCGGACGCGCCTGAGACAGGTGCGGCGGAGGTCGAGAAATGGTCGAAGGTAGTGCAGCTCGACAAGGTCGCGATCGAGCTCGACAAGGAGTCGGACCGGCCGGACCACACTTACCACCTGCGCTCACTGGCCACGCAGGTGGCCGCCGGCTTTCAGGTGGAGCTCGCCACGAAGACTATCCGCGACTTGCTGGCGGAGGAGGCTGAGATCACCGGCAAGCAGCGCGAAGCGCTCTACCGAATTATTTTGGGGGCTCTGACGTAGTCTCCGACTTGGTTTCTGCCGCCCTGACGTCCGCGCGCACGTGCACCGTCACCGCCTTGTTGAAGAGTTCTGAGTTCGGCACCACCAGCAGGTCACCTGCATCCGTCTTCAACAGCGTCACCCTCAACTTGATCTCCGTCACCGTGCCTGAGCCAACCCCTTCCATCGAGATCCTGTCGCCTACCCGGATGTGGCGCTCGAGCAGGATGTAGTAGCCCGAAACGTAATCCTTCAGCAAGTCCTGCACGCCGAAGCTCGCGACGATGGTCGCCAGCAAGATGCCGGCAAGGGTGAAGTTCTGGCTCTGGAACGCAAACCCGATACCGAACCAGATCCCTAAAGCGATCAGAACGACGGTGACGACGCGGCCGCCGATCTGAACCACGTCCGAGCGCATGTTCCGCCGCCGAAGCGCCGCGACCACCCGGTTGGAGACGAACCTGGACCCGGCGACGAAGACCAGCAAGACGACCAGGCCGACGCCGAAATATCCGAGATCTTGATTCGAGACGAAAGGAAGCAACGAACCCGCCAGCGGCGGCGCGGTCATTCCTTGGTCTCGGCGGCTTCCTCCGCTCCGGCTTCGCCTTCGGCGGCAGCCTCGCCCTCGGCGGGCACCAGAGCCTCCGCGACCGGGACTTCCTCCTCGATCTTCATCTCGCGCTTCTTGATGATCTTGACCACGAGCTCCTCAGGGTCGATGAGCACCGTCACGCCCTTGGGAATCTTGAGGTCGGAGATCCGAAGCTCTGATTCGATCTCCTCGAGAGGCGTCAGGTCCACCTCGAAGGCCTCGGGAATGTCCGATGGAAGGCACTCGACCCGGAGCGTGTGGAGGGGCTGCAGAATGTCGGCATCGCCACGCTTGACGGCCGCTGACTCACCCACGAGGTGCACCGGAACCTCGACGGTGATCTTCTCTTCGAGGTTGACCTGGTAGAAGTCCACATGGATCGGGCCCAGGCGGCGAGGGTGCGTCTGGATCTCCCGGACGAGAACCTTCTCCGCCTTGTCACCGTCGACGACGAGGTCGACCAGGTGGGTCCGGCCGGACTTCACGAACACTTTCTGGAATTCGAGACGGTCCAGGACCAGGGGCGTCGGCTTGGCGTTATGCCCGTACACGACAGCGGCGAGCTTGCCCTGGCCGTATAACCGGCGCGAGCGCTTGCCCAGGAGGTCGCGGACGGAGGCTTTGAGCTGCAATCAGTAGTTCCTTCGTGAACACGCTGGCGCGTGCCATGGTTTGGCCTCTGATGGAGAGGCGTGGTTATGATACGGCAAAGCCCTGAGGCGTCCTGCCCAGGCGCGGCCAAACCGAGTTAGCGAGGAGGGTCCTAAGCATGCAGAACCCACCGCCTCCCTCCACCGATGATGCCGCCGCCGGGCGGCAGCGCGATGGCTGCGCCGGCAGGAAACCTGGCCAGCCCTGGATTGCGCATCGTGGGCGGGCTCATCGACGTGATCATCCTGAGCGTCGTCGGCGGGATCATCAGCCTGATTCTCAAGGACGTCCGCTGGCTGGCATACATCATCGACATCGCCATCGACATTGGTTACTTCGCTTACTTCTGGAGCTCGCGCGGCCAGTGGGTCGGCATGATGGCCTTTGGCTTCAAGGTGCGAGACATCGCCACCGGTCAGTACCCGACCATGGGCAAAGCTGCTCTGCGGGCGGTCATCTGGATTGTCGAATACGCGTTAACGATCTGCATCGTCGGGGCGATCGGATGGCTGTGGATGCTGTGGGACCCGCAGAAGCAGGCGGTCCACGACAAGGTCGCCGGCACCATCGTCACCGTTTCCTGACAGAAGGGAGAAGAAAATGCAGAACCCACCACCGCCGCCATCCGGCGGCTTTCCGCCACCACCGCCGCCATCCGGCGGCTTTCCGCCTCCCCCGCCATCCGGTGGCTACCCGCCGCCCCCACCTCCCTCCGGTGGCTATCCGGCGGCGCAACCGCCGGGATACGCATACGGCGCCTCGCCACAAGTGACATACGGC
>WNFJ01365652.1_pt3 | contig 12796 bp, 8 predicted proteins | sample 5400461 | NCBI WGS metagenome assembly WNFJ01 (sample SAMN13153349, study PRJNA577476) | soil metagenome | isolation source: 115 cm saprolite on Douglas fir-dominated hillslope | place: USA:California | collected 2013-09-17 | reverse complement strand
CCCGACGGCTTGAGCGGCCGTAGCCGGCGTTTCGGCCGCCATCCGGATGGCGGCCGACGGCCCGACATATCTCAGGGGCAAATAGAGCGTGAAGGCGCTCCCCACGCCGGGAGAGCTGCGAAGGTGAATTTCGCCGCCCAAGAGATTGGACAGCTCGCGGCTGATGGCCAAGCCGAGGCCGGTACCTCCATACTTCCGGCTCGTGCTGGCATCGGCCTGCTGAAACGCCTCGAAGATGATCTTCTGCTTTTCGACCGGAATGCCAATTCCCGTATCCGCGACCTCGAAAGCGACCACCGCGGGCGCCTGGTTGAGAACGGAATGCTCCGCGCTCCAGCCACCGACGGCCGCCGAAACGTTGAGGCGCACGCCCCCCTGCGCGGTGAACTTGAAGGCATTCGACAGCAGGTTCTTGAGCACTTGTTGAAGACGCTTGGAGTCGGTGACGATGCTGCGACCGAGATTCGCATCGATGTGCACATCGAACGAAAGTTGCCGGTTTTCGGCCTCGTGCCGGAATGGACGGGCGACCATTTCGAGCAAGTTGGAAAAAAGGATATCCTCGGCCTCGACCGTAACGGTTCCGGATTCGATTTTCGAGAGATCCAGGATATCGCTGATCAGGTTCAACAGGTCGGTCCCGGCACCGTGAATCGTGCGAGCGAACTCGACTTGCTTCAACGTCAAGTTGCCTTCGGGATTCTCGGTGAGCTGCTGACCCAGGATCAAAATGCTGTTGAGCGGCGTGCGCAGCTCGTGCGACATGTTCGCCAGGAATTCCGATTTGTACCGTGACGTCAGAGCCAGCTCCGTGGCCTTTTCTTCAACGGCGCGGCGCGCTTGCTCGATTTCCTGATTCTTGCGCTCCACCTCGACGTTTCGCTCGGCAAGCTGCTGAGCCTTCTGCTCCAATTGCTCGTTGGTCTGCTGCAGCTCTCTTTGCTGCGCCTGCAGCTCGCCAGCAAGCTGCTGCGATTGCTTCAGCAAGCCTTCGGTCTGCATCGTCGCCTCGATGCTGTTGAGCACGATGCCGATGCTGGTCGTCAGCTGCTCCAAAAACGTGGTCTGCAGCGTCGTAAAAGCGCTGATCGAGGCGAGCTCGATCACGGCCTTGACCTGGCTTTCGAACAGAACCGGCAGCACGACGACATTGCGCGGCGCGACCTTGAACAGGGCGGAGCCGATCGGGATCGCGCTCGCGGGCATCTCGCTGATCAGCATGCGCCGCTTGTCGGCCGCACACTGACCGATCAATCCCTCGCCGAGGCGCAAACTGGGACGATGGCCGTTCATCCCGTCATCCGCATAGGCCGACAAGAGCTTCAGCGTCGGCGCTTCCTCGCCTTCCAGCTGATAGATCACGCCCTGCTGGGCGTCGACCAGCGGGGTCAGCTCGGTGAGCAGCAGCCGGCCGACCGTGGCGAGATCGCGCTGGCCCTGGAGCATATTGGTGAACTTGGCCAAATTCGTCTTGAGCCAATCCTGCTCGGTATTTCGGTCGGTCGTGAGCCTCAAGTTGCCGATCATCGTATTGATGTTGTCCTTGAGCTCGGCGACCTCGCCGCGCGCCTCGACCTGAATGGAGCGGGTCAAGTCGCCCTTGGTCACCGCGGTGGCGACCTCGGCGATGGCGCGTACCTGGGTCGTGAGGTTCGCCGCCAACAGGTTGACGTTGCCGGTGAGGTCCTTCCAGGTGCCGGCGGCGCCCGGGACGTTGGCCTGACCGCCCAGGCGTCCTTCCACGCCGACTTCGCGTGCCACGCTGGTGACCTGGTCCGCGAAGGTGGCCAGCGTTTCGGTCATGTTGTTGATGGTTTCGGCAAGCGCCGCGACCTCGCCCTTGGACTTGACCGCCAAATTCTGCTGGAGATCGCCGTCGGCGACCGCGGTCACGACCTTCACGATGCCGCGCACCTGCTCGGTGAGGTTGGCGGCCATGACGTTCACCGTATCGGTGAGATCCTTCCAGGTGCCGGCGACGCCCGACACCTGCGCCTGACCGCCGAGCCGGCCTTCGGTGCCGACCTCGCGCGCCACGCGCGTGACTTCGGACGCGAACGCGTTGAGCTGATCGACCATCGTGTTGATGGTGTTCTTGAGCTCGAGGATTTCGCCCTTCACGTCGACCGTGATCTTGCGCGAAAGATCGCCGCGCGCCACCGCCGTCGTCACCTCGGCGATGTTGCGGACTTGCGTCGTCAGGTTGGCGGCGAGCAGATTGACGTTGTCGGTGAGATCCTTCCAGGTGCCGCCGACGCCGGGCACAACCGCCTGTCCGCCCAGGCGACCGTCGGTTCCCACCTCGCGCGCGACGCGAGTCACCTCGGCGGCAAACGAGCGAAGCTGCTCCACCATCGTGTTCAGGGTTTCCTTCAGCAGCAGGATTTCACCGCGCACGTCGACGGTGATTTTCTTCGACAGGTCACCGCTGGCGATGGCGGTGGCGACCTCGGCGATATTGCGGACCTGGGCGGTCAGGTTCGACGCCATGAAATTCACGTTGTCGGTGAGGTCCTTCCAGGTGCCGGCGACGCCGGGCACCTGCGCCTGGCCGCCAAGCTTGCCTTCGGTGCCGACCTCTCGCGCAACGCGCGTGACTTCGGACGCGAACGCATTGAGCTGGTCCACCATCGTGTTGATGGTGTTCTTGAGCTCGAGGATTCGCCGCGCGCCACCGCCGTCGTCACCTCGGCGATGTTGCGCACTTGCGCGGTCAGATTGCCGGCCATCGAGTTGACGCTGTCGGTCAGGTCCTTCCAGGTGCCGGCGACGCCCGGCACATTGGCCTGCCCGGCGAGCCGGCCCTCGGTGCCGACCTCGCGCGCCACGCGGGTCACCTCGCCGGCGAACCGGTTGAGCTGGTCCACCATCGTGTTGAGCGTCTCCTTCAGCTGAAGGATTTCGCCGCGCACGTCGACCGTGATCTTGCGCGATAGATCGCCGCCCGCGATGGCGGTGGCCACCTCGGCAATGTTGCGCACCTGGCCGGTGAGATTGCCGGCCATCGAATTGACGCTGTCGGTCAAGTCTTTCCAGGTGCCAGCCACGCCCGGCACCTCCGCCTGCCCGCCGAGCTTGCCCTCGGTGCCGACCTCGCGCGCCACGCGGGTGACTTCCGCCGCAAAGGCGTTGAGCTGGTCCACCATCGTGTTGAGCGTTTCCTTCAGCCGCAGGATTTCGCCGCTCACGTTCACGGTGATTTTCTTCGACAAGTCGCCCTGCGCCACCGCGGTGGCAACCTCGGCGATGTTGCGCACCTGGCCGGTGAGGTTCGATGCCATCGAATTGACGCTGTCGGTCAGGTCCTTCCAAGTGCCGGCAACGCCGCGCACCAATGCCTGGCCGCCGAGCTTGCCTTCGGTGCCGACCTCGCGCGCAACGCGCGTGACCTCGGACGCGAACGCGTTGAGCTGGTCCACCATCGTGTTGATGGTGTCCTTGAGCTCGAGGATTTCGCCGCGCACGTCCACAGTGATCTTCTTGGACAGGTCGCCGCTGGCGATGGCGGTCGACACTTCGGCAATGTTGCGGACCTGGGCGGTCAGGTTCGAGGCCATGGAGTTGACCGAATCGGTCAGATCCTTCCAGGTGCCGGCGACGCCGAGCACGTTGGCCTGCCCGCCCAGCCGCCCGTCGGTGCCCACCTCGCGCGCCACGCGGGTCACCTCGCCGGCAAATGCATTGAGCTGATCGACCATCGTGTTGATGGTTTCCTTGAGCTGCAGGATCTCGCCGCTCACGTTGACGGTGATCTTCTTCGACAGGTCGCCGCCCGCAATCGCGGTCGCCACATCGGCGATATTGCGGACCTGGGCGGTCAGGTTGCTGGCCATGAAATTCACGTTGTCGGTGAGGTCCTTCCAGGTGCCGGCGATGCCGGGCACCTGCGCCTGGCCGCCGAGCTTGCCTTCGGTGCCGACCTCGCGCGCCACGCGCGTGACTTCCGACGCGAACGCGTTGAGCTGGTCCACCATCGTGTTCATGGTGTCCTTGAGCTCGAGGATTTCGCCGCGGACATCGACGGTGATCTTGCGCGAGAGGTCGCCGCGCGCGACCGCGGTCGTGACCTGGGCGATGTTGCGCACCTGGTCGGTGAGGTTGCCGCACATGGCGTTCACGGAATCGGTCAAGTCCTTCCACGTCCCGGCGACGCCCGGGACGATCGCCTGGCCGCCGAGCTTCCCGTCGGTGCCGACCTCGCGCGCCACCCGCGTCACTTCCGAGGCAAAGGAACGCAACTGGTCGACCATCGTATTGATGGCTTCCTTGAGCTGGAGGATTTCACCACGGACGTCGACCGTGATCTTCTTCGAGAGGTCGCCATTGGCGACCGCGATGGTCACCTCGGCGATGTTGCGCACCTGGGCCGTGAGGTTGCTGGCCATCGAATTGACGCTCTCGGTCAGTTCCTTCCAAACCCCGGTCACCTCGATCACTTGCGCCTGACCGCCGAGCTTGCCCTCGGTGCCGACCTCGCGCGCCACACGCGTCACTTCCGAGGTGAATACGTTGAGCTGCTTGATCATCGTGTTGACGATCTCGGCCGACCGGCGGAATTCGCCCTTCAGCGGGCGTCCGTCGACATCGAGGCGCACGGTCTGCAGCAAATCGCCCTGGGCGACGGCTGCGATCGCGCGGGTGACCTCGGTGGTCGGCCACAGCAAATCGTCGATGAGCGCGTTGACGGAGCTTTCCATCTCGCCCCAGGCGCCGCTGCCGATGCCGAACCGCACGCGCTGGCGGGTCTTGCCTTGCCGGCCGACGACCTCACCCACGCGTTCGAGCTGCTGGGCCATGCGCTGGTTGGCGGCCACGATCTCGTTGAACGTGTCCGCAATCTTGCCGATGATCCCCACCTGATTGCCCGCCATGCGCACCGAGAAATCGCCCACACGCACGGCTTGGAGCGCTTGCAGCAATTCATGAATCTCAGCGGAGGAAGCGCCGTTGACCTCGCCGGTCGTCGGCTCGGGCGACGAACCGGCCGGGGACCCATTGGGCTTCAGTTCGCCGACGGCTTCACTGCTCGGCTGCATGGCTTCGCTCCAAACGGCAGAAGAGATTGAGTCTCGACAGCATTGTTGCCGATCCGGACAGGACTTTGGTCGCAATCGCGGGGCGCCGTGGCTGCGGGTCCCGGCCGTGGCGGCACAGGAAACGCTCCCCGCGACCATCCGACGCCGCGGGGTAGCTCAGCATAAGGCGGAATTTGCGGAGATGCCGGCCTATTTCGCCCTCCCGTCGCAGCCCCCCAAGAAAGGCCGACTGGTACGGACACCAGGCGATGAACGCCACAAACGCGGACAAGTTCCGTTGGTTCCAACTGCGGCGCACATTTTTTTACCATTTTTGCGGGCGGCCCCCCGCGGTCGATTTTTTCGCACCTCGGCTCGTGGCATAAGCAATTGTTTTTGTTCGTATATTTGTGCCGCCCCGGTGCGAAGCGGGTTGCGGTCGATGTGTGTCGTCCCGCGATGGGCCGGGAGATGAATTCGAAATCAGGCCTCGGGGCGACCGTGTCATGACGATTTGGCGGCCAGCGTGGCGGATTTGCCAGAGAACGTTGAAACTCCCGCAACATACGGCAAGATTTATTGATGGCGGGACCGGCGGAACGCCGCGGCCGGGGGAAACGTTAACCACCCGTTCACCACATCACCGGAGGAGGTCATGACCAACCGTCTACGCTATGGGGCGATCGCGCTTGCATTTGCGTCAGGCATCGGCGTGGCGGCCGCGCAGGTGAGCTCTCCGGGAGGCGGCGGGAATGCGCAGTCTGGGGCCATGAGCCAGCCGTCCCAGCTCAAGCTCAGCCCGGCCCAAAGGACCGCCATCCTCAACGCAGTTCTCCAGAACAGCGCGAAGATTACTGCGCCGACCAATTTTCAGGCAGCGATAGGCGGTCCGGTGCCACCTTCGATCGAGCTCTATACCTTGCCCAGCAGCGCACTGCCCCAATCGCCGGAGCTGCGCAGCCTGAAATACACGATGGCCCAGAACCAGGTCGTGTTGGTCGATCCGACGACGATGCGCGTGGTCGACATCATCCGTCAGTAACCGTCATCCAGTCAGCAACCACCGGCCGAGGGCTCCAACCGGCTCCTTTGCTCGCAATCGAGAGGGCGCCGCCGCGGCGGGCGGACTATTGCGCGGCGCCTTCGGTCCACTTGCTNTCGAGATACGGCCCCATGAAAAAAGCCTCGCCCGCCCCCTCCCCGAAGTAGCGATCGTAGCCGTCGATCATCGCCCGCACCGGCCGAACGCAGGTCGGTATGGAGTCCGTGATGAGATCACCAAGGTTTGACGGTAAAACTTTACCGAAGCGCGGATCGCCAGCGACGGCGCGTGCGATGCACTCCGTTGCGGACCGCACCAGTGGTTGCATGGCGGCATTCTTTTGTTGCGCCGTCATTTGCGTCGCCGAACCCTGCGGCTCGACGGCGGGGCCGGTCGCGATGCTCATGAAGAGCACGGCGCCGGCAAGCGGAGCTAGAAGCATTCAGTTTCCCCGTCCCAGCTGAGTTGAATCAACTACCCCAAAGCAGCTTAGCAAATATTGCGCCAAAAGCGGACCGGTATTATTTGGCTCGCATGGCTATGCCCGGAACCATCGTTGTTACAAGGCGTTACAAAAGGCTTTGGCTTGGACGGCGGCGAAACAATGAAACCAGCACGATCGCTGAGCGAATCGTCCGCGCCCGCCGCCCCCCAACCCCGGCCCGGACCGGAAGGACCCCATCGTCCACCGGTTCAACCCGCCTCAATGGCGCAGCGCCCGGGCGCGGTCATCGAGACCGATATCCCGGCGCGGCTCGATTGCCTGCCTTGGGGTCGTTTCCACACCCTCGTGGTGGTCGCGCTCGGCATCACCTGGATCTTGGATGGGCTTGAAGTCACATTGGCAGGGGCACTGTCCGGCGCCCTCAAGGAAGGTTCCACCTTGGGGTTGAGCAATTCCGAGATCGGCCGTGCCGGCAGCGCCTATCTGGGCGGGGCCGTCCTGGGTGCCCTGTTCTTCGGGTGGCTGACGGACCGCCTCGGCCGCAAGAAGCTTTTTTTCGTCACGATCGCGGTCTACCTTACGGCCACCGCCGCGACCGCGCTGTCGTGGAATTTCTGGAGCTTTGCGCTTTTTCGCTTGTTGACCGGCGCCGGCATTGGCGGCGAGTATACGGCGATCAATTCGACGATCCAGGAGCTCGTTCCGGCTCGCATGCGCGGCTGGACCGATCTTGTCATCAATGGCAGCTTTTGGATCGGAGCCGCGATGGGCGCCGCCGGCTCGATCGTGCTGCTCGATCCGGCCGTCATCGATCCGGCAATCGGTTGGCGCCTGGCATTTCTCATCGGAGCGGCACTCGGGACGGTGATCTTCGCCATGCGCCTTTGGATTCCAGAGAGCCCCCGCTGGTTGATGACGCACGGGCAGCCGCAACGCGCGGAGGCCATCGTGGCGCAGATCGAGCATCAATCGGCGTCCCCCGGCCATGACACGCGACCCCACCTCCCCAAAGTAAAATTGCGGCCCCGTACCCATACGCCGCTGATCGAAGTTGGACGAGCATTGTTTCGAACCTATCCGCGGCGAACGTTCGTGGGCCTCAGCCTGATGGCTGCGCAGGCATTCTTTTACAATGCGATCTTTTTCACCTACGCGCTGATCCTCACGGATTTCTACGGCGTACCCGCCGACCGCGTGGGCTGGTACATTCTGCCGTTTGCGGCGGGAAATTTCTTGGGTCCACTCGTGCTCGGCAGGCTGTTCGACACCATCGGCCGCAAATTCATGATCGGCATGACCTATGCGGCCTCCGGAATACTGCTTGCCTGCACCGGCTATCTTTTCAGCAAAGGCCTCATGTCGGCGCAAACACAGACGATCGCCTGGACGATCGTCTTCTTCTTTGCCTCGGCGGCGGCCAGCTCCGCCTATCTGACGGCGAGCGAGACATTCCCCCTTGAGATTCGCGCACTGGCGATCGCTTTCTTCTATGCGATCGGCACCGGAATCGGCGGGGCGGCGGGGCCATGGCTGTTCGGCACGCTCATCGATACGGGATCACGTTCCAGTGTGGCGGGGGGTTACCTGCTGGGGTCGGTCTTGATGATCGCTGCGGCCTTGATTGAATGGTGCTGGGGCGTCGCAGCCGAGAGAAAGTCCCTCGAATCGGTCTGTCAACCTCTCGGCTTCATCGAATAAGATCACACAGCGACTCACCTGCAACACCGCCGCAATCCGGGGTAGAACTATGGATATTGTCGCACCGTCCTTGATTCCAAATCTCCAAGAGTGTGCGATCCTGCTCGATGTCGACGGGACCATCCTTGATTTGGCTTCAACACCGGGCGAAGTCTGGGTTCCACCCTCGCTGCGGCGCGACATGACTCGCTTGAGCGAACGCACCGGGGGGGCGGTGGCGCTCGTGAGCGGCCGTTCGCTGAATGATCTCGATCTGCTGTTTTCGCCGTTGCAACTCCCGGCGGTCGGGGGCCATGGCGCCGAGTTTCGCCCGCAGATGGGCGGTGAGCCGGATCTGCGGCGCACGGTGCCGCTGGATGCAGGGCTCAAGCGCAAGCTTGCCAAGGTCGCCGAAATCGGACCCGGCATCCTTATCGAGGACAAGGGTTACTCGATCGGCTTGCACTATCGTCTGGCTCCGGAACTGGGAGACGCCGTCAAAGAGGCCGTCGATCGAATCTGCGCGGAACATCCGTCGGCACCGATCGAGATTCTGCGCGGAAAATCCGTCCTTGAAATCAAGCAAATCGGATTCAACAAGGGCACGGGCGTGCGCGAGTTGATGCGCTATCCGCCCTTCATCGACCGCCATCCGATCTTCATCGGCGACGACGTCACGGATGAATCGGTGTTCGAAATCATCGCGGAATTCGATGGCCTGGCATTTTCCGTGGGCAGGATGGTTGCCGGCGTCAACGGGCACTTCGAAAAGCCCGAAGCCGTGCGCGGCTGGCTCACGCGCATAGCGGACGAAGGCGAAAGTCCCGCGCCATGACGGATCATGGGCTTGATCTTGCCGTCATCGGCAACGGTCGTACCGCCGCGCTGGTCGATCCTTGCTCCAGAATCGTGTGGTGGTGCTTCCCGACCTTCGACAGCGACCCGGTCTTCTGCCGACTGGTGTCCGGAAACGAAGAGAAGGGTTTCTCGGACGTCGTGCTCGACGACATGGTCGATTTTCAGTCCGAGTACCTGCGCAATACCGCAATCGTGTCGACGGTCCTCACCGACCGGCACGGCGGTGCGGTGCGGATCACTGACTTTGCTCCGCGCTTTCGCCAATACGGGCGCGTCTTTCGGCCGCCGCAGCTGTTTCGCATCATCGAGCCGATCTCGGGGCTGCCGCGCATTACGGTTCGGGTAAGGCCGACGCACAGTTACGGTCAACAATTTCCCCGTCATTCCATCGGCAGCAATCATATCCGTTACCTGGACGAGGGCACGGTCATCCGCTTGACCACCGATGCCCCGCTTTCGCTCATCGAGCACGAGTCGCCGTTCGTCCTCACTCGCCCCATTCATTGTGTGTTCGGCCCCGACGAACCGGTGACCAGCGGCCTGGCGATAACGAGCCGGGAGTTCAGCGATCGGACGCGGGACTATTGGATGGACTGGGTCCGGGGGTTGTCGATCTCTTATGATTGGCAAGAGGCCGTCATCCGCGCCGCCATCACACTCATGCTGAGCAATTTCGAGGAGACCGGTGGCGTCATCGCGGCACACACGACCTCCATCCCTGAATCTCCCGCCTCCGGGCGGACGTGGGACTATCGCTATTGCTGGCTGCGCGATGCCTATTTCGTCGTGAAGGCGCTCAATCGCATCGGCGCGACGCAGACGATGGAACAGTTCATTTCCTTCATCCTGAGCATCGCCGCGAACACCGATGAGGCCCTGCGGCCGGTCTACGGCATTGTGCCGACCATCCCGCTGGAAGAACGTATAGCCCCGGACCTGCAGGGCTACCGCGGCGACGGACCGGTTCGAATCGGCAATGCGGCAGCGGCGCAAATCCAGAATGACACGTATGGCAGCATCATCCTGGCCGCCATGCCGATGTTCTTCGATCGCCGCCTGCCGCGACCCGGCGACGAAGGACTATTTCGATTGCTCGAATCCCTCGGCGGCCACGCGGCGAAATCGGCGCTGCAGCCCGATGCCGGGATTTGGGAATATCGCGGCCGCCAACGTATTCATACCCATTCCACCGCCATGTGCTGGGCCGGCTGCCACCGGCTTGCCGCGATCGCGTCCCGCCTTGGTCTGGAGGATCGCGCCCGGCACTGGAACGCGATCGCCGATCCTCTTCATGCCGAGCTCCTCGACCGCGCCTGGAACGAAAAGCGAGGCGCCTTCACTTCGGCTTTCGGGTCCGACGACCTCGACGCCAGCGTGCTGCTGCTTGCGGACCTCGGCGTCATCGAGGCCGAGGATCCACGCTTCAAGAGCACGGTCTGCGTCATGGAGCGCGAGCTTTTGCGCGAGACCCATGTCATGCGCTACGCCAGCGCAGACGATTTCGGGCCGCCGGTCACGGCCTTTTTGATCTGCCGGTTCTGGCTCGTCGATGCCTGGTGGTCGCTCGGCCGGCACGAAGATGCGCGCAATCTTTTTATCGATGCGCTGAAACATCGCAATCGGTACGGACTCCTTTCGGAGGATATCGACCCGCAAACCGGTACGTTGTGGGGAAATTTTCCGCAGACCTATTCCATGGCCGGCCTGATTCTGACCGCAATGCGGCTGTCGCGCAGCTGGGAAGACCGCTATTGGCGCTGATCAATAGCGAAATCGATGACGACCTTGATATCGCCCGGACGGCGTTGCACCGCCTCCGTCCACTGATCGATGGGAACCCGGCGCGTGATCAGTCGACCGAGCCAGCTTCTGTCGGCCCGCTTGAGCGCGTCGGCGGCAATCTCGTAGTGTCTGCGGTTGGCATTGACCGCGCCGAAGATCGTATCGTTGTCGAGCACCAGAGTTCGATTGATGAGGCCGATATCGAGCTTGAAATCACGGCCCGGCGCGGTGACGCCGAGAAGGCATGTGATCCCGGCGGGCGCGGTGCGGCCGAAAATCTCGGCGATGAGGGCCGGCGCACCGCTGCACTCCATCAGGATATCGGGCCGCAGACGATCGATGAGCTTCCCCCCGGCATGATAGTTGCCGCCGAGCCGCTGAACGAGATCGGCTTTGGTGCCATCGTTGTGGTGGTCGAGGACGTGGATGTCGAGACCGCGCTGCGCGCCCATCAGCGCCGCGAGAAGGCCGATCGGTCCGGCGCCGGTGACGAGCAGCGTCTGCGGGTGCCACGACTTCGAGCGTTGGCCGATATGCCAGATGTGCTCCCAGGCCTTGGCGAGGATGCTGGCGGGCTCCGACAAGACCCCGAGAAGACCCAACGCGGCATCGATCTTGACGACGAACTCGGGCTCGACGCGGAAACGTTCCGTGCCGTAGCCATGCCGCTCTTTGATGCCACGCTCCGTATAGCCGCCATTGCGACACATGTCCCATTCGCCGGCCGCGCAGGCGACGCAGGGTACCGGGTCGGGACGGCGCACAATGCCGACAACGAGATCGCCCGGCCTCAAGCCGCAGCCCTGAGGCGCCTGCTGNATCCGCCCCGGGCGGCGCCCAGCCATATTCGCCCGCCAGGATGTCCCGGTCGGTACCGCACACCCCGAGCGCCAAGGTCCGAACCAGCACGTCGCCGTCGGACACGGGCGGTTCCGCGACGTCTTCAATCCTTGCCGAATTGGGAATCCCGGGCGCGGTGGTCAGCGCGCGCATGCATGGTCCCGAATCCATATGACCAGCATCTGAGACATCCAGAATCCACGGAGAGTGCGCGGAACGCGCCCCCGTGGTCCTCCAACGCGGGACCGGCGGCATTGTTCCAAGCCTCCCATGGCCAACCTCCGTAATGGCCAACCTCTGTAATTGTCGCGAAGGATGAAACCAGCCGGCCGGTCAGGCGTTGAACCGGCGCGGAGGCTCAGTCACATGGACGCGATCGGGCGCAAACGATGGGCCATCGCGGAAGGATATATTCCGTCCCAAAGCTGCTTCTCCGACCGCGCACTGATTTCGCACGAGACCGCCTGCATCCTGAATGCCGGCGAGCGGGACGCGCACGTCGTCATTACGATATTCTTTGCCGATCGCGATCCGGTCGGCCCCTACCGCGTCACCGTCTCGGCGCGCCGCACCTTGCATCTGCGGTTCAACGATCTCGACGATCCGCAGCCGATTCCGCGCGACACCGACTACGCCTCGGTATTCGAATCCGACGAGGCGATCGTCGTGCAGCATACGCGGCTCGATTCTCGCCACGCGGAGGTCAGCTTGCTGTCCACGACCGCCTACGCGGAGGCATGATCGGCATCGGGTAAACACTCGATCAGCGATATATTTGAGGCCGCCGGTATCGGCCTGTTCCCCGCACTCGTTTCGTGTGGGTTAGGGTGATTCGGCTTCGCAAGCACCTTCCGCAGGCAAGCGACTTTCGCAACGGAGACGTACGTGGCTGGGCGTCGTGGCGGCCGAGCGGGCCACAGGGAACCAATTGGCGCCATCATCGTTAACGTGGTCGAAACATCGGGAGATCGCGTTGTGATCGTTGTGGTTTCGAACCGCGTGGCCCGGTTGGAGGCAGACGAGCCCATAACGGGCGGTCTCGCATCGGCCCTATTGCCGGTCGTCAAAAATTCGGGCGCCATATGGGTCGGGTCAAGCGGCCGCGTCCGCGATGCTTCAGAAAAAGATTCATTCGCG
>WNFJ01142334.1_pt1 | contig 12799 bp, 9 predicted proteins | sample 5400461 | NCBI WGS metagenome assembly WNFJ01 (sample SAMN13153349, study PRJNA577476) | soil metagenome | isolation source: 115 cm saprolite on Douglas fir-dominated hillslope | place: USA:California | collected 2013-09-17 | reverse complement strand
GCCGGCATCTTCCGCCATTTTTTGATTACCACAGCCGCGTTTCCTACTCGAAAGTTGAGAATGTCGTCCGCAACAGCGCGATCGAACATCCCTCAGTCCGCGGATGCCTGCAATTCCTTGGCGTCGACGAAGGAGTCGAGATTCACCACGTTGCGGATCTGCCTGCTCGAACCGGATTGGGGACGAGTTCCGCCTTCACCGTCGGATTTTTGCTCGGCCTCTATGCACTCAGAGAGCAGATGCGCAACAAACATGCTCTGGCACTCGATGCCATCCATGTGGAGCAAGAAATTCTCAAAGAGGCCGTTGGCTCACAAGATCAGATCAGTGCCGCTTACGGGGGATTTAATCGGATCAATTTTCATGCCGACGGCAGTTTTGAAGTTAAGCAGATGATCGCTCCTGCCGCCAGACTGGCTGCGCTCCAGCAACACTGTGCTTTGTTCTTTACGGGATTTTCCCGGATTGCTTCTGATGTTGCTAAAGAGCAGATTAAAGTCACACCGCAAAAGAAGCGCGAATTGGAGACGATGTACCAAATGGTGGACGAAGCCGAAGCCATCGTAAACAATCCAAATCGCCCACTTGATGAGTTCGGCCGGCTTTTGAACGAATCATGGCAGATTAAGAGAACACTCACGCAAAACATTACGAACAGCAGCCTCGATGAAATCTATGAGGCAGGCCGCAGCGCCGGCGCCATGGGTGGCAAGTTGCTCGGTGCAGGGGGTGGCGGCTTTATGCTCTTCTTCGTGCCACCTGAACGGCGAAAAGAATTGCGCATGCGGATCAAGAATCTTTTGTGCGTCCCGTTCTCTTTCTCAAACCGGGGAAGCCACGTTGTCGTACACGAACCGGACCAGACCTACGATAAGTCGCTCACGACAGAGCGGTGCGAGGTGTACGCGCAGAACGGCGCCCGCAGCGAAGACTGATCATGTCGAAACCTCAAGCGGATCGGAAGTCAACGGTGAGCGCAGAGGCAGAGCATTTGGATCGAACATCCACTCTGCCGGCGTACGTTCTGATCACGCCTTCACGCAATGAAGAGGCCTTGATCGAGAAGACCATCCAGTCAGTCATTCAGCAGACCGTTCTCCCATTGAAATGGGTAATTGTGAACGATGGCTCAACGGACTCAACCGGGGCGATCGCGGAACGCTATGCCGCTGAGCACGACTGGATCGAAGTGGTGAATCGGCCGGTGCGAAAAGAGCGCAATTTTGCAGCGAAAGTCCACGCATTCAATGCCGGCCAGGAACGCCTCACGAATATAAATTATGAAATCATCGGCAACCTGGATTCGGATGTTTTGTTGGACAAGGATCATTTTGAATTCCTGCTTGGAAAGTTCCGCGACGAGCCGAGGCTCGGGGTCGCTGGGACGGTTTTTCGCGAGGAGGGTGGTTACAACTCAGGGACCGATAGTTTTGAGGGGCAAAACTACGTTTCTGGACAGTGCCAGGTGTTCCGTCGTGAGTGTTTTGAAGAGATTGGCGGGTACTTCGCAAACAAAGCGGGCGGGATCGACTGGATCGCGGTGGAAACGGCGCGCATGAAAGGTTGGAAGACCCGATCGTTCAGAGAGAAGTCGTTTTTCCACCATCGACCCTTGGGAACAGCAGACCGCGGTGTATTGGCCGCGTCATTCTCCTATGGCCAAAAAGACTATTTTCTCGGTGGGCATCCATTGTGGGAGCTGTTCCGAGTTTCGTACCGAATGACGAAATGGCCCTACCTTGTAGACGGACTCGCTCTTGGGTTGGGCTATGGTTTGGCCGCCGTGCGAAGGCTCAAAAGGCCCGTTTCCAAGGAGCTTATGGCTTTCCATCGCCGGGAACAGATGCGAAAGTTAAAAGCCATTGTTAAACGGGTTCTGACATTCAAACCGATCGATAAATTTACGTTGCTTTCCGAATAGTGATTTCTGAAGGGTCCCAACGGGCACCACCATCGAATCGCAATCATCTACCTTACAACCAGTGTTGAAATCGTAAAAGGCTAATGGATTCCTATGTGCGGAATATGCGGACAATATAACTTCGGGAACCAAGCACCTGTGCGGCGAGCGGACATTGAGGCGATGACCAAGTCCATCGTCCATCGCGGGCCGGATGACGAGGGCTATTTCATCGATGGACCGCTGGGTTTCGGATTCCGGCGGCTTTCAATCATCGATCTTGCCGGTGGGCACCAACCCATGTCGGACCGGGAGGAATCGGTTTGGGTCGTCTTCAACGGTGAGATTTACAATTTCCCGGAACTCAAGCGCGAGCTGCAGAGCCATGGGCACGTTTTTCGCACCAACTGCGACACCGAGGTCATTATCCATGGCTACAAGCAGTGGGGCGATGAAGTGCTTAACCGCCTGAACGGAATGTTTGGACTGGCCATCTGGGATGTACGTCAAAAACGGTTGGTTTTGGCCCGTGACCCGTTTGGGATCAAGCTGATTTACTACCGCATCAACGACGGCACCTTGTATTTCGGTTCGGAGATGCACCCCATTCGCGCGATGATGCCGGGGAAAGCAGAGATTGATACGACCTCTCTCAATCTGTTCCTCCGTTACCGGTTTACGCCCTCGCCTTACACGATCCTGAAAGGAGTTCGCAAACTTGCGCCGGGCACCAAGTTGACGGTCCAGAACGGGGCTTGCGAAGTGAGTCGCTGGTACAGATTCAAGCCAGAACCTTTCACACCGGCCAAGTCTCCCGCCGAAGCCAGGGAGGAGCTGCTTTTCCTGTATAAGGATGCAATCAAGCGCCAACTTATCAGCGACGTCCCGGTTGGCTTGCTGCTGAGCGGGGGAATCGATTCCGGCCTGCTGCTCGCATTGATGAATTTGAACGCGCGTTCCTGGCCGACTTACACGGTGGGCTATGGCTCGTCCTTTGGCGATGACGAACTGGCGGATGCAGCGGAAACCGCTCGTGTGCTCGGATCAAAGCACACGAGCGTCATGATTACGCAATCAACTTTCGAGGAAGTGCTTCCCAAGATCGTAGCTGCATTGGAAGAGCCCATCGCGACATCTTCGATTGTTCCGATGTATTTCGTCTGCCAACGAGCGCGCCAAGACGTTAAGGTTGCGCTGGTAGGACAAGGTCCGGACGAGTTGTTTGGGGGGTACCGCCGCCACTTAGGCGTGCGTTACAGCGCGATCTGGTCAACCTTGCCAGGTTGGGTCCGAACGCCAATCTCATCAACAATTGGTGCCCTGCCAAGGAATGAGACCCTCAAGCGCGGCGTTTACTCTTTGGCAATTCCCGACCGGATGCGCAGATACCAAAATGTTCTCTCGCTCCTGCCGGGAGACCAAGTCGAAGGACTGTTTCAAGACGGGCTTCTACCTACAGGTGCTGGGGACACTATCCTCAATTGCTGGCAGGACATGACCGAACTAATGGGAGAAACGGATGAACTAGGCGGACTGCAATTTCTGGAAGTGCGCTCCACACTCCCGGACGAACTGCTTATGTATGCCGATAAGCTCTCGATGGCACACGGACTCGAGCTTCGTGTTCCATTTGTCGACAAAGAAATCGTGGAATATGTTGAACGATTGCCGGCCAATTTCAAAGTGAGGAACGGCTCACGGAAATGGTTGCATCGGCAGGTCTGCAGCCACTTCCTTCCCGATTCGATCTTGAGACGGCCGAAGCGGGGCTTTGCAAGTAACGTCGTGGATGATTGGTTCCGCGCGGCCGTGAACATCCGAATGGCAGATACGCTGCTAGATCGCGGTTCCCGGATCTACCAATATCTTCGCCCACAGGTAGTACGTAATTTGTTCGAGCAGCATGCCGCTGAGCGCAACGACAATCATAAGATCCTATTTAGTCTCGCTCTATTTGAACATTGGCTTCGGGCGAATGAGGAGCCAGTGGCGGTGGTCCACTGACAACTCACGGCACCGACGGCGTGATCAATGATTCCGCGGAACGTGGGCGCCATTTTTGATGACTGCAAGGCCGTTGGTCCCAGGGTTTCAACGGTTTTCAGGGCCGCAGCTTGGACAGTGATGAGAGATCAATTTAAAAGAACGGAACAAAACAAGACAGGCAGAGAAGAAATGTCCACGGCACACAATTGCGTCGAAATCAGAGTCAAAGGACGGTGGGTCACCGTCCCCGCGATGTATGTCAATGGCAAGAAGGTCTTCGCCGAGGGGAGATGGCTCCGGATGGCCATGGTCCGGAGCGACGAAATGATGGTGAATGAGCTGGAAAACCCTGAGTTATACATAAAAAAACTGAGAGAGGACGGAACCCGCGACATAAAAGCTGATATCTTCACTTTCACGCAGAAAATTCCGGCAACTACGCCGAAGTATCCTTATCCCATGGAATGTGAGAGTGTTGCTGCCATCCACCTGGTTACCTTCAAGGAATGGTGGGAAAGCTTGCCGCAGGAGACCCGCAAGAACGTGAGGCGGTCCCAGAAGCGCGGCGTGGTGATAAGACTCAAGGAGTTCGACGATGATCTAATCGAGGGAATCCGGGGTGTGAACGACGATTCCCCCCTGCGGCAAGGAATGCGCAACGCCTATTACGGCAAGAGTTCAGAAGAGAGCAGAAAACTTTATGGTGAATTTGTGGGCCGATGCGACTTTATCTGCGCCTACTTCGACAACGAGCTGATAGGTTTTTTACACTTGGTTTATAGGGGGGACGTCGCGTCGATCTTGAATCTGACCACAAAACCAAGTCATTTTGACAAAAGACCGGCCAACGCCCTGATGGCCAAAGCGGTGGAGGTTTGTAAATCGAGAGGCATCTCATACATCACTTATGGCCTATACAATTACGGTAATAAGCGCGATAACTCTCTGCGTGAATTCAAAGTTCGCAACGGGTTTAAGGAAATCCTTATGCCCAGATTCTTCGTCCCATTGACGCAGTGGGGGAAACTTTGCATGAAAGTCAAACTCCATAGGGGTCTCGTCGGGATTCTTCCTCATTCAGTGATCCTCGTGGGAATAAGGGTTCGAGCCCTATGGTACAATTTCGTCACTTTTCTAAGCCGGTGTAGCTCAATGCCAGAGCGGCCGAATCGTACTCGGCAGATGGAGCGTTCAAATCCTCCCGCCGGCTCCACTTTTTAGTGCGATTGCTGCCACCTTTCCAGCTGATATTCAATCCAACTTAAATTCCGCTCCTCCATTAAAGGAATAAAGAATGCCTGGTCTAGTCGGTCTGGTTACCAAATTGCCCCGCGAGTGGGCTGAGCCGCAACTATTACGGATGCTGGATACTCTTCGACACGAGGCTTTCTACGAGAGTGGTAAGTGGATTGATGAAGCGCAGGGCATTTACGTTGGCTGGGTAGCGCGGCGGGGATCCTTTGTGGATGGAATGCCGCTCAAGAACGAGAGCGGTGAAGTTAACCTGTTTTTTTCGGGTGAGGAATTTCCCGAGCCCCCGCCACAACGCTGAAGCAGCGAGGCCACGCCGTTGAAGCCGACGGGGCTTCTTATCTCGCGCATCGATGCGAGGACGAGTCTGATTTTCCCAAACAGCTAAACGGTAGATTTCACGGATTAGTTGCAGACCGCAGGCACGACACGGCGATTCTCTTCAACGACCGTTTCGGTCTGCAGCGACTCTATTACTACGAAGCGCCGGATGCTTTTTACTTTGCCGCTGAAGCAAAGGCAATCCTTAAGGTTCGGCCCGAACTACGCAAAATTGACCCGCGCGGTCTCGGAGAATTCGTCGTTTGCGGCTGCGTGCTGGAGAATCGCACATTATTTACGGGTATTCATGTTCTGCCTCCAGGCTCGGCCTGGGTGTTCCGAGGTGGGAATCTCGAAAAGAAAGGCGCCTACTTCCAGCCACGGGAGTGGGAAGAACAAGAGCCGCTCAAGCCCGAAACTTATTACGCCAGTCTGCGTGATGCTTTCGTGAAAAACCTGCCGCGCTATTTCAATGGAAAGGAGCGCGTGGGTGTTTCGCTCACTGGCGGACTGGATACTCGGATCATCATGGCTTGGCGCAAGGCTCCGCCCAATTCCTTGCCGTGCTACACGTTCGGCAGCATGTACCGGGATAACGAAGATGTGAAACTGGCGCGGCGCGTAGCGGAAATTTGCGGTCAGCAGCACCAAGTCATCACCACAGGCCAGGAGTTTCTGGAACGCTTCCCCCATTACGCCGAAAGATCCGTCTATCTCACAGACGCCTGTGTGGATCTGAGCCGTTCTCCGGATCTCTACGTAAACGAGAAAGTACGGGAGATTGCGCCGGTGCGGGTGGTGGGCACATACGGCAGCGAAATGCTTTTGCACGCCGTGATGTTCAAGGCGGAAAAACCTGCTGCGGGATTGTACCAACAGGAATTCGAACCACAAATCCAGGCTGCCAAAAAGACGTACGATGCCAGCCTCCAGGTCCATCCGATGACGTTTGTCGCGTTCCGCCAGTCGCCTTGGCATCACTATGGCGTTCTTGGATTGGAGCAGACCCAGGTAGCCGTACGTTCGCCTTATCTGGACAATGACTTAGTCAAAACCATCTATAAAGCTCCCGGCACGATAGCAGCTAACAAAGAGGCCAGGCTGCGGTTGATTCGAGAGGGCAACCCTGCCCTTGCCCAGTTGCGCACCGACCGCGGCATTGGCGGACTCAATAGCAGTTTGACCCGGGGCTTTCTTGAGTTCTTTTTCAAGGCGGAATACGCCTACGATTACGGTATGCCGCAATGGGTGGCGCAAGTCGACCACTTGTTTGCTCCGCTTCACTTGGAGCGCATCTGGTTGGGCCGTCACAAGGTGTTTCATTTCCGAGTCTGGTATCGCGACGAACTGGCCAACTACGTCCGCGAAATGCTGCTCGATCAGCGATCTCTGACGCGCCCGTATGTCAACGCGGAATCTGTCCAAAATATTGTAAACGGGCACCTGAAGGGCAATCGAAACTACACGACTGAGATCCATAGGCTCCTGACGCTTGAACTTACCCACAGGCTGTTCCTGGACGCGAACTGAACGCTTTAACCTTACATGATTCTCGCTGACAGTCCTTTAGCCGGCTAATTTTTGGACGAATGGCAGTCCCCCGTCACCAGTCGGCCTTCAAAATCGTGCTGAACGAGAGGATGGCGTGAACTTACAGACAACATCGCCAATTGATGTTTCCACAGGCGCAAAAGCCAACTCGCTGCCTATCCAAAGTGCTCAGGCGGCTATTCTGAAATTTGTCCAATGGTTAGAAAAGTACGGCGAGACTTCCCATGACTTTCAGAGTTTCTATTCGAGCGGCGCAGGACAATGGGCCAAGGCTACCTACTACAAAAGGCCCAAGTTGGGGATATTTGCGGTGGCTCCGATGGTATTTTCCGAAGCGTTTGTGCCGTCGGCCAGAAGCATATTTTGGAAACGCCAGCGATTTCCGATCGCTGATGCTCACTATGCGATGGGGTTTGCTTTTCTCGCGAAGCTCACGAAAAAAGAATGTTATTACGAGAAGGCATTGCACTTTCTTGAAGTTCTCAAGAACACTCGATGCGCCGGCTATGACAATTATTGTTGGGGATATCCGTTCAACTGGGTAACACTACGCGGCACGATCAAAGAAGGGACCCCGCTTATCACGACCATTCCGTACGTTTACGAAGCCTTTAAACAAGTGCGGGAAATAGACAAGGCTGACGAATGGTTGAAGATAATGAATTCGATAGCGCAGCACGCTCTTCAGGACTACAAGGATTTCCAGACCTCCCCAGGCGCGTCCACATGTTCCTACACGCCTGACCCCGAACAATCTATTAACGTAGTAAATGCAAACGCCTATCGGGCGTTTCTTCTGATGAGTGCGGCCCACGATTTCTTAGAGGATAAATTCCGGAAGGTGGCCGAGAGAAATCTGAATTTCGTTATCGAAGCCCAAAATGAGGATGGGTCCTGGTATTACGCCAAAGACGGAAAGCGAAATTTTATAGACCACTTTCATACTTGTTTTGTTCTAAAAGCACTGGTAAAAATCGAGGCAATAACAAAACATCCAAACTGCACCGAAGCTATTGATCGGGGAATTGAATATTATGTAAGAAATCTGTTCGACGACGCTGGTTCCCCGAAGCCATTTTCCAGCCGCCCCCGGCTCACGGTCTACCAGCGCGAACTATATGACTACGCCGAGTGCATCAACCTAGCTATGTTGCTCCAGGGGCGTTATCCAGAATTGGAGAATCGGTTATCCGCCGTTTTGAATGAGCTCGTGACCGTGTGGCAAAAGCCGGACGGTTCCTTTCGGAGCCGCCGCCTTCTTCTGGGCTGGGACAACACGCCCATGCATCGCTGGGCGCAAGCCCAATTGTTTCGAAGTCTTTGCCTCCTCGTTTATAGAAATGAAAAGAGTTCCAGATTTGAGAGCTAGAGCCTAACAGAGGCTTGATTCAATTCATTAAAGAACCCACCAGGATCAAAAGAAGGAGCACATCTTGAGAGTCAGCATATTCGGTCTGGGTTATGTCGGTACAGTGTCTGCGGGCTGCCTCGCGAAAGAAGGTCATGAAATCATCGGTGTCGATCCGGTAAAGACAAAAGTGCAGTTAATCAATGCCGGAAAATCTCCCATTATCGAAAGGGACATCGATAAAATCATCCGCGAGGCGGTTAAGACGGGCCGACTTCGCGCAACCGACGACACAGTTCAGGCAATCCGGGACACCGAACTTTCTGTTGTTTGCGTAGGTACCCCTAGTCAGATCAACGGCAACCTTGACCTGACACACGTCAGGAATGTTTGCGAGCAAATTGGATACGCGCTTAAGTCTAAATCGGCGCGACATATTGTAGTGATCCGCAGCACGATCCTGCCTGGGACAATGCGCCGGGTGGTAATACCGGTATTGGAAGAAAACTCGGGGAAGAAAGCTGGCAAGGATTTTGGAGTCTGCAACAATCCTGAGTTTCTACGCGAAGGTTCGGCAGTTGTGGATTTCGCTTTTCCTTCCAAGACAGTAATTGGTGAGCTAGACGAGGCCAGCGGGGATGCAGTGGCTACGCTGTACACAAAACTCAATGCGCCATTAATCAGAACGGACATCGAAACAACCGAGATGATCAAATATATCGATAATAGCTGGCACGCCCTAAAGATCGGCTTCGCGAATGAAATCGGGAATCTCTGCAAATCCTTCTCAATTGATGCCCACAAGGCTATGGGGATTTTCTGTCAGGACAAGAAACTCAACATCTCGCCTGCTTACCTTAAACCCGGTTTTGCATTTGGAGGTTCATGCTTACCTAAAGATCTTCGAGCCCTGGCTTATTCGGCCAAGTTGCACGACCTGGAATTGCCCATTTTAAATGCAATACTGCCGAGCAACGAATTGCAGGTTGCCAGGGGTCTCCAGTTGATCATCGAAAAGGGCCGCAGGCGCATCGGGATCTTGGGCTTCAGTTTCAAAGAGGGAACGGACGATTTGCGCGAGAGCCCCATGATCGAAATTATCGAACGGCTTACAGGGAAAGGTTACGACGTACGCATCTACGATAAGAACGTGCAGGTAGCGAGATTAGTTGGTGCGAACCGAGATTTCATCCTCAACCGCATTCCGCATATTTCCAGACTGATGGTGGATAATATCGACGCAGTTTTGCAACACGCTGAGACCATTGTGATCGGCAATAAATCCACTGAGTTCGAAAGCGTTCCTCAAAGATTGCACGCAGATCAGAATTTGGTGGATTTTGTGCGCCTTTCGAATTACAGGAGCAATAATGGCGAGTACAGCGGCATCTGCTGGTAAGAATTCTGACCTTCGGCGAGAAGCAATTTCGAACGAAACTAATCTTCCGGCCAACGGATCAGGCAAGCCTGAACTCTCGAGGGACGGATCTGAGACGATGAAGCAGGGAGTTGTCAAAAATCGGGTCTTGATTATCGTTGAAAACCAAGCAGTTCCCTTCGATCGTCGTGTTTGGAGGGAGGCTTGTTCGCTCCACGAGAACGGTTACGAAGTGACAGTCTTGTGCCCTCGACGGAAAGGTTCTGCCAAAGGATATGAAGTGATCGACGGGATCCGCGTCTATCGACATCCTTCACCCGCAGAGGGAAGCACTCCGCTTGAGTATTTGTGGGAGTACGCTTGGGCTTTGTTTTGGGAGTTCTGGTATACGTCGTGGATTTACTTGCGTCATGGATTTGACGTAATTCAAGGTTGCAATCCACCCGACGATATTTTTCTGATTGCACTCCCATTTAAACTTCTTGGCGTGAAGTACATTTTTGACCATCACGATGCTAATCCTGAATTATACGTTTCGAAATACGGGAAACGCGGAACGCTCTACAGAATCTTGGTGGTGCTCGAAAAACTTACCTATCGTGTCAGCGATATAGTGATAGTAACGAACATGAGCTACAGGGATCTAGCGATGGACAGAGGCGGCGTGCCTTCAGAAAATGTGTTCGTTGTGCGCAACGGACCGAACAGGAAAACATTCAAATCGGTGCCCTCCAATCCAGCACGGAAGAATGGAAAGAACTACCTGATCGGTTACGTGGGTAACATGAGCGTTCAAGATGGCTTGGATATCCTGCTGGACATTGCGCAGCACGTCAAAAACTCAGGCAGGCGCGATGTTCTTTTCACTTGCGTCGGCGGGGGCACGGAACTTAATAAACTCAAAAAGATGGTAGAGGACAAGGACTTGCTCGATACGGTCCATTTTGCCGGAAGAGTCTCTGATGAGGATTTATTGGAGGTACTTTCGACAGCTGATGTCTGCGTGAATCCGGACCGGCCGAGTGAGATGAATGACATCTCTACGATGATCAAGATTATGGAGTATATGGCTCTTGGCAAGCCAATCGTGCAATTTGATGCAACGGAGGGCCGGTTTAGCGCCCAGGAAGCATCTCTCTACGCCGGCAAGGCTGATGGGGCTGCCGACTTCGCCGCCAAAATTATCTGGTTACTGGACAGACCCGAAGAAAGAAAGAAAATGGGCGAGTTTGGAAGAAGAAGAGTCGAAGAAGAGCTTGCCTGGGAATATTCGGTCCCGAAACTGCTCGCTGCTTATCGAGAAGCACTTCATGCTCACTGATTTACTCTTCCGTGTGTGCGCGAGGCGCGTGGTTCTCAATGGCTGGCCAGGCGATCTCCCGGTTTCAAGAGCGTCGATCGGCAGCGTTCGAAGAGGATTCTGCGGAACGGGGCGGCGTGCGCGCCAAGGTCGCGGTAGAGCGCGGAGATGATCTTCCTGGTTTGCGATTGCGAATCCATAAGGCGCGGCAGCCAAGTGGGACCGGCGCCCACCGCTCTGAAGACTATGTCGACATAGCTGTCGATGAAAGCGTTGACATCTGCGTTCCCTCTAAGCCCAGCAGATGAGTACCTTCGGGACCATTGATGCAAGCCACGAGAGGGGATCGCTGGCAGGTCATTTATCAATGCTGGAAACGCACGATTCTTTCCTAATCTCTCCGGACGATCCGACGCTGGTACCAGGGGCCGCGCGTTTCGTAGCAGGCTCCGGCCTTCGAGCGAATCGACCAGGATCGAAGCTATCTCAACAGAACCGAGGAGTGTCATGATTTGCCGACCGAAATCTTTATGGATTGGTTCAGGTCTTTTCATCGTTGCTGTTAACGCGATTATTCTTTTCGTTTTAATTCCCGAAGTCGGTAGTTCTATTAACCGGTTTTACAGTGGAAATCAATACGCTGATGGATACGACCAGCTCGCGGCAAATCTCGCAGAAGGCAACGGATACCGCTTCTACCCAGATACAGCCAAGACGCTAATGCGCGAACCAGGTTATCCGATCCTTTTGGCTGGAATCTTTATGGTATTTGGGAAGAACTTTGCAATAGTAAAGTTGGCCAATATGATTATGGCCTTCGCTGTGGCTTACCTAATGACACGTATTGCGGGCAAACTGTCAGGCAGCCGACTGGTGATTCTTGGATCGCCTTTACTATTTCTTTTTCACCCTGAAACCTTGATCGCGGAAAGTCGAGGGGGTATTGAGATACTATTTACGTTAATACTTACAGTATTTATCTTGACCCTGTATAGGGCAGTCAAAAGCAAGCGATGGTGGGATTATCTATTGAGTGGGGGTGTGTTGGGCCTAGCAGTTTTAGTAAGAAGTACGCCCATACTTTTCCCCTTCGTTCTACTTGGCTATTTTCTGCTTTTTAAACGAGGCGAGAATCAAAAGGTCGCTGTTTTCCGAAAATTCGTTGTAATGGCAATCGCCATGTTCTTAGTTCTCTCTCCGTGGATCATCCGAAACTACTCGCTTACGGGAAAGTTCGTACCGACAGCGAGCGTCTTAGGTGTGTCGGCTCATGCCGGCTTATATCTTTCTACACATCAAGCAATTGGGAACGTCCTGCTCGATACGGAAGCTGCTTCGGAGAGGAGCAAGCTAGCTCACGAGCTCGGATACCACTTCAGGGATGGCTATTATCAGTATTTTTATTCCAGCGCCGATGAGGTTGGCTTTTCTCACTATCTGTTCAACAGAGTCGTGCATGAATATGAGAGTTCTCCGCTGCTGTTCATTAAGACGGTGGGTCTCAACTTCCTTAAGTTCTGGTGTGGCGGTAAAACATGGCTGTCAGTGGCCATGAACGCGATTGTACAACTTCCTTTTCTTGCTCTAGCGATCATGGGTATCGTTCGCAGCCTGCGAAATGACCGAGTCAAAGAGATTTCTCCCTTGGTTCTCTTGATCGTCTACATTGTGGCCGTTTCGCTGCCAATTCTGGCCCAGGCGAGATACAGCGAGCCATTGAACCCATTTCTGTCTATCCTTGCATGCATTCCGCTTGTGACGGCA
>WNFJ01221702.1_pt1 | contig 12800 bp, 15 predicted proteins | sample 5400461 | NCBI WGS metagenome assembly WNFJ01 (sample SAMN13153349, study PRJNA577476) | soil metagenome | isolation source: 115 cm saprolite on Douglas fir-dominated hillslope | place: USA:California | collected 2013-09-17 | reverse complement strand
CCTTCGCCGAGATCCCGCCGGAATGAACGAAGGCCCCGCCGGGATGGCTAGCAATCCTTCCGAGGCTGGCTACATTCCCGGCCGCCGCCGGGCCGGAGATCCCTCCGGCCCGGCGGGTGGCGAGCCGCCGATGGTGACAGCGGGTCGCGGGGTAGTCGCTTCGGCAGCTGCGCGGTCCATCCCCGTGCGCCTGCTCGGCGGGGTCGCGATCTGGATCCGTGGCTCCGCAGCGGCCCGGGCCGCGCTGGGCCGCCAGTACCCGGACATCGACCTGGTGGCGCACAAGCGGCAGTCACGCCCGCTGCGTGCCCTGCTGGAGGAGACGGGCCTGGAGCCGGAGCGGGTGTTCAACGCCACGCATGGCGCCCGGCGGCTGCTCTACCATGGCCCAGGTGGGTGGCATGTCGACGTGTTCCTCGACATCTTTGAGATGTCGCACACGCTTGATCTCGGGGCCAGGCTCGAGGCGGAGCCGGAGACCCTGGCGGCGGCCGAACTGCTGCTGACCAAACTGCAGATCGCCGAGATCAACGCCAAGGACCTGTCCGACGTTGCGATGCTGCTCTGGGATCATCGGCCCGCGGACGGCGACGGCCCGGGCCAGCTGAACCTCACCCGGCTGGCGGCCATGTGCGCCGCTGACTGGGGTCTCTATACGACCGTGACGCAGAACCTCGGGGCATGCAGCGACCTGCTCGGCGACCTGGTCACGGGCGCACCCGATCGGGACCGGATCGCCAGCCGGATCGTGGCGATCGATGCGGCCTTGCGGGCAGCGCCCAAGACGATGTCCTGGCAGCTGCGGGCCAAGGTGGGCCGCAGGAAGCGGTGGTACCAGGTTCCAGAGGAGGTCACCCGGTGACCATGAGGGTCTACTACGCCACGGACATTCACGGCTCGGAGGTGTGCTGGCGCAAATTCCTGAACGCGGGCCGGTTCTACGGTGCTGACATCCTGATCATGGGTGGTGACGTTTCAGGTAAGGCGGTGATTCCCATCGTGTCCCGTCCGGGCGGGGGGTATCTCATCCGCCAGCTCACCGGCAACAAGGTGCTGACCGCGGCCGACGTCAGCCAGGCCGAGACAAGGATCCGGGATATGGGATCCTATCCCTACCGCACCACCGATGAGGAACTCGACGAGACCTGGGACCAGCCCGCCGCCGTGGAAGCGGTCTTCATGTCGCTGATGCGCGAGACCTTGGCCCGCTGGCTGGACCTCGCGGAGCAGAGGCTGGCCGGGACCGGTATTCGGCTTTACATAATGACCGGCAACGACGACCCGCCCGAACTCCGGGAAATGCTGCGGGAGTCGCCCAGCGTGACCGAGACCGAGGGCCAGCTCATCGAGCTTGGCGAAGGCATCACCATGATCTCCTGTGGCTGGTCCAACCGCACCCCGTGGAACACCCCGAGGGAGATGGACGATGACGAGCTGGAACAGCGGATCGAGAAGCTGGCCGCCGAGGTGCCGCGGCCTGAGCGCGCGGTGTTCAACCTGCATGTCCCGCCGGCCCGCACCGCCATCGACCGGGCACCGGCGCTCGATGATTCCCTGAAGCCCGTGGTCAAGGGCGGTGCCGTGGTAATGGAATCGGTCGGTTCCGAGGGTGTGCGCCGGGTGCTGGAGCGGCACCAGCCGATGCTCGGGCTGCACGGGCACATCCACGAATCCAGGGGAGCGGTCAGGCTGGGCCGGGCGCTTGCCATCAATCCGGGCAGCGAGTACGGCGACGGGATTCTGCGGGGAGCGCTACTCGAGCTCGACGCGGGGCACGGGATCAGGAGTTATCAGCTTCCCGCTGGTTAGGCAGGCAGCCGGGGGGACGAACGCAGGCAGCGCAGGGGCGGAGCGGGTCATCCCTTGGTCACGGCGTCCAGGCTCTCTCGCACGGCTATGGTCAGCGGATCGGCGGGGGCCAGGAACCGCTCACAATCCGCGAGGGTGTCCCGGAGCAGTGTGACCGCCTCGGTCAGGCGGCCTAGGTCGTGGTATGCGTGCGCCAGGTTCGCGCGTGCGGCCAGGGTGTCCGGGTGAGAGGCCCCCAGTACCCGCTGGCAGTCCGCGCGGCTCTGTTCGTATAGTTCCAGCGCGCTGGCCAGTCGGCCCGCAGAGTGGTAAGCGGAGGCGAGGTTGCCGCGCGCGCCGAGGGTATCCGGATGGTCCGGTCCCTGTGCGCGCTCCCGGTCACGGAGCGCGCGCTCGTAGAGCGGGAGCGCGTCCCGGAGCCGCCGCGCCAAGTGGTAGGCGGAGGCGAGGGCGCTGACAGTGCCGAAGGTGTCCGGATGGTCGGGGCCAAGGACGCGCTCCCGGTCGGCGAGGGCCCGCTTGTACTGGGACGTGGCGTCCTTGAGCCGGCCGTCGGCCAGGTAGGCGTCGGCCAGCTGCTGGCGGGTGGTCATGGTATCGGGATGCTGGGATCCCTGAATGCGCTCGCGGTCAGCTAGCGTGCGGCGGCACAACCGGATCGCGTCAGCGAACTGCCCCGCGCTGCGGTACGCGGCGGCGAGCTCATTCCGCGTGCCGAGCGTGTCGAGGTGGTCGGCTCCGCGGACGCGCTCATAATCGCCGACTGCTTCGTCCAGGACAGTGAGCGCAACGCCGAGCTGGTTCGCGGCTACCAAGGCATGGCCGAGATTACGTCGGGCCGCGATGGTGCCGGGATGATCCGGCCCGAGCGCGCGGATCCGGTTGGCCAGAACCCACTGAAACCACGAAACGGCCTCCGCCACCCGGCCGGCCGCCAGGTACGCCTCGGCCAGCTGCTGGCCGATTACCAGGGTGTCCGGGTGGCCCCGCCCGAGAACCCGGTCGCTGACCGCGGCAAGCTCGGTCCAATACTCGACGGCCGGGCCGGTCAGGCGCGCGCTGTCCAGGCTCCGCCCGGCAAGCAGCAGCAGCGGATGACAGCCACCCGCCCACAGCAGGTCTCCAGCGACCCGCTGAAGGCTGGCCGCACACGACCGCAGGCCCTCAGCAAGCCACGCCTGCAGCTCATCCCCGGGCCACACCTCCAGCAGCGCATCTGCTGCAGCTCTCGCCGTCCGATCAAGCATCCCGTCGGGCATCGCCGCCCGGACCGCCGCCTGAATCACCGAGCTCATCCGGACCGTCGGCGGCGTGCCCGGTGGATCGATGGCTAGCAAACCCGCCCGCTCCAGAGTGAGCAATGCGCCCCGGGCACGCTCCCGGTCAGCCGGACGCCCGGCGCCGTCTCCCGCAAGGTATTTGCACGCAGCCGACGTGGTGAAGACCTCGCCGGGAATCCCATGGCCGCCCAGCAGCGCAGCAAGTGCCAGCAGGGACTGGGCACCACCGCCCGGCGACAGCCGGTCAGCCTGCTCGACAGAAAACGTCCAGGTGACCGCGGCGGCCGCAGGCTCTGCCATCTGCTCGCGCCGCTGCGCGAAATACTCCCGGTAATCACGGCAGGATAGCGCCGAACTCGCGATCACCGCGCTGGCCTGGGCGAGCGCCAGCGGCTCGCCGCCAAGATCCTTGACGAGGTCTATCGCTCCGATGCGCTGGTCCGGGTCCGCAGTGAGGCGGCCCATCAGATAGCTCAGGGCCTCGCGAGCGCTGAAAACCCCGACCGGGAGGACCAGCGCGCGGTGCTTGCCGGAAAGGGTCGCGGAATTCGTGGTGGTGATCAGAACCCGGCCCGCCGGCCCGTCCGGCCAGAGTCCTTCGAGATCCGCCGCGTCGGACAGATCGTCGAGCACCACGAGCCACGGCCGGCTGATCTCGCCGAGCCAGCCAAGGAAGCGGGCGGCGGCCGACTCGGCATCACCCGCAGGATCGGTTCCCATCGCCGTGACCGCGGCCTCCGCATAGCCGGACAGCGCCGACGCCCGGCTCGTGGCGACGACCCAGACCAGCAAGTCCACCCCGCGGGACTGCCACAGCGACTCCGCGAAAGACACCGCGAGCTGAGTCTTGCCGCACGACCCCAGCCAGTCCCGCGACCCCTCCGTGGCCACCCGGCCGGGCACCAGCACCGCCACGGCGCCCGGAAGGAGCGTCGCCCCAAGGGCGGGCGCGCTCTCCTGCCTGGCACTGAAACCATCGGCGAGCGGAGGCACCGCGCCCGACCGGACCGGCCACACAACCTGCCTGCCCCGCAACCCGGCCAGCCCTCCGGCGGGCACCCGGCTGTCCACGCCCGCTACCCTTGGTTAGCATCCATCCGTACCTCCGCCAACGGCGGAGGTACGGATGGATGCCCATCGAAGCTGCCGGGCTGCCGGACACCATGGCCCAGCTAGAGTCTTGCCTCGGCTGTCCATTCCGGGTCGCAAGTTGACGGCGAGGCCCGTGCCGGCTAGCAGCACTAATTCGACCAGTTCCCGGTGGTTCTGCGCGGAAAGGCCGCGCCCAGTCAGCACTCTCCCGAGTGTGGCGCTCACGGCCAGTCCCCAGAGCACCAGGCAGACAGTCGGCACAGCCACCAGGGCAGCGAGGGTGAACCGGATCGAGTGGCGCGCGGTGTGCGGCCATTCCAGCGCTGGCGAGCTGGATACGCCCACGTGGTCACTCCCGGATCGATTTCGTGAACGGAAACCCGTCCCTGTCTGCCAAACCGGACACTACCGTCAGTGCACCATTCTGCGCCGGGATAACGCCCATCCCGTAGCGCTGGCAGGACGGCAGCACCTCGGCCTCGACAGCGCACACCAGGATCGAATACGGCGGCTGCTCGCAGAGGAACCGTTCCCGGCCGCTGTGACGGCAGGAACGTCGAGCCGCCCGCACAACAGATCTTGCCTGCCCTGATCAGGCCGGTGAGAGCGCCCAGCGTCAGATCGATGTCTGCTGCCGGGTCGGGCCGGTGTCCGGCCGACCGCTATAGATCCGGCGCGGCGCCCGGGCAAGGTCAGCGCGGGGCGGCCGGGTACAAAGCCCCGGCCGCCCCGCCACCGCCTCGTTAGGTCACTGGCTCACCAGTGACGCGGCGAAGAAGACACCGCCGTTGGCGCCGGCGATGTTGTCGTGGTCGGCGTCGCCGTTGCAGATATGGTCGGCGTCGCCGACGTCGTCGGGGTGGGCGACGTGGTTGGGGTCAGCGGCGCGAACTGGGTCACCCTCGGGGCGAACGGCGCCGTGTGGCGGCTGGCCGCCCAGAGCAGACCGTGGGTGTTCCCGGCCGCGTCGGTGTAGAAGCCGACGAGGTCACCCGCGTCGTTTACGCCATTGATCGTGGTGGCGCCCAGGCCCTGCGGGGCATTCACGACTTTGAACCCGGTGTGCCTGGACCACGTGAAACCGAACGTCTTGGCGTTAGTGCCGCTTCCGATCGTGTAAGAACCGACGACTTCACGCGAATCGTTGACACCGAACGCCTGGGTCGACGCGGCGCCCGGGAAAGCCAGTACGGTGAGCTCGCCGTCCGAGCGGAGCAGGAATGTCTTGGTAACGCCGCCGGAACCGGTGAAGAAACCGGCGATGTCGCCGTTGTTGTTGATGGCGGACGCGGTCAGGCTTGTAGCACCCTTGATCCTGACCGGGCGGAACCTGTGCCTGGTAATGCTGTAGGTGTACCCGTGGTTATTGCCCTTGGCGTCGGTGTAGAAGCCCACCGCGACGCCCCAGTTGTTCACGCCGAGAAGCTGGTTGACCGGCGGGCTGGCGTTGTTCCCCGTGGGGAAGTTGACGCTGTGGAAATGGCCGCCCCAGGTGTAGAAGCCGAAGTTGTCGTTCATCTGGCTGGCGGTGTTCTGGTCCGACCAGAAGCCGACCGTCACGCCGAAGTCGTTGAGTCCGGTGACCTGGGTCTGGAGCGAACCCGGGAAGTTCTCGTTCTGGTACGACGACCCGTGCCGTGACAGGGTCAGCAGGTAGCCCTTGTTCGGGTGGCCCTGTGCTCCTGACCCGAAATACCCGGCGATCTGGCCGCGGTTGCTGATCCCCAGCAACTGGTTGAATGTGGCATCATTCTGATTGTCGATGGTGCTGAATGACCAGCGGGTCACATGATGCGAACTGTGCTCGCCATGCTCGCGGCTTGAGTGAGAAGAGAGGCTGATCTTTCCCGGCCCGTTCAGGACGAGTACACTGCCGAGAACTCCGCCCACCGCGACGGCGGCAATGCCGAGCGCCAGTATTCTCCGCCCGCTCATTCTGGGTCCGTCATTCTGGGTCCGCGCCCGATCGCACTGGTCCCGTCATACCTCGTTCTCACTAGGATCCCCTTCCCATGCATCTCGATACGTCGCTTTTGGGTCCGCTCCCCAAGCTGGCATCACGAACTGCGGGTAGGGTCACCGTCCTCCTCTGAATGGCTCGCTGCGCTTACGGCGATCCACGGCGGTGTGTAGCACCGATCGCGACAATGACGTTACCGGCGTAGGACGGCCATCCCGCCCGAGTGCGGGCCCGGGTCCGCGGCCGCCTGCGGGTCATGCCAATGGCCGTTTTCGCACGTCTCGCGGCTGCGCGCCGCCTCAGGGAGTGCGATTCAGGCCGACGGGCCGTTAGGGCGTGTCCCGTGGTCGCCCCTGGCGACCGTCCGGGCCAGTATCCCCAGGGTGGCCCGCTACGCCCCTTCAGATATCACGGGGAAGATCCCGGCTGTCTTCCAGGCCGGGTCGATGGACGACCAGTCGTAGTACGAGGTCACGAGCGTGCCGCCGGTGACGGGCTCGAGCACATAGCCGTAGACGTGGCCGATCTGCGGGCGGATCTGGCCGAGGATCGTCCACGCGATCTGATGGTCGGGCACCAGGGTCACGATGGTGACGGTTACGTCATAGCGGCCCATCGGGTAGTCGTTCAGCGCCTCGCGATCCATATGAACGACGAAGCTGTCCCCGACGGCGCTCACGGGCTCGCCGGTGGCGTCCATCAGCATCCCGGAGCTATCGATCGCCACGTGTCCCTGCGGGTCGCACAGTATCCGGAAGATCGTCGCTGGGTCCGCCGCGATCGTCCGCTGGACCTCCAGCCGCTCGCTCGTCATCTCCTCATCCTGCCAGTGGGTCTGTCGTGGTTCAGGCGGCGGAGACCGGGAATGTCTCCGGCCGCCACCGTGTGCGCGGAGGCCGGCCCGCTGACCCCCGCTCAACCCCGTGAATGTGGCATCGCATGGGTCATAACCCGCACAACGGCACATTGCCACGGTCACGATGAACCGGCCGGACCGGCGCAACGCGCTGTCGCTGCGCCACATGCGCGAGTTGATCACAGCGTTCCGTGACATCGGGGACAGCGACGCCCTGGGCATCGTCTTGGCCGGCAACGGCCCGGTGTTCAGCGCGGGGCACGACTTCGCGGACGTCGCCGATGCGGACTTGTCGGCGGTGCGCTCGCTGCTGGTGACCTGCACCGAGCTGATGACACTCATGCAGCAGGTGCCGCAGCCGGTGGTGGCCAGGGTGCACGGGCTCGCCACGGCGGCCGGCTGCCAGCTGGTCGCCAGCGCCGATCTCGCCGTGGCCAGCGAGAACGCCGGCTTCGCCGCTCCCGGCGGCAAGGGTGGCTGGTTCTGCCACACCCCGATGGTGGCGATCGCCAGGAACATCGGCCGGAAACGGGCCATGGAGATGGCCCTGTCCGGTGATGTTGTCGACGCGCGAACCGCGCTCGACTGGGGGCTGGTCAACCAGGTGGTGCCCGCCGGGCACCTTGACTCTGCCACCCGCGAACTCCTCGAGCGTGTCACGCTCGGGTCCGCGGAGAGCAAGGGCATCGGCAAGCAGGCGCTCTACGCTCAGATCGACCTCGACCAGCCGAAGGCCTACGCCTACGCCATCGAGGTGATGGCCGCGACCAGCCAGCTACCAGACGCGCGTGAGGGGATGCGCGCGTTCCTCGAAAAGCGCAAGCCGCAGTGGCGCCGCGGGCAGCCGTGAACGCCAGCGGCCAGCGTGCGTGCTGCACGGGTCCGTGACCCCGGGACGAGATCGTGGCCACGACCCCGGGGATGTAACGCCGGGTGGGTCCGGTTACGGCCAGTTTGCCCTGGTGCCCGAGACGGTGAGAAGATCAAGATGCGATGTCTACGGACCTGACAGTGATTCTTGAGCACCGGCCCGGCGAGCTAGCCCGGCTGGGGGAGATTACTGGCGAGGCCGGTGTCAGTATCCGCGGGCTAGCGGCCTTCACGGGTGAGGGCAGGGGAGTGGTCCACGTGCTCCTGGACGAAGAGACCGTGGCCGGCTGTCGGGCGGCGCTTGAGCGCGCCGGAATAGGGATCGCCGACGAGCGCGAGGTCCTGGTGGTCGACGTCGAGGACCAGCCCATGGCCATCGGTGAGCTGCCCCGGCGACTCGCCGCCGCTAACGTCAACGTCGATCTTGCCTACTCCACGTTCGGGGGCGTGAAGATCGTGATCGCTACCGATGACCTGGAAAGCGCCCGCGCCGCGCTCCGATAGGGGCTGGCCCGCGCCGGGGCAGGGACATACCGCCGCGACTACCGGCCGCCCCGGAACCGCCCGCAGCCCCCGGGCCCGCCGCCCCAAGGCCCGCCGCCCCGGCCGAAATGCCATATCCGGCGCATCAGCCAGCGGACGGCAGCGAAGATCCCCACGAAGATGGCCAGCCGGCCCGGCCACGGGAACATCCGCAGCTGGAGGTCAGCTATCAGCAGCCAGGCCGTCAGCGCGGCGATGATCAAGGGGATCATGCTCCGCCGTCCTCGGAAGCCCGACCGGCGCTCCCGCCTGGCTCGCTCGCGGCCGGCACCGGCCGCGGCGACCGGCGGCGGTGCCAGGGGTGCGGCGAGGCGCGGAAGGTCGCGGGTGAGCGTGCTTAGCTGGCTCTGTGTCGTGGCCGCGAACGCGGCATCGATGCGCTGGTTGAACTCCTCCAGCGTCAGCCTGCCCTGCGCGTAGTGCTCCCGCAGCCGGGCCGCCGTCGCCTCGCGGTCGGCATCTCCGATGCGCAGATCGGGTCCGTTAGCCACATGATCCTCCGCATCCACTGAGCCTGCCGTACCTCTAACGATATATCTCGATATGATCGTCAGCAAGTCGTAGCCGGGGCGCCGCACAGCGTGATGCATCTCCTTGGCTGCCCGCTGCTCCACGCCTGGTGAGCGCGCATGCTCAGCGTGGTGGCGGCCATGTTCGCGTCCCCCGCTTCGACTGCCCAGCCGTGAGCGCGGTCATACCAGGCAAGCGCGGCGCCCTGATCGTGGTTGTCTATACACAGCCACGCCATGAACTGGGCGTACTGGGCCGCGAGGGAGACCAGGCGGACGGCGAGTGGGCCGTCCGCGCAGCGCGCCAGGTCAGCGACGACCCGGAGCTGTTCCCGGACGACGGCGAGCAGGGGACGGCCGCCGATGGTGTCCTCGATGCGGCGGTGCTCGTCAAGACAACGCTCAAGCCACTGCGCAGTTGCCAGGTCCGCACGCTCCGGATCCTCGACGACCCGCGTGATCCTCGCATACAGATCCGCGTCCGGCGCGAGCCCCGGGAGCGCAAGCCCCGGCACTGGCAACAAGGCCGGTGCCTGCGCGAGCGCGGCCAGTCGCCACCGCCGAGACGAAGCCAGACACCCCGCGCGCTGAGTTGTGGCGCCTCCTGGTTCAGTACCGGGCCCATCTCGCCGCTGTCGTGGCCGACGACGACTGAAACTCCAGCCCGGACGCTGGCAAGTCTTACGGCGGTTACAAAAGCTGCTTCTCACTGCGGCGGTTGATCCCCCATGCGACTGTGGCGCTTGACGGGATGTCTAGCAAAGTGATATCACTTTGCTAGACGCTCGGCACGACGGGCGCCGCAGGTCACAGGAGGCAGCCCGATGCAGGCATCCACCGCGAGCGCCGCTCCTTCGCGGCTCATGATCGTCACCACGACCGAGAACATCCCAGGCACCAGGGTGGTGAAGACCATCGGCCAGGTCTTCGGCCTCACCGTCCGGTCCCGGAGCCTCGGCGGCAACATCGCCGCCGGGCTCAAGAGCCTCGCCGGGGGCGAGATCAGGTCCTACGTCAAGCTCAACGAGGACGCCCGGCGCCAGGCGCTCGACCGCATGGTGCAGAACGCCGCCGCCATGGGGGCCAACGCGGTGACCATGATGCGCGAGATGGGCCGGACCATGAGCGAGATTGTGGCCTACGGCACCGCCCAGGTGGTCGAAACGGCCACCGGCGCCGCCCACGCCACGAACGCGCGCGGCTGAGCGGGTCGGCCATGAACATCGTGGAGCTGGTCCTCCTGGTGGTCGTGATCGCGGGGATCGTCATTGCCCTCTTCGGCTGGGACCGGTACCGGGGCAACCGGAAAGGCGTCAGCAACAGCAGCGCCTCCCAGCCGACCAGCGAGTTGTTCATCGACCCCGAGACTGGCCGGCGGATGCGCGTATGGTACGACCCGGAAACAGGGCAACGGGAGTACCGCCCCGAGTAAGTTGCGGCTGATGGTCGGGCGGGCGGGGATGCGAGGCCAGCGAGGGTGGCAGCGCGGTGACCAGCACCCCCTACACCGTCCAGTGGAAGAACGTGCCCGTCGGCTCCTACTTGCTGACCGCCGTGGCAACCAACTCTCCGCAGAGCCCGGTCACCACGCCGCCAGTACAGATATACGTCGCGGCCGTCGACCCGCCCTGACACCACGCAGGCCCCGAAGTCCCCGCCCTGGGTGCCGTACCGGTCATAGCCGAGGCGGTGCATCAGCTCCGCCCACATGCGGGCCACCCGGCCGACGGTCCAGCCGGTCTGGCGTGAGCGACACGCCGGCGCGTCTGCTGAAACTGCTGTCCCTGCTGCAGACCCCGCGTGAATGGCCCTGACCGTGCTGGCCACCGCGATCGCCAGCCACGAGCGCGTGCGCTTCGCCTACCACACCGGCGGCGGCACCCAGACCAGGCGACTGACCGAACCGCGGAACTTTCGCGGGGGTGAGCGCCACGGATTGGCTGCATCAGACCGCGTATTTCCAGGTAGCGCCCTTGTGGCAGGCTGCGCCGACGCGCCCGGGCGCAGCGGGCGGCAGCCCGCGGTTGACAGTTTTTTTGATGAGCGCTGACCATCAGGTCACGCCAAAGTTTGGCTGGTGCCTGTCAGCGCTTCCGCACCGTGGTGTTAGCGCTAACAGACCGTCCGGGAGCCGGTCCCCTGGCTTTGTGCTCGGCATGGTGGAGCGGGAGGAGACCGTGGTGATCCGCCGCTCAGGAACGGAAGGAAGTGTTTCACGATGTTCGCCCGGTCACGGCTTCAGGGCTTGCGAAGGGCACTGCTGGTAGCGGGCGCAAGCGTGGCGCTCACGGCCGGCACTTTGGCCGGCGCGCTGGCCAGCAGTGGCACGTCGCAGGCGGCGGCGTCACTCCCGTGCGACATCTATGCCGCGGCCGGGACGCCGTGTGCCGCCGCGCACGGCACCGTGCGGGCGCTCTACGCGGCGTATAACGGCCCGCTCTACCAGGTCAAGCGCGCCTCGGACGGCGCGACTCTCAACATCGGGACGCTGACCGCGGGCGGGTACGCCAACGCCGCGGCGCAGAATGCATTCTGCGCCGGCACGTCGTGCATCATCACCGAGATCTATGACCAGTCTCCCCAGCACAACAACGGGCGGGAACGGCGGGCAGGATGTCGGCGCGAACGCGGCCGCCCTGCCGGTGACGGTCGGCGGCAATCGGGTCTATGGGGTCTTCGTGTCGCCCGGTGTCGGCTACCGGGACAACGCCACCACGGGCGTGGCGACCGGTGCCCAGCCGCAGGGGGCGTACATGGTGGCCAGCGGCACGCACGTGAACGGCGGGTGCTGTTTCGACTACGGCAACGCCGAGACCAACAGCCGCGACAACGGCAACGGCCACATGGACGCGATCAACTTCAGCACCGAATGCTGGTTCGCGCCCTGCTCGGGATCTGGCCCATGGGTTCAGGCGGATCTGGAAAACGGCCTCTTCGCCGGGGCGAACGGCTCCGACACGAACAACAAGGGAAACTCCAGCGCGTTCGTCACGGCCCTGCTCAAGAACAACGGGACAACGACCTATGCGATCAAGGGCGGCAACGCGCAATCGGGCAGCCTGACCACCTGGTACAACGGCCCACTGCCCAACCTGGGCGGGTACGCCCCCATGCACCAGGAAGGCGCCATCATCCTGGGCACTGGCGGGGACAACAGCAACTCATCCGCCGGATCGTTCTTCGAAGGCGTGATGACCTCCGGCTACCCGACGGACGCGGCCGACAGCGCCGTCCAGGCCAACATCGTCTCGGCCGGTTATGGATCGGCGAGCGGGGGCGGGAACACGGTCACGGTGACCAACCCCGGTTCACGTACGGGCACTGTGGGCACTGCGGCGAGCGTGCAGATCAGCGCGAGCGACTCCGCCGCAGGCCAGACGCTGACCTATTCCGCAAGCGGCCTGCCGCCCGGGCTGTCGATCAATTCAGCCACCGGCCTGATCTCTGGCACACCCACCGCGGCAGGAACCTTCAACGTGACGCTGACGGTCACCGACGCAACGGGCGCTTCCGGATCGGCCACCTTCACCTGGACGATCAGTGGCAGCGGCGGCGGGGGCGGTGGCAGCAGTTGCCACGTCAGCTACGCCAGGTCCAGCGAGTGGCCTGGCGGGTTCGTGGCCAACATCACGATCAGCGATACCGGCGCCGCAGCGATCAACGGGTGGACGCTCACCTTCACCTTCCCGGGTGATCAGAAGGTCACCAACGCGTGGAACGCAACCGTCACGCAGAGCGGAGCCAGGGTGACTGCGACCAACGCCAGCTACGACGGCACGATCAGCCCGGGCGCCAGCACCTCGATGGGTTTCCAGGGCACCTGGGCGGCCGACGACACCTCGCCCACCAGTTTCGCCCTCAACGGCACCACCTGTAGCTGA
>WNFJ01409302.1_pt1 | contig 12801 bp, 8 predicted proteins | sample 5400461 | NCBI WGS metagenome assembly WNFJ01 (sample SAMN13153349, study PRJNA577476) | soil metagenome | isolation source: 115 cm saprolite on Douglas fir-dominated hillslope | place: USA:California | collected 2013-09-17 | reverse complement strand
CCTGATCGTCATGCGCGAGCAGGAAAAACTCAACCTCAAGTTCGTGATTCAGGTAGACACCATGTGCCACCGCCTTCCCAAGTTCATCGAGAAGGCGGGTCGCGCCGGAGTCGCCCGGGTTTTCATTGGCCTGGAAAGCATCAACCCCGAAAGCCTGCTGGGGGCGCGGAAGAAGCAGAACAAGGTTGCCGAGTACCGCAAGATGCTGCTGGAGTGGAAGCGCGCGGGCGCCACGGTTTTTGCCGGCTACATCGTCGGCTTCCCCAGCGACACGCCCGAATCCATCCTGCGCGACATCGGAATCATCCAGCGGGAGTTGGCAATAGATCTCCTGGAGCCGCACTGCCTGACGCCGCTGCCCGGCTCTGAGGACCACCAGAAACTGCACAAGGCCGGGGCCTATCTCGACCCCGACCTGAACAAATACGATCTTGAGCATGTGACCACTCCTCACGCCACCATGTCTGCGGAGCAATGGCAGAAGCTCTATCACGATACCTGGACGTCCTTTTATTCGCCTGAGCATATCGAGACCGTGATGCGCCGCGCGGTCGCCACCAACAGCAATCCGGGCAACATGACATTCCTGCTGCTTTGGTATTACTCCTGCGTCACGCTGGAGAAGATAGATCCGCTCGAAGGCGGCTACCTGCGCCGCAAGTACCGCAAAGACCGGCGACCTACTCTGCCTATCGAGAGCCCATTCGTTTTCTATCCTCGCTACGTCGCCGATTTGTTTTACAAGCACTTCAAGCTGGCACAACTGGTTTGGCGCTACGGCCGCTTCCGCCGGCAGTTGAAACGGGACCCCGACGCACGTTACTACACCGATGCAGCCTTGACTCCTTTCGAAGAAGACGAGTTCGATTCGCTGGAAATCTCCACGGCCGGTGCGGTCAAATCGCCGGTCTAGGGGCCGCCTAAACGCTGGCCCACCTGATATACCTTTGCGAGAACAAAGTCCTACGGCCACAGAGGGACAGCGAACAAAAACACTACGGTTAATGCCAGGCAAGATCATCTGCTAGACTCAATTCAACAGTGCGTATCCTGAGCCGTTACATCCTACGCGAGGTCCTCACGCACGCCGTTATTGGCGGGGCTGTATTCACGTTTGTCCTATTCATTGGCAAGTTGACCCCGATTATCGAGCTGGTAGTGCGCAGCAGCGCGCCTATTCCCAGCGTGGCGGAGCTGATTTTCCTTACTATTCCCAGTGCCTTGACGGTGACCATTCCCATGGCGGTGCTGGTAGGCATCCTGATTGGCCTGAGCCGCCTGGCAGCAGACAGCGAAGTGACCGCAATGCGCGCCAGCGGCATTGGCACCGGAATCTTCGTACGGACTGTCGGCTGGCTGGCGGTTCTTACTTGGATACTGGCGACCGTGAACAACGTTTTCATCGCGCCACGCTCGGCGGCCGCTCTGGCTGATTTGCAAAATCAACTTAAGACCTCGCAGGCCTCGTTTGAAATTCAACCTCGCGTGTTTTATGAAGACCTGAAGAACTATGTCCTTTACGTTCAGGACGTGGCTCCGGTAGAAGGCGCAGCCGTATGGAAGAAGGTTTTTCTCGCCGATATCAGCAATCCTACGGCCCCTAAAATCACACTCGCGCAGGAAGGCGTTGCCGTCAGTGACTCTCCGGAAAGTCTGCGTCTCCACCTGGTTGGCGCATCGAGCCACGAAAACCTGCCCAAGCAGCAGGATCAATACACCATTTCCACCTTTCAGGAAACAGATATTCCGGTACCGGTGGCGACCAGCGAAAAGAAAGGGCCCGAGGAACCAGCCCTTCCTGAAATGGCCACCTGGGACCTTTTAAGGCAAATTTCGGCGCTACGCTACACCCCGGGATGGAACCAGCCAGATTGGAACGTAGTAGGTATGCGCCGTCGTTGGTACTTGATTGAGGCCCACAAACGCTTTGCTTTCCCCACGGCCTGCCTGGTGCTGGCGTTAGTTGGGATTCCGCTGGGGCTATCTGCCAAGAAGGGTGGTAAAGCAACGGGTTTCGTCCTGACCATCGCGTTGGTCTTCATGTATTACGTGGTGTTTCTTGCCGGATTGGCTTTAGCCCGCCAAGGCCGCCTCCCGCCTGGATTGGGAGTGTGGATGGGCAATGCCATATTCTTGCTGGCGGGAATATTTCTGCTTTGGCGGGTGCGCAAAAGACCTCTGGAGCTGGGATGGCGCTCCCTACTTCTCCGGTTGCGAAAGCTTAGGACCAAGTTCAGGTCAGAGGGATCAGAAGCAGCCGACCAGGCGCCGATGCGCGTAGGGTTCCCGCAGATCCTTGACGACTACATCTTGCGCGATTTTCTGATGTATCTGCTGATGGTGCTGGCAAGCTTCGCCATCCTGACTCTGGTCTTCACATTTTTCGAGCTGCTGGGCGACATTATCCGCAACAAGGTGCCCCTGGTAACCGTGGGCGCATATCTGCTGCGGGTCATTCCCTCTGATGCTTATCTTCTAACCCCCCTAGCGGTTCTGATCGCGGTCCTGGTCACCTTTGGGCTGCTGGAGAAGGCCAACGAGGTCACGGCCATGAAAGCAACCGGCATCAGCGTGTATCGCGTGGTGATGCCTGTGCTGATCATATCTGCAGTGATCGCCGCCGGCCTGTTTCTGGTGGACCAGTTTTACCTGCCCGACAATAACCGCCAGGAAGAGGCGTTGCGCAACCAGATTAAGGGCAAGCCGGCGCAGACATTCTTCCGTCCAGACCGCATGTGGATCTTTGGCAAGAACAACACGATTTATTACTACGAACTGTTTGACGCCGACCGGGATACATTTGGCAATATTTCCATCTTCGAGTTCGATCCTTCTACCTTCTCCGTGACCAGGAGGATCTTTGCCGAACACGCCCATTGGGATAGCGGGCTCAATCGCTTTGTTTTCTCCCAGGGCTGGAGCCGCTCTTTCAATGGCTCCGCCATTGAAGACTTCCGTACTTTCGACGTCACTACATTCGCCGAGTTGACTGAGAATCCGGCTTACTTCAAGAAAGAGGTCAAGCAGTCATCGGAGATGAACTACAGTGAACTCAGCCACTACATCGACGACTTGCAGCAGAGCGGATTCGAAGTAGTAAGACTTAAAGTACAGCTTTATAAAAAATTCGCTTTCCCAATGATTACATTGATCATGGCAGTGCTGGCTGTTCCCTTCTCTCTGCGCGCCGCCCATCGCGGCCCGCTCACTGGAGTAACCATGGCCTTGGGAATTGGCATTATTTACTTCGTGGTCTCAGGACTATTCGAGGTCATGGGAAATATCAGTCAATTGCCGCCGGCACTGGCGGCGTGGTCCCCTGATCTGGTGTTTGGCTTGGTCGGTGGTTATCTCATCCTGAAAGTGCCAACTTAAGGGCCGTTGCCCATGCTTCAACGCTCCTGGCTTCGAAATGGCGCGGCATGAACAAACACACGCCTGCCCTGATGAGCAAGCGTGCGAAGCGTGCGGCTGAAGATACCGCTGACCGCTCATCTTTCGTTTAGGGGAAGGTATCGAGCGGGGTATTGCGGCCCCACATAATCAGCGCGGGGGCGGATGAGGCGGTTGTCATCAAGTTGCTCGATGACGTGCGCCGTCCAGCCACTGATACGCGAGACCGCGAAGATCGGTGTGAACAGATCAATATCGATGCCCAGGGTTGTGTAGGTCGAAGCGGAATAGAAATCCACGTTGGCGTTCAGTTTCTTCTCGCGCTTCACGTACTCTTCAATCTTTTGTGACATATCAAACCATTTGGCCTTGCCGCTGGAGACGCTGAGGTCATGCGACATCTTGCGCAGATGGGTCGCCCGGGGGTCTTCGGTGTGGTAGACCCGATGTCCCATGCCGGGAACCTTCATTTTTTGCGCCAGCATTCCCTTTACATGCAGCAGAGGATCTTGGTTGGCCTTATCAATGGCAAACAGCATTTTCATCACTTCTTCGTTGGCGCCGCCGTGCAGGGGCCCTTTCAGGGCGCCGATGGCGCTGGTGATGGCGGAGTGCATATCGGAAAGCGTGGCTGCGGTAACCCGGGCGGCAAATGTTGAAGCATTGAGTTCGTGATCGGCGTGCAAGATAAGGGCGATATCGAGGGCCCGTTCGGCTGTCGGCGAGGGCTTTTCACCGTTCAACATGAGAAGAAAATTGGCCGCGTGAGAAAGCGCCGGATCAGGGGCCACCACCTCTTTCCCTTTGCGGATGCGGTCGAACGCAGCCACGATCATGGCAATCTGTGAGGTCAGGCGGCGCGACTTGCGCACGTTGGCTTCGTGGTCGTTGTTCTTTTCGTCGGGATCGTAGAGTGAGAGCGCAGAGACCGTGGTGCGCAACACCTCCATAGGCGGCGCGTTTTGGGGAAATTGCCGCAGCATTCTGATAATCGCCGGGTCGAGCTTGCGCTCAGATGCCAGGTCCTTGCGGCATTGCTCCAGCTCCTGGGGTTTGGGCAAGCGGCCATTCCAAAGCAGATAGCAGGTCTCTTCAAAGGTTGAATGGTCGGCCAGGTCGTGAATATCAATGCCACGGTAGGCTAGAATTCCGCGCTCGCCATCGATGTAGCAGATGCTGGATGTCGCGGCGACAACGCCTTCCAGTCCTTTCACGGGTGTGGTTGTGGTTGACATGATTTCTATTTTATCTAATAGCAGGTCAATCTAAATGCCTCTCGGCCAGGCAGCCGCAACTTCCGCGAGTTGGGCGGCTCAAGCCATTTTACTTTTATATCGCAAAAGTCGCGGCAACTACAATCCGCTGCTATGATTTCCGTTTGCACTGGAGGCCGTTCAGCCAAACATGCACATGACACTGCGAACTCTGTTGCTGCTTTCCGTTCTTGGGCTTCTGCCGGGTATTGTGGCCGCCGATGAGGGTATGTGGCCTTACACCGCTGTTCCCAAGCCCCGCATCAAGACCAAATATGCCTTTGAGATCAGCGATGCGTGGCTTAATCATCTGCAGCTTTCTTCGGTCCGCTTCAAGAACGGCTCCGGGGCCTTTGTCTCTGCGGATGGATTGGTGCTGACAAACCAGCATATTGCCTCTGATTGTCTGCAGAACCTCTCCACCGCGGGCCATGATTACGTGAAAGAGGGGTTTTATGCCAAGAGCCAGGAACCCCGTTGCCCTGACCTGGAATTGAATCTAGTGCAACAGATTACCGACGTTACCTCCCAGGTGAATACGGGAGTTAAAGTTGGTATGCCTGAAGCGGATATCGGCAAACTGCAGCGTGCGGCCACCGCGAAAATCGAGAAAGAGTGTGCCACGGCCGCCGATGTCAGTTGCGAGGTGGTCTCGCTCTATTCAGGGGCGTTGTTCTACCTTTACAAATATAAAAAATATACCGACGTGCGCCTGGTATTTGCGCCTGAGTTCGATGCGGCCGCGTTTGGCGGCGACCCCGATAACTTCGAATTTCCGCGCTATGACCTCGATATCTCTTTTTTTCGCGTTTATGAAGGCGGCAAACCCGTCCATCCGCCGGAGTATTTGCAGTGGTCGAAGCAGGGTGTGCAAGAGGGCGAATTGGTCTTTGTCTCGGGCAATCCCGGCTTATCGCAACGGCAGAATACGGTAAACCAACTCGAGTTTCTCAGCACAACCCAATATCCCTTCCAGTTGAAAGATTTCGCGCGACGCATCCATTTGCTCCAGGCTTTTGCCGCGCAATCGGCCGAGAATGCCCGCATCGCCCATGAAGACATTCTCAGCTTGCAAAATTCCTTCAAGGCTTACACCGGCTTCAACAGCGCATTCAAGGACCCTAACCTGATGCGCCGCAAGATCATGGATGAGCGTATTCGCCTGATCCGCACACGAAACTCACCGCAGGGACGCCGCGAGTTTTTTGCCTACAGGCAGATCGACAAGGCCCTGGAGGTGCATCATGAAATTTTCCTGCCTTACCGCTTCTTCGAATTGCGCTATGGTTTTCGTGGCGAGTTGGCTGATTTTGCGCAAACTCTAGTCCGCGTGGGAGTTGAAAAAAATAAACCAAACGGCGAGCGTCTCCGGGAATACCGCGATTCCGCCCTGCCCGCGCTGGAAGACCGTCTTTTTTCATCCACCCCGATTTACAAGTCTCTTGAAGTTGTTGTGCTCTCCGATTCACTGAAAGAGATGCAGGAGCAGTTGGGCGCGAATAATCCGCTGGCGGTAAAGGTCCTTCAAGGCAGGAATCCGGAAGACATAGCAAAAAATGCCATCACCAATACCCAATTGGATGACGCTGCCTTTCGCAAGCAACTTTATCAAGGCGGGGCCAATGCTGTGGCCAAAAGCGCCGATCCCTTGATTGTCATGATGCGCGAGATTGACCCTGACGTCCGTCCCCTGCGTACACGTTACGACAACGAGGTGGATTCGGTCATCCGGGAAAACGGGGCTGTCATCGCCCAATCACGTTTCTTGCAGGGTGGGCTCTATTCCCCTCCCGATGCCAATTTCACTCTCCGGCTGAGCTATGGACAAGTGAAGAGCTACACCGAAGATGGCCGCGGCTACCTGCCCAAAGACACGAAGATACCGGCGTTCACAGACCTGCGCGGCGCCTTTGACCATGCCAAAGAACATGCCAATCAACCGCCCTACAATTTGCCGGAGAGCTGGACCTCAAAACGAAAAAAGGTCCAATTGAAAACTCCGCTGAACTTCGTTTCCACGCCGGACATTCTGGGTGGAAGTTCGGGCAGTCCGGTGGTCAACAAAGAAGGAGAGCTCGTAGGCGTCATCTTCGACGGCAATATCCAGTCGCTACCCTGGCGTTTTATGTATGACGATACCGTGGGCCGCGCCACAAGCGTGGATGCACGCGGCATTCTCGAAGCTTTGCGCAAGATCTACAAAGCCGATGATCTGGTGAAAGAGCTGACGAGAAAACCGGAGAAGAAGAATTAGAGCATTGTCACGATTACTGTAGACTTCCTGGGGCGGAGACACGTGTCAGGGCAGGCTCTTCGCGACAAAAAATGGCGCTCAGGATGACAATGCAAATGGAGCGATGAACAGGAACTACAGTAATAGTTAGACTGTTGGCGCTCATGCCGGCCAGATGCTCAATGCCGTCTTTGCCAATATCTGCTCCTGCAGCTCTTTGTTCAACGGCAGGGCGCGAAAGTCATCCAGGTTTTGTTTCATATCGAGCACACCCGGCCCGGGCCAGTCGGTGCCGAACAGAGTTTTATGCGCAATCTCAGGCAGGCGTGGAAAATAGTGCAGCAATGTCTTGGGCGGAATTCCACTGATGTCGAGGTAAACATTGGCATGGCGGCGAATCAGGAAAAAAGCGTGTTCCATCCACAGAGGCCGGCCGCCGTGGGCCAGAAGGATTTTTAGTTTGGGAAAATCCACGGCCACGTCGTCAACATACATGGGGTCTCCATACTTATTGCGCGCGCCGGGAAAGATGGATGTCCCCGTATGTACCATAATGGGAATACCATTGGCCTCGGCCGCGCGGTAGATGATCTCCAGCTCCTTGACTCCATTCAGGTAATCATTGGGAAAAACCAACTGGTGCGGAGGATGAATCTTGATCATCCTGATGCCCAGGCGAACAATTTGCTCCATATCTGCCAGAACATTGGTTGTGTGCCGGGGATGGACGCTGCCGCAGGGAATCAGGCGCCTGGGATCTTCTTTGACGTAGCCTGCAACGAAGGTATTCACTTCCGGCGTGAAGCCCATGACCTCAGGAGCAACATAGTTGATGAGTACGGCGCGGTCGATACCAATGGCATCAAGGTGCTTGAGGAAGGCCTTGGGTGAGCGGCAGAACTCAACCACCTGGTCGAAGTTAGGCTTCTTCTTTTTGAAGGCCTCCAGCGCGCCCGGTTTGAGCATCTCGAGCGGCTGAATGTGGACATGGCAATCGGTAATCAAAGGCAGTTCTCGGTTCTCAGTTCTCGGTTCTCAGTTTTCAGAACTTGCTCGGTACGGTTGGCATTCCATTAAGAATATAGACTGCAATCAAGCGCATCCTAGGCTTTCCAATTTAAAAGACACTGCTAATTTCCTCCCGCTTCCAGCACTGCTCTCTTAGCAAACACTTTAACCATCTCGCGGCGGTACTCCGGAGTGAGCGCAGAGGTGGTGAGCGGCCGGGCAATGTGCGCGGCGAGCTCTGCAATCACGGTCGCGCTGTGTTCATCCACGGTTCTTCCAATGAGCGCGTGTGGCGCCTCTGGAACCAGATAGGGTGCAGGATTTACTGCGGTAATGGCGACGCGGGCGTCTTCGACTTTGCTTCCTGGCTTCTTCAGGGCCACAGCCACCCCCGCCAAAGGATAATCAATCGAGCCGCGAATGCGAAGCTTCTTGTAGGCCCCTTTCCAGCCGGCATGAGATTCCGGCAAGAAAATCCGGACCAGCATTTCAGCAGCTTCGAGCTTCATGCGCGCCTCGCCCACGCCGGTATAGAAATCTTTGAGGAGCATGCGGCGAAAACCCCTGGGGCCGGCGATCTCGAGCTCGGCATTCAGGCACAGCAGAGCGGCGGGCGTATCGGCCGAGAAGGCCGCCCAGCAGCGCTTGCCTCCCGGCGCCACGTGGCAGAGGTCGCCGTCTTTCTTGATGCAGAAGCCGCATGACTTGCGCCAGGTGAGCGACTGGTTATACCAGACGCAGCGCGTATCCAGGCAGATGTTGCCGCCCAGCGTCCCCATGTTACGTAGAATTGGCGATGCCACGGTCTTCGCCGCCTCATGCAGCACAGGATAGCGTTGGCGCACGTACTCGGAATCTTCCAGCTTGGAAAGGGTGACAAGCGCGCCAATTTCCATACCTAATCCGGGAACGACGCTAATCTTTTCGAGCTCTTCAATGCCGCGTATGTCGAGCACAAACTCCGGCTCAAAGAGCCGCTGCTTCATGGAAGGGATAAGATCTGTGCCACCGGCCAGGATCTGAATGTTTCCAGCATGTTTCGCCAGGTGCTCAACTGCCTCTGCCACCGTGCGCGGGCGCAGCAACTTGAAAGATGGCAGACTCAATCATCGCCTCCCGATTGCGCATCGTCAGATTGGGTTTCGGTTCCGGCTCGCCGGGCGGGATCTTGCGGGTGCCGTTCAGGTCCACGGCCTTTGTACCACAGTGAGCCTCCGTGCTCGCGGAAATGCGCCGGGGCTGTTGGATCAACGTGGTTGGTCATATCGACATTTTTCTTGGCTGACCTCTTTGCCTGCAACGCGGCCAGTACCCGCTCAGGCGTGAACGGAACCTCGCGCAGGCGGATTCCGACGGCATCATAAATGGCATTTGCGATAGCGGGAATCACAGCAGCGAGCGAACCCTCGCTGGCCTCTTTGGCACCGAATGGGCCTTCGGGATCGACGCTCTCAACGATGATAGCTTCGATCTGCGGCGACTCTGCCGACGAGGGTGAGCGGTATTCCAGAAGTCCGGGATTGATGAGCAAGCCATCTTTCCAGACCATTTCTTCCTCGAGCGCCTGTCCCAGGCCCATCCAGACCGAGCCGATGATTTGTCCTTCGACGGAAACCGGGTTCAGAGCGCGGCCGCAATCATGCGCCGCCCAAATCTTGTGGATCGTAATCTGGCCGGTCTCTTCATCCACGCTTAGGTCGACAACCTGCGCCGAATAGGAATACGCCGGCGACGGACCTACACCGCCACCCTTAAACTTGCCGCCTTTGGCCTGGGGCGGAGGCGAGTAGGAGCCGGTGCCGGTAAGGGTGCCATGGAAATCCATGGCTGCCACCACGGCTTCTTCAAAGCTCATGCGCTCTTTGGGGCCTTCGTCTTTGCGTTGTTGCTGCACTGAACCGCGCAGGATCTGTCCTTCAACGCGTCCCGAGGCGGAAGTTTCGCTATCGGTTTCGATCGGAAGGGAGGTTGCGCCGTTGCTCCCACGTTTGCTTACCTGGTCGTCGCGGATGATTACGTCTTCCCCGCTGCAGTTCATTTTTTTGGCCGCAGCGGCAACAATCTTTTGCCGAATCTCTTTCGCCGCGCCTAGTGCGGCATTGCCGTTCATAAAAGTTACGCGGCTGGAGTAAGAACCGATGTCCACCGGTGTCAAATCGGTGTCGGCAGCAATTACCTTCACACGCTGCAGCGTACAACCGAGGGTCTCAGCGACAATCTGTGCCACCATGGTGTCTGAGCCCTGGCCGATCTCCGAGGCTCCGGTATAGATGACCACTCCGCCATCGCGGTCCACCTTGATGTTGACCGTCGAATGCGGCATATCAGAACGAATAATGGAATTAGCCGCGCCGGAGACGTAATGGCTGCAAGCCAATCCCAACCCGCGGGACTGGCTCAATTTTACTTTTCGTGCGCGCCACCCGGAGCGCTCAATGACTTTATCCAGGCACTCCGGCAGCCCATAGCTCTGGACGCGCAATCCGTTGACCGTGGTGCAGGGCGCACGCAGCAGGTTAATGCGCCGCACCTCGGCAGGATCTTTACCCAGCTTGGCACACAGCTCATCGAGTTGCGACTCAAAGGCAAAGCGCACATTGACGGTGCCGTGGCCGCGCATGGCTCCGCAAGCCGGCTTGTTGGTCAACACCCGATAGCCATCGAAGCGCACGTTAGGGATGTCATAGATGGCATTGAGCAACGCACCAGAGTACAGGATAGTTACAACGCCATAGGAACAATACGCTCCGCCATCCTGTATGACCTTGGCGTCAACGGCGGTGATGTGACCGTCGTTCCTCATTCCCGTTTTGAGATCGATGATGGTGCGAGGCCGCCCACGATGCGCCCAAAAAACCTCTTCGCGCGTGTAGGTGATCTTGACCGGAGCTTGGGCCTTGCGTGCGGCCACAGCAGCGATAATCTCCAATGGAATGACTTCGCTCTTGCCGCCAAAGCCTCCGCCCACCAGGGGCTTGATCACGCGAATCTGCGACATGGGCAGCTCTAGCACGATGGAGAGCTTGTGCTGCAGATAATACGGAACCTGGGTTGATGACCACACCGTCAGGCGCCCGGACTTGCCCGTCTGCGGGTCGTATTCAAAGCTGGCCAGCGTGGAGTGCGGCTCCATCGCCGCGTGCGTCACTTCATTGGCAATGTAGCGCGCTTCCACGATATGGTCGGAGTGCGCCAGCACCCTCTCAGGATCGCCAAATACGTGGTGATACTCTTTTTCAATGTTCCTCGCCTTGTGCTCGTGGATGAGGTCGCTCTCTGCCTTCATTGCCTCTTCAGGATCGAAATAGGCAGGCAGCGCTTCATATTCGACGTCAATCAGCTCAAGGGCTTCTTCCGCGATGGATTCTGAGATTGCACAGACGCAGGCGACGTTGTCGCCGATGTAGCGGACTTTATCGACAGCCAGCGCGGTTTCGTCATGACCCACGGGAAGAATGCCATATTGATTGGGCGCATCTTCGCCTGTAACCACCGCAACCACGCCCTCCAGCGCCAGAGCGCGTGAAGGGTCAATCTTCTTAATGCGGGCATGAGGATAGGGCGAGTGCAGAATCTTACCGATCAGCATTCCCGGAAGCGAAAGGTCGTCGGTGTACTTGCCCTGTCCGGTGGTCTTGCCCGCGGCGTCAATGAGGGCGATGCGCTTACCGATAACTGAGAACTCAGACATAGTGTGATTCGTTCATCGGGTCATTGGGTCATTGCAGAATTGAGTAATTGTGAAATCAGGTAATTGTTTATTGAACAAGTAAGCCTGCGTACAGGCAATTATTCAATTACGCACTTACCCAATTACCCAATCACTCAATGACCCGATGGCTCAATGACTCAATTCGTTCAGTCCTTTTTGTTCCGCTTCAATCGCCGATCTTATCGCCTGGAACATCTGCGTGTACCCGGTGCAGCGGCACAGGTTCCCGCTCAACGCATCGCGTATCTCTTCATCGCTGGGCTCAGGATTGTGCGCCAGCAGCGCCTTCACCGTCATGATGAAGCCCGGAGTGCAGAAACCGCACTGCGCGCCTCCCCACTCGCCATACGCCTTCTGGATGGCAGCCAGGCACCCGTGCTCGGCCACGCCTTCAATGGTAGTAATCTCGTGCTCCTGGCAGCTTGCCGCCAGCATGGTGCAGGCCAGCATGGGAACTCCATCAATCTGTACGGTGCAGGCCCCACAAGAAGAATCGTCACAGCCCCGCTTGGAGCCGGTGAGTTGCAAATCCTGGCGCAAACAATCGAGCAGCAGCGCGCTGGGTTCCACCGCAATCTCGTGGTTGCGGCCGTTTACGCGAAGTTGGATGAGTTGTTTGGGCATGAGAACAGCTACTAGCTCCTAGCCTCTAGCTGTTGCGATTTGATATCGCTTCTACGTTAATTGTACTGCTACAAGTCTATTGACCTCGGTGTCGCCTATTCAATGCGTTAGTACTTCAATACAAAGGCACCTTAGAATCAATTGCCCGCGACCACTGGTCAATACCGCCGCGCAGGGACTGGGCATTCTCGAATCCCTGCTGCCGCAACCAGTGGGCCACGTTTAAAGAGCGCACACCGTGATGGCAAACCACGACAATATGCTCCTCCGGATCAAGCTCCTGATGGGCACGTGTCGGCACTTCGCTCATGGGTATATGCTTGCTGCCTTCGATATGCGCGGTGGCGTATTCCCATGGCTCTCGGACATCGAGCAGCGTAAGCGGCTCCTTGACATCGAGCCTGCCCTTAAGTTCATGCACAGGAATTTCGTAGTCCATCTTCTCGGCTTTCTGCACTTCATCTTTTGGCGTTGACCCGGTCGGCGTGTGATGGCGGCTGCGATATTACAAGAAACACCAGCTCACTTTCCGACCGGTTAAACATCTGATGCGCCTGGCCAGCGAGGACATGCACTCC
>WNFJ01681084.1_pt2 | contig 12802 bp, 12 predicted proteins | sample 5400461 | NCBI WGS metagenome assembly WNFJ01 (sample SAMN13153349, study PRJNA577476) | soil metagenome | isolation source: 115 cm saprolite on Douglas fir-dominated hillslope | place: USA:California | collected 2013-09-17 | reverse complement strand
ACCTGTGGTCGCGTGTGGTCGTTGCGACCCGCATCTCGCTGTCGATCGGCCTGGCTGGCGTCACACTGAGTCTGATGCTCGGCATTTTGCTCGGCGGCATCTCCGGCCTCTATGGCGGCGCGGTCGACACGCTGATTCAGCGCATGATCGAGGTGGTGCGTTCGATCCCGACCATTCCGCTCTGGATGGGACTGGCCGCGGCGCTGCCCAACACCTGGAGCGTCATCCAGGTCTATTTCGCCATCACGCTGATCATCTCGCTTGTTAGTTGGACCGAGCTGGCGCGCGTCACGCGCGGCAGGTTCCTGGCGCTGCGCGAGGAGGACTTCGTGATCGCCGCCGAACTCGCTGGCGCCGGGCAGATGCGCATCATCCTGCGCCACATGCTTCCTTCTTTCGCGAGCCATATCATCGCCGCGATCAGCCTCGCCCTGCCGGTGATGATCGTCAGCGAGACGTCGCTCAGCTTTCTTGGCCTCGGACTGCGTCCGCCGGCGATCAGTTGGGGCATCCTGCTGCAGGACGCCCAGAATGTGCAGGTGCTGGCCGGCGCGCCGTGGCTTTTGAGCGCCGCCGTGCCGGTGATTCTCGTGATATTGGCGTTCAACTTTCTCGGCGACGGGGTGCGAGATGCGGCCGACCCTTATGGCTGAACCCGTGAACGCCGCGCGCCATGCTCTGTCCGTGCGTGACCTGGTCGTGGACTTCGTCCAGGATACCGGCGCGGTCCGCGCACTGGATGGCGTCAGTCTCGACCTTCACGCCGGGCGGGTGCTCGGCGTGGTCGGCGAGAGCGGCTGCGGCAAGAGCGTCACGGCACGTGCCATCCTGCGGCTGCTCGACCGACCCGGCCAGATTGTCTCGGGGCGCGTGCTGCTCGATCCGGGCGCTCCCGAACAGCAGGATCTGGCCGCGCTCGATTCCGAAAGCCGCGCCATGCGGGCGGTGCGTGGCGGCCGCATTGGGCTGATCTTCCAGGAGCCGATGACCGCGCTCAGCGTCCACTACACGGTCGGCAATCAGATCATCGAGGCGATGCGCGCGCACAGCGACCTGTCCAGGAAGGATGCGCGCGACCGTGTCGTGGCGCTGTTGCACGAGGTCGGCATTCCGCGCCCGGAGACGCGCGTCGATGCTTATCCGTTCCAGCTTAGCGGCGGCTTACGCCAGCGTGTCGGCATCGCCCTGGCTCTGGCCGCCGACCCCGAAATTCTCATCGCCGACGAGCCGACCACCGCGCTCGACGTCACGACCCAGGCACAGATCCTTGCATTGCTGCGCCGGCTGCAGCGCACCAAGGGCGTCGCCCTGATGCTGATCACCCACGACATGGGCGTGATCGCACAGATGGCCGACGACGTCGCCGTGATGTATCTCGGCCGCATCGTCGAATTCGCGCCGGTTGCGAGACTGTTCGCCGCGCCGCGCCATCCTTACACGCGTGCGCTGCTGCGATCCGTGCCCAATCTTCGCGCCGTGTCGCGTGAGCGGCTGGCGACGATCGGAGGCACTGTACCGCATCCGGGCGCACGTCCGGTCGGCTGTCCGTTTCATCCGCGCTGTCCGGAGGTGATTGCGGGACTGTGCGAGTCGCAAGCCCCTCCGGTGGTCCCACCCGACCAGGCCGGAGCGAGCTGCTTCCACGCGATGGCGGACGCCAGCGCATGACCGTGCTCGAGGTGGATGGGCTGTTCAAGGAATTTCCGATTCGGAGCGGGCTGCTGCAGCGCGAGACCGGCCGCGTGCGCGCGGTGCAAAATGTGAGCCTTGTGATCGGCCGCGGCGAGACCCTCGCATTGGTCGGCGAAAGCGGCTGCGGCAAGACTACCGTTGCCCGCTGTATCCTGCGCGCTATGCCGCCGACCGCCGGCGCGATCCGCTTTTCGCCGCAGCCGGGCACGGCCGTCGACCTGGCACCGCTGTCGCGGCGCGCATTGCGGCCGTTGCGTCGCGACATCCAGATGATCTTCCAGGATCCTTACGCGTCGTTGAACCCGCGCATGATGGTCGGCGACATCATCGCAGAACCACTGCTGCTCGACCTCGTTGGCCTGCCTGTTGCAGCGCGCACGCGTTTCCCCCACGCCTTCAGCGGCGGCCAGCGTCAACGCATCGGCATCGCGCGCGCGCTGGCCCTCGATCCGGCGCTGGTGGTTGCCGATGAGCCGGTGTCTGCGCTCGACGTCTCGGTGCAGGCGCAGATCATCAACCTGCTGCTCGATCTGCAGGACCGGCTGCGCCTGTCGATGCTGTTCGTCGCGCACGATCTCGGCGTGGTGCGCCATGTCAGCGATCGCGTCGCGGTGATGTATGTCGGGCGCATCGTCGAGACCGCGCCGACCGCAGCGCTCTACACGCGGCCGCGACATCCCTATACCGAGGCTTTATTGGCGGCGGTCCCGAAGCCCGATCCGGCGTTGCGCGACCGCGCCAGCGCGCCCATCGGCGAGATTGCCGATCCGGCAAATCCGCCGTCTGGCTGCGCCTTCCATCCGCGCTGCCCGTATGCCGAGGAACGCTGCCGCCTGGAGCTTCCAGTACTGCAAGAAATTGCTCCGGCGCATTGGAGCGCATGTCATCGCACCGCCGAGCTGTCGCTCCGCGGGGTGGCCTGAACAACGAGAGGAGACGCGATGCGATCGATCCTGATTGTCCTGATAACGCTGTTCGCCAGCGCGGCTTTCGCGCAACAGCCGGACCTTTCTCAATCCGGCCTGGTGGGCAAACTGGAAAACCCGACGATTGTTACGGATCCCGCGCAATGGCCGAAACAATTCAGCGAGGCGCCGGCGCTGGCCGAACTCGTCAAGGCCGGCAAGTTGCCGCCGGTGGAGCAGCGTCTTCCGCAGGAGCCGATGGTCATCAAACCGCTGCGCAGCGTCGGAAAATACGGCGGCACATGGCGGCGCGGCTTTCTCGGGCCCGGCGACAGCGAGAATGGCAATCGCCTGCGAGCTTCCGATAAACTTTTGTTTTGGGATGTTTCGGGCACACATATCGCTCCCAACGTGGCGAAAGGTTGGGAGACGAGCGCCGACGGCCGCCGCACGACGCTGTTCCTGCGCAAGGGCATGAAATGGTCCGACGGCGCACCGTTCACCGCCGACGACTTCATGTTCTGGTACGAGGACATGTACCAGAACAAGGACCTCATCAAATCACCGGCGCCGGAGCTCTCCGCGAACGGCAAGCCGGGACGGATTATCAAGGTCGACGAGACCACCGTATTATTCGAGTTCGACGATCCGCACTTCCTGTTTGCGAGCCAGCTCGCCGGCGACACCCAGGTGGGCGGCGGCCAATCGCGCCTGCAGTCAGAGGAGCGCGAACTCGGCCTCTATGCGCCGGCGCACTATCTCAAGCAGTTCCTGCCGAAATACGGCTCCGTGGACACCCTCAACCAGCAGGCCAAGGCGGCGGGCTTCGACAATTGGGCGCAGGTCTTCAAGATCAAATCTGACTGGCGGCTGAACGCGGACGTCCCGACCCTGGCGGCGTGGCGCATGGTGCAGCCGATCAACAGCCAGACCTGGGTGCTCGAGCGCAACCCGTATTTTTGGGCCGTCGATACACTGGGCAATCAGTTGCCCTATCTCGACAAGGTTCAACTTACTCTGGCCGAGAATCCCGAGGTCATCAATCTGCGGGCGATCGCCGGTGAATACGACTACATGGAACGATTCATCGATCTGGCGAAACTTCCCGTGTTACTGGAGAACGCCGGGCGCGGGCACTACAAAGTCCAGCTCGATCCGGGCTTCAACGGCTCCGATTCCGAACTGAAGTTCAACTTCGCCTACCGTCTGTTCCCCGAGATTCAGTAATCGCGCTCTGGCGCTCGGCATCAACCGCGAGCAGATCAACGAAGCATTCTTCCTCGGTTTGGGCGTGACCGGCTCGCCGATCCCAGCGGATATCATTCCGGAGAGCCCCGGCAAGGACTGGCGTCAGCGCTGGGCCACGCTGGACGTCGCCAAGGCCAACGCGATGCTGGATGCGATCGGCTTAAAGAAGAAGGACGCCGAGGGCTTCCGGGTGCGTACCGACAACGGCGAACGCTTGCGCCTGCAGATCGACGTTGCGCAGACGCTGTCGCCGACATGGCCTCAGCAAGCGGAAATGATTATCCAGCAGTGGCGAGCGATCGGCATTTCGGCCGATATGCGGCTGTTAGAGCGCAGCCTGTTCTACACGCGGGTGCGCAACGACCAAAATCAGATCGTGTTATGGAGCAATAACGGCTCCGAGAGCATGTATCTCTATACGGTGCCCGTGTTGCCAATCGATCCACAGTCCAGTTTCGGCGGCGCCGCATATGCGCAATGGTATGCCAGCAATGGCGCCGCCGGCATCAAGCCGACAGACCCGGAGCTGCTGAAGGGTTTTGAGCTGCTCCGCACTGCCGTCAGCCAGCCTGAGGAACGCCGCACACAGATCGCGCAGGATATCTGGAAGCTGCTGGTCGATCAGGTGTGGTCGATCGGCGTGGTCGGCCAGTCACCGGCCTATATGGGTACGCGGGTTGTCAACGAGCGGCTCGAGAACGTGCCGGCACGTACCTGCATATCGCAGCATTGCCGCACGCCTTGGAGCGGCCATCCGGAGCAGTGGTACTACAGATAGCGCGCCGTCCCAGAACCGCTATTTGGCTCTTGAGTGTTTCCTCCTGGGGAAGCTACGGCTCCAATCGCGCCGACGATAACATCGGGAAAGTGAAACAAGCCGGCATCGGGAGAAAGTCATGTTCGGTAAAAAATCCACCCATCCATCGCGCCGGAAGATATTGCGTACGGCTGGCTTCGCGATGGGCGCGATGGCGACGCCCGGATTTGGCCTGAAGCAGGCGAGGGCGGCAGGGTATCCCGAACGCCCAATCAAGATCATCGTGCCGTTCGCCCCCGCCGGACCGACCGACATCATGGCGCGCATCCTCAGTACGCATCTCGGCGATGCCCTTGGCGGTACGGTGGTCGTCGAGAACAAGCCCGGGGCCGGCGGCAATATCGGGATCGGCGCTGCGGCGCACGCTGAGCCGGACGGCTACACGCTGTTGATCACATCGAGCGCCTATGTCGTCAATCCCGGTCTCTACGCAAAAATTCCCTATGATCCTTACAAGGATTTCGCGCCGATCGCCGAACTCGGGACGTCGCCGAACGTGATCCTGGTCGGTCCCAAGCTCGGCATCAACTCGATTGCCGACCTGATCGCGCGTGCAAAGGCAGATCCCAACGAACTCAACTACGCGAGCCCAGGTATCGGCACGACGCCGCATCTATCGGGTGAGCTTTTCAAGATTGTCAGCGGCATTCAGATCACACACGTGCCCTTCTCCGGTGCGGGTCCCGCCATCCAGGCAATTCTCAGCGGCACCACGCAGGTCGCCTTTGCAGCGCTGCCGCCCGCGCATCCGCACATCGAATCCGGCGCGCTGAAAGCATTGGCCGTCACCGGCGCGCATCGATGGTTCGATCTGCCCGATGTGCCAACGATGGTCGAACTCGGCTACAAGGATTTCATCTCCGACACGTTCCAGGGCTTTTTGGCGCCGGCAAAGACGCCGCCAGCGATTGTCGAACTGCTATCGGCAAAGTCGATCGAAATTCTGAAACGGCCAAAGATCGCGGAGCAATTGCGCAATGATGGTTTTGAGGTCCTCGCCAACGGACCCGACGGCATGCGAAAGCGCATCGAAGACGAGGTGCCGAAATGGCGCGACATCGTCGCCAAGGCCGGCATCAAGCCGGTCTGAATGCGATTGCAACGGCGCGACGGATTCAATGGCCGCTCCATTGCCATTACAACCGCCGGACCAAACTTTCCGGTCAGCTTGACGACCAATCTTGTCGTAGCCTGATGAGATCGCAACAAATGTCTTGACAAGACGTCGAGATATACAATGTTAGGATGTATTGGACGGGAAGCTAAACTGGGCGGGGAGCTAAATTGAGCGTCTCGGGACGAGAGATATCTTGGTCCGCACTTAATCAACTTGCGATTATTTTTGTATTTCTGGTTTGCGGTGGTGCCAAGGCACAAAATTATCCGGTCCCTAATTTGCCCCCGCCGGCACCGGCTCCCGTCATTGTTTCTCCGCCACCGCCGCCTGACGTTCCCGCGCCGCCGCGATTATTACCGCCTCCAGCATTGCTTGAGATTCCCGGGCCGCCGCCGCGGCCTGAAATTCCCGGACCGCCGCCATTGCTACCGCCTCCACCGCTGCCTGCGCTTCCCGGGCCGCCACCACTGCCCGTGCCACGGTAAGCTGGATTTGTCTCAAATCGAATTGCCATTCAAATTTCAACGTCCTCCTTATTCCACTGAAGAAAGTTATAAGCCATGAAAAATTGTTTCCAGTTTCCGACTCTATTCAAATTGCAATGTATCGTGCCCGTAATTGCCGTCGTTATGTCGGCCGTCATGGGTCCATCCGCGGCAGCTTCGCCGCCCGGAAATGAATTCAGCGGTGACGCTAACCGGATTGCGCAACGTCAGGTCCCGGTCATTCGGGTCCTTAACGAGGATGCGTATCCACAAAAATCAGATCGAGAACTTATTAACGAGGCACGATCGAAAACCAACAACGCACAAATCTTGATCAATACATTTCACTTCAGAAACAAGACTCTCAATCTTGCAGAAGAGTTGTTTAACCTACAGTCAGAACGCGCCCTCCTTATCCAACGATGGGGCATAGTAGTGGCTGGAACATTCCCTCAGTGGTTCTACAAGGCCGACAATCCGGCGACCGAGGCAGTTCTGGATGCCATCCGATTGCAGTTTACAGGGAGCGCGTATTTTACGACGCTGCTTGCCACAGAACTTAGCAATGCCGCCATAAAAGCAATGCTGGCGGTAACGCCGGCGCGCATCGGCCGCTTTTACATGACACTCCCGCAACCCGCCGTCCTTCGCGGAGATCGATGGGACATGCCTGCTTATGGTCAGCCCGCTAGGCTCAGCATGTATGTTACGCCTTACAGTGAAGGCGGTGATGCGTTTTCAGCCTGCGACGTTGTAGTTGCAGTCTTTAATTCTGTTGCGCTCAGTGGCAAGCTAAATCCGCTACTACAGTATTTCGATGTGGCTCGATTCATAAATCTGGCCAAGGCCAATTTTTCGAAAACCGAGCTTGCGCTCGCTACATCCACGGCGGCGATGGTGGGCTACGATGTCGCGAAGTTTACCCCGTTTAATGCAAAGGCGCTCAAGGCCGTGGAAGACGCGCTTACCGCTCCATGCTCCAAATATGTATACCACATTGACGCCTTGGAACACGATCCCGTCGATATTACCGAGTCACAAGTCGTGTCCGTCGAGAATCTCAAAGGAGTGGCGGTCTCCCTTGCTTCTAACGCGCGTGGGGAATGGACTGTGGTCGGGACGCAGCCAGGTGCGCAGACATTCTTGCGTGGGACAATTACGAATCGCGCGCTGTTTCTGGGCGGGCCGCCCATTACTTATCCCATGGCGGTACATGTGCTGGGCAACGATTCTCCGCCCCAGTCCGCCGCGCCGCCGCAACCTGGTCCATTTGAAATACAACTTCCGCTGCCCCATCCCGGGGCACCCCATCCTGGGACACCCGCTCCTGTCGCACAGGTGCCTCCGGCAGGGCCGGCGCAAAGCCCAACTCCAGCTCCCGGAAATGGGCCATTTAAGGAATGCCAGATTACAAATGCAAACGGGACTGTCGATCCGGGATTTGAATGGACGCCCGGGATATGCAGCCCCAGCGCGAGGTAGCCGTCAAGGTGCAGTACTTTCGACGACCGGCTCAATGGCCGCTTGACCGCCATTTCAATAGCCGCTTCTCGACCATCGACATCGCGAGCGCGGTCAGATAGCCGATGACGCCTAGCAGGATCACGCCGGCGAACAGGTCCGCTGACCGGAACGACCGTGCCGACAACAGCACCCAGTGTCCGAGGCCATCAAGCCCGGCAAGAATTTCGCAGACGACCGACAGGATGAGCGCCACGGTCAGGCTCAGTCGCATGCCTGAAAGGATATCGGGACTTGCCGAAGGCAGCGCGATCTTGAAGATCACGGCCGGTCGCGACATGTGCAGCGAGCGCGCGACCTCGTAAAGCCGTGGCTCGACCGCCGCAAAACCGTGGACCGTTGCCAGCAGCATCGGCCAGATCGCGCCGAATGCGATCACGAACAGCGCCATGCTCTGCGTCAGCCCGAGCATCGCAATTGCAACGGGAATGATCGCGGACACCGGCAGCGGCCTTAAGAATTCGAGCGACGGCGCGACATAACTGCGCATCGTGCGGGATGAACCGATCATTGCGCCAAGCGCGATGCCGGCGATGGAGGCGACGAACCAGCCATAGGCCATATGCCCGAGCGTTCCCGATAGCTTGCCCCAGAGGTCGCCGCTGGCAAATCCGCGTACCAGCGATGCCCAGGCGCGGTCCGGCCCCGGCAGGAAGACGGGCGACACCAGCCGCTGGTTGGCAATCACTTGCCACAACCCGACAAAGCCTGCCGCGACGATGAGGCTGGCCGCGCGCCAGAGCAGCACAGACCGGTTCACGCTGCATCTCCCACCAGTGCCGCGCGCCCGAACAGATGTCGTTGCGCGACCACAAGGCCGGTGTTCAACAGGTATCCGACGATGCCGATCCACAACAGGTACCAAGAATAAAGGTGCAAATATCCCGGCCTCAAAAGCCAAGGATCACATCTTCGGCTACACCATCTTCAACGATTTTTCGGCGCGGGACGCCCAGCGCATCGAGATGGAAGGCCGCCTTGGTCCCGCCAAAGGCAAGAGCTTTGATGGCGGCAACGTCATGGGGCCCTGGATCGTGACGCCGGACGAGATCGGCGATCCCTACAAGCTCAAGATGGAAGTGCGCGTCAACGGCAAGATGCGTTCGCAAGGCGTTTCCGAGGGTATGCTGTTTTCGTTCGAGGAGATCATCGCGCATGTCACCAAGGATGAAACCCTGATGCCCGGCGAATTCATCGGGTCAGGCACCGTCGGCAACGGTTGCGGAATTGAACTCGGCTGGTATCTTGAACACGGCGATACCATCGAGCTCGATGTCGAAAAAATCGGGGTCCTGAAAAACAAGGTCGAGCGCCAGGACGCCTGAGGCTTGGCCATCGACAAAATACAACAGAAACCTTCGAGGAAACGCCTATGGTCAGACGACTGATCGATATCTCCGTGCCGCTGCAAAACGACGTGCCGGCCGATCCGCCGGGAGGGCATCCCACCATCCAGTACATCGATCATCAGCAGGGACTGCCGCGCATGCTGCAGTTCTTCGAGGGATTGAAGGCCGAGGATTTGCCGGACGGACAGGGCTGGGCGGTCGAGCAGGTGCAGCTCTCGACCCACAACGGCACCCATCTCGATGCGCCCTGGCATTTTCATCCGACCATGAACCGCGGCGAGCGCTCATGGACCATCGACGAAGTGCCGCTGGAATGGTGCCTGCAGCCCGGCGTGAAGCTCGACTTTCGCCATCTGCCGGATGGCTATGTGGCAACCGCGAAGGATGTCGAGAACGAGCTCAAGCGCATCGGCCACACCCTTTCGCCGCTCGAGATCGTCGTGGTCAATACCAGCGCCGGCGCCAAATACGGCCGGCAGGACTATGTCACTTCCGGCTGCGGCATGGGCTACGAGGCGACGATGTATCTGCTCGAGCGCGGCGTGCGGCTGACCGGTATCGACGGCTGGAGCTGGGATGCGCCCTTCGTCTATACCGCGAAGAAATACGCCGAAACCAAAGACGCCAGCCTGATTTGGGAAGGTCACAAGGCCGGACGTCACATCGGATATTGCCACATCGAAAAACTGCACAACCTCGAGCAATTGCCGTCGACCGGTTTCACCGTGTCATGCTTCCCGGTCAAAATCGAACGCGCGTCCGCAGGCTGGACCCGGGCGGTGGCTATCATCGACGGGTGAAGCCGCAGTTGGCCGAGTTCAATCAAGAGGGACCGACAGGGAGGATGTTATGAAAGAAGGATATCGCTGGTCGTATCGTGGGTGCACATGCTGCGATGGAGCCACGCTTTCGCTGTCAGGCGCTGTTCTGAACCGACGCAATTTCATGGTGGGCGCCGCAGCGATGGCGACGGTCGGTCTGGTCAAACCGAACCGCGTGGCCGCCCAGACGACTGAGGCGACAAAACCCTATCGTATCGATGTCCACCATCATTTGTCGCCGCCGACCTACATCTCGGCATCGAATGCGAGCAATTTCGGCGATCCCTTGATGAAGAACTGGACGCCGGAAAAATCGCTCCAGGACATGGACAGGGCGGGAGTGGCCGTCGCGATGCTCTCGGTGACCACGCCGGGCCTTAATTTCACGTCCGGAGATGTTGCACGCAAGCTTGCGCGCGAGTGCAACGACTATGCAGCCAGGCTGGTGGCAGACCATCCCGGACGCTTCGGAAGTTTTGCAATGGTTCCGCTGACGGACGTCGACGGAAGCCTGCAAGAGATCGCTTATGCACTCGACACGCTGAAGGCCGACGGCATCGGCCTCATGACGAGCTACGGCGACAAGTGGCTCGGTGACCCCTCGTTTCTGCCGGTCATGGAAGAACTCAATCGGCGCAAGGCGGTTGTCTACACCCATCCGACCGCGGCGAATTGCTGCGTCAATCTCGTCCGCACCCAGCAGCCGGTGATGATCGAGTTCGGCACGGACACAACGCGCACGATCGCAGACATCATCTTCAGCGGCAACGCGCAGAAATTTCGGGACATCCGGTGGATATTCTCGCATGCCGGCGGGACGATGCCGTTTCTGATCGAGCGCTTTGTCCGCAATCCTTTGCTGAACCCGGACGCAAAGGCGACGGTGCCGGACGGGACGATGGCCGAACTCAAGCGCTTCTACTACGACACCGCGCAGACATCGAACAAGGGCTCGATGTTGGCGCTCTCAGCCATCATTCCGGTCTCGCAGATCGTGTTCGGCACAGACTTTCCGTACCGAACAAGCATCGACCACGTCAAGGGATTGCGGGACGGCGGCGTCTTCACTGACGCGCAACTCATCGACATCGAACGCGGCAACGCGCTTAGGCTTCTGCCGCGGCTCGCTGTCTAGCAAAAGCCGGTCGCGGCGTGCGACCGGCTTTCATATTCAGCCTGGCGTTCAGCGACCAGCGGGCGCTGACATCGCACCGTTTTCGTAGCGCGACCAGCTGGGATCTGCCGACGGGGCGGGCCAATAGGCATTGGAAGTACGGAATTCTTCGGTCACCGGCGCCGGCGCGCGGTATACCTTTCGGGCCTTATGATGTTCCGCGGCCACGGCGATCTGGACGGCCGACCCAGCGAGCATGGCCGAACCGAGAATTGTCAGGATTGTCTTTCGCATCGTAAATCTCCCTTGTTCGGGCGCTTGGTTGCGAGGCAAAAGGCGTCTCGCTGGCTCAACGCCTTGTCCCCGACTTAACGATGGGTCATGCGGATTATTACAGTCCCGCCAATCACGAAACGGCGAGCCAATTTGTTGATCAAAGAAGTTTTGCGGCTAAATATTTAGCAGGCGCACTCGCTGACGGCTCCCGCTCGAAGCCAAACAACTTTATGGACTTCTTTTGGCCAATCCGGTTCAATGCGGACCGAACGGCGCGCGCCTTCCGAGAGAAACTGATGAAGAAACTTGTGTTTGCAATTCTCTTGATCGCATCGCCTGCCTGGGCGCAAACGAAATTGTTACCCAAGGGCGCGACCGCGCGTGTCGACAATTGCGCACCGATCGGCCGGACCGAAGACGGCAAATTGGTTTACTCGATGAAATGCGACAATTTGCCAACGCCGCCGCCGCTGCCACCGCAGGCTGAAACCAGGGACGTGCCGGCTCCGGAGCCGGAATTACAACGAAGCGGGATTTTCGGCTGGTCTTATGAAAGAAAGAGACCGGGCGAATAGGCTCGGCTTTTTCCAGAGTGACGAAAACCGTTACGAGCAGCCACGAGCAGATCGGCCTTTGCTGAGCGTTGCAAAAGGCCGTAGAATTTGGCCGTCGACTGGAATGTTCCTTGCTTCTGGTAGCTCCCGCTGCGATCTATTCGTCAAAGCGTTCCTTCGTAAGTGATCACGAGAATTGAATGAGCCAACTCATTGTCTACGCCGGCGACTTCACGTTCCAGGCCCGTTTCGAAGAACAACTGGCGCCCAAGACCTGCGCGGCTTTCCGCCGTGTGATGCCGTTCGAGAGCCATGCCATTCATGTGCGCTGGAGCGGCGAGGCGGTCTGGATGCCGCTCGGCGATCTCGATTTCGGTGTCTCATACGAGAACCACACCAGCTATCCTGCGCCCGGCCAGATCATTCTTTATCCCGGCGGCAGCCTATGGCGGCGTGCACTTCGCCAGCAAGATGGGCCAACTCGCGGGCAATCACTTCATCACGCTGACCTCAGGTCTGGAGAATTTGCCTGAGCTAGGCAAGACCGTGCTGTGGAAGGGCGCGCAGAAAGTCCGCTTCGAGGCCGCGTAAATGGCCGAAGCCGGATACCCCCGGGATCTCCATGGTTACGGGCGTAACCCGCCCGATCCGCGCTGGCCTGGCGGTGCGCGGGTCGCCGTTCAGTTCGTCGTGAACTTCGAGGAGGGCGGCGAAAACAACATTCTCCACGGCGACCGCGCGTCGGAGGCGTTCCTGTCCGACGTATTGGGCGCGCAGCCGTGGCCGGGGCAGCGCCACGCCAATATCGAATCGATGTTCGAATATGGATCGCGCGTCGGCTTCTGGCGGCTCTGGCGGATTTTCACCGAGCGCAAGCTGCCGACCACGGTATTCGGCGTTGCG
>WNFJ01209348.1_pt8 | contig 12802 bp, 11 predicted proteins | sample 5400461 | NCBI WGS metagenome assembly WNFJ01 (sample SAMN13153349, study PRJNA577476) | soil metagenome | isolation source: 115 cm saprolite on Douglas fir-dominated hillslope | place: USA:California | collected 2013-09-17 | reverse complement strand
AGTCGAGGTATTCGCTGACGCGCATTTCGGGGTAGAGCGGGATGCTTTCCGGCAGGTAGCCGATGCGCTTGCGGACCTCCATGGACTCCTTCATGACGTCGAACCCGTCGAGCCGGCCGATGCCGCTGGACGCGGGCAGGTACGTCGTCAGGATGCGCATCAGGGTCGTCTTGCCGGCGCCGTTGTTGCCCAGCAGGCCGACGACCTCGTTCCTTTCGACCCGGAAGGAGACGTCATACAGGGCCTGAACCGGCCCGAAATACTTGGTCAGGCGTTCGACTTGAATCATGTCTCAATCCGCCTTCTTGGGGAAGGCCGTACCGCGTTTCGGGCCACGGGTGAAATCTCTTTTTAGGGCACCGCGCGCGGGTTTGCAAGGGGACTGGGCGTGCATGTTACGCGGGGCGTGGTGAAAGACTGGGCGAACAAGGGGTCTGACCTGCTCTGTCGAAATGGCTGGGTGGCGAGGCGCTTTGGCTGAAAGCTCAAAGCTAAGAGCTGTCAGCTTTCAGCCAAACACGAACGACAAGGGTCAACGCCTCCCGAGACTCCTGACAGAGCGGGTCAGGCTGCGTTTTCGCAGAGTCTCTGAGGCGGAGCGTTGTGAGATAGTCCGGTACGTCAGGTGCCGCCGTCAAGTGCCCCCGGGGGCGCCTCAGGGGGGCAGCCGGCGTCGAGATACGCTTGCAAGAACATCTGCGCCGCGACCTTGTCACGGCGGGCCTTGCGCTTCTTGTGCGTCAGCCCCGCGTCCCACAGCGCCGCCTCGGCCAGGACGGTCGTGAAGCGCTCGTCGAAGTACACGACCGGCAGCCCCGTCGCCGTTGCCAACCACGCGCCGAATGTCCTCGCCTCACCGGCTTTCTGCCCCTCGCGGCCGCTGAGATGAACCGGCAAGCCGACGACCAGTCCGCCGATGTCTTCCTGCGACACGAGCGCGCGGAAATAGGTGGCGTCGCGCTCCGGGCCCTGGCGCTCGTGAGTCGTCAGCGGGAAGGCGAACTTGCGGTCCGGATCGCTGACCGCGAGGCCGACGCGCACCTGGCCGTAATCCACTCCCAGAAGTCGGTTGCCGGCGATCACAGGTAACGGTCCAGTCCCTTCTGTTTCAACAGGTCCACCATCTGCTTGACGGTCGCCTCGTCCTTGCGGTCGGCGATGAGCGTGGCGTCGCCGTCCTGCACGACGAGCAGGTCCTTGACGCCGATGGTGGCGATCAGCCGGCCGTCGTCGCCGACAATGACACAGCCCGTGGTGTGGATGCCGGCGTGGATCGCCTGGACCGTATTGTGATGGGCGTCTTGGGCGTTGAGCCGCTCCAGCGCCAGCCAGCTGCCGACGTCGTCCCAGCGGTACGGGGCCTGCACGACCAGCACCTCGGCGGCGTGCTCCATGACGGCGAAGTCGATGCTCACCTTCTCCATCGTGGGGTATTCGGCCCGTAGCACGTCGGCCCGGCGCGGCGTAGGCCAGGCGTCGGCGACGCGCTGCACGGCTTCATACAGCAACGGCCTCTGGCGGCGCAGCTCGGCCAGGACCGTCGCCGCTTGCCAGACGAAGATGCCGCTGTTCCAGTAGTATTCGCCGGACGCGACGTAGCGCTCGGCGACGTCGGCAAGCGGCTTCTCCTTGAACGCGCGTACGCGGAAGACGCCGATGCCTTGCCGGTTGGCCGCTTCGGGGCCGCGGTGGATGTAGCCGTAGCCGACCGCGGGATAGACCGGCGGAATGCCGAATGTCACCAGGGCCGTCGGGTGTTCCTCGGCCATCAGGGCGGCGACGTGGGCGGCGCGGCGGAACTCCTGCACCGGCTCAATGACATGGTCGGCCGGCGTCACGATTATGATGGCGCCGGGGTCCTCGCGGTGAACCAGGGCCGCACCCAGGCCGATACACGCGGCCGTGTCGCGGCCGACCGGCTCCCCCACGACGCGGTCCGCCGGCAGCGACGGCAGCTGCCGCCGCGTCTCCGCGACATAGGCTTCCCCCGTGATCACCCAGGTGCGCTCGGGCGGCGCTAGTGCCTCGACGCGGTCGAGGGCTAGTTGCAGAAGCGAGCGCTCGCCGCTGAGGGTCAAGAACTGCTTGGGCCGGCGTTGGCGGCTGCGCGGCCAGAAGCGCGTGCCGCCGCCGCCGGCCATGATCATGGCGTGGAGCATCGGGGTCTCCGGGGGTGCAGGACTTGTTGGTCCCCCCTGGGCACTCACTGGAAATAGCGCGGGCCGCTGATCTGCGTATGCGGATCAACCCGGCGCGCCATCTCCTCGGCGTCGAGCGCGAACAGCGGGCTGACCTCCAGCGGCACGGCTGCCGTACCGTCCGGCCGGCGCGGCACCTTTACGCCAGCCGACTCCAGCCACGACGCCGCCAGGTCGCTGATCGCCTGCTTCACCGCCGCCGGCGAATCGGCCCCCTCGGCGTTCTTCAGCGGGGCGAACTCCTCCGCCCGGGTCGTCTCGACGACCATCCACCGATCCGCCAGGGGCAGCGCGTCGAAGATAAAGCGCTCGAACTTCAGTGCGTTTTCCGTCTGCGGCTGCGCGTCATCGATGTGCGGCACCTTCTTGCGGGCCAGGTGGAACAGGATGCGGTCGGCGCCGCGCGTCACCCGGCCGAGGAAGTCCGCGTCGAACACATGGATCGCCGGGCTACCGGCCCAGAGTCGCAGGCGGCCGTCTTCGTCCTTCTCGTTCGCCAGCGCCGACGGCAGATCCGAATACTCGATGATAGTACACCGGCCGTCCACTTGCACGATCACGCCGAGCTTGTCTGTCGGGCCGAGCTTCGGCACCACCTTCGACGACGCTTCCGAACGGCGGGCAATGTGATGGCCGAGGAACACGGGGTCAGCGATCTTCACCAGCGGGTTGTGCGAAGCTTGTCGAGGAGGCCGGTGTCCGCCAGCGCCGTCAGAGTGCCGCCGTGGCCGTCGGGGCTGAGGAAGAGCCGGCCTGGTTTCTCCAGCAAGAGCCGGCCCGTTGCCAGGTCCAGGGCCGGCATGGTGCCCTGGACGAAGAAATGGACGTCGTCGGCCGGCAGACCGAATAGGCCAGTCTCGTCGAAAAACCGGCGCGTCTCGGCGTCGGTCGCCGGGCTAGTCATGACGAGGAACGGCACTGCCGCGCCATAGCGGCGCCGCAGGGCCAGCACCTTCTCCGCGTGGATCTGGAAGAGGCACTTGCCCGACACCGGCCCGATGGCGAACATGCCCTTCGGCTGGTCGAACCCGAGCCGGCTGCCCTGGCCGCCCGCCACGAGGAGGACCGCGACTTCGCCGCGCCGCAGCGCGTCCTCACCCCGCACCCGGACCGCGGACTCGTCTGGGGCGCAGCGCGCGACGACAGGCGCGGGCTTGATACGCTCCGCCGCCGGGAGGGCGAATGACCTTTCCCGGCTAGCGTAGAGCCCGCGCAGCTCCTCCAGGTCGACGGCGGCGAGTTGACCGAGCAGGTGCCGGCGCTCGTCGTCGCTTAGGCGCTCCCAGCCGGCCAGGACGTGGTCCTGGCCGTACTGTCGTAACCGCGCGTGCATGTCCTGGGGAATCGAGAGCATGTGCTTGCCGTTTCGCGAAGCCGGAATCAAAACTCAAACCGCAACCCGTCGTGCGCCAACTCGACGTTCGGCGGCAGCTCCCGGTTGACGGTTTCGTGGTCGAAGTCGTGGCTGATGTGCGTCAGGTACGCGCGCTCCGGCCGCAACCGGTCGATCACTTCCAGCGCCTCGGTCAGGCCGAAGTGGGCCGGGTGCGGCTTGTAGCGCAGCGCGTCGAGGATCAAGACGCGCACGCCCTCCAACCGCGGCCAGCTCTCGGCCGGGATCTTGCTGACGTCGGTGCAGTAGGCCACGTCGTCGATGCGGAAGCCGAGCACGTCGAAATGGGCGTGCAAGAGCGGCACCGGCGTCACGTGCTCGCCGAGCACGGTGAACGGCTCGGTCGTGATGCGGCGGAAGACCAGCTTGGGGATAAAGCCGGCCGGCATACTCTCCGCCGCCGGGCCGAAGGCGTAGGAGAACGAGGCGCGGATCTTGCCTTCCGTCTCCGCGTTGCAGTAGAGCGGCACCGCGCCGCCGAGCAGGCGCGGGACTGGACGCAGGTCGTCGAGGCCGAAAAGGTGGTCGGCGTGGTAGTGCGTGTAGAGGACGGCGTGAACGACGCCGACGTTCTCGCGCAGCAGTTGCAGCCGCAGCTCGGGCGACGTGTCGATGAGGATGTTGCCCTGCGGAGTGCGCACCAGGACGGACGAGCGGTAGCGGTGGTTGCGCGGGTTGGTCGACCGGCAGACGCCGCAGTCGCAGCCGATCATCGGCACACCGACTGAGGTGCCCGTGCCGAGAAAGACGAAGGTCCGCGCGCCGGCCATGAAGGCCCCTCCGGGTGGTGACGCCCAAGGGGGATTATAGCGAAAGGATGGAGCGCTTACGGGAATGCGTGTCGTGGCGCCAAGCGACAACTTGCCGACAACAACAGGCAGGGCCGGTCATCGTCTCCGCCGGACCATTTCGTCTCCGGAAGGCCGGAGACGAAACGGTGTGTCCTAAGTGCTGAGCGGCCAACCACTACGGGACTTTCGTCTCCAGACCTCTGGGGCGCCCCCCAGTGAGGGTCATAGACGAATGTCGAAGGTCAGAATCGTGATCAACATAGTAAAGATTCGGGCGAACCGGGCCCGACACGTCACCCCTCGCCTGGCCCCTCCGTGCCGCCGGTGAACTTCTCGTCCTCGGCGGCGTGGCCGGTGAGCACCTTCGCGGTGTAGCCGCCGATGGCGCGGAAATAGAGGATCAGCAGCAAGTAACCGATTGCCATTGCCGCCGGAACGTAGGCGGTCCAGGTCAGGGCCTGCTTGCCGCCGTGCAGGCGCGCCGACTCGATCACGGGCTTGTCGTGCTCGCTGTTGGGCCGGCCCTCCATCTGCCACCACTTGTTGAGGTTGTAGAGGGCCGGATTGTCTTCGAGCTTCCCGCCCTTGCCGGTGTAGTTCTTGATGTCGGTTTCGAGCTTCTTGCCATCTCCGTTATTCTCACCCGGATCGCCGAGTAGGACCCCGACACGGGCCCCGTCGAGGCCGGCCACGCCCGGGAACAACCCGGTTTCGGCCAGGAAGCTCTTCTTGGCGGGAACCAACTTACCCTGGGCGTCCCGTTTGTTGTAATCGTCCGCGGTCGGCTTGTCGGTGGTCTCGTAACTCTCGTAACGGGGGTACGCCGGGTTATCCGTGATTTGCTGGACCGCGGCGTAATCCTGGAAGTAGCCGATGCCCGGGCCGCCGAGCAGGCCGGCCGCCAGCATGCCCACGCCGCCGCTGAACCCCAGGGCCAGCGCGCCGCCCTTCGGGAACCGCTCCGAGACCACGCCGAGCATGGTCGGCCAGTAGAACGTCTTGCCGAGGCCGTAGATCGTGACGGCCCCCAGCCACAGCCAGGTCGTGGTCGTCCCCGAATAGCCGAGCAAGAGTAGCCCGCCCGTGCCGAGCACCGCGCTGGCGAAGAGCAGGCCCACGGGCGAAATCTTGTGCACGATCGGCCCGGCGAAGAAGCGCAGCGTGAACATCAGGACGTTCGTCCAGATGAACGCCATGAGGGCCTTGTCCGGGCTTCCCAAAACGGTCTTGGTGATGTCGATGATCCAGCTGTCGGTGCCTAGCTCCACGTAGCCGACGAGACCGTGGAGGATGTACAGAAACGCGAGCATCCAGTGCCCCAGGCGGAACTGGCTGAGCGTGCCGAATCCGATCCACAGGACGCCTGCCAGCGCCCAGCCCAGCCAGGACAGGGAGGCGGGCAGCCCGATGACGCCCAGGAGCCAGGGGAAAATGGCTCCGCTCAGCCACAAGCCGAGAAGGGCGACGACCACCGCTGCGCCCAGGAGACCGACCTCGCCCATCATGGCCCGGGCGCTGATGCCGGACTCCTTGGCCTCGGACGCCGGGAACCGCCGGCCGATCATCAGCAGCCCGTACAGGAGCATGGGGGCGAAAACGATGCCCCAGCGCACCTGCCAGGTGACCCACGACGCCTCCTTGGCGATCTGGTTGAGCCCGAGGCCGACGACGGCGCCGAGCACCAGCCCGCCGGGCCAACCGGCGTGTAGGATGTTCAACCAGTGAGTCTTGTTCTTGGGGAACAGCGACGCCGTCAGCGGGTTGATGACGGCCTCACACGTACCGTTTGCCAGTGAGAAGGACCAGGCCCCCAGGTACAGGCAATAGAAGGCGCCGTCCTTGCCGTAGTGCTGGAAGGCAAATGGCGCCGCCAGCGTCAGCACCACGGACAGCGCGTGCAGCAAGAACGCGATGACCATGAGCTTGCCGTAACCGAACAGGTCCGCGAAGAAGCTGAAGAAGATGATCGTGATGCCGAAGCCGGCCAGCCCCTGGCCCGTGATGATGCCCAGTTCGGTCTGCGTGAATCCGAAGTCCTGACCCCAGTTGACCAGGATGTCGCCGCGTATTGCGAACCCCATGCCCGCCGCGATCAGCGTGAAGAAGCTGGCCCAGAAAAGGACCATCTCGTTCATGCCGGGGCCTTTCAGGTCCGGCATCGGGCCGGCCGGAAGCTTACCGGCCGGCGTATCCGGCCGGTCGGTGATGCGCCCACTCCCTCTTTCACTCGGCTGGTCCGCGATATGTTCGCTCATCCGGTCGTTTCCTTGGCAAACGGCGGGAGAGAACCGTGGTGTCTTGCAAACTGGTTCGGCTGTCGCCCCGGCAGCCGACTCGATGGGAGATAGGCTTAACATCTCCGCGGGGCCATGTCAAATGGGTGCCGAACGGAATTTGAAGTGCGCTGCCACGGCATGACAACAAAAGGGGCGTCCCGAAGGACGCCCCTTTCAGCATTCCGCGGCCGACCGTCTATCAGCGCCCCGGCCCACCGGGCCCACCGGGGTTTCGGCGGTCCCCCGGGCCGCCCGGGCCCCCCGGGCCGCCCGGCCGCATGGGACGGCCGAACGAATCGGTCTGGATGCCGCCCTGGTTCGGGTTCATCGGGTCGGAGTTGTCCTTCCGCACCTGCTCGATGCGCTCGCGCCACATCTTGAGCATGTCCTGCCGGTCCTTGTCGGCGGCGTCGGCGGCGGCGTTGTGGGCGAGCAGCTTGCCGTCCGGGGCGAGGATCAGTACTTCCTCGCTCGGATCGTCCTTCACGTCGGTGTCGCCGCCGGCGCGCCTGTAGGTCTTGCGGCCGCGGTCGAAATCGACCAGGACCGCCGGCCGGGCCTTCAACCCCTCGAACGACACGTTAATGCCGGGGTCGCGGCCCTTGTCGCCGGGCGTCGAGGCCAACTTCCATCTCTCTTCCTCTTCGACGAGGAGCGGCACGTCCACCCGCAACAGCCGGTCAATGATCTCGCCGCGCGTCACGACGACGCGCTCGGCCACGGACCACTCGCCCACGGGCACGTTCTTGCCGGGCGTCGGGGCGATGTACTCCAGGTATTTTTGGATCTGCAACACGGTCTGCTCGCGCCCGACGGTAATGTCCTTGTAGGCGCCCTTGTACTCCTTCCCCTCGATCGCCTTCTGATCGACGGCGTAGTAGTGCAAGTCCGTCGGCACGGTCACTATGCCGGGGATCACGTACCACGTCTTCTCGGGGTTCGGCTTCAACTCCTTGTTTTCCGGCTTGCTCGCGTCCGCCTCCTGGGGATGGACGACGTCTTTGCGGTCGAAGTTGGGGTTGGCCATGCGGACGCGGAGGCGGTACTGGTAGCTTTCACCCGGCTTGACGGTGACGTCGAGCACGCGGATTAGGCAGTGATCGGGGAGGATCAGCTTGTCTTCCGGCGGGGCGGTGCCGGTGCCGGTGCCGCCGCGCTCATACCCTGGGAGCCTGCGGCCGCCCTTCAAAGAGCCTCCGGGCCCACCGGGCTCTCCGGCCCCGACCCTTTGCCGGGGCGGTGCCGTGCTGCCGGGCGCCATGCCCATGTTCGGCTGGTTGCCGGTCTGGCGCTTGAAGGTGTCAAAGTTCTCCGGGTTGAAGTTGTTGCGAGCCTGCGTGGCGACGAAACTGCCGGCCTTCTTTTTCTTTTCCTCCTCCAGCTTCGTCAGGGTCGCCTTGATGGTCGGCAGCTCCTCCTCGACCTTGGGGTACTGATCCGCGCCGCGTGCGGAGCGGAGGAGCGGCATCACGAGGCCGTCCTGCGCCACGTCGTCGAGTTTCGGGTCGTCCTCCTGGATCTGCAGGGCGCTCAACACCAGGAGCGGCTTGTATTCCGCGGAGACATCGATCGGCTCCCAGCCGGAGTTGTCCTTGTAGGGCCCGGCGTCCGGGAACAGGACCTTGCCCTGGCGGTCGACCCGGCGCCGTTCGACGATGACGCCGAGGAACCGGAACGCTTCGAGCCGTTGTTGGCCGCCGCCGCGTCGTCGGCGGGGACCTCGACCTCCTCGAACGATTCTTCCTCGATCACTTCGCGCGCCGTAAGCTTCAGCTTCTTTTGGAACTCCTCAACCTGTTTCCGGTACGGGAAGGAGGCAACGATCTCGGCCATGTGCACCGGCCGAACCGTGTGCAAGAGTGTCGCATTGTTCAGGTCGCCGAGCGTGTCCACGGGGACGAATTTTGCCTTGACCTCGGCGCCGGGGTCCGTGAATTCCCGGCCGGTCGTGTCGCCCAGGAGCGGCGCTCCTCCGCCCTTGCCGCCGCTGCCCCGTTCGAAGGCATTGCCGACGCCGCCGCGGCCGCCGCCCGGTTGGGCAAAGCTCTGCCTGACCCGCTCCCGCGGGTTCATGCTCATTGGCATGGGCATGGGCGTCGTTGTCGTCGCGGCAGCCACGTCCTTGACCTTGATCTCAAGGGCCTTGGTCTTGTCATTCTGCTTGAAGATGTACGACCACAACTGGGCCTGCACGCCGGCGGCCTTGCCCTCGACCGGGGCGTACAACTCGGGCTGCAGCCGCTTGTGGTCGACGCTGCCGGAGGCCGGGAACAGGGGCGGCAGCTGGTAGCGCGACGGGTCGTTGATGTAAGTGAAGTCGAAGGAGCGCATCACGTCGTCCGATTTCTCGGGCTTGTCGCTGTCCTTCGGCCGGTTGCTCGCCAGCTGGTCGCGCAGGACTTGCGTCTTCTTCTTGAGCACGTCGGCGTTCTTCGCCGGGCCGGCGCTGAAGATGCTCTTCACGTTGAAGATGAGCAGCAGGAGCGTGATGAACCCGGCGACGCCGAGGGCCACGCGCTCGCCCTTCTGGATCATGAACTTTTTCCAGTCGAAGTCTTTCATCGCCATGAGCGGCTTCCTTCTACTTGCGTGCCGTGAAACGGGAATTAGGGACTCCGCGAAAACACCTTGCCGGAACAGTCGTCTTTTGCTCCGCGAAAGAACGGCCTTTCGCGGAGCGAAAGGCGACATTTATTCTCGCGCATCGCCTCAGGGCTTCGGCGCTTCAGGCTTCTGATTGCTGAACTTCTCGTACATCGCGGCGATGCCGTAGACGCTCACCTCGACGAGGTTCGGGTCGGCGGTGCCCTGCGCGGCCTGGACGCCGCCGCGGTCGCCGCGTTCGCCGCGGCCGGGACCGGGACCGGGACCGGGACCGGGTTTTTCGCGGGGGCGGGGCGGCCCATCACCACCGGGCGGTGCCCCCCCCTCGTCGCCGGTCAGCGTCGGGCCGACGTCGCGGATGCGGGAGAAGGGGGCCTGCGTGATCTGAACGCGCAGGTGCGAGTTCGCTAGCTGAACCAGGAAGTCGTGCAGGTGCTGCTGCTCCAGGACCACGACGACGGCAAACGGCACGTCGCGGCAGGTTTTCGTGGCGTTGAGGTAGCGGTTGCGCTCCAGGCCGTTGGCTTCGGTCGCCTGCGCCAGCTGCGGTGCGCCGGCGCCCATGCCCATGTCGCCGGGCGCGGGCGGCGCGCCGGGCCCGGGCGCCGCGGGAGCCCCGGGTGCCGCGGCGGCCGCGTTCGGGTCGGCCGACGCGTCTTCCGGTGGTTTGCCGAGCACCGGGTGCGGCTTCAACGGCACATGTGCGTCCCGGTGGGAGTGGTAACAGGTCAGGATGTTATCGATCCGCCGGATCGGCGCCGTGCCCCAGTCGAAAATCTGCTCCACCTCGAACGGCTGTTTCGGGTCGAACCCCCTCGTGTCGATATCCGGGAGCTGCGCGAACTCGGCCGCGCTGTTCCAGGCCAGGTCCTGGGTCTTCACCTCCAGCGTCCAGTTCTGCGGTGTATCCTCGACCTTCATGTTGCTCAAAACGAGGCTCTGGTATTGCATCAATTCGTCTGCGGAAAGGGCCTTTTTCAACGCTTCCAGGAGCGGCCCGCGGGCGTTGTACTGGTCCTTCTCCCTGACCGGCTCGAGCTTGGTCAACACCTGGTCCGGCACGCCGGCCGCACGCAGGGCCTTTACCCCCCTATCGTTAAGCCTGTAATACGTCTTGCGCTGGCTCAGGCGGAACTCTAACGGGGCCTTCGTCTGCTTTAGGTCTTTGGTCGGGCCTGTCCCGGTGCCGGACTGCACGCGATGGCTGGGGTGGACGTTGCGCAGCGTGCTATGGCCGCTTACAAATATTTTGCCGCTGCTGTCCTCCTCAAAGGCGAGGTGCAGTTGCCAGTTGATGTTGCGGAACCGGCTCTCCGCCTCCGGTACATAATGGCGGCCGGTCTCCGGCTTACCCTCGATCGGCGTGTACGGCGTGAACAGCCTCGCCGAGGTTGGCCCAGAAGCCGGGCTCTTCGCGGGTCATCTTGCCGACCGCGGCGAGCGTGCGGCGAACGGTGTACAGCATCTCGCTCTTGATCCAGAAGTCTTCCTGGGCGTACCAGATCTCGTCGGGAGTCGGCCTCCTGGTGAAAACGCCATCGATGCCGCGACCGCCGGCTGGGCCGCCTTCCCCTCGCCCGCCGGGCCCCATAGGACGCCCCATGCCGCGCTCGCCACGCCCGATGCCGCCACCCCCGCCGCCGCTGCCGGACGTCGGCGCCATCATCGTCTTGAAGCCCTCGGTGCCGCCCTTGAACTCCACCGGGTAGAGCATCTTGCCCAGATTGATGTCTTTCTCATCCTTCGGTCCGCCGATTTGGCGGTAGAGGTCGTCAAACTGCTTTCTGTAGAGCTCGTTCCGGTACTCGTCGCGTGCGGCATCGCTCCCCGGTCCCTCGTTGATCCGCTTGAACCAGTCGTCGAACTTGTCGGCCTCCGCCCACCATTTGTCAAGCGGCTGTCTCCTCGAGCCCGGGAAGGTGATGCGTTGATCCTGCAGTTTCCAGGCGTTCCCGTGCACGACGGCGATGCGGCTCTTGAGGAAGTCCGTGAACTCGTCCCAGGGCTTCCAGAAGGTGTCGTTCTTCGGGTCCTTCGACCCCGTGTCGAGCGCGGCATTGGGATCGTCGTTGTTCTTTTTCTTGACTTCCTTGATCTTGGGCCCGGCGGTGGCCTTGACTGTGAAGAGCGCGACGGCCCACAGCAGCACGAACCCGCCCAGGGAAAACCAGAAGCGGTGCCGCGAGAATGTCTCTTTGTCGAACTTCATGGCTCGTTATCCCCCATTGGGGTTCGGTGTCCTGGATCGGTGAACTGACGACCCTCGTGGGGCAGGCTTTCAGCCTGCCTGTTTCCCGGCAGGCTGAAAAGCCTGCCCCACGTCTCCAAATTGGTCCTTAGCGCCCCGGCGGCTGCATGGGGGCTTGCTGACCCGGGACCGCGCCGGTGCCGGCGGCCGATGCGTCCGTCGGCGGCTGGTCCAGGCCGCGCAGCTTGTCCGAGGGCGTCGATTCCCGCCAGATGAACACGATCACGAACTCGGTGCGCGTCGGCGCGTTCTTGTCCGTGGATTCGGTGCCGGTGGCAGCGGGGTTGCCGAAGTCGCGTCCGCGCTCGCGTCCGGGAGCGCCGCCTGCATCTCCCTTTCGCCCCATCCCGATGCCGCCGCTCGAGCCGTTGGCCGGCGCCCAGCCCTCGCGGCCGGTGCCCGCGCCGCCTTGCTGCCGCCCCTCCGGCACCATCGGCTGGCCGCCCATGCCCATCCCCGGCGCCGCCATCGGGTTGACTGCTGTCGCCGAATCCTGGATTAGCTGGTCCAGGCAGGTGCTGCCGATCTTGTCGAAGTTTGCGGTGTCGTCGGTCTTCTTCCTCCAACCTTCGCCTTCCGCGGGCAGGATGACGACATGGCTGATCCGGTTGAGCACCGGGTTCTTCTTGTCGGGTAGCGCTTTGCCCGGCTCGCCGTTGTCGAAATCGGGCATGCCGCGTTTGGCGATGTTCTCGCCGAAGACCTGGCACACGAAGTTACGACCAGCGTGATGGAAGGTGAAGCCGCGCACCTCGACGAGCCAGCCGGCCGTCTTGGCCGACGCGTCCTTGGAACTCGCGGAGTCCAGCTTCGACGGCATGATGTCGTACAGCTTAGGCGGGTACACGTCGCCGACGTTCACCTTCTTCTTCATGTACGTCCAGTAGGCGTCGAGGTCGTCGCAGAAGCGGCAGTCGACCGCCTCGACGTTGATCTGTACCAGGTCGCTGACGAACGGCGGCAGGTCAGCCGGTCTCTGCTGCGCCATCGGGTTCGGGTCCATGGGCCGACCCGTCATCGGATTCGGGTCCGTCATCGGCCTGGGCGCCTCGCTGCCGCGCCCTTCCTGCTGCCGGGCCAAAAGGGCCTTGAAGGCATCACGGCCGGCGAGCTTCATCCTGCTGGTCGTGGTGGTGGGGTCGGGCTTCTCCTCCCAGTAGAACTTGCGCTGGGCTTCGTCATATACCGTTCGCGTCACGGGGTCGATGAACAGGTTGGACCCGTCCGACTGGGGTACGGTGGCGCCGACGAACTCGAGCAACTCCAGCCAGTTGAGGTGCTCGTCCTGGCCG
>WNFJ01469912.1_pt1 | contig 12804 bp, 18 predicted proteins | sample 5400461 | NCBI WGS metagenome assembly WNFJ01 (sample SAMN13153349, study PRJNA577476) | soil metagenome | isolation source: 115 cm saprolite on Douglas fir-dominated hillslope | place: USA:California | collected 2013-09-17 | reverse complement strand
GCGGATCGTGATGATTCGTGAGGACGATCACTTCGTGGAGTTGGACGATCGCGTGAATATTGCCAACCGGCAGGGGCCTGGGGCGGTGCTTGTCAGCATTCATTACGATGCGGTTTCCAATAGCGGGATGAACGGAGCCAAGACCTTCTTCTGGAGAGCCGACAGTCACGGCCTGGCAACACGTATCCAGGAGCATCTCGTCGCCGCGACCGGCGAAACTAATGTGGGCGTTATCCGCCGCCGTCTAAGGTTAACACGGAATCCAAACATTCCGTCCGTGCTCTGTGAATGCGCCTATTTGACGAACCCGGCCGAGGCGCGAAAAGCGGCAACGGACGGTTATAGGCAGCGGATCGCCCGTGGGATCGCCCAGGGTATCCTGGAAGAGTACAAACTCGGTGACGTCGTCATTGCTCAAGTTCCTGAGATTTCGGCCCCACTTTCAAAGGCCTCCGATAAGTACAAGGAACACCGATCTCACCGTCACTTGCGAAAAAAAACCAAGACCACGTGACGCGCCACGCCCATGTCACCACGGACGAATGTTGTAGCGAATATTTTCCACAACCGGCTCACTCGAGTTACAATATGGCTCTATGTATCAGGATTCCGTTCATGCGGACGACATCGGTTGGAACCCAGCACGATTCCCTGGTGTCTCCTTGAAGATTCTGCACGAGAACCCGGAATCGGGAGCGTCGCTGGTGTTGCGTAGGCTGGAGCCAAATGCCGTCATCCCGAAGCATTATCACACGGAGGCAGACGAAACAGTGTACGTTCTCCAGGGTGATTTCGTTGAGGATGGACAGACACACGGGGTCGGCCATGTCTTTTTCGGGAAAGCTGGGATTCCACACGGCCCGCACACGACGGTCAATGGGTCTATCGTGTTGACCCTGTTTTCCGCTAAGTTGGACGTTCACGTCGTTGCCTAGCAATGGACCACTATCGATACTCGGTGTCGGATCCGGTCGATCCGCGCTTTAAGGCAACCGGTGTGATCGAGCGCGAAGAGTTGATCATCGATCTTCACACGGAGTCGGAATCTAGCGAACGATCCGCCGATCTATGGATGCCAGACCAGGTGAGGAAGATTATGGCGCACTTCGTTCCCCGCTACAAAAGCGTCCGAACACACTGGTGTGTCGGGGACAATCTGGTGACTTTTAATCGAGCGATTGCCGCCGGAGCCACGCCTGAGGAAGCCGCGATAAGAACTTTGCTGGGACACCAAGTTGCTCTGGCCGGATACTCACGGGCCGAAATTCGTTCTCTCGAAGGCAATCCGGGCCGGTATACGAAAGTCGTTGTCAGTTTTCTTAAGCCTTAGCCTGCATTGCTCACAAATCCTTTATTTTCAAAACCTGCTCTTCGACAGACGCGCAGCGTCTGTTTAAGAGCTTTCTAACCCGCAATGAGCTCGTCGATTCTCAAAAGCGTGTGATTGTTGCGGGTTAGCGATGGTTGGAGCCTCTTCATCGTTGTGTCATCGTCAAGTTAAAGCGCGTTGTTGAAGACATGAGTGCGCCATTCGTCCAAGGAATGGACACTGTGAAAATGATATTCAAGATGAAGCCTGCTTTTACTCTGACGATGATTTTCTTCGTGTCAGCGGCCTTGTCCGCTCCAGCTCAGGAGCATGTGGACGTTCCACTTCCACCCTATGATCCTCCTCCCACCGTGTCTCATCACGGAGAGAATCATGACGCTCAATCCGCGCATGTTCCCCAAAAGGCTCATTCACAGCACCGTACGCCGCAAGCCGACCACCGAACGAAAAGCTTGCACGCGGATCCGCACGATCACCGGCGCCATCGCCGAAATAAGCATCATAGCCATTTTCACTGGCCTTGGGAGCACCGCAAGTGACGGCAGTCAGCCCTTGACCACGGGTCAGCGTTTAGTTTTTTGCTTGTCTGAAACTACCCACCCAAACGGGAATCGCGGCCGGCAAATGATATTACCGTTCTCAGATACGCACCACTTGGGAAGGTCACAATGGAAGCAGCGCCCACCGAAGAGGCTGCGAAGAAACGCGGCCCTGAAAAACGGTTGACCACAGCGGGGGCACTTCCAGTTGGCCAACCAGGCAGCAAGGAAGAAATAAGCGACAAATGTGAGAGCGAAGACAAATCCGGGAACGAAAAATAAGACACGTATCTCCGCCATCGCAAGGAGGAAGAGAGAAAACACTACAAACCGTAGTCGGCGATAAAAAACCCAAGCATTTGCATACTCAGGATCCACCCAGGCAACATCGGACCTGTCTGAAGTTTTTTTCAACCGAGATACTCTGCCCCGAACGTGAACATAACCCTAAACTCGAAGAAGAGATAAGCCGCCGGTTCCGCGGTTTTTATTTAGGATTTAAGGCTTAGGAGGCTTTCAATGTCTGATCGAGCCAGTCGAAAATTCGCTGAGAACGAAGACCCGGCGCCCTTGGCTCACAGTGCAGGTCGCCACCTTCAGCTGCGGTGAACTTCAAGAGTGTTTTTGGACCCGGTAGAGCGTCGTACAATTTTTGCGATTGGCCCGGCCAGAATTGCTCTCCCTCGGGATCGGTTATCAACATCGGACACCGGATTTGCTTGGCGACACCTGCTAGATTGTATCGCTGCGCCGCTTTGAAAGCTTCGTAGGGCGAATTCAAACCAAAGGGACGCATACGAAAAACGAGAGTGGCCATCGCTCGTGCGTTAAATCTGAGCCCGATACGAATTAAATTGTCGAATTTTTGCTGCTGGTCTCCTGCCAGCAGGTCGAGCATCGGTTTCGGCAGCGCCTGGGTCCAAGCAGTGGAGACATCCCAGACCCCAGGATCAGCTACGCAGGCGGCAATTCGCGAATCGAACGCCGCCGCACGCGGCGCCCAATAGCCGCCTTGGCTGATCCCGACAAGTGCAATCCTGTTCGCGTCGACCTCGCGCCGGATCAATAGATAGTCAAGCAAAGGTGTAACAACATTTTCCCAATCGGGCCGGAAGTAGAGTTTTTGTTGTAACAGTGCCGTCCCTTGACCAGGTCCGTAGAAGGTAAACGCGTTGTAGCCGCGCTCAAGAGCCGCCGCAACTCCCAGGGTCCAGGCAGCAACCATTCCGCCGTCACTCCCGTTGTTCAGAATGATGAGTGGGCGCCGTCTGCCGGAATCGTCGACCTTGAAAAAATAGCCTGGAAGCGTTGTCTTCTCGTACGGAAACGGTAAGTAATCCACAGGTGGATCAAGCAGCGCGGCCGCCTTGTCCCAGAGTTCCTGATGTCGCTGCCAGTTGAAAGCAAAGGCGTCCGGCGGGCCGGTTGGGTTTACAAAATAAGTGGCCGAGAAAATATAATTTGCCGCCTGCATGTACGCCTCCCGAGCGCTGGTCCGGAGCCCGTTTGTGGCTGATGCCTCAGCAACAGCTGAAAGTCGGTCTCCGGCGACGAGCAGTGCTCGCAACGCGCTGGGTCTGTCACCGTCGACGATCTGGTCGGCGATCGCGAGACAGGCGCCGATATCCGCGGTCCGATAATAAGCGCCGCCAAGCATAACCTGGAAAACATAGTTAATTTCCGAGTCTTCGAAGAAACGGGACGCCTTGCGGAGTTTCGGCTGAAGCCTGTCTCCGAAGTTCTCCGAAGGAGATTGGCTGGGTGCACTCGGAGAAGGAGACGATTGCTGCTGTTCCGCGTCTTGGATGGCAGCAATCTGCCGCGGCGCAAAAGACCCACCGGCGGCCAGCGCCGTCGCCCTCAGGAAGTCTCTTCTTCTCATCTCGGTGAATCCGCGTCTGGAGCATCAGGATCTCTCACCTGGCGCGAACCACATTTTTAGGCGGGAGCGCTTGCTTCATTTAGTTTGTGCAATTCAGCATCGGTGAGCCGAACATTCGAAACACCTAGCAGGTCGGGGAGTTGCCCGGTAGTACGTGCGCTGGCGATGGGAGCAACCACCGTCGGCTGGGCTGCAAGCCAGGCGAGCGCGACGGTTGCGACCGCGGCGCCGTGCGCGGCGGCGACCTCATCCAATGCGGCCAAAACCCTGAACCCTTTCTCGTTAAGGTAGGCACCTGCGCTTTGGGCACGCTGGCTCTCGACCTTGGAGCCTGGACGGTATTTACCGGTCAGAAATCCGGAGGCAAGGGCGAAGTATGGTATGGACGAAAGCCTTTCGCGTGCTACCGCGTTGGCAAGTTCGCCCTCATATTTGCCGCGCTCCATCAGATTGTAATGCTGCTGCAAAGCGACGTACCTTGCGAGGCCATTGCGATCGGAGACCGCTAACGCTTCGAGCAATCTTGGCGCGGTGTAATTGGAAGCGGCGATGTACCGCACTTTGCCTTCGCGCACCAGCGCGTCAAACGCGCCGAGAGTCTCTTCGAGAGGCGTGTGTTCGTCGTCCACATGCGCGTAGTACAGGTCGATATACTCGCTCTGGAGCCGTTTTAGCGAATTCTCTGCGGCGGCTCGGATGGTTTTGGCCGAGAGCCCTTTGAGTTGAGGGTGCATCCCGACTTTAGTTGCAATGATCGTCTGCTCGCGCTTCGCGCTCCCGGCAAGCCAACGTCCAATAATGGTCTCAGACTCTCCGCCGGAGTTGCCGGGCGCCCACGCGGAGTAAACGTCGGCGGTGTCGATAAAATTTCCTCCCGCCGCCGTGTACGCGTCCAGAACCGCAAAGGATTGCTTTTCATTTGCTGTCCAGCCAAACACGTTTCCTCCAAGCGCCAGGGAAAAAACATCGAGGTCTGTCGAACTGATTTTTGCCATTCTCGAAGCTACCGCTCCCGTCTCGCTTGTCGAGCGCCAGCGTGACCTGGGCGCTCCTCGCGTGAGCTTGGTCGATTCTCAATCATTGAGCAGAGCCGCTTCCACCGCATTCGGAAAGAGAGCTGTGACCTCGCCCTCCAATCTGAGTGAAACGCATGGTTGATCATCGTGGTCCGTTGCTCCACGATTGATTATCGCGTAAGGAACTCCGCGTTGCGCCGCCTCCAGCGGAAACGAGGCAGCCGGATACACAGACAGTGTAGAACCAAGCGCGATCACCAGGTCTGCGTTGCGTGCCGCTTCACCCGCCCGTTCGAGTGCCGACGGGTCGAGATTCTGCCCAAAACTAATCGTCGCCGGCTTTAGGAACCCACCGCAATCGCAGATTGGTGGTTTTCGATGAATCCGGAATTGCTCAAAACAGGGCTCGGGATCGCCGCGCCAATGACAGCTCTGGCATTCTACGAGTAGATTTGTGCCATGCAGCTCGACCAGGTGTTCTGTATTTGAACCAGCGAGCGAGTGCAATCCATCGATGTTTTGGGTGAGTACGGCGACGACTCTTTCGGCGTTTTCCAGTTTTACAATTGCGTGATGCACCTGATTTGGGCGCGCGACGCGAAACTTTGGCCAAGCTTCGAGCTTGTAATCCCAGTGCTCGATGCGAGCCGCTTCCGAGGTCATGAAGTCGTGGTAATAAACTGGTTTGCGGCGGGTCCAGACACCATTCGGTCCCCTGAAATCCGGAATCCCGCTTCCTGTCGAAATGCCGGCACCGGTAAAAATCAATATCCGGTGCGCCCTTCGAATATGTTCGACCAGAGGTTGGAGCTCCGCATTCATCTCACTAATCCGAAGCCTGCATGGCTCACAATTCTCCAAGGATTTGTGAGCGATGCAGGCTAGGGGTTTTTCAGAGATAAACTAAATACCTTAACATCTTTCTCAACAATCTCGGGCGCCAGGCGTTGATAGTCTGGCGTCAAATAACTTGGCTGAACCGCATTGTCGTTTTTCGGGTCCCTCAAATTGAGGCTGAACGAAACCCCCCTTATTATCTGAACAGGCTGATAGGATTCAACGCGCTTTTTTTGCGCCTCTTGCTTTTGCTGTTCCTGAAGCTGCATCTCCTTCTCGGCGAAAGTTTCGGTCCTGGAGCGTTCGGGAGAGGTGCTGAAATCAGCTTTTTGTTCACCGATCACGGTGAGTGCAGGAAGCTCGATCGCCTTTGTAAGGTCTTTTGAGTATTTCTCGCGATCCGTTGGTTTGAGTTCGGTCAGCGAAAATTGGAACTCTCCTTCTCGACTCTGAATCAACAGTGAAGAAGAATTGCGGCTTAGGACCTGGACATCATGGAAAGTCTGACCTGCGATCGTAGTTAGATCATCTCCACGGGCAGCGGCTGCAGCGATCGTGGACAAAAAAATAAACATAAATTTTCGCAGTTGCGCGTCAGCTGCTGGCCTGATGTCAGAATCGTCTGGGTTTTGTCGCACGCCATAGAATCTAACCGCTAATTAAACTTCAAACCAGCCGAAATCTGCTTTTCCTGGAGGGGTATTGTAAGCGAAGGCTCCAGCCTTTGCCTCCATGGCGTGCCACGCAGGCAAAGATTCAGGTCAGAAAAAGTCCCGTGGCAACTGCTACGATCCTGAGAGACAATCTTTCATGGCGATCAAGAGCCGAATATACGCGGAAAGGACAGATATCACCAAACTGGCAGTCGACGCGATCGTGAACGCTGCTAATACCTCGTTGCTGGGCGGAGGTGGAGTGGACGGTGCGATCCATCGTGCGGCCGGCCCCGAGTTACTGGACGAATGCCGAGCGCTAGGCGGTTGCAAGACGGGTGAGGCAAAAATCACCAAGGGCTATCGACTGACGGCGAAGTGGGTAATACATACTGTCGGCCCAGTATGGCACGGTGGAGAACATGGCGAGCCTGAGCTCCTGGCGAGCTGCTATCGAGCTTGCTTCAATTTAGCCGCCAAACACCAGCTCGGAAGTTTAGCCTTTCCGGCAATCAGTTGTGGCGTGTACGGATACCCAATCGATCAGGCGATCGACATTGCTTGTCGTGAATCCGTCGCCGGTTTGAAGGCCAACGAGTCAATCGAAAAGGTGATTTTCGCTTGTTTCGGCCAAGAAATTTACGCTGTTTACTTAGCGCGGTTGGGGCAGCTGAGCGAGTGAGAGCACATCGGCTAATCGTGCTGGTCTTGACAATGCCCTTCTTTAGGATCACCGAACCGGCTCAAGCCTCTGGTTCACGGTCAGATATACCCTTTGTTTTGCATGATTCGGTTCCGCAAATGCTACGTTTTGCACGAATTTTTGCGGGGCTCGTGAGGGTCCTTTCGGAGCCAGGTATTTACAGCCGCGTGAGAACGTTGTAGTCGATTCGGATGATCTCACTAAATGTCCTGCGGTCCGGCGATGCTCTGGCTCTAGGATTTGTACCTGAGGGGCTGGAACGCCTGCATCGCCGTATCCATCAATTTGTCGTCGACGGCCAACACGCCGGGGTCAGCCTTCTCCTGGTGCGCAACGGCGTTGTCGCAGATTCATTCGCAGCTGGATTTCGAAATTGCGAACTCGGTCTGCCGATGCAGCGCGACACGATCGTTCGGATTTATTCGATGACAAAGATTGTTGTAAGTGTTGCGGCGCTAACTCTCCTCGAAGAAGGCAAACTAGGATTGCTCGACCCAGTAGCGGATTACATTCCGGAATTTCGTGATCCGAGCGTGATCGTGGGCGGAACAGCTCGGACCCCGCAAACTGTTCCCGCCGACAAGCCGATCACGATCCAACATCTGTTCACGCACACTTCCGGTATCATTTATGAGGCTCCCGGCGAACCAATCGATGAGATCGATCGCCAGGTGACTGATGGCGATTCCTTGGAAGACCTTGTGTCTCAACTGGCGCGACTCCCATTGAAGTACCACCCGGGGACGCAATTCGAATACGGCTTCTCTACGGACGTTCTCGGACGCGTCCTCGAAATCGTGAGTGGCCAACGGCTCGACGAATTTTTGAACACCCGCGTTCTGGAAACATTGGGAATGGTGGACACGGCATTCTCGGTTCAGGGTGCTCGAAAGGATCGCCTCGCGAAGGTGTACCAACATGTCGACAACGGCGCATTGAAATCGGTGCCACCACTTCAAGGAGAAATTGTTGAGGGGCAAAGAAAGTACCCGAGCGGCAGCGGTGGCCTCTTCTCCACACTCGATGACTTCGCTCGCTTTGGTCAGATGCTTTGCAACGGCGGCGAGCTTGCCGGGGTGCGCGTCATCGCGCGCAAAACCTGCGACCTGATGGTTTCCAACCATCTTTCCGGGGTTGCTGTTCCGTTTCATAATAAAGGGGTGGGGCACGGGTTTGGTCTGGGAGTGGCAGTTCGACTTGATAACGGTTCGGCCGGCACTCTTGGTTCCATTGGTTCGTTTGGTTGGACAGGCATGGCAACGACGTTTTGTTGGATCGACCCGGCGGAAAAGTTGGTAGCCCTCTGTTTCGCGCAGCATCTGCCGCACGATGAGCACGGCTTGTTTCAGCGGTTTACAAACCTCGCTTACCGAGCGCTGGCGTGATAGAGAGCCAAACGCGAATCGTGCCCTGCAAACGGCAAACGGTGAACGGCGAACGGCCTTACCACACGCCCGCTTTCTCAGACGTGGTAAAAAGGCGTCCCGATTTGGGGCGAGCCGCTCTTCAAACTTCTTAGTGCAGTCACAGTTGCCGCACGCGTCCGTGACGCTCAGCAACTCAAAGTATTCTCCCAAGGCTTTGCGGAGGTAGCGCACAATCGTATCGAGGTACGCTACAACTACGCTGGTGCATACTCAGAAAAAGCTTAGCCTGTTCAGCCCTTCTTGAAGCTGTACTTCGACTGGAGCAGATGGCGTGTCGCTCAGCAAAAAAACGAGCTGCATCGGACTTGCGCGGGTCGGGACTACCTTCGGGTGTGGGATTTCGTTATCGACGATCCATTCAGTCCCGTCAGGAAGGTGATACATGACAAAGACGTGACTGCCTTCCAGAGGCGTGTTCCGGATATGCCACCGGTAGAAAATGAGTTGGCCGTGAATGCCGTTCGTAGCGAGTCTGGAGGATAAAGCGATTGCGTAATCCATGCACTGGCCGTCCTTGCCTTTGCCTTTGAGTGCCGGGTCGCTGGCGAGTCGATAGTGCAAAGGTTGGCTCAGAGAGAAAGCGCTGAGCATGAGACAAGGGGCGAGGCAGGCCAGAATTACCGAAAGACTTCTATACATCGAGTTTTGCACGCGATTCGAAGCATATTTTGTGCCATATTTTGAACGTTGTTGCCCTTCTCGGCGTTCGTGCGCCAGGGTTTTTCGTCCGGTTCATTCTCTTGCTCTCCTGTGCGCGCGCACACTTTTCCGGCAAATGAGTCGCGCGCAAAGATGCGCAAAATTTGACAGGGTGCCAAAATTCGGCGAGTATATCGGACGATATATCATTGCTACCTATGAAAACGTTTTGGAGTTTTTTCTTGCCAAGGTATGCCCGCTTAAGGGCTGCATTCATCGATGGGCCTGGTTGGAGTTGTCATCCAGGCAGGCATAACCCCTCCCGCTGTTCCCATCCGGCTTACGAGGACCATATGGGTAGACACTGGAAGCCTCGTGGCTCGGGAGGTTGGGGCCCATGGGAGGATTGGGGACCTTTTTCCGGTTTTGCCGGAGGCCCCGGCGGACGATTCTTTGGATTCGGTGAAGTCCGCCTAGCGATTCTTTCTTTGCTCCGGGAAAGCCCGAAACATGGTTATCAGTTGATCAAAGAAATGACCGATCGATCCGGAGGACTTTACCGCGCAAGTGCAGGAACGGTTTACCCGACCCTGCAACAACTTGAGGACGAAGGATTGGTACAGTCGGAACATCAAGACGGCCGGAAGGTCTACCGTTTGACGCCCGAGGGAGTTCAGGAACTCGAACGTGAAAAGGAAACAGTCGAACGCATCTGGAAGCGCGCTGAACGCTGGGGCGACTGGGGTCAGTGGGCGGGGCCTGAATCGTTTGCCTTTTTTCGTCCACTTGGCTCTCTCGTGAAAGCAACGTTTCGCGCAGCCAAGTGGGCGGCCGGGGATCCGGAACGCGAAAAGCGTTTAGCCGAAATCCTCGAACAGGCCAAACGCGAGCTCGACGAGCTCCATGGTTGTTAGCCTGAGTATTCCACCTGCAAAACAGAGGTTTAATATTGATCGCCAAAAGAAAAATGCAGTCAGAAGCCCAAAAGACATTTTCCATAACAGATTCATGACGCAATTTTCCTACCTGCACCAACTCATTGCCGCAACCCTGGCTGGCAATACATAAGCGCCTTCGACTCGAGATTGACGGGAGGAAGATCAACCATAGATTTCCTTTCTGAAGTACTCGGCTTTAGGATCGATGTTCCTCCTTCGCTGAATCGAATTCGCTCAACCATCGCATCGATTGAGCTGCTACTGCGTGTGACGTTCCCGACCGAACCCGACGCAATACTAAACTCCCATGGCGGGCCACGCAGGAACCGCTATGGAGCCTTCGCTTACGTTTCTAAGTTGACAGGCCGGTTAAGTAAGGTATTTTGGTGCGTTAGATTTCCAAAGAGTTTTTCTGGGCATTCTGGAAAGCGCCTCGTTTAGGGGTGTCAAATCCGGGATGCTGAGAGAAAACGGAAAGGGAAATCCCGCAAGGGGTGTCTCTAACTGGCTCTCAAAGTTGAAAATGAACTTGAGAAAAGGAGAAACTATGGAAATCGTCAAAAGCATCTACGACCTGGCTTCTGTCCTGGTCTTTTTTGGCATCGCTATGGCTCCGAGGGCGATCGGCACTTATTTGGCTGTTCGCAAGGGAGACTAATAGGGTCCTTAGCCTGACGGCGTGAATCTGAGTATCACCGTCGCCCTTTTCATAGAACCTGAAAAAGAGAAAAGGAAAGAATTATGGAAGCACTAGTATTCGCAATAATCGCTGTACGCAACGGGTACAAGCTGCAGGAGACCATTGTCCCTGAGCCGGCCGAGTTTCAGCCCTTCGATCTTCGAGCGCTGAAACGTTCGTACGAAGCGGACGAGAACTCTTCTAGCCGACCGTCTGATCGGCCGAAGTCGTTTGTGGCTCACGTCGCATCTTAAACATGTCGACCCATGAGCTTACGAGATAACCACGATTCCCCCCAGACGCCTTTTTCTGAAAGAACAGCGCGTATCAGCAAAGCGAGACGCTTCGCCTACAAGTTGGGAATTAAACCCCAGAAATCTGTAAACACGCGCTCCGGGAATCCGAGGGCCTTGGTCAGCTCAAGCTTCTTCTCAAGAGGATTACGGATAGTTCGCAGACGCTGCATTGTTTCTCTGTCTATCCAGCCTTTCAGCCAGGACGGAAAAACTGCTGTGACGACCGGATAATCTGTCCCGTGCAGCAGGCGTTCCGGCTCATCCCGCAAGCGTTCGAGTGACCTTAAATGCGTGATGTGCGAAAGCGCGGAGAGATCGCCATAGAGATTCTGGAAGTCTTTTCGCATTAGCAAAAACTCTTGAAAATGATCGCCATCCCAAGGGAGGGCACGGGTGCTGCAGTGTGCCGCGATGACAGGCGAGCAGAAAACCCAGAACGATCTCCAAAGGCACAACGAGCGACACGTAGATACAGGTGATAAATAGAGAGTACCAGAAAGCGCCGGACTGCAACACTCGGATGTAACTATCGAAGCCGACGTATCCGGTGATTCCTCGGCCTAAAACATAATTCATAAACGTATAATGAATCGCTTAAAAAAAAGGGAATACCGTAAATGTAATGATCCAAAGCGCAGCCGGTAAGATGAAGACATATTTTAGGACGTTCGAGTTGGAATAGAGCCGCCGGCTGCTGCGAACGGAGAACAACTGTAAATCATGCATGGGTGCCAATCTTGGGATAGTTTTTTTGCCCCGAAGAGGCTGCAGGATTCAGCCGGGGGGTTCCACCCCCGGGAAACATCCAATGAAAACGTTCGCCCTGAAATGGCGCCAGCTCACCTGGATCGAAAGTTCCAGCTTTTGCTCCGTGGATCGCTTAGCAAAGGCTGGAGCCTTCGTTTACGCTACAGCAAAGCGGGACGCCTCCATATTGCAGTTGCCAATGTTCGGACGCGATTTCAGTATTGCTGCGATTTGCGAGCCCCAAGGATACCCGAATGCCGCTTAAGCCCGTTTTTGATTTGGTTCACGATGCGCGCGAGAAGAAGTACGCCCTCGGATATTTCGAAAGCTGGAACTTCGAGTCGCTTCAGGGTGTGCTTGATGCCGCTGAGCAGACACGTTCGCCAATTATTATTGGCTTTAATGGCGACTTTATGAGTCATGCAGGCCGCGGGCTCCCTGAACGGCTTCGCTGCTACGCCGAACTGGGTAAAGCAGCTGCGTCAGGCGCGAGCGTGCCGTGTGGGTTGATTTTCTGGGTGCGCGATGCGATGCTTGCGGGCTTCAACCTGGTCATGCCTGCGGATCACGAAGCCTCCTATGAAGATTATGTCCGTCGCGTTACGGCGCTGACCGAACATGCGCATCAGCGCGGTGTGGCTGTCGAAGCGGAGATTGGACAGTTGCCCTCCGGCGCATCTGGTGAAGTCAAAGAGGATGGTCGGATGACCGATCCGGAGGTGGCCGAGCGCTTTGTGCGTGCGACCGGTGTGGACCTTCTTGCGGTAAGCGTCGGCAATGTGCACGTTATGCTGCGGGGTGAGCGAGAACTCGATCTGGAGCGGCTTGCGCGTATCCACGAGCACGTTTCCATCCCCCTGGTGCTGCACGGTGGCACCGGCATTCCCACCATTGCCTTGCGGGAAGCGATTCGACGAGGCGTGGTAAAAGTGAACTACGGTACCTATTTGAAGCAACGGTATCTAAAAGCCGTATGCCTCACTCTTGAAAAAGGTAATGAAAACCCGCACGAACTCCTTGGCCTGGGTGGTGATTGGGACGTAATGGTCGCGGGCCGGATCGCGGTGCGAGACGCCGTCCTTGAGCGCATCGAGCTGCTCGGCTGCTGCGGGAGAGCG